>Ga0209330_1000019_pt1 | contig 81176 bp, 89 predicted proteins | sample JacPinW_OM2H0_O3_FD_187969 | JGI IMG/M metagenome (GOLD analysis project Ga0209330, IMG submission 187969) | Forest soil microbial communities from Algoma, Ontario, Canada - Jack Pine, Ontario site 1_JW_OM2H0_O3 (SPAdes) (version 2) | ecosystem: Environmental > Terrestrial > Soil > Boreal... | reverse complement strand
TGTAGGGGCGCAGCATGCTGCGCCCGGTGCAAGAGGGGCAGGCAGTATCGACAGGCAAGACTCTTGACTGCGCACTTTTGTGGATGATCCGATGCGTTGTCGCCAAGTACTCTTGCCGGGCGCAGTCCGCCGCGGCGGACGCCCCTACGGATTCGGGATGCGGCGATTTGGCGAGAACGGCTGGTCTCGCACGTGGCTATCGGATCGTATCGCCATATAACTGAGCGAGCCAAATACCGGTTTTGTAGGGGCGCAGCATGCGCGGTCGATGCAGCGGATTAAGTGTGCGGCTGGAGGTGTTTCACCAGCCAACACCATAGGGCGAAGCCGGCGATCATTGACGCGAGGCTGGCTGTTTGCGCGTTGGACATACCCAAAAAAGATCGCGGATTGATGCGGATGAATTCGACGAGGAAGCGCGCGAGGCCCGTCATGAGCAGGTAAACAGAAAAAACGGTTCCAGCGGGCGGACGTCGCCATACCTGCTTGAATCGTGCGCGCCGTGTTATCAAAAAACTTTCGAAATGCGATAGCTTACGGCCTGTCCCTGGATCCGTTTTCAGCGACGCAATTTCTTCTGGCGTCGCGACGCGCTCGCGTACCTGAGCGAAGGATTTCGTACGCGTAGCCCCGATCTGCCGCGTGCCCAAGCGCCACAAAAACCACGCGACGGCGCAGGCCACAATTAATTCGTAAATCGGAGTGGGGTGGACGCGCTCGGTCGTCGGCACCAGCCCATTCGGGAAACTCATGCCCCACGGAAGGGAAGTTGGAATGCCGTAATCGCCATCGCCGGAGAGAAAGCAGCCGATGCGTCCGATGCCGTAGCCCAAAGCGGCGGCTGGCGAGCCTGCGTCGAGCAAGGTGAGCAGCGGAATGTGTTGGCGACGTCCGACCCACACGAATGCAGCGAAGCCTGCGAGCAAACCTCCAAACCACGCGAAACCGTAGGGACTGACGAGCAGCGCGATCGGATGCGCGAAAAATTCTTCCGGCGATTCCAACAGGTGGTAGAGTTTTGCGCCCGCGAGTCCCAGCACGCACGGAATCGCAATAAGCAGTTCGGCTTCAGCATTGGCTGACTTGCGCGACACCGCAGGACTAGTCTTTTCCTTGGACGCCACCAGGCCGCGCCGTTCGAGGTCCGCGCGCAGAACTAAAAACGCGGCCAGCATCGCGCACGCGACCATCAAGCCGAAGGTGGGAATCGTCAGCGGGCCGAGATGTAAGAACGGAATCACAGCAAATCAGTTTACAGTCAAGGCGCGAGATGCAGGAAGGGAATCGCGTGACGCAACGTCATAGCACTCCGCAACTTGCCGGCGACGCTGTGGCGAAAAGGGCCGCACATCACTGTGCAACTTTCGGTTTTGTGTTGGGATGATTCTTCCGCAGGGCACAGCATTTCGAAGATTCGCGCAGACGGGCGGCGTCCTACATTGATGCTTGGAAGTAATGCATCGAGTCTACAGCTTGTGGCGATTCGTGGATAGAGGTTTGCCTCGGATACGCAATGGCGCGGTTAAAGCGGGCGCAGCATGCTGCGCCCCTACGGAACATGTGGCAAATTGTAGCTCGGGTGTCAGACACCGAGTTTTTGACTAGCCACCTATCGGTCGCGTAGGGGCGTCACACCGCTCCGAAAAGCAACTACGCGACGCCGATTTGCTGTTGGACGCTTTGGCGGAATTGCTGGGGGTGGGCGATCATGACGAAAGATTCCGGCGTGCCGCCGGTTCCGCGCACGACTACCGAGCCGTAGCCGAGTATCCTGCCGAGAAAAGTTTCCTGCACGGCGATGCTTTCCACTTTTCCGAGCACCATGTCGAGAGTTCTACGGCTGGCCATGCCTGTCTTAATTAAGACGCGGCGGTTGGTGACCGCCATTTCTGTGGCGTTCCGTTTTGCCAAGCCGTAAGCGAATATAATCAGCGCGATCACGAGGAGTACGGCGCCAATCGCAGCCAGTCCTTCAGGGCCGACCGAGTTGAGTTGCTGCACGCCGTGGCCGTTTTTCTGCGCGACTGCGTCTGCCAACAGCGCCGCGCCCGGCACGCCGAGCAATAATGCAAAGAGGAAAGGGCCGAGCAAAACGACCCAGTGGTGCCGCGTCTCAAATAGCAGCGTCTCTCCGGGGACCAGGCTTTTTGTTATGTAACTCATCGCCACCTTTGGCGGCTGGGATCGCCAAGCTCAGAGTTGTACATGTAACGCAGCGCGAATCATACGTCACTGCCCGGCGCGCCGCGCTAATTTTATTTGGACTTGGTTTTATGCCACGTTCGCACTGAGCGGGGCGTCACGAAGAACGGATACAAGGCGACCGCTGACTCCCTGCGCGTAGGCAATCAACAACTGGCAGCATGCCTCAATTCTTACCGTAGGGGCACTCGCCGCGGCGAGCTGTGCCCGGCGTGAGTTCTTGGCAATGGCGCGGCGGACCTGCCCGGGCGTGATGCTAGGGTTACGCTTTTGGCCGCGGATGCTGCTCGGCCGCGTTCCAGCGGGCGCAGTCCGCCGCGGCGGATCTTCGACATGCTGCGCCCCTACGGTAAGCATCGAGATGCGGTCAGTTATCGAGTTGGGTGAGGCCTTTCGTGGCGCCGCACTGAAGCGCGGCATCTTCGTTTTCGAGCTGAGGAAGAGACAAACGCCGGGCTGAAGCCTGCCGGCGAGGCAGGCCCGACGTTACGAAGGCAAGAGCAACCCGACTTAAGATGTTCAGTTGAGGCTTTATTCTGGCGACTGTGGCGCGAGAAGGGCGGCGCGCGACGGGTCGTACAGGGACGTCCAGGGATTGTGGCGTCCCAGAATTAAATCGGTGAGAAGGATTCCGGCAATCGTGCCGTGCGTGAGGCCCATTCCTGAATCACCGGTGGCGATGTATACGTTGTCTTCGTCACCGGGATTTCGGCCGATCAACGCAAGGCCGTCAAGGGTGTTCATAGTTTGTCCGGACCAGTGGAACTCCGGCTCGGCTTGAGTGCCGAAATGCGTGCGCGACCATGCTCGAAGGCGCGCGAAACGCTTCTCGATGTCTTCGGCTTGGCTCTTTTTGTGATCTTCGCCGCCAACCACCAAAACGTGGCGTTCCGATCGGCCCTGCTTCACGCGCGCTCGCCGCACGTAGTGGATCGGATCCTCGGTATCCCAATACAAAGCGTTTGGAACTGAATCTGTGGGAACGGGAATGCCGATTACGTAACTGCGGTAGGCTGCCAGTTTTGCGCGCACATTGACTCCACTGTTTACAGGAACGTTTGTCGCGATAACAACCGCCGCGGCCGAGATTTTCTTGTTATTTACCGTCATTATTTCGGCTGACTTGCCTCCTTTGATTTCGGCCACTTCTGTTCCGGTATATAGCCGGCCGCCATAGCGCTTGACTGCGGCGGCCAAACCGGCCATGTATCTCAAGGGGTGAAATTGCGCCTGCCTGCGAAACTGAAGGCAGGGCCCAAGCTTCAGATGGGCTGGCGGGCCGGCTAGTTCTTTGACCACGACGCCCGCGCGGCGAGCGGCTTCGAATTCTTCGTGCAAAACTTTTTCTGGAGTCGCGGCACTACGAAACAGATATCCGTCCAGTCTTTCAAAATTACAAAGAATGTGTTCTTTCGCAACGATGTAGTCGATTCGCGTAATCGCCGAGGAATGGCTTTGGGCCGCAAGGCGCGCGCCCGTCTTGCCCCGAAGGTCCTCAATCCTCCGATAGCCGGCGTCCATCACATTCGAGAGAAGGGCACTGGTGTGCGAAGTTTCGCCGCCGCCGATCTTGTCTTTCTCCAACACGACCACGGATTTGCCTTCGCGAGCGAGCAGATAAGCAGTGGTGAGCCCGGCGATTCCAGCGCCCACAACGCATACATCCGCGCGAGCATTCTGCTCGAGCACGGGCGAAGCAAAAGGCGCAGCCGTGGCACACCAAATCGAAAGTCCGCGCATTGATACGGAAGAGCGCAGCGCCGGAGCCTTTTCAGGCGAAACGGTTCCTTCGCGAGTTTTCGCGGACGCAGCTTTACGCGCCATGAACGCCGTTCCCCCCGGCGGCTAAAAAGGCTGTTCAAAAACAGTTGCATATCAGGCGAGAGTCATCGCCATAGACCCTTGCCTGCAGCGAGTGAGCCCGTTTCAAAAATATGAAGCTTGTGAAAATGCGAGGCGTCGTCCTGCAGACCTGCGCTGGACGCGGCGGTGCCGCAGATCTACGGGCCGATAAACCGAGTAATTTAGGAGCGGTGAGCTTCGAGAGGAGGTGCTCGCCCGGCGTGGGAGCTTATGAAGAAACTGAAAGGAAATCCGTCACTCGAAACCGGAATCAGGTATGCGTGCTGTCGGAAATTTGGAAGGTATCGAGTCGTCAGGCCGGCTGCGGCGGGCAACTGCGGCAGGACGCCGACGGTATTTACGGTCTGGTCCGAGGCGACTCGCCAATCTGTCCCGGATTCGCAGGACGCTCCGGTGAAGGTGGTCAATTTGGCGCGCGAAAAACTGCCGTGGCCGTCATTAAGAAAGATCGCTACGGGCTGTCTGAACCACGCGGTGGTGACGACCAAGTCGGCGGCGTGGCGACCGCTGACATTGCGCGCCTCAATGACCAAGCCGCCAGCTGGGGCGACAAGACGAATCGACTGCCGGCCGGCCGCAAGATGAAGTTGAAGCCAGTAATCAGTGCCACCGGAATTATTCGAGCCGGCTTGAATGCTGGCGAAATCGGGACGAAGATCCCCGTCTAGATCGGCAATTGCAAATGGCAGGCCGGGTCCAATCGAAGTAGCAGGCAGGTTTTCGGCGTCCGCGTCCGCCCTCGCGCTGCCGCCGAGCACGCCAAGGAACAACAGCAAAATCAGAGAACGGGCGAGAAGATAGCGTCGCGTCGCGAGACTGTCCCTTAAGACTTTTGGAGAATCGAATTCGGGGGCGAAGTTAGCCACAAACTGTCGCAGCACTTTCCGCCTGTACGATAGCATCTGTCAAACCCTTTGCGAAACGAGAAATTTCGTACCGGGGCTCCACGTGACGGCGAGCTCGAGGTGCCGTTTGCACGCGCAGCCAACTCATTCGGGTGCTCCACGAGCAACGGTAGGAAAGCCTCTTCCTCTTTGCTCGAGGATTAATTGCGTATTAGAGATCGGAGTTCGGCGTTACAGACCGAGTACGCCGGTCAGTTGTTTTTTGGATTGCGTTTACGTTCTTAAATTCAAAATGACGCAGGCTTGCTGCGCCGCGCACACAGCCCCCAGGAGGGGATCAACACTGACGATTTGGTTGCAGGGAGGTGGCTAAAAGGTTGCCTGAGTAGTAACTAGCTGACTACGTGCTTAAAGGTTTACTGATTTCTCCATGGATTTACTGGAGGTTACGGCTGCCCAGGCACACGGGATAAATCCGCGCGTTTTAAGTGTGCTGATTTGAACAGACAGCCGGCTCGTGTGATTACTAGAATGACGGTCGTCGCCCTAGCCGCGGCCGTGCGGCGAAATTCACTCGTTCCGGCGCAGCCTTTGGGCCCCAAATACTTTGTAACCAAAGTTGCGGATTCATATCCAAATTGCCAGGAGGATACCGATGCTACTGCTCATCATCATCTTGATCCTGTTGTTCGGCGGAGGTGGCGGTTATTACGGCTATTCCCGGTGGGGAGCGGGCGGTGGCCTAGGCATCCTCGGCACCGTTCTGTTGATTGTATTGGTGTTGTACCTGCTCGGCGCAGTACACATCTAAGAAGTCAAACCTGATAAGGGGGCCATCATGAAGAACAGCACAAAGGACCAAGCAGAAGGGACGATGCACGAAGTGAAAGGGAAAGTGAAAGAGAAGGTGGGCCGCGCCACGAAGAATCCGAACCTGATCGAAGAGGGCCAGGACGAGAACGTAGCCGGCAAGGTTCAGAAGAAAGTCGGTCAAGTAGAAAGAGTTTTCGAAAAGTAGTCGCAAAGCTTAGCGCGGCGCAGGCGTTCCCCCGAGGGTAAGGACGCCTGCGCCGCGGAATCCTCTGCAAGACGTAATCCGCGTGTGGGCCTGCTTATTGCTTGCTCGCTAGCGCTCGCTGATCTTTCAGGTCCTGACGCATCTCGACAGAAAGCACTGTGTACTGCCTTTCCTTCTGGTCGCCTTCGGGGACGCGCAGATACAATTTATCTTTTTGAATGCGGAACTGCACCGCTTCGCCGACGGGTAGCAGGACGGGATGCTTGTCGTCCTTCGGGCGGATTCGGTAGGTCATGCGGTCGGTCTGCATCACATATTCCTGACACAGGACTTCCTCGATATTCTTGTGGCCTGAATCGGTTCCCAGGATTTCGCCGCTCAAGGATTTGCCTTCCTTTTCAGCAGTGCCGCACTTTGTGGATTGCATCGAAAGCAGCGTGCCCTTGTCGTACGAAGGCGGATCCTTCGCCAGAGTTAGTGGTGCAACTACCAGAACCAATCCAGCAACCGCAGTGGTAAATCTCATCATGTCAAAGCTCCTGAGAAGCTGAGTAGAATCTCCGGTTCCCGATAATGGCAGGGAAACGAAATTGATGTCCTACAGCACCTTCGCAGGGTGCAATCCACCGACCAAAAACTAATCTCATGTTTTCAGTAAGATAGCGGTGCACATTTTTTAAATCAAAATGGCGCGGGGTGAAAACGTAACATTCTGGAGGGCCACCTCTATCCGGCTGAGGGTTACGTTTGCTGCGCGTACACAGAACTATGTCTTGCTGCCGCGATCGCCAGTGGGGGGAGCTGAGTCGCTCTGTAGCGTCAGCGTCTCGCCAGCGGTTTGCCGAGAGCTCGAGAAAGTCAAAAGCCCCCTTCGACTGCGCTCAGGATAAGCCAGCGGGGATGCCCTACGGACAGCCCGGAAGTCAAAAGAGCCGGCGAGACGCTGGCGCTACGAAAGGCGCAACGCAGTTCGCGTCGAACGGGAGGATGTAGCCGAGCACCCCGACCAGATGGCTCCGCTGGATTCTGGAATCTTTTTGTAACCCTTGCTGTGATTCCGCAAACGAGAGAGAATGAGCGCCGTCGGATCAGTTCCATTTTGGAACTTCTTTGGGAAGTACTCGATCTGAGACTGGGGGAGGATCGTCGTGACTGAAAACCAATTGACCGAGCAGAAGAGCCATCTGGTGATTCGCGTACCGGTATCTGCGAACGGATTTGTCTCGATCTATTTTTCGAACAGCGATGGAACGCAGATGACCGAACGAGAGTGGTGGCACCTGCGGCAAGTGGTGGAAATGGCGAGCAAAGTTTTCGTGAAGCCCGAAGACAAGGCGCAAGCCGCAGCCGCTGGGGCCTGATTCGGTTGCTGTGAACCGACCCGGGTGCTTCGCTGCCGCGCGTCGTGGGTTCTCGCGCCGGCGGGTCTGCGGAGTTGGCCCGCTTCGGGGATTGCACCCACGCCGAATCCGGGACAAGTCTTCAGTCCTTGTTGCCGCCGGAGCCGTCGCGCGCGCCCGCATGTCCTCGCATATCGAAGACCCGCCGCAGCTGGTTGTGCCCGCGATGAATGCCTGGCAAAGCTGACCGAGACGCTCCAAAATAGGCCTTGACAGTATATATAAGAACTTATATAAGATAGGGTTGACCAGCGAGGGGTCGCTCCTTTCTTTGACCTTCTTTAGTCGATCGTTAGCCACTTTCAGATCGTGATCGGTAATCTTGTTCGAGGCGCCCGGCGGGACTGGGGAGAGAGAAAATGCGTAGGAAGCGAAATGTGTTTGACGACCTCGGCTTTTCGCCGGAAGAATCCGCGGCATTGACGATGAAGGCGGAGCTGCATTCAAGAATAATTCGTTGCGCGAAGAACTATTCGCAAATCCAGTTGCAGAAGATTCTGGGGGAGTCGCAGCCGAGGGTAAGCGATCTCCTGCGAGGCAAGATCTCGAAATTCAGCCTGGACGCACTGGTTGGATATGCTGCCGCTTTGGATATGCGGCCCGAGATAAGAACACACCAACCGGCCGGCGAGACAGTCGGCGCAGCCCGGTAGTGGTGAGCAAAGCCGCCGAAGAGCCGCGTCTCGCGCGCTTGACGAAAATCTGCCTCGCGCTGCCCGAAGCTTCGCGGGAATGCAGCGGCAGTCATGCATCCTTCCGCGTGCGCAAGAAAGTCTTCGCGTACTTCTTGAACGACCACCATGGAGACGGAATCGTATCCGTCTGCGCCAAAGTCCTGCCCGGCGATAACACCGCGCTGATTTCCGCCCAGCCTGACAGGTTTTATTTGCCCGCTTACATTGGCCCGCGTGGCTGGGTTGCGCTGCGTCTGGACCGCGGCGCGATCGACTGGAAAGAAGTTGCCGAGCTGATCGGCGGAAGCTACCAGCTCACCGCGCCTAAACGCCGCGCCGCAAAGCGATAAAACTTGCCGAGGCCCAAGAAATCCCTCCTAGCGTCGGGGTGGGCTATCGTTTTTTCGATTACGGTATTTCAATCACGCCATTTTTTGCGGTAAGAAGCGACGCCCCGCCGGGCAGGCGCTACGAGAACCGGTGCTGCGCCCGAGCCATGTGTCGCACCGCGGGCGTAGCGGGTTGAAACCCGCAGGGATCCACAAAGCGCATGAATCTCTGCGGGATCCAGCTTAAATGGCGCCTCCACGGCCGGCTCGACCGTGAATGATCCTCAGGGGGGTTGGCGACACTCTCACCGAGACGGGCCGGGCCGCGTATTGCAGCGACATCAGCACTTCGACGAGAATATCCACCTCTTCCACGGTATTTGCGCTGCAAATCAAGTCCTGCAAATACTGCTGGAGATTTCTTTGCTCCGTACCTATTACAGATGGTCGCATAGCGCACGTACTCCTTTTGTATACAGCGTTGCCATGGGAATGTCCAGCGAATCATCGAGGATTCACGGGAGGATCCCGTTTGACTTGTGAAGATGGGAACGCGAGCAACTTCAGAAAAGGAACAGCGGTTTACGTCCTATGAACGCAGAGGAGATGCAGATAATCGACGGGGGAATTCGCCAGGGTATCGGGAAAGGACAGAGCGAGCATATTCGAAATCGGCGCGTTAATAGTGACTTGATGCACGGGAATCGCGACGGGCGTCTGCGCGGGCTTAATAGTTTTATTTGGCGAAGAGACGTCCTGCCGTGAAACCAAAAGGGTGAAATCGTTCGAAGTATCGTCCTTCAGGCTGACGAGCTCGGGGAATTCGACTACAGCAAGCGCACAGAACAAGAGAGCCGCGACAATCGCAAAGCGCAGCCTATTGCGAGTTGGACGGCGTGAAAACATGTACCGCCGTTATACAACGAAGTGTCGTCGAACTCAACTGTTTTAGGTGGAAGTGAAGGATGAATCGCGCAGAAGTGTGCTGTATTGGACGGTATTGCTACAGAATCGGGACTACCGTCACTGCATGGCTAACAGAAAGGACAAAAAACGGCGTAACGATGCGCTTTTGGCGATGGTGGCAAAAGAAATGGCCAAGCCGCGGCTGTCTGCGTCCGTAGAAAGGATAATTGCCAAGAAGCGTTGACTGCAATTTTAAAAAGTGTGCGATATCGCACACAAATCTCCCTGAGAACCACATAGAATCGGCGGCCATGGGAGACGTTATGGACGAGACACGATGGAAATGGCAAGGACCCTACCTCGAAGCCATCCTGGATACCGACCCGCAAAACCTCGCCAGCCGCGTTGCGGCGGCGGAGAAAGCAATTTACTTGCGTACGGAAGAACTGCGCGCCAGCCCCGAAGGGCAAGCCGAGTGGCGAGCGATTGCAGATGCGATAAGCGGTTTGTCGTTCCTCAAAAAAGAGATTAAATCTTCCATCGAAATCAGACCACAGCGAGTGCCGGAAATCGGCAGAGCCCGAGGTCGCGCCAACTAGCGAATTGTTGGTGGTGCGGACTTTGGCACGGTTGGTTTCTTTTTGACGGCCTTTAGCTTTACCACAAGCTTTCCGGCTCTCTTTATTAACTCGCGCTCCTCCCAATCCATCAAAGATTCGCCCGGGCGCTCATTCGGGATTCGGCTGACGTGTTTTGCTATAACGAGTCTCCCGGCTTCGCTCACGCGAGATTCTTCGGTAATTAAGGTTGGCAGGCGCCGTAGTCTTTTTGTATTTGCGATACTTCCCAGCCGAGCGGATTGCTTCCGCTCGAGTCAATCTTGTGGCCTTGAAGTCTCATACGCTCGCCGGGCTTCACGCCCGCGATATTGCCGGAGAGCGCGTAAACGCGCCGATCTTTTTCGTTGGCGACGGTGAAGCTGCTCTGCGCCGCGACGATGCATCCCGTAATGGTCCGCGATTTCGACGACCGGTGGAAGAGCACGACAGCGATGACCACCACTGGCACAACCACTCCTGCAACTATACCTGCAATTTCTCCACTGCTGACTCCGCCGAAATGTGGAGCGGGAGGAATCGTGCCGATTGGGGCTTGCGCTCCTGCGGGGATGCAGAGAACTGAAACGAGTGCGAGGATCAGAAGTCCCGAGATGTATTTTGTCATGAGTGCCCCTTCAGGTAGGACGCCCGCCTGGATGCTTCCGTTACGAGACCGGGGCCGGCTAAGCAATCAAAGAGGGCACGACGGGACGGGAAGCCACTTTTCCGCGCGAGCACGCGATTCAGTGTAGCGCGGGCGTGGCGTAGTTCCGAGAAACCGCCTTACCGATCGGCTTTGCCGGAGCGTTTCAATGCGCGATGGCGCAATTTGCCGAGTTGTTTATTCAGGACGTTGTTGCGGTCCAGGAAGGAGAGCACGGGAGCGCGGCGCTTTTCGATGCGGCTGCGCGCGCGTTTCAGCCGCTGATCGTTGGCGAAAAGTTCCAAGGCGGAGTCGAGCGCCTCCATGGATTTGGTGCGCCTGCCGGCCAGTTGGTACACTTCGGCCAAATTCAGATGGAACTGGACTTCCTGGCGTTTTAGCTGCACGGCGATTTCGCAGAGTTCTGCGGCGCGGTCCCACTTGCGCTCCCCGCGGGCAATGGCCAGCCCGAGAAAAGAGAGGTAGTACGGGTTGCGTTTTTCGCATTCGAACGCGCGGCGCAAAGGCGCGAGCGCGTTTTGCGCGTACCCGTTTTTGAGCATCGCGACGCCGTCTTTGAAATCGGCAACCGGATCGTGTTCCGCGGCACTTTTTAGTTTTTCGGTCATTCGACCCTACCGGTGTAATGGGAGTAAGAAGCCTACAAGGCCCACTGTAGATAATTCACCAGCGGGAAAGCTACTGGCCTAAAGGGCAGGGTGGCTCTTTTGGAAACAACTCGGATGTGCCGGCGGTTTGCATGGCCCTAGCATCTAACCGCAAGGGAGCAGATTAGACACAACGGGAGGGGTGCCTTCAGATTGACGCCCGTTACACGTTATTGTAATCTCGCGATGTTTCACCCTAACATGACTGACGCCACTCTAGTGCTTTCGGCTATCCAGCCTGACGTGCGCCTAAGCGCGCTGGACAGCCTGTCTGAAATATCGGCTCTAGCTGCCGCAGTAAAGAGGCGCGCAAACGTTGTTTCGATCTGTTGGAATCTTCGTAAGGTGGATAAGACTGTCCGAGATTTGCTCGAAAAGGTCTACGGAATTATGGAAGGCAGGATTCAGGTCGAGCGTGCGCCGGAGCCGGTGACTCCTCAACAGGTCGAAGAGAGCATCGACACTCTCGATATGATCGCGAGAACGATTGACTCCACGCATGAGTCGATGCGCCGCGTTGGGTTGACGAGCAATTCTCTCACCGCCGCAAGCCTGGCATCTCTCGTCCAGCGCCGCGAGGAAATCTTGGACTTGGCGGATTGGTTCGATGCGAGCCTAAAAACTGAAGAAACAGCAGCGATATTCGCCCGTGCAAAGACAGAGAGAGAGATGGGCCAGGTTGTCGATATAAACCAGGTTCGATAGCACTTTGGCGCTGAGAATAGAACTCAGCAATACCGCCGCAAAATATTTGTCCTCGCTTGACCGTTCCACCCAGACCCGAATTGTAGCCAAGTTAGATGCGATTGCGGCGGAACCACACAGCCCGCGCCTCTCGAAACCGTTAACCGGGGCTGAGCAAAGGACTGCGCGTGTCGGCGACTACCGGATAATTTTCTCGATTGATCCAGCGGTTCTATACGTTGCAGACATTGGGCCGCGCGGGCGAATCTATCGCCGCCTTCAGCGGTAAGGCCGGCAGAGACAGCGTACGAGTGAAAGGTCAACGGAAAGGGCCGGGAGCCGGAGCGGAGTGTGCGCAGTCCGCCGCGGCGGACGCCCCTACGAAGGCAAAGACCCGTTCCTGCGTTAGGTAAACCGAGCTACATTGAGCGCGCTGAGCAAAAAAAAGGCCGGCCCTGTTGGGAACCGGCCTGAGTTGTGATCAAGCGCTTCGAACGGCAACGAAACGGTGGCGCTTTTATTTTGCGGGGATATAGCTGAGGTCCGGACGGAATTGGAAGAGCTCGCTGTAGGTGCTCTCGATCGAGCTATTGAGCCTCTCAATCACGGACATCGCCTCCTGCTCGCCGAAGGCCGCGCGCAAATCGTCACGCAACGGCTTGATCGCGGGGTCGTCCTCCATCGAAGCGAAGTTGGCACGGTCGTAGGTGACGGCAAACGTGCCGCCGGGACCGCCGTTCACCAAGCGGTGCCACGAAGCGTGGGCCGGCGAGTTCACTTTCTGCCGCGCTTCCGCTGCGCGCGCGATGGCGCTGCGAAAGTCGTCGCCGTGTCCATAACGCACGTGAAAGGTGATGACCTCGACGTACTTGCGATTCATGTCCGTGGACGGATTACTCCATTTCGGCATGTCTTCCCAGTAGGCAGTGACCAGCGACTCGACCGAGCCTCCGACGAGCTTTTGATATTGCGCAAGATCGTCGGCATCGGGGACCGAGGGCTTGTCGAAATCCGGCCAGTGCTGGCCGAAACGGGCGACCATGTAGGTTCCGGTGCGCTCGCCTGTAAGTATTTGGAAAACGTAGAGTCCCCGGGTATCTTTCTGCTGCTTATGCCACTCGACCTTTTGCTTGCGGCCGTCTTCGTACTGTTTCACCATGCCGTTTTTCGGGGTCTGGAATTCGAGCGCGTCGACGGTAGCCGGTTGGTTTTGAGCCGCTGCGGAAAGAGCCACGAGAAGCAACACACACAAAGATGTACTCAGCTTGAGCAATTTCACCTTTTCCTCCTGGATTTGTAAAACTTTGTGGCCTTGGTGGGAGGAGAGTATCCCGCGCGTACCGGCGTGTCAACTAGGGGAGAACCAGCCTCGGTTGCAGTGGGTTTTTTCGCGCGAGCCATTCTCCAGTAGGAAGTGACCTCGGACTCGACTAAGCCGGCGCTGAGCTCCGGTAGAAGACTGCCCGTTACAGCATTTGCTTTATTTGCTTAGCGTTGATCCCGTATAGCGATTTTTCGCGAGCGTATAGAATTTGCCAGCGCTTTCGGGTTTTACAACGCGCTGCTGCGGGCGTGCAAACCCCTGAAATCACAATGACATCGTTTTTTACCACGGATGTTTGGCATGCGCATTGCACCTAGCACAGCGGGCCCACCACTTAACACAAATCGAGAGGAGGTCCGTGAGATGGGAAACAGGTTATTGCGGTTCCAAACGACTCCAACATTACTTGTAGGTGTGGCGACGTTGTTGTGGCTACCGGGTCCCGCACGAGCGCAATCTACGACGACGCAAGATAGACAACAAGATAGACAAGTTGCGCAAAACAACGACGACATCACACGCAGGGACTTGGCGCGATTCGATCAATTCCTGGATAGCCATCGTGAAGATGCTCAGCAACTTCGCAGAACGCCTGCGCTGGTAGACGACCCGCAGTTCCTGCAAAGCCATCCGGCTCTCAACGAGTATCTGCAGGAACATCCAAGTGTCAAACAGGAGATTAGCCAGCAGCCGGACACGTTCATGAGACTAGAGGACCGCTACGACCGCGATCACGACGCGCGCGACCGCGATGCTGGCGGACGAGATCGCGATGCCTACAGACAAGACCGCGATGCCGGCGGACGAGATCGGGATGCCGACAGACAAGATCGCGATGCCGGTGGACAGGACCGTGATGCTGGTAGACAAGATCGCGACGCCGACAGACAAGATCGCGACGCCGACAGACAAGATCGTGATGCCGGTGGACACGACCGCGATGCCGACCGACAAGATCGTGATGCCGAACGCAGGGAAGCGGCCAATTTTGACCGTTTCCTGGATGATCATCGTGAGATCGGCGAACAAGTCCGCAAAAATCCATCCCTGGTCGACAATCGGGAATTTGTGCAGAGCCATCCTGCTCTGCAGACGTATCTCCAGGACCATCCGGAAGTTCGCGAGCAGCTTAGGCAGGATCCGAATGCGTTCGTGCGACAAGCGGATCGCGATGAGCACGCTTCAAACCTTCCCGAACGTGACTACCGCGATTCGAGCCTTCGAGATCGTGATGCGGATGGACGGAATCGCGATGCCGACCGCGAGCGCAGAGAGCTTGCGGATTTCGACCGGTTCCTGGATAGACATCGCGAAATTGCCGAGCAGGTTCGCAAGGATCCCTCGTTGCTCGATAGACAGGAATTTGTGCAGAGCCATCCGGCGCTGAACGACTTTCTCAAAGACAATCCGGGAGTTCGCGACCAGTTAAAGCAAGACCCAAACGCGTTCATGCGGCAGGAGGATCAAGAATATAGGCGCCCTGGGAATGGCGGCGACCGCGATTCCATGCACGATCACATGGCGGACTTCGGAGGATTCCTTGGAGGCCACCCGGACATCCAGAAGGATCTTGCGAGGAACCCGGCGGCCATCAAGGACCATGACTACGTTCAAAACCACGCTGAGCTGAATACCTATTTGAACGCTCATCCTGATGTGCGGAACGATTTGATGGCAAATCCGCAAAGCTTCGTCAAGGGTGCGCAACAGTACAGTAATAACGGCACGGGCAATCCGGCGACGACGACAACGCCGAAGCCGAAGCAGTAACGAATCGGAGCGCGATCCGGGAAGGTTAGCTGGACGGCCTTCCCCTTCGCCGCTTTGAAGGCCCCGAGATTCAGGTTAGCGATTCAACCAATACGAGCACGATGGGAGTGCCGGTTAGTTCGAGAGTTTCGGAGACACGGAGGCGTCATGAACATCAAGAGAACGATCATCGTTTTGCTTGTCCTCATCTCGGCCATTCCGTTGAGTGCGGATGACAAAAAGAAGAAAGACGTCGGGAGAGGTATCCTCGAGAAAATGGAAGCCGTGCCGTGCGGCGCGAAACAGAGAGGCCTGTCGGGCTTAGGGACCCTGTGGGGGTCCGCCGGCATAACGCATGTGAACTCGAACGAAAAGTTATGCCCGCAATACCTGCTGCGAACCGATGACATGGACTACGAAATTCGGCCGATAGACCTGAAACACGCCACCATCCTGCCGGTCGGAACGGAAGGTGAGTTCACGATCAAAAAGAACGAAATGATTCTTACAATGCCCGAGGGTGGCGACCGCAAGACGAGAAGTTATGAAGTGGTGGCGATGAATCCGGCAAATCCGGACACAGGACCAAAATCGTCGAGCCCGTCACCGGACAAGCAGTGAATATGTCGTTGATGTGCTCTACGGCGGGAGAGAGGCCGACGCAATCGACAAGCGCCGGACCGGAAATGCGAAACATACGGGCTTCATTTTCGGCACCGGCTAATTCTTGGCCGGCGCGGGAGCGGAGAAGGTGGCCAGGGATTTTGCGTCGGCGACGATGCTTTCGATGCCTTGCTGGAAATGCTTCTCGCGGTTGCTCGCGAGGATTGCGGTTTCGACGTATTCGGTGAAAGCCCACAGCGTCACGTGGGTCTTGGGGTCCACAATTACGAGGTGAAACTTCGCGTCAGCCCCACCGCCTCCTATAAAGGATACGGAAAAGCTGATCTCGAAGACCAGATCGGCGTCGGACGGAGCGGCGACAATTTGATACCGTCCCCAGGACTTCATGGCCGCGTAAAAATCGTTGTAAGGCCGGATGGGAAGGCCAACAAAGTCGCCCAGTTGCTTGGTGTTGGGATCGATGTCTCCGCCCGCGTTGGAGATGAAAATCTTCCCGGCAGTTACAAGCTGCGCCGGCACAGGCGCGGATGGAGATTCCTGCGCCTGAGCCGGACTAGCAACGACGAAAATGCAAGGGAGCGCGATACAAGAAGCGAACAACAGAGCTGAGCGTGTGAGCACTGGTTTCTCCTTGCTTGTGGGACGGTTGCGCGTAACGTTGCGTTCCACTGTGCGAGCGGATGAGGTGACCTACGAGTCAGCACCCGTTGGAGCCTGCACAAGGACCTACATGCGGCAGCCGCGGGCGACCTCGATCATTTCAGCGTCGCGTTGAAGAATTCCACGGCGAGGGCAGCGGTTTTTGCGTGGATGGCGTCGCGATCCACGCCGTCACCGTCGGTACATAGATTCGGCAGAGTCTTTCGGCCCGCTTCGGTGCAGGAATCCAGGAAGGTATAGTGCGCCACGTTGCCTGGGAAAATAGTGAGGTCGGAGCCGGGAATGTTGGAAGCAAAGTATTTTGCGCTGGATTCGATCGGGACATTGGTGTCCGCCTGGCCAGCGACGATGTCCACTGGAAAATCAATTTTTGCCAGGCTCGCCGCGCTGAATGCGGGCCCTAGCGCGGGAGCTATGGCAAAGACCGCGCGAACTCGCGGGTCGCGATAAGAATCGCCAGCGTGGCGAAGAGCGGCTTGGAACTCCCCATCGGTGGCGGACAGCTTTTTAAAGTCTTCGACCAACGTCGGAAATTCCGGCGGGCCCTTGCAGATAAGATCCGCGCGTGGAGATGCGCAAAAATCCAGGAAAGCTTGCGGGTTGGTGATCCCGCCGGCAATCTCAATCATTGTATAGCCGCCGAGCGAAAAACCTCCTGCGCCGATGCGCTTCGCGTCGATGCGGGCGCCGAACGTCGGGTCGGCCAGCATGGAATCGATCACCACGCTCAGATCGCGCGCCCGCTCCCACCAGGTCGAAAATCCCTGCGCGGTGTAAGCTTCAGTTGCATTATTCCCCGGATGATTGACGGCGACCGCAATGTAGCCTTTTGCCGCAAGCGCCGTGCCGAGCCATGCCATTTGCATAGCCGAGCCACCGGTGCCGTGAGAGAGCACGATCATCGGAAATTTCGAAGGCGCAGAAGCGACCGTTGCATCCTGCGCGGCGCTCCCGATGACGAAGAGCTGGCTCATGCCGGGGATCTCGATGGGCTTCTCGACCGCGGACGCCGCTGCGGGATACCAGACTGTGGCCAACAGCGCGTGAGTACTCGCGCCGCGCCAGTTGTACGGCTCGGTTGGAGCGAACTTGCGAAACGCGCTGCCAACTTTAAAGTTCGATGACGATTTTTCCCCGGGTTGCGCGGCCTGGGGAGAAGCGGCAAGATAAACGGGTTGCAGCAGGCATGCAAACAGCGCAATGATACGCCAACCCCTATCCAACATGCGTCCTCCATTCAATGTGAGTCGTGTGATTCAACGAATGGATAAGGTGTTTCATGACCTCAAGTCTGCCACAAGCCTGGCTTTTTCGGGCCTGCCATGGGGTTGAGCACCGCAACGCAGAAATACGTGCCCTGCGGTCCAGTCCATTTTGCAGGGTGATTGCCAACGTTTCAGCGGGCGCAGTCCGCCGCGGCGGACGCCCGTACGGGAAGAAGCGGGCGGCTGTTACTTGCCGGCAGGGACGACGGTGTGGAAGCCGTAGGTTTCGTAGCGCGAGGTGATTTTTCCCTCGCGCAGGCTGATGACTGAAAAACCTTCGGGAGTGCCCAGGCGCGGGCCGCGCCACCAATTGCCGCAGACTGCTCCGCTCGTGATGTACTGAGTATTTTTGTGTTGGACGATTTCGTTTACGTGCGTGTGGCCCTGCAGTACGGCCAAAACATTTGCGCTGTCCAGAATTTCGAGCACTTCGGTCCCATTGTCAACGGTCATGGTGTTGTACTTGCGCCCGACGCTCATGATTTCCGCGTAAGTTGCAAATCCGGTGACGATCGGGCAGTGAACTACGGCGATCACCGGCGCGCGGGGTGGCAGGCGCGTCAGATCGTCGCGCAACCAGTGAAGCTGTTCCGCATCTACGCGCGCTTCCCACAGACGGTCCGGAGTCGGCTGAATCGAGTCGAGCACGACGAAGTGATAGCCCTTGTAATCAAACGAGTAGTAAGTCTGGCCGATGCGGTCCTGATACATTTTTTTCTGTACAAGGGATCCGTGGGCGCGATACCACTTTGTTTCATCACGCCGAAAATGTCGTGGTTGCCGATGGCGTGGTGCAGCGGCATGGCGAGGGCCTGCTCGGTGCGTTTGTAGAGGTCGAAAACCATACCGGCGCGCACACCGTTCACGGCGGTGGCGTCGTAAACGTGATCGCCACCCATGATGGCGAATTCGGGGTTGGTCGATGCGATTTTGCGGAAGCACATGTCGCAACCGTGAGCAGCGTCCAGTTCAGGCTGGATGTGCGTGTCGGTGAAAAAAACAAAATCGAACGAGCCCGGCGCGAGCGGCTTGACGGAAGGGAAGCGCGGCAGCGCCATCGCGGCGGAGGCCGTGGCCAATGTGGTGAGGAATTTTCTGCGGTCGAGGATCATTTTGCGGTGGCGCGGTTTGAATCGCGCTTACATCTTCGATGTTAGCACGGCGCGATAAATGAGGGATTTCGTTAACGCGTGTGGCGTGTATAGATACGTCAAAAGCCTCGGGTCTGAAGACCCGTCCCTACGTCAGGGTAAACCTGAGCTACATGACCCGCGCCGCGGCGGAGACATGTGTCGCACCTACGGCGCTGGAGCGTCTTTATTTCCACGTACCCAGCGTTTACACGCTGGGCTAACTTGTGGCGCGCCTACGGCGCTCAAGAAAGAGGAAAGAGGACAAGGACCAGATCCTCGCCTTCGGCGGGCCAGGCGCGTCGGCCTGCCTGCCGACTGGCAGGCAATATGAAAAACGGGCTCTGCCGTTCAATGAGGAGGGCGGGCGGAGTCAGATGGGCGATTGCCGGTGTTTCGGCGGGCGCGGTCCGCCGCGGCGGACGCCCCCTACGGAATCGTGCTACTGCAGGACGCGCCCGGGACCCGTTTCAGCGGATGCAGTCCGCCCCGGCGGACGCCCCCTAGGGAATCCAACCAGGGCGTGGCGTTACCTATTTCGCGGCCCGTTGGAAGTCAAAGGAGACGGCGGGGACGCCCTTCGACTGCGCTCAGGACAAGCCGGCGCTACCCTTCGCGAAATATGTCAGCGTGAATTCCTTCGGAATTCACAAAAAGACGGGCCGCCTTCGCCGGAACGGTCAGGCACAGTCCGACTAGCGTTGTCAGCAATTGAATGATTGCCCATGTTGCAGCGGGCGCAGCATGCTGCGCCCCTACGGAATCGTGCTACTGCACGACGTGCCCAGGACGCGTTTCAGCGGGCGCAGTCCGCTGCGGCGGACGCCCCTAGGGAATCCAACCAGGGCAAGGCACGCCTGGACGATCTTTGTACGTCACCTACTGCGTGCCGCGTAAGAAAGTCAAAGGAGCCGGCGGGCACGCCCTTCGGCTGCGCTCAGGATAGACCGGCGGGCACGCCCTTCGTTCCTCAAGGTGAACCGGCGCTACGAAATACGGGCCCTTGCCTGACGCGATGGGTCGAGTTGAACTGATGGAGAGGTCAAAAGCCTCGGGTCTGAAGACCCGAGCTACATGGACCCTCAGCGGCATCGGTGAGGAGCGTTATTTCTTTTTGTGCTTTTTGTGCTTCTTGCGTTTCTTGGGCGACCCAGGCTTCTCGTTGTCGAGGGCGAGGTGGTCCGCCACTTCGATTTTGTGGGCTTCGAGTTCAGCGCGGAGACCTTCGTCGGTTAGATCGAGCGGATGCGAATGCTTCCAGTCGTGATGAACGATTTTCCGCATGCGCTTGACTACATGGGCGTCGCGTACATCGATAGCTAACTCGCGGCGGCTGTCGAAGCTGCCCGGGGCGAGATTGATGGAGCCGACGATGACTCGCTTGCCGTCGATCAAAAGCATTTTTGCGTGCAGCTTGAGATGTTTTAATTTGTGAATCTTGATTCCCACGTCGTTCATGGTGCGCAGGCCGCCGACGCCTTCTGTGAGTTTTTCCTGCGAGAGCTTGTGCGGTGGGCGGGCCATCACGTGGACTTTCACTCCGCGCATGTGCGCGCGCACCAGATGCTCGATGATCACGGCGTCCTGGTAACGCTCGTTCTGAACGAAGATAGTCTTGCGCGCGTCGTCGATGGCGCGTCCGATGCGTTCGCGGCCGTTGCCGGTACACCAGATCAGATGCGCGGGCTCGCCCGAGTCAAAGGACTTGCGTTTCCAGTCCGCTTCGAAACACTCGATGATTTCTTGGACTTCTTTTTTGTGCGAAGTGACGATGGCGTAGTCGCGCGTCTCGGTAAGGTTCTTTGTTTCCCAGTTGAGCGATTTCACGAACGCGCTCGCGTCGTCCACAACCATGGATTTCTCGTGCGTCATACCGAAACACGGGTTGCTGTCCTTCACGTGCACGCCTGCGGCGATCAGCAATTGTCGCGAATGTTGATTTTCGGCTTTGCCGCTGCGACGGCTGGGATTCAGCATGATGCGCACGTTCACGCCGCGCTTCTTCGCCGCAATCACCGCCTTCAAAAGCTGGGGATCGGAGAAGACGAACATCTTTACGCGCAAGGATTTCTGCGCGCCATTTATGGCGTCCACAATCGGCTTGGCCGAATCATCGGGCAGAACAATTAACGAACGCGACATAAAATCTCCTAGTCCCATTGAGTCTACATCGGCGAAGTGCAATGCCGGGCGGCGAAAAAGGCTTCAGGTCTAATGACTTGAGCTACAAGAACTGCGCAACTTACAACCCACCGTCACGCCATCGGTTTCTCCTTGATAGTGAAGTACACTGCACCGGCTGGATGATCGCAGGTGCTTCAGCGGGCGCAGCATGCTGCGCCCCTACGGAATCGAGGTAAGGCAGGACAAGCCCGGGACGTCTTTGTAGCAACATTTATTTCGCAACGCATCAGAAATTCAAAAGAGCCCTTCGGCTGCGCTCAGGATAAACCGGCGAGGACGCCGGCCCGCCCCGGCAGGCAGGCGCTACCCTTCGCGAAACCTCTCAGCGTGAATTCCTTCGGAATTCACGAAAAGCCGGGCTTTGCCAACCTCACACGCCAAATCCTCAGGTCTAATGACCTGAGCTACATGAACCCCTCCTGCGGCTCGCCATCCAATGCAAGGTCCACATTTTACAACGCTGGGCTGGTGTTAGCTGGGGTTTCGAACTGGACGCGATAAAGTTCGGCGTATGCGCCGCCCAGTTTCAAAAGCTCGTCGTGGGTCCCTTGCTCGGCCACCACGCCCTCTTTCAGCACGATGATGTTGTCCGAATTGTGGATGGTGCTCAGCCGGTGCGCGATGGTAATAACCGTGCGGCCTTTCATTAAGCGTTCGAGCGCTTTCACCACCATGCTTTCAGATTCGGTGTCGAGCGCGGCAGTGGGCTCGTCCAGAATAAGGATGGGATTGTTGCGAATGATCGCGCGAGCGATTCCGATGCGCTGACGCTGCCCGCCGGAAAGAGTTTCCCCGCGCTCTCCGACCATCGTGTCGTAACCGTGCGGCAGGCGCGAGACAAATTCATCCACATCTGCGAGTTTTGCCGCAGTCATGATTTCTTCTTCAGTCGCGCCCGCGTGGCCGTAGGCGATGTTGTCACGAATGGTTCCTTGAAAGAGGACGGTTTCCTGAAGCACGTAGCCGATGTTGTCGCGAAGGCCTTGCAGTTTGTAATCGCGGATGTCAACGCCATCGATTTGAATTGTGCCGGCGCTGGGATCGTAGAAACGGGGAATTAAACTTACGATGGTGGACTTTCCGCCTCCGGTGGGGCCGACGACTCCTACCATTTGCCCCGGCTTGATGTGAAAACTGACGTCCTGCAACACGGGAGACGCCGCGTCGTAAGCAAAAGCCACGTGATCGAACACGATGTCGCCGGTGATCGCCTGGGGGTCTTGCGCGTCCGGGCGCTCGGGGGTGACGGCGTCAGCATCCAGAATCGCCTGGACGCGTTCCACTCCCACGGCGGTCTGAGCGATGGAATTGGTCATGGTGGCGAGATCCTGCACCGGCTTGAAGAACTTGGTGAGGTAGGAGAGGAAAACGGTGAGCGCGCCTGCGGTCATAGCGCCGGCAATAATCAGCGCGGAACCTCGCCACAACACGACGCCGACGCAAAGAGAAACGGTGACGGCGACAATCGGCGAGAGCAATGCTTTCACGCGGCGAGCTTTCAGCGCTGCGTCCACCGTTGCGCGGCTCACCGCGCCGAGTTCCTCCTGCGCGAGATCCTCGCGTCCAAATGCTTTCACCACGCGCATGGACTGCAGACCTTGCTCGACGACGGAAACGATGTTGCTTTGTTGTTTGCGCACCTCGTGAGTGGCCTTCTTCACCGCTTTCTTGAATCGCGAGACGAACAGAAGCAGAAACGGCGTCACCGCGACGGCAATCAGAGTGAAATCCCAGTTCAGCCAAAACATTATCGCGAGCATTCCCACGATAGTGAGCATATCGACGGCGATATCCAGCGTTGCAGAGGAAGCGAAAGCCTGGATGGTCTGCACGTCAGCGGTGATCGTGCTCAGAAGCGCGCCGGTTTGGTGCTGGTCGTAATACGCGAGCGAGAGCTGCTGAAGATGGTGGTAGGTCCGCATGCGCAGGTCGTTCGCCACCCATTGCCCGACGCTGGTGGTGTAGTAGTTTGCGATGTACTGCGCAAGCGCGCCGAGCGAAGCGATGATTACCGCCGCAGCAGCAGCCGCAAACGCGATCTGCATCTTCGTGCCGCTACCCAGCAGGGGATGGAGCAAATCGTCGAGCCAGTACGACAGCTTGTGGCTGCCGACCACATTGTCGAGGACAACCTTTAACGGCCAGGGTCCGGCAACGCTCATCGCCGTCTGCACAACCATTGCAGACAGAATTAGGGCCAGCGTGCCGCGGTAGGGACGAACAAGAGTGCGGATCAGACCCAACAAATCGGAAGGCTCCTGGTACAAGCTGCAGTAATAATAGTCCAGCGTCGCCGGGACAACAGATTGTGCTACACATGCGCCGTGCGCGCAAACCAACGGACGTGCGGCGCTTTCCTGGCCCGAGGTTTCCCGTCCTGGTCGCGTGAGGCTCAGATGCAAAACGCGCCCTGTTGGCTAATAGGCGATTGGTTTCCTGCATCAGCGCGGGAGGGCCGCGCATCTTATCTTGCGGGACTGCATATCGCTTGCAGAGGATGCGTTGACACTTACACATGAGCAATGTCCGAAAGCAGCCGCGCGAAAAGGTCGACCACAAGCCGCTGCCGCTGTCGGCGCTTGATCTGGTTCCGCTCGTCGAGGGAGGAACGAGCGTCGCTGCGCTCCGAGCCGCCGCCGAACTCGCTCAAGCTGTCGATCGGTTCGGCTACACGCGGCTGTGGTATGCGGAGCACCACAACATGCCGGGAATCGCGACGACGATCCCTGAGATTTTGATCTCGCACGTGGGCTCGATGACCACGCGGATCCGGCTCGGCGCGGGCGGCGTCATGCTTCCGAATCACTCGCCGCTTCAGGTGGCCGAATCGTACAAGCTTCTCGAAGCGATTTATCCCGGCCGGATCGATCTCGGCATCGGCCGCGCGCCGGGCACCGATGCGCTGACGGCGCTCGCGCTGCGGCGATCGCGGAAGGCTCTCACCGCGGACGATTTCCTCGAGCAGCTCGGCGAGCTCATCGCCTGGGGAAGTGGAACGTTTCCACCCGACAATCCATTTCGCGCTGTCCGCGCAATGCCTGACGACAGACCGCTGCCGCCGCTCTACCTGCTCGGGTCGAGCAATGACGGCGCACGGCTTGCCGCTGAGATGGGCGTGGCGTTCGCGTTTGCAGGACACTTCAGTCCGGACTCGCCCGAAGTTGCGATGCACGCCTACCGCAACGGATTTGTCCCTGATGGCATGCTCGACAAGCCCTATGCGATCCTCGCGCTCTCGGTCTTCTGCGCCGACACAGACGAAGCCGCCGAGCGCATGGCCTCGTCGATGCTGCTCTCATTCGCACGGCTTCGAACCGGACACCCGGGACGTCTGCCGAGTCCCGACGAAGCCATGTCGCACGTCTATTCACCGGAAGAAGAAAAGATCGTGGCGTTCTTTAAGAAGATTCGAATTGTGGGCACGCCTGAAAAAGTCCGCGCGCGAATTCGGGAATTGGCCGCGCGCTCCGAGGCCGACGAAGTGATGATCGCAACGCATGCGTACGATCCGGTAGCGCGCATGCGTTCATACGAACTAATAGCCCGGGCCTTCAACTTGCCGGAGTTTACGCCGCTCCGCACTGAACCGGATCGCCTCGAACTGGCAAAGAGCGCCGAGCGTGGCGGTGTCGCGTGATCGACGAACTGGTTGACGAACAACCGCTAACCGGAGGAGGCAACGTAGCTCACCTCTGGGAGCGCGGCGTCTAAACCCGCGAAGTCGACCCGTGGCGCGATCGGAGTGCGGTGTGGGGCGGAAGATTTAGCCCCCCGCCCAGGCGCTCGTGTAATATTGCGCGCCGTAGGTTTCGAGGAGGGCTTGTGAGAGAGCTGACGGCAGACCTATTCGTGTCGATGGATGGGTTCGCTTCAGGTGTAAATGAACCTCCTTTCTTCGGATATTTCGGTGATGATCTCAGCGCGTGGATAAAAGAGAATTTGGAAAAACCTCAGATGCTCATTATGGGGCGGGTCACTTACGAGGCGCTGGCGCAATTTGCAATTGACTCCACGGATGAGTTGAACGTCAGAATGACCGCGCTGCCCAAAACCGTATTCTCACGAACTCTTCACGAACCGCTTGCTTGGAAAAACACACGCCTGGTCAAAGCCCCGATGGAGCAGGAAATTACCAGGCTCAGAGAACAAACCGGCGACCCCCTGCGTTGTATTGGGAGCATCAGTTTGGTGAAGACTATGATTCGACTTCAACTCGTGGACCGGCTCCGGCTCATGATTTTTCCTGTGGTGCTTGGTACAGCGGGCAGAGAATCCATCTATGCGGGATACGAGAAGACAAGCTTCGAACTGATTGGTTCAAGAATCCTTGATTCCCGCATAGTTCTGCTCGAATACAGGCCACGGAAACAGAATTCGCAACGCTAGGTTCTCTGCAACATCGTAGACCTGGTAAATGCCCAAACCGGAAAAGTGGGGCACCTGGGCTCAGTTCGCTGCGATATCTTGCGCGGCGGCTAATTTTTCCTGCTCCATAATTTATGAGAATCGCAGGGGATGTGATATATGCGCACAGAAGTGGGAGGCGCGCGGGCAGCGCAATTGGCTAGAGCACTAGACTGATAAATCTTTTCCGCCGGCTCTTGAACAGTGAAAAGTCAGATGGCAGAACGATGACGCAATCTCCTCAAATCCCGATTTTGTTGCCGTTGATCGTTGGCGTAGGCGTCTTCGTATGCACGATCTTTATCCACGCCCTGCCCTTGAGCGCGGCGGTTAATTTCCTCCGGCGTGCAAGAAGACTCGGACGCGTGGGGACGGACTTTTGGCACGATTTTGGAATTGTCGCTATGACGATATCGTTCATGCTCGTCGCACACCTGATGGAGATCGCGGTGTGGGCTGAGCTATTCGTGGTCTGCGGTGAATTTCCACAATTCGGAAGCGCGTTCTACCACTCAGCGGGCAATTACACGTCGCTAGGTTACGGTGATCTGATTATGACGCCATCTTGGAGATTACTGGGACCAATTGAGGCTGCGAATGGAATGCTCATGTTCGGAGTATCGACCGCGCTGATTTTCGCTGTCATCCAATGGCTGATTCAAGCTCGCTTTGCGGATCTCAGGCGATAAGGCGTGTGGCGGAAGGGTTCGGGAGCGCGGCGTCTAAACCCGCACTCTTTGCAGAAAAGCAAAACGCAAAAAGTGCGGCACCCCCTCTATGACGTTGTCGGCTCTGTCAAGGGACACGTAGAGTTTGCGAGCCGCACGCGGCTCGTTTTCGTTCTTCTAAACAGGAAGCTTTTCTCATCTGGACCAAGGCTCGCTGCGTGAATCCAGCGGTGGACTCTGGTTCCACCAACCATCTATTCGGTCACTCTACTTCCGACCATGATTCTTTCTTCAGACGCCCCAATGATTCGGGGGAGCAAGGCGCCCAATCAGCGAGTCGATGAACTTGCGTTCACCAGGGTGCCGCCCGGGCTGCCTTGCATGCGAACCAGCCGCGCGTAATCTGCTCCACTACGCAGCATCCAGTACATACGCACGGCCAACTTGCGCGCGATGGCCACTTTGGCTACCGCGCTTCCTCTACGGAACTTCAACCGCTGATAGTCTTGCCGCAGTGCGCCATCGAGGCGAAACGCATGATGCGCTGCTTCGATCAGCAACCAGCGCACCATCGTGTTGCCCTGTTTACTGATGGCTCCCAGCCGCTGCTTTCCTCCGCTGGAATGCTCGCGGGGATTCAGACCGAGATAACTCACCACTTGTTTGCTGCGGCGAAAGCGCGTGACCGGACCGATGGTGAGTACGAAGGCCAGCGCGTTGACCGGACCGATTCCCGGATGAGTCATCAAGCGAACTGCTTCCTCCCGCCGTTGGGCTTCTTCCAGAACGGCGAGATCCAGCTCTGCGATCGAGGGATCCAGTTGCCCCAGTAAATGAAGCAACTCGGCTCGTCGCCGGCTGGCCCAGGGTCCCAGCGCAAGCGATTGCAACTCCGCGCGGCCTTTCTTGGTGAACAGCTTTTTCTTCCGGCAAAGACCCTGGCCCATGGCCAGCGCGTGCAGTTGATTGCCGATCATGGTGCGCATGCGCACCAGCTTGTGACGGTGCCAGAGTAACTGCCGGATATCGCGTTCTGCGGGAGACGGAACCCAGATGCGCGGAAAGCGGTTGGTGAGCAACAGATCGAGAATCAGCGCGGCGTCGCGTTGGTCGGTCTTCTGTTGGCGCACCGCACTGGCGCGAATCTGCGCGGAGTCTCCGATCCACAACTCGTGTCCCAGTTCCGCCAGCAGACTCTGAAACCACTGGATGGGGCCGGTAGCTTCGATCCCCACGCGCACCGGCTTCGGCAAACTGCGATAGAACGCCTGCGCTTCGCCGCTCTCGTGCTCCAGCCGCCGCTCGGTCAACTCCCCGGTCGCTTGGTCTACCATGGCAATCTGCTGATAGCGTGTGTGAAAATCACAGCCTATAATCATCATCGCTCGGCTCCTTTCTTCCGAGCCTTGGTCGTTAGCGCTACCAAGTCTACTCGGAGGAAGGAGCCGACAACGTCATCTAATCAGCGAGTTACAATCGTGCATGGGTTCAGTCCGGTGCCGCGCGGATGGATTCGGCACCCGGCTGCTACTTCATGAATTCGCGAACGACGAATGCAATCTCATCCGCGGCGGTGTCCAGCGCGAAATGGCCGCCATCGACGATGTGAATTTCGGCCTTCGGCACATCGCGCCGATACGATTCCGGTTCCGAGGGATCGAACGACGACTCATACTTGCCCCATATCACCAGCAGACGCGGCTGCTTCTCGCGCATCCATGCATCCCACTTCGGATAGTTCTCGACGTTCGTGCGGTAATCGTAGAAAAGGTCGCTCTGAATGTCGGCTTGGCCGGGCTGGTTGAGAAAATAATATTCGTCGGTCCACAAATCCGGGTCATGACGTTCCAAGTTGGGATCGCCTCCCACATGCCGCGCCCGCGTGGTCGGCAGCGACAGCAGATTTGTGCGCAGCGCGCTTTCATTCGCGGCGCGATCGGCCCAAAACGCTCGCCGCGTTCTCCAATTCTCACCCAAGCCTTCGTTATGCGCGACCGCATCCTGCACGATCAGCGCTTCCACCCGATCAGGATGCGCCAAGATCATGCGGAATCCCACTGGCCCGCCGTAATCCTGCATGTAAAGCGAGTAGTGCGAAAGTCCCAGCGCTTCCGTGAAGTGATTCATCACCTCGGCGATATGATCGAATGTGTACGCGAATTTCTTCGCGTCCGGCCAGTCACTGTGTCCGAAGCCCGGATAGTCCGGCGCAACCATGTGATAACGATCGGCAAGCCGAGCGAACAAAGGCTCGAACATCCGCGACGAAGAGGGAAGTCCGTGCAGCAGCAAAAGCGTTGGCGCATCCTTCGGCCCCGCCTCTCGGTAAAAAATGGAGAGCCCGTCAATCTGTATCGTGCGATAAGCAGTCGATCGGTCCTGACGCTGTTCCATTCGACGTTCCACAGTTCCTTCCTTTCCCTGGCTTTGAGTAGCCAGCACCGGCAATGCCGCGAGCATCGTACAAATCACCGCCGCCACACAGGAGACCCTCAAGCATGACCCTGCTCGCCTCATAGCTAATTTCCTTTTGAATTGGGGGTTTATTTTCGGTTACGACCCGCAACCGTGCTTTTTCTCGTGTGCCATTAGCTCGCGCATAAAACGGTAGTAGTGATTTTGAGCCCGCTTCAGCTCACGCTTCGCTCGTCGGCTTACGTTTGGGTCGGTGGAAACAATCTCAGCAGATATCCGCGACTCGAATTCGCCCTTCGCTAGCATCGCGTCTCTATAGGCAGCATTCAGTCTTTCTCTTTCGTCGCAAACGATTCTCGCAGGCTTCAATCCGCTCGAAGGCTCCGGCGACTCTGTAGCTTGTCCCGCTACCTGGCGGCATTGTTCACACACGCCGGCTTCATCCAGAACCATCTCATCTACGAGGCGCCGGAGTTTAGTGATCGTAACCGCAGTGTGATCGTACTGAGATACACGTAATTCAGGCTTATGTCCCCGAACATGGCACGACACACATTCATGCACCCATTTCCGCATCCATGGGTTGTTATCGAGGAATTCTTCCAAATTTGTTCCCTGGTTGCTCACACTCGCTCCGCAGCCATCAAAGGCGAGAATCTAGGATTGGATTCTCATACGTAAACAAAACTCTATACTCACGGAAGGGAAAATTCCAGAAGTCAACCGGGGAAGGGAACAACGAGCGGCCGGAAAATCTCCCAAAAAGAAAAGGGGCGATTGCTCGCCCCTTCCCTTCAGTTTCGGAAAAGAAACGGCTGCGTAGCGTCCTCCCGTTTTACGGGGAGAAGCTGGCCACAACAAACTCCACTGGGTCGGTCCGTGGTTTGCGTCGCGACGTCTCGTCAAGCTTTCGCTTGCCGCGAGCACACGTAGCCAACCACTGACCAAACCTGGGCTTCGCCGTGATGCCGTATCGTTCCGAACTATGTCGAAGCCGTTCTATCGTCCGTGCCCTGCGTAGCTCGTCAAACTTTCGCTTGGCGTGTTATCAAGACTCAGATGATTCGAAAGCTTTGGCAAAACCCTTGTACCTCCGCGCAGAAAATGAGTCAACCACACCGCAAACATTTTTAGATGTGGAAATCTCGGAAATTGTGGAAATGTGGAAATTTCCTCCGCCTCCCGCGAAAATGATTTACAGTTCAATCGGGGCGTGAACGCAAGAGCCTGGGAGCGCAGCGTCTGAATTCGCCGCATCCAAAAGTAACGCACTGCATCAAACCGTGCGGAGAGTCGGCATGAACAACCTCGATCGCTTGTTACAACGCAACAAAGAATTTGCTGCTCAGCAGTCTGCTGCGGGAACACTGATGCCTTCGCTTCTGCGGACGATGCCCAACGTAAAGGCGATCATCATCGGTTGCGCTGATATGCGTGCGGATCCGGCACACGTCCTCGGAACCAAACCGGGCGAGGCCGTCGTGCTGCGCAACATCGGAGGACGAATCACCCCCGGATTGATAGAGCAGTTGGGTCTACTCGGGCGAATCGGTGAGGTTGCCGGAAAGGTTCCGGGAGGCGGCGGGGAATTTCACCTCATCGTGCTTCAGCACACCGATTGCGGCATCACTCGGCTGTCCGACGACGCCGCCATGCTGGCACACTATTTTCAAATACAGGAAGGCGCTCTCAAGACAAAGGCGGTCACCGATCCGCGCGCGGCGGTTGCCGTTGACGTTGCCGCGCTCCGGGCGATTCCGGCATTGCCGGGGACGTGGCTTCTATCAGGCCTCGTGTACGACGTTGCGACCGGACTTGTTGAGGTCGTCGTACCGCCAGCGCCGATTCGTACTGCGTAATCCAACTCGCTTCCACGTCCCGATCCAACACGCCTCTCTCCGGCTCGAAATGATCTCCAGTTCGACCGAAGTGCAGGACGGAAGACTTGGGCGCGCGGCGTCTAAACCCGCGCCCTCTGCAGAAAAGAAAACCGCAAAGGATGCGGCACCCCAAAAGTCGGTCCGCGGCGCGAACGAACTCCGATGTGACGCAAAAGGTTCAGCCACCCGCCGTCGAGATTATCTCCAGTGCTCAGGTCATTTCCGAGAACGTCATCTAATCAGCCTCCGAAAATAATCAGGCTCCGAAAACATCCCACAGCGGAGACGTGTTTTTCTTCTTGAAAACTTTCAGAACTTTTTGGAAAGTATTCGGCCGCCAGGCGCCGACTCGGACCGTGAGGACGTGGAAGTATCGGCTGTGATGGTACGGCAGCGAACATACGCGCGCCGCAATAATAGCTATAGTTTTTGAGGAATTCGGGAATCGGGGCGGCGGGAGAAAGCGTCACATCGAAAGAGTTTTTGGTTGATGTCACATCGTACGCCCAGAACTTTTGGGAAAGCTGGGCGACAAAGGAGAGTCCATGTCCCAGCTATCACATAATTCGCTACCCACTATTCCCACGCGCCCTTTTCGGATAGATGTTCCGCTTCACGAACTGCTGCAAACGTCCTCGTCTATTTCCCGCTTGCCCGCTGTTCGCGAAATTCAGTTTTTGCCGGAGCCGGTTTTCCCGCAACATCCAAACCTGACGCACGATTTGACGGCGGAGGAAATTTCCGAACATCAGAAAGTGGTTGAGACGGGGCAAAGGCATTGGCCCGCTTCGCGCATTCTCGGCAACATGAAAGGCTGGATGTTTCCGTACTTCAAATCGCGCATTCTGCCGGGCGACTTCCAGCCGATCATCTCCTACCTCTTCACCGACTGGAAATGCAACCTCGATTGCCATTATTGCTGGTCGTACGACAATCGCGTGAAGGGGATGACCGAAGACACCGCGCGCAGAGCTATTGACTGGCTCGAATCCACTCCCTGCCGCGTGCTCGCACCCACCGGTGGAGAACCGTTGCTGCGGCCGGAGTTCGTCCACAAAGTGATTTACTATGCGGCGAAGAAGGACTTCTGGGTGTATCTGGCAACGAACGCGCGGCTGCTTCGTCCGCCGGTGATTGACCGCTTGGCGGACGCGGGCATCGCCACGATTAATTTCGCGGTGGACTGCATCAACGAAAAGCCTGGACTGCCGAAAGCGTTCGAACACGTTGCTTCGCAATTCGAATATCTGGTGAAGCGGCAGTATCGCTACGGCTACACCGTTTTCTTCAACACCAATATTTGTCGCACCAACATCGACGATGTAAAACAGCTCGTTGAAATCGCCCACGACAATGGGATTTCCATGACGTTTCACGTGAACGAAGCGCCGATGATGGAGCAGACTCACTTCCAGCACTTGCATGAAAACGACACGTACATACGGCCCCAGGATTTCGCGGTGGTGGACGACCTGCTGGACTATCTCATCGATAAGCAGCGCCAGGGTTACAAAATGGTTGATTCGATTCCGCGTCTGCAAAAGATGAAACGTTTTATGCGTGGAGAAGGCGAGCACTGGGGTTGCCGCGCAGGACAAAACTGGCTCATCATTCGCACCGACGGAACGCTGGCGCCGTGTTTCCCCATGTACAACGCAAAATATGATTGGGGCACGGTGGCAAATCACAGATTCGACCTGCAACAGCTCAGCGAAATGAAAAAGGGCTGCGAGCCGCACTGTTTCTCGACGCTCGGATACAACGTCGCCTACTGCTACGATGTGACGCGCGTGATGAAGTGGCTGTGGAAGCAAGCCAAACACGGTTTTCAAGGCGTCACCGGCAGCTTCGACCAAGACGCGCCCGATTAGCGGCCCACCGGCGCGCCCATCGGAAGTGATTCGGGAACGTGGCGTCTAAACCCGCACTCTTTGCAGAAAAGAAAAACGCAAAGAATGCGGCACCCCCGCGAGTCGAAATTGTGACGGAGCTGAACGCTGGTGCCGCGCGGCTCGATCAACCACCCAGCCGTTCCGTTTACAACCATATAGAGACTCAGCTATGTCTGAATAGTAGTGATTTGCCTCGAAATCGAAAGAAAGGGTCGGCCAGCCGTCTGGTGCCGCACGGAAACGGTATAAAATAAGCCAGCCAGGGAAGTCACAATGGAATTGTTCCGGATGAGGGCGGAATGGTGAGGATCGTTATTTTGGGCGGCGGCTTCGTTGGTGTGGAAGCAGCGCGGTATCTTGATGGGACGGTTGCCAAGAGGAACGACGTTGAAGTAACGCTGGTAAGCAGGGAAAACTTTACTATTTTTACGCCAATGCTTCATGAGGTAGCCGCCGGCGACCTTGATCCCGCGCATATTTGCAATCCGCTTCGTAGATTACTGCGCCGCGTGACGATTTTGACGGGAAACGTTGAAGAGATCGATCTGGCAAAACGCACCGCGACGATCTCCTACGGAATTGGAGCGCTTCGCAGAGAGTTGCCGTACGACCATCTTGTGCTCGCGCTTGGTTCGGAGACGAATTATTCCACCATCCCTGGCGTGGCGGAACATGCGCTGGGGATAAAGAGCCTCGGCGATGCCGTCATGATCCGAGCAGCAGTGCTCGCGACGCTCGAAGACGCCAGCGTTGAGAGCGACGCGGAGCGGCGCAAAAGAATGCTCACTGTGGTCGTTGTAGGCGGTGGTTTCGCCGGGGTCGAGACGATCGGAGCCATCAACGATCTTGCGCGAGAAAGCCTGCCCTATTACGGCCGGATCGATCCGCGCGAAGCGCGCATGGTGCTGGTGCACGGCGGAAAAGTCATACTTCCGGAACTCGGCGAAGCGCTGGGACTCTACGCTCAGGAAAAGCTGCGCGCGCGGAATGTGGAAATCAAGTTGGAAACGAAAGTGAGCGCTTACGCGGAGGGCGCTGTGAACTGTACTGACGGAGAGATCATACCGGCCGGGATACTCATTTGGGCCGCCGGTGTTTCGCCGAGCCCGTTCTTGAAAAACTTGCCGCTTCAATTGGCGAAGGACAGGGTGGTCGTTGATTCCACGCTGGAAGTACACGCGTACCCGGGGGTTTGGGCAGCCGGCGATTGTGCCGCAGTTGCAGATCCCGAGTCCAAGCTGCCATATCCTCCCACGGCTCAACATGCTCTCCGGGAGGGCAAAGTCATCGGCAGGAACATCGAGCTGCGTCTGAACGGCCAAGAACCCAAGCCCTTTCGATATAAGGCGCCGGGACAGCTTGCTGCGATAGGCAGGCGCACCGGCGTCGCCCGAATCTTCGGGTTGAAGTTTTCAGGAATTCTTGGATTTACTATGTGGCGCGCGGTATACCTGATGAAGCTTCCGCGGCTGGAGAAAAAGCTGCGAGTGGCCTTGCAATGGACGTTGGACCTGATCTTCGAACGCGACATCGGCCAATACGTCACTCCTCGCGATGTTGCGTCCCTCAACCGAATAATGGACGCGGCGAAGAAACCTGGCCCGTAAGCTTCCAAGTGTCATCTGCTTCGGGCGGCGCCAGGCTGTTTACAACCATATCGAGAGTCAGCTACGCCAGTCAGACCTGGGTCATGCCGCCGTCGACGACCAGTTCGATGCCGGTGATATAGCTACTTTCGTCGGACGCGAGAAACGACACCGCTTTGGCAATTTCGTCCAGGGTTCCCGTGCGGCCGAGGGGAATGTCACTCACCACGCTGTCTGCGTACTGCTTGACTTGTTCTTCCGTCATCCCCAACGAACTGCGATAGCCGGGGGAGGGAATTACGCCAGGACTAATGGCATTCACCCGGATTTTGCGGTCTTTGAGATCCGAGGTGAAGGTGCGCGCGAAGGAACGCACGGCGGCTTTGGACGCGCTATAGACGCTAAACGCGGGCGCTCCAGTACTCGCAACGATCGACGCATTCAAAATGATGGAGCTTCCGTCCTTAAGGAGAGGAAGCGCCTTTTGCACGGTGAATAGAAGACCCTTGACGTTGGCGTTGAACGTTTTGTCGAAGTGCTCTTCGGTGATTGCGCCGAGCGGAGCGAATTGGCCGGTGCCGGCGTTGGCGAAGAGAATGTCGATGTGCCCCTTCTTCTGCTTCACAGTGGCGTACAAGCGGTCAAGATCGGCGAGATTTGAGACGTCGCCCTGCACCGCGGTAACGTTCTTGCCGATCAGCTTCACCGCCGCGTCGAGTTCGCTTTGACGACGCCCGGTGATGAAGACGTACGCGCCCTCCGCGACGAAGCGTTGTGCCGTAGCGAGGCCAATTCCGCTATTGCCTCCGGTGATGACGGCTACTTTTCCTTCCAGCTTACTCATAAACGCTCTTCCGTTTGCATCAACGACCGGCGGCCTTCGCGCGGACTCGCCCCTGCTGATAAATCGTCAGACTAACGAACGCCGCTTGGACGATTGGCGCGGAGACTCCGTGTTTCTTCCCGCGTTCTACGAGATCTCCAAGAATGGTGTCCACTTCGACCGGAGCCTGGTCTGTGAGGTCGCGATACATCGACGAGGTTAATTTGGAACCCGGTGCAGTAATTTGAGGGCTCTTTTCTGCGAGGTACGCCTCCGACATCGGATAGCCGCAAGCACCCGCGATTGCGGCGCATTCGCGAAGTGCCGAGAGGCACAATTCGGAGCCACCGGGAGCCGCGACGATTTCGCCGATATTTCCGCGAAGCAAACAGGTGATGGCTCCCAAGCTGGCCAACCATACCCACTTCTCCCACATGCCCCGCAAAATGTCTTCGGATATAGCCGCCTCAAATCCTGCGCCGCTAAACGCCTGATGCACTGCTTCTATCCGAGAGGTCTTCTTCCCGTCCAGTTCGCCGTAGGTGAGACTCTGGAAATCGGCAAGCTGGACTATCCGGCCTTGGGGATCGACTTCAGTGGCAACGTAGCAAACCCCACCTAATACAGCATGTTCGCCGAACCTCTGCGCCAGCACGTCCATGTGATGCATGCCGTTTAGGACCGGGATGATGACCGTCTGTGGCCCCACTGCGGGCGCGAAATCATCGATCGCGGCGGCGAGGCTGTAGCTTTTTACGCTCAAAAAGATAACGTCGTACGGAGACGCAATCTGGGCTGCGGTTATTGTCTTGGGTCGAGCGACGAAATCACCATGCATTGGGCTGACAATCTGCAATCCTTGAGTCTGGAGCTGTTCGGCTCGTTTTGGGAGGACTAGAAATGTTACATCGCGGCCTGCTTGTACTAGACGCCCTCCAAAATAACCGCCAACCGCGCCAGCACCGACAACTAGAATTCGCATATCGCCTCCTTTAGCCATCTTGTTTGATTGCAAGAATCGAGAGCCCTCGCGCTACGCGGCACAAGCGTTCAGTTCCGGTCACAACTTCAACTCGCGGGGGTACCGCACTCTTTGCGTTTTTCTTTTCTGCAAAGGGCGCGGGTTTAGAGCCGGCACTCGCCCATTCCCCGCGCCTTGAAAAGGATTTGCAGTTCGACCGGTGTGAGCTCCCTGGCAAGTTGGAATCTGACGCCGATGCGCTTTTATCGTGCTAAGCGCAGCATGCTCTCCTCGTCAGCTCATTTCTTCCTTCCTCGCATAAACGAGAGCTCAGTCTTCTGTTTGACTTCACCAACGCTACTCGGAGACTGTTAGTCCGCTTGCTGCGCCGAAGCCTTCCCAAGGAATTTCACCAACTCAGCGTTCACTTCGTCCGCATGCGTCCACGTAATGCAGTGCGGCCCGTCCTTCACCACCACCATCCGCGCTCCCTTGATCAACTTGCCAGTCCGCGCCCCCGCGGCGTTGATCGGCAAAATCCTGTCCGCGTCTCCATGCATCACGAGCGTCGGAACATCAATTTTGCTCAGGTCCTGGCGGAAGTCTTCATGCCATGTAGGCACGCACGCAAGACTCGCGGTAGCCGACGAAAACGCCGCCACGTTCCAACTCGCCTGCACAACCTCTTCGCTCACACGCTTGTTCAGCAGCACGTCCGTGTTGTAGAAATTCTTGAAGAAGCCGGTGAAGAACGCGTAGCGGTCCGCGGCGACGGCTTTCTCGATCCCCTCGAAGACACTGCCGTCCACTCCCTCTGGATTGTCCGGCGTCTTCAAAAGAAATGGCGGAACACCGGAAAGGATCACGGCCTTGCTCACGCCTTTCGATCCGTACTTCCCGATGTAGCGCGCCACTTCGCCGCCGCCCATGGAAAAACCAACCAGCACGAAGTCACGTAGTCCAAGGTGTGCTATCAGCTTGTGCAGATCCTCTGCAAAAGTGTCGTAGTTGTATCCCGTTGTCGGCTGGCTGGACTTGCCGAACCCTCGGCGGTCGTAAGTTATGACGCGGTGCCCTGCGTTCAAAAGCGCCGAAGTCTGCTTCTCCCATGAAGCCCCGCTCAAGGGATAACCATGAATCAGAATGACCGGCTGTCCCTTGCCATGATCCTCATAGTAGAGTTCGATATTTCCTGAGTTTTCCTTACCGACGGTGACGTGTGGCATTGACTTCCTCCTTTTTATAATTTTAAGTTTTGGTAGTGCTCTGATTTCGGTGAAAGATTTGCCCGAACGTCAGGGCACGCTTTCAAGCGTGCCGCTTACGCGCGCGGGAAGAGGCTCTAGCCGCTGAGGCCTCAGGGGTCGCCTCGGCGACCAGGGTTAAAACCCCCTCGGTTTCGACGACGATACGGCACGGCGCCCTTCGAAGCTCAGGGTAAAAAGCCGTGCCCTGACGCCTCCTAAAATTACCACGCCACCCGCGCCTGGTAGTTAGTGGCCACTCAAGGTTTAAATGCGTGGCTAAATTAAAAATCCCTGGCCGCAGTGGCAAATATTGCGCGTGAATGTTATTGGTTTGTGAATTCCTTATCTCGCGGGTTCCGTGGTCAACGTGGGCCAAATCTATTTCCACCTCACCCGATGAGATGCCCTAAAATGGTTTTTGGCAGCAAGTCAGATTGGGAAATTTACGCCCCATGAAATCAATAGTTTGCGAACGGGGGATTGGTCCGGTTGAGAAAAGTCGCTACCAGGCGCGATTGAAGTCCGAGGTGAACGGAAGGTTCAGCCGCCCGTCGGAGGTCCACTCTCGAACCAGCGGCTGTTAATGGACCGGCGCAGAGGTGGCAGCCTCTTCAATGAGCTTGGCTGTTTCCTTCGGATGAGAGATGTAAGCTGCGTGGCTCGAATTCACTTCGCCGACTCGAAATAATTTCCACCTCGGCCGATTGGTCGACGGCAAAAGCGATTCGCGCGCGATCGAGCCGCACCGCCTGCTCCCCAGCTTCACATTGTCAGCACGACGCGGAACTGTGCCTTGCCGCTCATCATGCGCGCGTAGCCTTCGGCGGCTTTTTCGAGCGGGTAGGTTTCGATCATGGGGCGCACGCCGCTTAGTTCGGCGAAGCGCAGGGTGTCTTCTTCATCGGCGGGTCCGCCGGTAGCCCAACCTTGAATGGTGCGGCTTCCGTTGATGAGCTGTGCCGGCGTGACCTCAATCGGTTCGAACGCGGCGCCTATCACGAGCAGCTTGCCGTTGGGCGCGAGACCGTCGAACATGTCAGACATTGCTTTCGAGCTTGGCGCTGTGGCTGCGATTACTTGCGCGCCGCCCAATTTTTGCAATTCTTCCACGGGTTTCGTCGCTTGGCTATCGATGTAAACGTGCGCGCCAAGTTTCTTCGCCAGCGTGGCGTTTTCCGAGCCGCGTCCGACGGCCGCCACCTTGTAACCAAACTTATTCGCGAACTGAATTCCCAAGTGGCCCAGGCCGCCAATCCCTAGAATTGCGACAAGGTCGCCGGGCATTGCGCCGCTGCGTCGTAGCGAGTTGTACATAGTAATTCCGGCGCACAGTAATGGCGCGGCTTCCACATCATTTAGACCTTCAGGCAAGGCCACCACTGCGTTCGCGGGAGCGACCAGGTATTGCTGGTATCCTCCGTCATAACTGATGCCTGGAACCTGCATGTTCACGCAATTGCGAAAATCTCCGCGGCGGCAGTAGAGGCAAGTTTCGTCATGCCCGCCGTGCCAGCCGACGCCAACGCGCTGCCCCTTCTTCCAGGTGGTAACACCTTCACCAGGTTCATCAATGATGCCAGCGATTTCGTGTCCTGGGACGCGCGGAAACTGAATGCCGGGCCACAGTCCGTCTTTCGTAAGCACGTCACTATGACAAATACCGCAGGCCTGTACTTTCACACGCACTTGTCCTGCTTGTGGCTTGGGAATCTCGCGCTCGACAATCTCGAAATCCGCTCCCGGCTTAGGAACCTGCACCGCCTTCATTGGTGCTAACCCGACTTTTGTAGTGGCCATAAACGCCTCCTATAAGTTTTTTACCATTCCTTGTTCTTCTCCCGCTACCTCGAAAATAATTCCGGCTCGCCGGCGCGCCGAGCGTAGGGCAGAGCCCGTTTAACTTCGTCACCCATTGATGTTATTTTGCATCCCAGTATGCGAACTTACTCTCTCGGGTGCGTAAGGAGGCTTTGTAACCCATGGCACGCGATACCGACCACGTCATCGACAAACGGCACTCGAGTCTGCCCGCCGGGGCGGGCCGGCTTACACTCTTAGCCTTGCTGGCTTTCGCGGCGCTGTTCACGTCTGCCCCTGCGTGGTCTCAGCTCGTGCCTGGATCAATGGACGTTCACTGGAATGAAGGTTCACCAGATTGCGCCAAGAACCCGCAGCCGCCTTTTCAGCAGCATCAGTACAACGCACAAACATTCATTCTTCGAGAGAATCTTTGCACCACGTTCGAGGCGCCATTCATGTACCTGCTCGTGGGATCAACGAAGGCGCTTTTAATCGACTCCGGGGACATTGCAGATCCAAACGTGGTTCCCCTGGCAGAAACCGTGATGCGCCTGCTTCCGGGGGAGGGAACTGCAAAGCTTCCTTTGCTTGTCGTGCACACCCATCGGCACCTCGATCATCGCGCCGGCGATCCACAGTTCACGCGCTTTTCCAATGCTCAGGTGGTTGGATTTGATATCGACAGCGTTCGGAGCTTCTACAAGTTCACTGATTGGCCCAACGGTCTCGCGCAAATCGATCTGGGCGATCGTATAGTCGACGCGATCCCGACGCCGGGGCACAGCGAGACGGAGGTATCGTTTTACGACCGCAATACTGGACTGCTGTTTACCGGCGACTTTCTGATGCCCGCCCGGCTTCTTATCGACGACACCAGCGCGGATGTTGCGAGCGCTGAGCGCGTCGCTGCTTTCGTCAAGGATCATCCGGTCAGTTTCGTACTTGGCGGCCACATCGAAATGAACTCTGCCGGGGAGCTTTTTCCCTGGGAATCCCAATATCATCCGCACGAACACGTCCTTCAAATGACGAAGGACGATGTGCTGGCGCTGCCTGCGGCCGTTCGCAGCTTTAATGGCTTCTACGCCGTACGCGGCCAGTTCACAATGGAAAATTCGATACGCATACTCGCTGCCTTCGCCGTTCTCGTACTCGCGGTCGCAGTCGCCCTCGTGTGGCTACTGGTTCGCTTCATCCGGCGCCGCAGACGCGCTCGCAAGCTAGCCGGGGAAGCCCAAACCTGACCGTACTGACTAACAAACGCTCCTTGAGTGGAATCACGGGACGCTCGGAAGTAATCCAGTCGGATCCGTCGAAAAATATTTCCAACATTCGAATTGTGGATATTGTCTTCCGCAAAGGTGCTGGCTACAGCTCTCCAAAACTATTCGGCGCAATCGAGGGGCTCTTGGGCGTGGAGTGATTGACGCGTTACTCGGAACTTCATCTCAACGCCGCGTTATCCCGCCTACCGGGAGTTGGCCGCCGCATTTCCCCCAAGCAGGGACGTGTGCAATATTGCACAGAATTTCCAATTCTCTCCGTGCGCTAATAGACAGGCAGACGAGCCCGGCGCTGCAATTTGGCAGATGTAATCCGCGGTGAAAGTTGAATAAGCAACGGCAAACCGACCGTGAATTGGTTGCGCGCTCACGTCATTCCTCAGACGCGATCCGGATGGGCCTGACTCAGCTTCACACCATAGTTTCGTCTCGTCGTTCGCAGAGCGCTTTGACGAAAGCCTCTCGTCTCCATCCTTATGCTGTTCTCGCCTGTGCGTCACTACTGTGTCTGGTTACTGCGAGTGCGTTCGCTCAGGAACAAGCTACCGGGGTAGGGAATCGCGGCAGCTCCCTTACAGAGGGACTTCTACCTAAGACAGCGGATACGGATGGTTCAGCCACCGTGGCCGGTACCGTGCTCGACGTGAGCGGAGCCTCCGTTGCTGGAGCAGAGGTGAGCTTAAGGCACAAGGACGGAACAGAATTGCACACGATGCTCTCCGGGACGAACGGCGAATTTAATTTCGTGCAAATTCCGTCCGGCTCCTACCTCGTGATCGTCAACGCCAAGAATTTTGCGCCGTTTGCATCGGCGGAGTTCGTCGTCGCGGCGGAGCAGACCTACGATGTCCCGAATGTTTCGTTATCGGTTGCAGCGGCAAGCACGGAGATGACGGTCCATCCCGACGAGTTTATCGCCGCGGAGCAGATTAAAGCTGCGGAGAAACAACGGTTGATCGGCATCATCCCGAATTTTTATACCAGCTACATTCCTGACGCCGTCCCGCTTACCGTGAAGCAGAAGTTCTCAATGGCGGCACGCGGAACATTCGATCCGGTGGCCGTGGTCGGCGTCGGAATCGGCGCCGGTATCGAACAGGCAATGAACTCCTATCCCGGTTACGGACAAGGTGCCGTGGGGTACGCCAAACGCTTTGGCGCAAAGTTTGCGGACGGACGCGACAGCGACTTCCTGACTCACGCGGTCTTCCCTTCGCTCTTTCATCAGGACCCGCGCTACTACTACCAGGGCTCCGGTTCAGTTAAAGAGCGCATCCTGCACGCGGTGGGCTCGGCATTTATCATCCGCAGCGATAGTGGCCTGAGTCAGCCCAACTATTCTTATATCCTTGGCGACATGAGCTCAGCGGCACTGTCCAACCTGTATTATCCCCGAGCGAGTCGAGGAGTACACCTTGTCTTCACGAATGCGGCCATGGGCCTCGCTGGGCGAGCGGCCGGAAATATACTCCGCGAATTCTCCAAGCGCGCGACGACGAACACGCCGCGCGAATCGGCTCAGCCATAGGGTTTTTTCCTGGCGCTCAGCCGTTGACCGCCCATCCGCCTGCCTGACGCACCAGTTGCCGGACAAGCGAAGTTCTATTAGACCATTTGTCCGGGTATCCAGGCGGTTTCAACGGGAGTCAGCTCCGGTCGATGACCGACTGCGACTCACTCCACAATAATTCGGTCAGACCACTCTACGAGCGAGACAAAGATCGCCGGGTTTCCGAATTTTGCTCCCCACTGATTCAAGTCTGTTTCCGTGACCCCACGGGCCCGGGAGCAGGCTCCTCAAGCAAAAATCGGAATATGTTTCGAGACAACCTTGTCGAGGGTTTCGCTTAACGGCGGCCAGCCGACTGGTAAGATCGCGTTCACCATGGACTTTCGCATCAGAGAAGTGGCCTCTGCGAGGAGGAAGATTTGTACTTCGTGCCCAGCTTCTGCGAGCACGAGTCCGTGCGCGAACGGAAATGCCGCTCTGGTTGGGTCATCGGGCCCCCACGCGCTCTTCATCATGATCTTCAGAGGCTTTTTGGGCTCCTGCGCCTTCACGCCCAATGCCAGAAAAGGTAAGCCCGCTAGTTGAGCCAAGAACGTGCGTCGCGCCATGTGTTTGATCTCCTGAGTTGGAATTCCCCTGGGAGGGACAATTGCCGCAAGTCTACTCCTTTTTGCTTTTGTCGAGTCAAGAAGATCGCGCACACTGACGGATTCAAGCGAGAGATTAGCTGGTCAGGTCGATTTCTTCTTTCGTCAGCGGGACGCCGAGAAGAGTCATTCCATATTTCTCGAATTCCGCTTTGCGCTGTTCGGGAGTTTGCGGGGCGTCGTCGTTCGGGCTGGGGTCCCAAGAAATATCCATGAGGCGCAACCTCGCTGGAGCTGACTAACTTCGCTGATACCTGATATCTCCTCCCGGCTATTCCTTCACATGCGCCAACGGAATCTGCGAAAACAATTGCAGATCGACGATCATGTTCAGCCGCCGGTCTAACTGAAAAAACGTTGCCGCCTTCTTTCCAGGCAACACCTGGCTCACCACCGGCACATACTTCAAGCGCAGCGCCTGCGCCTGCCCATCCACCTCCAGCCAGTGCCGCACGTAAATCAGCGCATCTTCGTCGGTCATTGTTGCCCACATCTCAGCGTACTGCTTCAACAGCGCATACTTCTGGTCGTTCACTTCCGACAAGTCCTTCACGTAATGGTTGTAGATCGGCCAGAACTTCTGCGCCTCCGTATCCGACATCGACATATTCTGCCCAATCACCTGCATTTTCATAGCCCGTATATCTTTGCGCAGCAAAGCAATGTCCTCGTCCGTCACCGTCGGACTGATGACCTGCTGCACGGTGACTTGCTGTTGCTGCGCCGCCCCCAGCGTTTTTGTCTCCGCCGCTGTCCTGCCCGCAGCCATGCCCCCACCCAGTGCCGTCGCCACCAATATGCCCGCAACAAACGCCGCAGCCAATCCCGCTGCTCCCAATACTTTGCGCTTCATAATCTTTCTCCTTAGCTCTGTCCTCCTGCCGCAAAGAACCACCGAGAACAGCTAGTTCGAGTGCATATTAATACAATTGGGCCGCTAATCGATTACATCAGCATCACGCGAGAGTCAACTTCTGATTCATGCAGTCACTGGAGGAGTGAAGCGCTAGCAAATGTCCGGTTACGCGACTAACCAGGAGCTAGCATATACCGTCAGACCGAATCAGCTTTACTGAGCGAATCGGCGATTCCTTTCAGGTAAGTTTGGTCTATCGTCAAACAGAACCTCAATTCTGTTCTACTGACGAAATTATTTCGCGCGATGCCCCGCACTGCTACGTGCCCCTTACCGTCACCCGTGAATGTGAGGCAAATGTTAGGCTCTAGCGGCTCTAGCGTTGCGGTCCCACTGAGGTCGCGATGGAGACGATGAATTCCCTCGGCGAAGCGAGTAAGTTCGCCGTTCATGAGACTCCATCTCAGATTTCCGATCCAACCATCGCAGCGAACTTCAATGTCAGCTCTTCTCCAGCCATCTAGCGTCGGTTCGAGCACGCGAATCGAAACGTAATCCGCCCCTCTGTTCCCGATTACGATCTCGGTGCTCTCATTCATATCCGGGTGCTTGCCTTAAAAAGACCCCTTGATCGGCGTATTCTTGCGGGCTAACCACGCTTATAGACGCAAGCTTGGGAACAATTCAGCGAATAGGCGAATTATAGCGTAGACCGTCAGAGCATTCAGCATTACAACGAGAACGATAGCCCATAGACTGTCGTTTTGAATGAAAAGAAACCACGGAAACCCGATGACAACCAAATCGTAGATTTGGCCTTCCCCATCAGATACGCGCCGGGAAACCACCAGCAATATGACAATCAGTGCAATATAGCCAATCGTTACTTTTAACGCTGTGCGATTGAAGAACGTACGCATGGCCCGGCATTATACAACCCTGCATCTTGATCCGAAGAATGATAACTCCTGATTAACGCGCTTACCGGAGGTGTAGCATTCCGGCGCTTCAAGTGTCCGGCGACGTGGCGCACCAGGCATGTGCCGGTAACGAAAACCTATATACAATGGGGTTCTATTTCTGCGTTGAGGGCAGGCGCGGAATCGAGGGGCTATGGCGTCTCCCGGTGTCGAGATTCGGATTGAGAATCTGCACAAATCGTTCAGCAGCCATCACGTGCTCGACGGAATCAACCTCGAGGTTCGCAGCGGCGACATGTTCGCCATTGTGGGAGGATCAGGAAACGGCAAGTCCACTTTGTTGCGACAAATCATCGGACTCGATCATCCCGACGAAGGACAAGTCCTCCTTGCGGACCACGAAGAAAAGGATTCGCCGCTCGTCGATCTCGCGACGCTAAAAAGCGCGGGCATGGAAAGCCTCGAACGGCACTGGGGTGTTGTGTTCCAGGGTAACGCGCTGCTGTCTGGCCAAACGGTGGAATTTAATATTGGACTGCCGTTGCGCGAGGTGCAGGACCTGGACGAATCCACCGTTCGCACAAGAGTGCAAACCGTTCTTCGCGAAGTCGCGTTGGACCCCGACAAGGACCTGGCGCTAACCACCGATCAACTTTCGGGTGGCATGGCAAAACGAGTGGCTATTGCCCGCGCCTTGGCAGTAGACCCAATTCTGCTGCTCTACGACGAACCGACCACTGGGCTTGATCCGCAGGTCGCTGAAACAATCCAGGATTTGATCGGTTCGGTGCATCGAGGCAAAACAGCGGCAGGCTTCGCGCGAACTACCCTGGTCATCACTCATGACAAAGATTTACTCTTCCGACTCCAGCCGCGCATCATCATGCTGGATGCAGGACGGATCATTTTCGATGGCACGTACGAGGATTTCGGCCGCTCGGATACCCCAGCTATCCGGCCGTATTTCGATTTGATGCCAAAACTCCAGCAGCGCGCCGGCAGTTCGGCTGGCGCGGCGTCAGCGTAGATTTCCTGACGGACTGAGCGAGGGCGAGCGTGCAAAGGACAACTAGAATCATTTCGATTGTATTGTTGGGGTGCTCCATCGTCGGTGGCTAAACGGTGCGCAATCCGATACAATTTTGGCTATGAAACTGTCAGCCCGCAATCACCTAGTTGGCAAAATCATCGAACTTCAACTCGGGGATGTGATGGCCCATGTGGTGGTTAAGGTGGGCGACAACTTGGTCGAGAGCGTAATCACCCGCCGTAGCGCGGAAGAAATGAAGCTCCAGGTCGGGGACACAGTTGCCGCGATCATCAAATCAACAGAAGTGATGCTGCAGAAATCGCCTACGTGAGTCGCATCCGCGTCCTGTTGCTGCTCTTCCTTTCCAGCGCCTCTTCAAATGTCCGGTTACCCGGCACGACTTACCAGGCGCTATGGCAATCCAGCGGGAGCGATCAGAAGGCGAAACGAACGCCGATTGTCGGAGCAAGGTTGCTGTGGTGGTTATAAGGGACGCCAGGGCCGTGAGGAATGGCGATGGCCAGACCGCCGTCCACGTAGGAATACGCAATTCCGGCGTAACCGTCGAAACGCTTGGTGAAGTGATGGTCTAAATAGATCGACGTCTCGTTGAGGGTGCCCGCGCAGGAAGCGCGGAAACCGGCTGCGACCGAGCATTCCGGCGGAAGACGGAAGTCGTTCTGTCGCTGTTGATACCAGGCCGCAGTGATGTCGGTTTTGGAGTGGTAAGTGTATTTCGCGCCCGCCCACCAGATATTCACGAACTTCTGCGTATCAAGATTGTTGTCTTCAACCCCGCTCATGATGTAGCCGCCCTGGTCCGAGGCGCCGACGCCCAACGGGTTCTTCGGGTTATGCTGCCAGATGTATTCGTAGCCGGCATAAAACTTGAATGGGTCCCACTTATACTCGGCGGCGAGCATAATGGCGTTGTTGTCGGTCACGATGCCATACACGGTGCCGTTCGGGTCGATCAGATTGGGCCCCAAGCCGGCCCCCCCGTTGATGGGGTGGGTATTGATGCTGTCCGTGGTGGACTGAATTGGCTCCGACAGACTTTGAGGCCCCAGCAAGGGGTTCAATACGCTGATTGCCTGGTTGTAATGTTGGTAGACGGCGTCGGCGGAGAAGTTGCCGTGCTCGCCGCCGAGGTCGAATCCGAAAGCGTTGTTATGCGGCTGCTCCGGCGTACAGCTCGTGGGAGTCCACAACACGGCGGCCGAAAAGCAGCCGCCAGAACCATTGACGAATTTATACATCGCGCCGAAATGGACCGGCCCGTAGGTGAGGCGATACTTCAAGGCGTCGTCCCAACGGGAGTCTTCGGTGTCGCCGCCGCCAGCCATCGTGCCGTTGTATCCAATGAACGAAAAGCCATAGCCGCCGCCGACTGGATCGTACTGGAGCATCGCATCGGTGCCGAGCGAGCGCTGGCGGCCGAAAGTTATCGTGCCGAAATGGTCGGACGACACACCGCCATAGTATTCGTCATTGAAGGGTTGTCCCGCGCGCGCGCCGTCGATGGCTTCCGAATAGCTGCTCCGGGGAAGGCCGTTGTTTTCTATATTGGTCTTTGACGCGTCGGCGAGCAGGCCGGAGTTCGGATTGATGCCAGTCGAAACATTGAACACAATGTACCAGCCATGAAAAAACTCTTCCTTGCCCCTGATGCCGAAACCCGTCTGTTGCAGGTTGTTCGGCGCGACGAGGAATCGCGATCCGGCGCCATTTCGGTTCACCAGAGCCTCGCCTTCGTAGTTAGAGCCGTTTACCGGCAGGCCGTGGCTGACCCAGCCGACGCCGATGTCATAGGCACCGTACAGCGTGACGCCGTGCCAAGTCAGTGCGCAATCGGTGGTGGCGAACTCTTTGCCGCTCGTGCAGGGGTCGGGCCCCTTCTGTTCCATCTTTATGTCGACGGTGGCGGCCTGGTCAGCCGCCAAGCTGATTTTCGCGCGCGTTTCATCGGCGAACCCGCGTTTTGCGGCTCGAATCTCGAAGCGCCCCGAAGGCAAGCCGGACGTCTGATAGTGCCCCGCGCCGTCAGTTGCGATCGTGCGCGTTTCAGCTTTGTCGAGGTTCTTGATTGTCACCGTGACATTGGGCAGGGCTGCGCCGGTTTGGTCCGTCACCACGCCTGAAAGGCTCGCACCCGTTCCCTCCGTCACTACGGCGGAAAGGGTCGCTCTCGTTTGGGCCCACGCCGGGAACGCCCCCATCGCAAGCCACAAAAGCAGCAAGAAGAGTTGCGCCAGCGGCAGCGAGGCAGCCGATGGAACGTGACCGGCACGCGTCAAAGTTTTCCATCGCTGGTCGTATCGGAGGAAGTTCAGCGAGAGGTCAGAGCGTTTCATGATTGTTCACCTTCCTGAGAATTGCCTGAACGAGGCTGAGGCACTGGCCCGAACGCAGCTTTCCAGCTAGCACGCAAAGTACAGCTCCCGTGTTGCGCATTCACGTCGAAAGATTGGCGAATCTATACGATTAGTACCGAGATGTCAAAACCATTTAGTGCGATTAGGCGAGTGTGCGGCGTCGAACGCAGGGCTTCAGGAGCAAGCGCGGAGGGCAGGGAAGGGCTGCGTTACACGCGGACGATCATGACCTCTGTGGATTTCACAAGGGCCGCGACGGTCTGGCCGTTTTTCAAGCGCATTTCGCGGACGGCATCGGCGGTGATGATGGACGTAATCCGCTGGCCGCCGATGGAAAGCGTCACCTGCGCGATCAAGCCGCTGACCTTGATGTCGGTAACACGCCCGACGAGCTGGTTCCGGCCGCTGATTCGTCGAAAGTTCGTACGACGTTCGGCGACTTCTTTACCTTCGGTCGCGCGATACAGAAATCGATCGACTTCCTTCTCCGGAATTCGGTGGTGGCCGCCCGCCGTCTTCACTGTGCGAATTTGTTTCTTATAGATCCACTGTTTAAGCGTGGGGTAGCTGATTCCCAGTACCTGTGCTGCCTCGCGAGGCGTGAACAGTTTGGCAGTCGGCATAACGATTTGCTCGGATTCCTTGATTGGAATTGTAACTCGCCAACGCGAAGCGAGCCATCAACGATGCTAAGCTTCGGCCGTCAGAGGTGTCAATCCATCAACGGCTGATCGCATCGATTGGCGAGCGGTTGATTGACGCGCTAACCGTACAACGAAGTGCCAGTTCATATTGACGGTAATCCGACTTATCTGGAGTTAGCCGATTGAAGCGACCGGAAAGGGCCGACGAGTCTTCGCGAGTCTGGTGCACGACGTTCGCTCATTTTCAGTGCGGAACGAGCGCCGAAATACCGAAACAATTTGAGACTTGATGCGTATAGTAAGTTGCGGGTGTTCGGCGAAGGCTCCCCGGCGGCCCGCTAGGTGGCATAATTCCACAAAAGGGAAGGTGTATCCATGAACAAAAGACTTAGTTTTGTGTTTGCTGCACTGATGTTGGTTCCCGTTGCTCTGCTTGGGCAGGACAAGGCACCGCCGCAGTCTACTCCGCCGGCGAACCCGATTACCGCCAGCGAAAAAGGTTTTTACTCGTTTGTGAGCGGAGCGGTGGTCGGTGCCGCGCAGAAGATGCCGGAAGAAAACTACTCCTTCAAACCGACACCGGAGGTTCGCAGCTTTGGCCAGATCGTTGGCCATGTGGCCGACGCTTCGTACTCGTTCTGCTCGCAAGCCATTGGCGAAGCAACCCCAGTAAAGGACATCGAAAAAACGAAGACGTCAAAGGCCGACCTGGTGGCGGCGCTCAAGGACGGAGTGGCGTACTGCAACAAGGCATTCGACAGCATGACCGATGCAAAAGGCAGCGAGATGGTTAAATTATTCAACTTCAACATAGCGAAGCTGACTGTGCTCTCGATCAACACGGCGCACACGGATGAGCACTATGGAAATATGGTGACCTACTTGCGACTCAAGGGGATCGTGCCGCCCACAAGTGAAAGCCAGCCCGCGCCGGCACCGAAGTAAGAGGCTGGAACACCTGACTCAGCGAACTGCCATGTCCTGCTACGTATAATCTCGTGCGCGCAACTGGGGAGCAGAACATTTGAAGGTACAAGAAGAAATCAAGAAGTATATTAACAGCCAGCCGGAGCCAAAACGCAGTGACATGCGAGAGTTGCATCGGCTCACACTTCAAGTGTCACCAGAATGCAAATTATGGTTCTTCGATGGTAAAGACAGCAAAAAGCATACTGTTTCCAACCCTACGATTGGATATGGATTTCACTCAATAAAATATGCCAATGGAAAAAGTAGAGAGTTTTTTCAAATTGGTGTGAGCGGAAACAAAAACGGAATCTCTGTCTATATTCTTGGTCTCAAAGATAAGAAGTACTTAGCCAAAACGTATGGAAAAAAACTGGGCGAGGCGAGCGTGACCGGATATTGCATTCGGTTTAAAGCTCTAAAGGATATAAACATCGATACCCTTGAAGCGGCATTCCGATATGGACTTGCAGCTCACTCCGACAGCGCCCGCAAAAGATAAGGGTTCACTTCAGTGACGCGGAAGGGTCGGCCACCCGCCGAATTTTCAATTTGGCTTGGGTGAACGCCGGCGCGCCGCGCGGAAGAGTTGGCCACCCGCCGGCAGATTCAAGACTGCCGTTTAAATCTCCAGTCAATGAAAGCACCGATGCCGAACCAGAGCGCAGGAATCGCGAATCCGTTGAAGAGGTAAAAAAGCCAGACCTGGTCGAAGTGGGCGCGCGTAAATTCCGCGAGTGCTGTCCAAATGAGTATCACCGGGAAATTAGAAAGCACGACGAATTTGATGCGATTTTCAGGGTGGCAGAAAGCTTGGTCCACGGTACCCGCCCATGTTTCAGGCAACGGAGTAGGGGTGTGGGACAGGTACACGCATCCGAACCACTCGCCTTCGACGTTGGGAAGTTTCCGATGATGTTCCGAAAGGCTGACCACAGCAAAGATGGTGAACTGCAAGAGGGCTAACGAAACGGCCCATCGGTGACGAAAGAGAAAGGCCCTCATACGGTCTTAGACACCAACGCCAGTCGAATAGGTCACGCTGTCTAGTCAGTTTGAAAGACCAAAGGAACAAAGGATCAGCCACCCGCCATCTTGTTTCTTCCACTTTGTCATCCCGAAATCCGCGCTGTTTGCGGATAGACCTGAGGGACCTACTGTTGCTGTGGCGGGTGGCGAATCTATCCGCGCGGCACCGGAGTTCGCTTCGAGCACAATTGAAGCTCGCGTGGGTGCCGGACCCCTTTGCTGTTTGAAGGGTCGGGGTTTTGACGTTGCCGGGTGACCCATCCTTTCGCATCGCTGTGCATCTCCCCGCCAATACAATCAAACTTCATATTCGCAAGCCCACACTGCGACTCTGGCTGGAAGCTGCGTGTGCCAATGTGGATCTTGCTGCATCCAGTTCCAAAAGCGTAAGCTGCGGCGCGCGAGCGGAGAAGACCATGGCGTACAACAATGCAGTTCGAGATTCGGTTTTGCAGGCGATCGGAAATACGCCTGTGGTGAGGCTGAGGAAAGTGGTGACGTCCCCCATGGCCGACGTTCTGGTAAAGCTGGAGTACTACAATCCTACCGGCTCTTACAAGGATCGCATGGCGTTGGCCATGATTGAAGGCGCGGAGGCGCGCGGCGAACTGCGCCAGGGGATGCGCGTGGTTGAGTGGACGGGAGGAAGCACGGGATCGTCTCTAGCGATGGTCTGTGCGATCAAAGGATACCGCTTTACACCCATTTCTTCGGACGGATTTGCCAAAGAAAAGCTGCAGACCATGCGTCTTTTTGGCGCGGACCTGGAGATTTTTCCGGCTGAAGGCGGCAAGCTTATACCGGAGCTTTACCAGAGAATGAAGAGCCGCGCGGAAGAATTGGCGCAGCAGCCCGGCACGTTTTACGCGGACCAGTTCCATAATGCGGACGCGATTCGCGGGTACATGGCAATCGGCACAGAGTTGGTCGAACAGGCGGGCACCGGTTTGGCGGCGTTTTGCGGCGGAGTGGGCACGGCCGGGATGATTGTCGGCGTGTCGCGTGCGCTGAAGGAAGCTGGATGCAAAGCGCGCATTGTGGCGCTCGAGCCCGCAACCTCGCCGGTGCTGACCACCGGGAAGGGAGGGCCGCACCGCGTCGAGGGGATCGCCGCCGGATTCCGGCCGCCGCACCTGACCGCGGGCGAATACGACGAAGTGCGGACGGTCGAGGAACCCGCCGCTCGCGAGATGGCGAGACGTCTAGCGAAGGAGGAAGGAATATTCGCCGGCACGTCTTCCGGCCTCAACGTCACCGCCGCGGTGCAACTGGCGCAGGAGCTTGGCCCCGGCAGCACCGTCGCCACAGTGGCCGTAGATACCGGTTTCAAATACCTCGCGGGAGATTTGTACCAGACGTAGCCGGTTAAACGGGAGTCAACTTGCCGCTGCTGGGGCCGATTACGAGGGCCACAGCGATTTACCAACAGTCAGCCCATTTGGCTCAAAAACCTCGACGCTGTAGATTCCCAGGACTATTATCTCTCATGAGGGGAATGATGAAGCGGAATGCGGCATGCTTGCTTGCCTTGCTACTTCTAGTCTTATTTGCTGTTCAGTCGACTGCAGCGTATGAATATCTACTCTCGGCGAGTGCGATTCGAGATGCGTATTTCCTTGGAACGGGGGCCAAGAGCAAGGAAGCGAGTTTTTATGAGCCATACACCCGAAGCTACTTGATTTTTCCAAATCAACCGCCCACATCCCAGATAACAATTCACACTCCCTTTCTACAGGTGGCTGAGCATTCGCGGGATACCGCGAATTATCACGCACAGGATGCGGTGAGGGAATTCTTCGGCAAATCTATGAAGTTTGAGGTGTTCTTAGATATTTATTTCCAGCGGAGTGCCGGGAAGCAGGAAGCTTCTGAAACCGACAGACCACTTCAAGGGGTGACAATCACCCTGACGCAAAGTCACAAGGTCATGGCGATGGACGTGGTGGACAGCTGGGAGCTGTATCCGTTCCGCGATGCTCAGACTCTAGCGGAGAGTCCAGGAGAACATATAGAACTCGCGTGTGACGCGGGGAGCATCGAATCCGTCCCGTTGAAGGTCGAAGTGAAGACGCCAGATGGGAAGGACTACACCGTGGAATTCGATCTGGCGGGCCTGCAGTAAAGTCCATTTGACAGCCGCACGAGTTGGTACAAGCATTTCGCAAAGCTCTATCGCCCACATCACTTTTATTCAAATGTGAGGCACCGATGTTCGACAGCGTACTTCCCGCCGAGAGCGAGCCGATCAGTGCGGTTAGTTCCCGGTGGCTATGGGCGGCCCGGTGCTTTGCCTTGATTTGCACGATCGCCTTGGCCGTAGGATTTGTAGCTGAGGCTGCGGCTAATGGCATCATATTAGCCATAATCTTTTTTGGTCGCTGGGGATCGCTCAGTCTTGCGCTGCTCTATCTTTTGTTCCGTAGGGGGAAGAATTCACTGGCATTTGCGTTTGGTCTGGGCGCGGCAACGGCTTTCATTGCCCTGCTCCCATTCGCCTGTGTGTTGTTGGGGTTGCGCCACCTGGCTTTCTTCATAGTAGTGTTTAGTGGGGTTCTGCCACCGTTTACTAATATGACGGGTGAATTTAGCCTTCACCTTGCCACGCTCGGGAAGTTGCTCCTTTGGCTCTTCAGTATCTCTTTGGCACTGCTCGGGTTGAGCAGTATTGTCGCATTCCGAAAGATGGCGCACGAGGCAAAGGGGATGGGGAACTTGCGATGGGCCTTCCGCGGAGGAATGTGTTGCGCACTTGTCGTTTGCCTGATATTCACGCTGCTTGGCCTCTCTTTCGGGGGCTTCGGCATGTGAACTTTCCGCTGACCTGCGCGACTCATCAGACGCTATGTCAATCCAGCGCAAACGATTATTCTAAAGTGTGGCTGAAAAACCAGACAAACCCCCGCTCAAGGCGCGTCAGAAACGCTCTCTCCGATTCTTCGTTCGATGGTTTCTCGTCGGAGTGGCGGTTCTTTGGTCGCTTGCTGCGCTGATGCTTCTGGCTGCTCGGTGGATCGACCCACCGACCACTGCGGTGCACATGGAGCGCCGTTTGCAGGCTTGGATTCACTACACGCCGTATCACGAACGATACGATTTCGTTCCGCTGAACCAAATCTCGCCGGATTTCCAGCATGCAGTGATCGCCGCGGAAGACGCGCGCTTTTACGAGCATCACGGATTCGATTGGCACGCGATGCAAATCGCCGCTGAAGACGATTTGGAAGGCGGCCGCATTCGCGGCGGATCCACGCTGACGCAGCAACTGGTGAAAAACCTGTTCTTCGGAACCGGCCGCTCCATCCTCCGCAAGGGCGCCGAGTTCACGCTTGTCCCGGTGGCCGAATTGTTCCTCGGCAAGCAGCGCATTCTGGAGCTCTACCTCAACGTGGTCGAATGGGGCCCCGGCGTTTATGGCGCGGAGTCGGCGTGCCGTTACTACTACCGAACCTCAGCCCGCAGCATCGACCGGCAACAAGCAGCCCAACTCGCCGCAATTCTGCCGTTGCCCCTGAAGCGCCGCCCGGATCACATGAATCGCTACAGCGCGCTAATCCTCGAGCGGATGCGCCAAATGGGCTGGTAGCCGCGCATCACACTCGCGTCACGTTGTCGAAACGCCGGCAATGAACGCGAAAATGTTGCGCCCGAATACCTGGGACATGTCGTACTGAGGAATTTCCAGCATATGATTACATTAACGCATTCATCTGCAAATTTCGCCAAAGCTCATTCGAAGTTCTATGGACGAATCAGAAGGCTATTCGAAGATCACCGTTTTGTTTCCGTAGAGCAGGATGCGGTTTTCGATGTGCCAGCGGACGGCGCGAGAGAGCACGAGCTTTTCGAGGTCTCGGCCCTTCTTGACCAGGTCCTCGATCGTGTCGCGGTGCGATATGCGCGCCACTCCTTGCTCGATGATCGGCCCGTCATCGAGTACTTCCGTGACGTAGTGCGCGGTGGCGCCAATGATTTTCACCCCGCGCTCAAAGGCCTGCTGATGCGGCTTGGCCCCGACAAACGCGGGCAAAAATGAATGATGAATATTGATGATTTGCTGCGGATACCGCTCGATGAAGTCCTTCGAAAGCACTTGCATGTACCGCGCCAAAACGATCAATTCGATTTTGTTTTCGCTAAGCAGCTCGATCTGCCGCCGCTCGGCCTCCTGCTTGTTCTCCTTGGTCACTGCAATGGTGTTATACGGAATATCGTGAAAGTCCGCGTGGCTCTTCGCGTCCGGATGATTGCTGATGACCAAGGGGATTTCGCAGGCGAGTTCGCCGATGCGCTGGCGATAAAGCAAATCTACAAGGCAGTGATCGTACTTTGAAACAAAAATCGCTACTCGAGGACGGTAACTCGAGGTCGTAATGCGCCACTGAATCGAAAATTGCTCGGCAATGGGTGCAAACCATTTCGGAAAGTCTTTTAGGTCGAACTCGAAGCCAGCGAGGTCCCATTCGACGCGGGCGAGATAGTAACGTTCCTCGCCAGGCTGGTGCTGCTCGAAATGCAGGATGTCGCCATTGTGCCAGTAGATGAAGTCCGCGATGGCCGCATCCAGACCCTTGCGATCAGGGCACCGAAGTAAGAGGATCGCGCTGTTCTTCAAGTTGAACCCCCGTGCTGCCAGTCATTTTCCCACAACAAGTCGTCAAGTGGTCGCGCGACCTAATCAAAGGCCTGCGAAGAGGAGATAGCCAGGCCGTGAACTCCCTCTGGATTGGGTGATAAATAGAAAGGAATGGGGCAGCATTGGAGGAGTTGGCTGGATCGCTTCCGCAGAGGAGACAAGATGACTATGACGCGTGACCAACTCGTAGCTCGCGTGACCAGGGCCCGCGAACTTCTAACCTCCAGTTAAGGGTTTCCTCCGTGTCACAAATTTCCTGTCGTCTCAAGGGAGCACGTCAAGGTCTGACATTCTGGTCTAGAAATTTGAAGACCTCGCCCTCCCATAAAGCGACGTCCGTGTACAGAAAAATGTGGCCGTCACTTGAGGTCTGACCGACTGGAGGGTAAATCTTGAGTTCGTAGGGCTTGGAGAGCCTTGCAAACTCAGCCGCCAGGGACTTGCCTGGCGCCACAGAGTAGTCGTTGGCGGCGTGAATCAGAAGCACGGGAACGGTAATCTTGCCGGCTGCGGCTAGTAAGCGCGCACGAACTTCGGCGGAGCCGTCCCAAGAGCCGGCGGCAGCGCCAAATGTCACTGCGGCGCGAATGGCCGGGTCGTGCTCGGCTTCCAGCAGCGCGAGCTGACCGCCGAACGAGTGCCCGACTACCGCGACCCTGCGGGCGTCAACTTCCGGCAGACTCTTCAGGAACAACAAACCTGCGGTGGCGTCGTCGAGATGGTCCGTGGTCATCAGCAGGAATTGCAAATGTTTGCGAGCTTCTTCACCCTTGGCGGCTTCCTCGCGCTGCAAAACGTCCCCTATAAACTCTCCTTGGTCTGCCGAAAGACCTTCCCCGCGGCGGAAGAGATAAAGGAAGACGTACCCGTGTTTGACGAAGACCGGGCCGAGTATCTGGGCTGCCTCTGTGATCGTGAGTTTGTTAGTGTGCTGCTGCGGATCGTCACTGCGTCCGTGATTGAACACTACCGCAGGGAACGGGCCGGGGCCTGCGGGCTTCCATAGAAAAGCTTTGAGGCGAAGTCTGCCGCTCGCAATCTCAACGGTTCGCGGAGCCGTGGATTGCGATGACAGGCCCGGGGCGGCTACCGAGAACAAGGCGGCTAGAAGGCACGACAATAGTGCTCTCATGGAGTCGCAACACCTCGACTCGGCCAACTATAGCCTGGACGTGAGCACCTTACAAAGAATCGCGAACTACTCGCGACTGACTCCTGATCACGCGCTTACCGGAAAGGCCGAGAGTATGCATGGGCCGCCCGAAAGGAGTGGAGTTTGTCAGAACCAGGTGCCCGATTTATATTGCCGGTACTCGTCACCGAATCTTGCCTCGAGCACTTTTTCTTCCTGGCGTGCTCGAGAGATCTGCAACGGAATGAGAACGACGAAGAGCCAGAGATAGCGCGGCTGACTCATATAGAGAAAGATTCCCGCGATCGCCAGGCCTCCGAATACGTAGATCGGGTTGCGAATTCGAGAATAGAGGCCGTGAGTGACGAGGGCCTGTGCCTTTGGGCGGACGGAGAACGACCCACCTAATTGAATCCGTGCCAATACCAGAAGCGCCAGGGCTGGCAGTCCAATCACCACGGCGGCAATTCGCGTGGGAGTCCACGGCAGGCTGCGGAAGTGGACGCCCACGAAGATAATCACCGGTAGGACGATGACGAGTGTGAGGACGTTCGTTTTCATCTGCCCCAGCATCCTAACAGCAATTACGATAAGAGTACTCCATCTGTTCGGATTCCGCGTCTCGCGCAGAGCCTAAGCCAGAAGCTTGTCGAGCGGCTCCCAATAGTGCGCTTTCCATCCCGACGCCAGGGATTCCGCCTCGCCTCTAGGAAAACCGGTATGGTCAAATACGATCTTGGTCCCGGAGCCTTGCTCCACGAGCTCGAACTTCGCAATCGAATAAACGCCCGGGGGCCAGCCGCCCGTTCGCCAGGCTTGCACGATTCGCTCGTTCGGTACAAGTTCGACGTGTCGTCCCGTGATGTACCCACCGAAGAGCGCGAACGCTCCTCCCACTTCACGACTGATCTCCGCTGGCTTGTCTGGCAGGTGCATGGCCTGCATGACTCCACTAAGCTGTATGATTTTGTCGAACCGTTTCGCGTCGGTAAGAGCTTCGTAGACGCGCTTCGGGCTCGCTTTGAAAACGGCCTCTTGGTGAATGGATTCCGCCGTATGAGAAATCTCCTCCTCGACTCCCGCCCAAGCCTTAGCTGAGCCCAGGGCCAGGCCACCGAATGCCATCGCAACACCTACGATCGCTTGCCGCCGCGTGGGCCCACTGGTTAGCGACGCTGGATTATTTCTATCATTCATCATCGTCCTCCCGAATTCTTGCATTCAACAGTCACGGCATAAGAGCACCGTGCGAAAATATGATCAAGATAATATTTCACTAGGGAGGCGAACGCCCTACGAGGCATACTTCAGCGTCCAGAGAACAAGGAGAGCCTATGCCTTACCCCACCGGTCATCGCGCGGCAGTAAAGAAAAACATCATTGACAGCGCACGCAAGCTGTTCAATCGCCATGGCTTTGAAAGTGTCTCTGTCCAGCAGATCATGGCCGGCGCGGGCCTCACTCACGGCGGATTTTATAGCTATTTCAAAAGCAAGAGCGACCTGTATGCGGCGGTACTGGGGTGCTTCTTCACCGACCCGAAGTGGAAAAGCTGCTGGAAAGGCGTGCACGTAGACCTTTCATCGACCGACGTGGGGACGCAAGTTGTCCGCGCCTATTTGTCTCGCCAACATTTCGAGGACGTCGAGAATTCCTGCCCCATGGTCGCATTGCCGACCGACGTGGCGCGTAGCGGCGCGAGCGCAAAACGCGCATTCGAAACGGTGTTCAAAGCAATGGTAAGCGTCTTGGAGCGGAGCCTGATCCAGACTGGCCGCCGTCGTCGCACCACAGCGCAGGGCATAGCGGCCCTGTCCATCGGAGGCATGGTCGTGGCGCGGACCATGGCTGATCGCGATCTTGCCGATGAATTGCGCGCCGCCTGCACGGCTGTCGCCCTCAATCTTGGCGGCTGGGACATGCAAAGCAAATCCAAGACTGGGAAATCCAAGCGATTCCGACCGCACCGTGCGGCACAGCATTAGCATTCAAATATCCGATTCCACTGGGACATCGTTTCTCCCATAGAGCGACATCTCTGTACGGGAAATTGTGGCCTGATGGCGCGCTGACGGGAGAAGTGACATCCTAGCACTTCAAATGTCCGGCTATTCGGCTCGTCGGGAGTTAGCCTTCGGCCTGAACCCGACACGCACTTCCGCGAGGCGATGTTTCGTCTGACTACTCAGGTTTCTTCGCCGGTGGAGCATCGTCGGCGCTTACAAAGTTGATCACAAAGGGCGCTATCCCGTGCACCTGCAGAATCGTATCGCCCTTGCATTGCGCGAAATGTCTCATACGCGGACCCGCCCAGAAAAATCCGCCCGCGGGCACGTCTTTCATCGCCGAGTCATCCCATTTCGATCCCATTCCGACGGAAGCCGAGCCCTTGATCACCGTGACGTTCTCCGTCGTCGGGTGCCAGTGCGGTGCGATTTTCGATCCGTCGGTACACGAAATGCGCAGAGTATATGTATGCCCCGCGGTCATCGGATCGCCTTGCAGTACAGCAACGCGCAAAGTCCCGCCGACTTCAACCGACGGCGTGCCGACCATAGCGCCCGCCGGGATGTCGCCCCACTTTTCCGAACCCGGCTCTACAATCATCGGGCCGCTTGAGGCTCGCGCAGGAGCTTCTTTGGCAGGCTGCTTTGTCTGTGCGCCCGCCACTACAGGAAGCAACACCGAGATGATGAACAAACCCGCTCGCCGCATGGACATGCTTCCTCCTTGTTGAACTGATATGAGCCTGAAAATCCGATTTGAACTTCTATGTCGCGCATCGTACGCCCCTACTGAACTTGGCACAACCAATTTAGTTTGCCTCAGGACGCAGGAGCGAATTCGCGACGGTAACCCTCGTCTTCGCGCTTCAGCTTCGCGAGCAGTCGGTCGTACCGTTGTTTGCCCGCTAGAGGCTTCAGAAATTTGTCGTCGCGGAACAATTCATAATTGGGCAAGCCGAAGCCTCCGGCCTTTTCGAGCAATTCGACGGCTGGCGCCGGTTTCCCAAGCAGGGCGAGCGCCGCGGCGGCGGTATGCCACATGTGGTGCGTATGCAGGAGCGGCTTCGTCTTGGAGTGCAGAGCGACGTGCACGAAATGCGCCGCTTTGGTGCGTTCGCCCCGCAGAGCCCACAAGAGCGCCTCGCACGAGTGCAGCCACGGGTCATCCGGCAGCACATTTTGCGCCGCCTGAATTCTCGACTCGGCCTCGTTCAGCTTGCCGGAGTAAATAAAAACCGTAGGTTGAAATACGTTGGCCCAGATGTTGACCGGATCGTGGCGAAGGGCGCGTTGCAGACATTCCTCGGCCTCTTCGAAGTTCCACATGCTCAAGGCGGTGTGGCCGAGGAAAACGTTCGTGAACGCGTCGTCGGGCCGGGCTGCGAGAGCGATGAGCAAGCCTTCCTTCGCCTCTTTCAACATGCCAATGTGATTGAAAATCAATGCCTGCCAGACGCGAGCGGGATGGCAGCCCGGATTGAGACGCAGTGCTCTGGCGAGAGCGCGCAGAGCCGGGCCATTTTGAAATTTTCTTGCCGGAGACCAAAGAATCCGCCCTTTCGCGCAGTGGGCCTCCGCATTATCGGGATCCAGCGCGATGGCTTTGCGCAGGGCTTTCTCGGCGTCGACCACCCAGTGTGGCGACGCGCTCGAGGTCGTTCCCACAAGCATGAGCGCTTCCGCGAGACGCGCCCAAGCTTCCGCGAACTTGGGATCAAGTTTGACGGCGTTCTCGAGCATGTCGATCGCGGCGCGGTTGTCCCAACTGTTCAGGCGAAACAGGCGATCCGCAGCGCGCAGGTAGAGTTCGTAGGCGATTGGATTCTTGGTGGGAGGGCCGGCCGGCACGTCGTCGTTTGGCTGGTGCTTGAGGCCCAAAGATTTTCCGATGCCCTCGGTGATCGAATCCTGCAAATGGAATAAATCTGCGGCTTCCGCGTCGTGCTTGGCTGAGAGCAGGACCGAGCCATCGGCCGCGCTCCAGGCCCGGACGTGCACGCGCAGTTTGGTGCCAACTTTCTGAATGCTGCCGTCCACGACAATGTGAACATTCAGGTCGCGGGCGGCCGACAGGGGATCGGTCTCGCGCTGGGCATAACGGGCGACCGACTGTCCGGGGCGCACCAACAATTCTCCGGTCGCGCTCAGGTGATTGATGACCGCGTCGGCGAGGGCCATGCTCAGATACTCGTCGTTGGGATTCGGCGTGAGGAGTTTGAAGGGAAGCACCGCGACGGAGCGTTGACCTGCCAGAGCTGCGGGCAGGAATGCGGCCAGCTCGAGTTCGCGCGCCAAGTTGGTCAGTTCGCGCTGCAGATCTCGCGCGGTTTGGAAGCGACGCGCGGGCTCTTTCTCCAGAAGCTTTTCGACGACGTCGCACAACCCGGAAGGAGCGCCGGGCGCGGCACCCTTCAAGCGAGGCGCGGAACCGGAAATAATCTGCGAGATCAGTGCGGCGAAGCTCGGAGCGGTGAACGGGCGGCGGCCGCTGGCGAGTTCGTAGAAGACGACGCCGAGCGAGTGGAGATCAGCGCGGCCGTCGGCGGGCTCGCAGCGCAGTTGCTCAGGAGCAAGATACGCGATCGTGCCCTGGATACCTGGAGTCACATCGCTCTCGACCACTGCGCCAACGGTTTTCGTGAGCGTGTCTTCGACGCCGCCTCGCGCTACGCCAAAGTCAAGCAACTTTGCGCGGCCGTCTGCTTGCACTACGATGTTTTCGGGCTTGATGTCACCGTGGAATACGCCGCGCGAATGAGCGGCGTCGAGAGCCTCGGCCAACTGCGCGCCAATTTCGACGATTCGTTTTGGGTCAAGCGGACCGTCGGAAAGCAGGGAGCGGAGGGAGCGGCCTTCGACCAGCTCCATGACCAGAAAAATGCTGTCGCCATCCTCGCCCACCTCATAAATCGTCGTAATTCCTGGATGATTCAAGCTCGAGGCCGCGCGGGCTTCCGCCAACGTTCGTGAGCGAGTTTCCGCCGAGCCGCAGGATGCATCGGAGAGAATCTTGATGGCGACGGAGCGGAGCAGGCGCTCATCGTGCGCGCGGTAAACGACGCCCATGCCTCCACGGCCGAGTTCCGCGCTGATCCGGTAATGCGAGATGGTCTTGCCAATCATAGGGAAGCAGTGCCGCAATCTTAGGTTGGGCCGCGCAGCAAGTCAACGAAGAGAGACCGCCAGTGGCCTAACTCCTGATTGGCGCGCTACCGGAGAAGTGAAATCCCAGTACCTCGAACGTCCGAGATCCGACCCAACGAGAGTCGCTGCCCGGTACTCACGCACAAATGGACAATGAAGATGGTTGAGCGGTAATCTTTGCCGAGGGATTTGCTTCTTTTTATCCGCGCGACGCGCGCGTGAGGGAGGTAGCCATGCCAACGCTCCGAAGTCTTCCTGTTCTGGTTTTGGTATTACTGGTTGCAGCCACCGCGGCGGCTCAGCAGATAGCACCGCAGGTTGTGAGCCTGCATGCGTCCGACGGAACCGTGCTGAAGGGAACGTATTTTGCTTCAGGAAAACCTGGGCCGGGAGTTTTGCTGCTGCACCAATGCAACCAGCAGCGCAAATTGTGGGATGTGCTTGGTGAACGTCTCGCTTCGTCGGGGATAAACGTTCTTACTTTCGACTATCGCGGCTTCGGAGAGAGCGGAGGCACTCCACACGACAAGCTGACGCAAGCGGAGGAAATCAAGGTTCAAACCGACATCTGGCCGGGCGATATTGACATCGCGTTTAAGTATCTGCAGGATCAGCCCGGAGTAGCGCGCGAACGGATCGGGCTTGGAGGCGCGAGCTGCGGTGTCTTCAACGCAATAAATTTGGCGCGCCGGCATCCGGAAGTGAAATCGCTGGTTCTGCTGGCCGGGCCTACGGATCGCGACGGACGGCTGTTCCTGCAGTCATCAAAGAACATGCCCATATTTACTTCCGCTGCGGATGACGATCCGTTTGGCCCGCAGGTGTTGATGATGCAATGGTTCTTCAGTCTTTCGCCAAACTCAGCCAGCCGGTTCGCGCACTATGCGTCCGGCGGGCACGGGGCGGAGATGTTTGCTGTGCAAAAAGAATTACCCGGCATTATCGCGGATTGGTTTTTGGCCACGCTGGAGAATCGGCCAGACCGCTTGCCCAAAACGAACGGACAGGCCATGGATCCGCAAGTGTTTCACAATCTGGAACTGATCGACAAAACGGGTGGTGGCGGAGCAGATCAGGTTGCAAAGAGTATGCCGGCAGGTGGCAGCGCGCAGCCGGCATTGTTCCCGGAGTTTATCGTCAACATCCTCGGTTACGAGCATCTTCAAATGGGAGATATTAAGGGCGCTGTGGAAATCCTGAAACTGAATGTGATGGCGTACCCGAATTCGCCGAACGTGTACGACAGCGTGTCGGATGCATACCTGGCGGATGGTCAAAAGGATTTGGCGCTGCAAAATGCAAAAAAAGCTTTGGAGTTGCTTGCGAAAGACACTGCGGACACGGAAGAACTCCGGAATGGCATCCGCGAGAGCGCGGAGCAAAAGATAAAGCAACTTACTGCGACCAAGCCGTAGAGCAAAAAGATTTGTCGACCCGAGTAACGTCCTCTCTGGGTTCGGCTAATCGGGCAAGCAGAATCAGGCGTGCAGTGGGGTTCACCAGCCTGGCTGGAATAAACGCCAACCATTTTAGATTCGCTTCGCAGAAAACCACGCCGCCGCAGTCAAACACACCGTAATCACTATTGAAAAAACGATGGGTAGGAGGAAGAGATATCTCCAGCTCACAACCGTGATGGCGGCAAAACAACCAGCGAAGGCACCCGCAGTCACGCGCATGCGCGAGAGAGTCTCCGCCGGAAGGCCACCCAGCTGCCACGCTAATATCGCCGCGAATAGATAAAACACGCCGACCGAGAATCCAGCCGCCTCGAAGAGGTCCCAATACGTCCGGCTGAACCCCTGCACGTCAAAGTGAATCGACCGCATCGAGCCGAGTAGCGCATCGACTCCCCATGCGGGATCGGACTGGCGAAATCCAAGTGTATGTCCGGCAGCAAACAGCAGCAGAAGAACTGCTGCGATTCGATAATACAGAGAAGCCTTCACGTCATGCCTCCAAAGATATTTCGCGGCGAGCGCCCCACCACGGCGGGTAGGCTCACCTCGGCGGGCGTTCAGGATGGTCACATATGCCGCTCCGGCTCTGTTCGTGATACGCGCTCGCCCGCTGCCAGCCGTGTCTCGATATATTTGCGTGCGGGTTCAGAACAAGGGACGCTCGACGGATGCCGGGCCGCCGCCATTGTGAGTCTCCACAAAAACTTCGACCGCAAAACCCGCCAACATGATCGCGAATACAACTAAACAAATAAGCGTCCAAAACCGCGCGCCGATTTTATGCGAGTAGGGCAAAGACATCGGTTTGAGGTTCAATTCGCGGCGGAATCTTTCCTCCAGCTTCCCAAGCAGCAATTCGCATTCTTCCTGGCTCTTTAACAGCCTGTAAGCAATCCAGGCTGCGAGAAAAAGCAGAAGTGCGCTCATAAACAGCACGATTGCCAGTTCAATGCTGCGCTTCTCAGCGACGCGGCTGATCACCAGCGTCAGAATGGTCACGATAAACGCGGGAAGCTGCCAGAATAAACGTCCGAAGTAGTTGCGCCTGCTCTCCAGGATTCGGTACTGTTCGATCAACAAATCCTCGGTGGCAATCTTCGCACCCGCACCTGGATGCAGCTTGCGCGGTTTCGGCTGTTCGTCTTCGTCAGCCATATCTCTTCTCCCGTCCGCGTCGAGGTGAGCCGATGGGACTGTCTCTCCGCAATGCTAGCGCCACACTGAATCATCCTTGCCGGAAAGCACCCTGTCCAGATATGTTGCGGTGCTGATCAGCGCGAGATGCGTGAATGCCTGCGGGAAGTTGCCGAGGTGCTGTCCGCTTGGACCAATTTGTTCCGAATAGAGCCCGAGATGGTTGGCGTATCCCAAAAGTTTCTCAAACAACAATTGAGCCTTTTCCAGCTCGCCACCGCGCGCCAAGCATTCGATGTACCAAAACGAGCATGCAGTGAAGCTACCCTCGCCGCCTGGAAGCCCGTCCACGTGGGTGCGTTCCGCCTCGTAGCGATGGACCAGGGTATCTTCGACTAATCGCGCTTCGATCGCTTTCATCGTCGAGCGCCACATCGGATCGACCGGGCTGATGAACCGCATGAGTGGCATCAGCAGGACCGACGCATCCAGGTTCTTGGTCCCCTTGGACTGCACAAACGACTGTAAATCGTCATCCCAGAAGTTCGTAAAGATGTCCTCGCGAATCGCGTCGCGGGTTCGCAGCCAAGTGTCGAATGGCGCGGACAGGGAGCGTTTCTGTGCAAGCCGCAAGGCGCGATCGAAAGCCACCCAGCACATCAGACGGGAGTGCAGGAATTCTCGCGCTCCGCCACGAACCTCCCATATTCCTTCATCGGGCCGTTGCCAGTTCTTGCCCAGCCATTCCAAGATGCGCTGAATGTCCTGCCAACCGGCATAGGAAATTGAGTCCCCGTATTTGTTGGCGAGATAGATGGCGTCCATCATTTCGCCGTAAATATCCAGTTGCAGTTGCTGATAGGCCGCGTTCCCGATACGCACGGGCCGCGAATGCTCGTAGCCCTGCAGATGATCGAGCGTCAGCTCATCAAGCTTCTGCCTGCCGTCAATCCCGTAGATCACTTGTAACGGTCCCCGTTCGGAGTCGTCGCAGAGCCGTCCCTTCAGCCAGTGGATGAACGCCTCAGTTTCTTCGACAAAACCCAGCCGGATCAGCGCGTAGAGCGTGAATGTCGCATCGCGCAACCATGTGAAGCGATAGTCCCAATTGCGCACTCCGCCAATTTCTTCCGGCAGCGAAAATGTCGGCGCTGCAATCAACGATCCGTGCTCCCGGCTGATCAGCAACTTCAACATCAAGGCCGAGCGGTTGACCATCTCGCGCCAGCGGCCCTTGTACTTTGATTTCGCGATCCATCCCCGCCAGAAACGTGCTGTCTCATGGAAACGCTGCTCCACAAACTCCATTTCGGGGGGTTGTCCTTGGGGGCGAACTCCACCAAATACAAACGTAACGCTCTCGCCGGCTCGAAGAGTGAACTCGGAGATCACATCCTGGGATTGTTGTTGCAGGGCAATGGTGGAGTACAACGCCAACGCTGGACAAGAATCGCCCAGTGGCGAGAAAACCGCGCACCCCTCTTCGATATTCACAGTGTGCCCGCACATCCCATAGCTGAATCGTGGCTGGCACCGCATCTTGAAATCAACCTCACCCCTGATGACAGTCAGGGTGCGGACAATCTCGTTCGGTTCTTCGCCGTCGGTCCCAATGGGCATGTAGTCGGTCAACTCGGCTACGCCCTCCTCCGCAAGAAATCGCGTGAGCAGAATGTTCGTGTCCGGCAAATACAGCTGTCGTACCCGCGTTTTTATGAGTTGCGGCAGGATCTGAAAACGGCCGCCTTTATCATCATCGAGCAGCGCGGCAAACACGGAGGGAGAATCGAAATCTGGATAGCAGAGAAAATCGATTGAACCGTTTGCGCCTACAAGCGCAATCGAGCGCATATTGCCGACCACTCCGTAGTTCTCAATCGGTTCAAAGCTCATCGGTGTGGGTCTGTTCCGAAATGAATTCTAGCTGATGCGAGGCAGGTCGTTCAAACCGCGAAATTGACCGGCGCTAGCGCCCGCATTGCGCCCCAGTAATAGGGGACTCGCAAATGATCCACTTTTCTGCACACCTCGCTCACAGCGGGCAGGCACGCCACCGCGGGCGAGGTTATTTCGGCGGGGCGTTCTTCACGTATTTGTCGAACCAGCGGAGCATTTCGTACACCTCCTGTTCGTTGGACTCCATCGCGGTGTACCAATGTGGTTCGTGCGGGAGCAGGACCAGGCGAGTGGTGCCGCCGTTGCCTCGAATGGCTTCGAAGAGCTTGACGGATTGTATCGGCGTGGTGCCGGGATTGGCGTCTTCCGCGCCGTGCATGAGGAGAAGCGGCGTCTTCAATTTGTCGGCGGAGAAAAATGGGGAGACTTTCATATAGACGTCGGTCGCTTCCCAAACGGATCGGCGCTCGTTCTGAAAACCGAAAGGCGTGAGCGTTTTGTTATACGAACCGCTGGTAGCGACGCCGGCGCGGAACAAGTCGGAATGCGCCACGAGATTCGCGGTCATCAAAGCGCCGTGGCTGTGTCCCGTGACGCCTATGCGATTGGGGTCGGCAACGCCGAGCCGCACAGCTTCATCCACTGCGGCTTTCGCATCAGCGACGAGCTGTTCCAAATAAGTGTCATACGCTTTCTTCGGATCGCCGACGATAGGGAAGGAAGCGTTGTCGATGATGGCGTAGCCCGCGAGGAGCAAGAGCCGGTATTGCCGCAGCCGGGTGAAAGTTTCCTGCGAGCCGGAAACTTGGCCGGCTTTCGAAGCGTCGGCATAGTCGAGCGGATATGCGTAAAGAATGGTGGGAACGCGCGTGCCCTCTTGATAGCCGGGTGGCGTGTAGAGCGTGAAGGACAAATCCAGCCCGTCGGCGCGCTTGTACTTCACCAAACGCTTCTTGATCGCGCGCACTTCCGGCGTCGGATCGGGAATGTGAGTTAGCGCGACGGCGGTTGAAGCAAAAACCGCTTCTCCGGCGGCAGGCGCAGCGAGGGCATTTCCAAGCGAGCGCACGAACGCGTTCGGCGGTTCCGTCGGCGATTGATGCCAGGTGAGGAACACCCCTGTGCCCGTCCCAGTGAAAGCAAGAAATTGCTCGTAGGAAGTTTTGTCGCTGCGAAACAGGCGTTCGGATTTTTGCGTTTTCAGATCGAGCCGGTCGAGGAACGGCCGATCGCCATCGGGCGAAGAGCCGACTCCAGCCAGATAGATCGAATCACCGTCCATGCGAACCACCGAGAACCCGTTCGCGAGCTGGCGCGTAACTGGATTGCCCGGGTTCGCATACCTCTCGTCGGTGGAAAGATCCCAAAGCAAGGTAGGTTTTCGTTCCGGATGATCGACATCGATGATGAAAGTGCGCCGCCAGTGCCGGTTGTTATCGAACTCGTATAAAAGCGCGACGTTCGGTTGTTCACCCCAGGTGACTCCGACGTAACGCTGCTCGGTCCCCGTGATTTCGACAGCGGGTGAATCGAACGGCGCCTTCTGAAGCATCACTTTGTCGCGAGCCGGAACAGTGACATTCCAGTCGCCGCCATCGAGCGCTTCAGCCCAGATGAGAGTAGCCCGGTCGTAAGCACGCCAGGAAAAATCCCTGGGGCCCAGCGGAACGCCGTGGATGGGAACGCGGTCTGCCAGCGGAAGCGACGCGATGGTGTGAACGACAACGTGCGCGCGATCTTTCGTGTCCCACACTTCGACTTCCTGCGGGAAGCGATCGTAAGTGGTGACGTACGAATAGGGCTTGTGGATCGACGTGACGAGTATGCTATGAAAATCCGGCGCGGGATCCAGCGAGTCGTAATTCCCGGGCTTTCCGATAGGCACGATTGCCGCGGTAGCTGCATCGACGAAAGCGAGTTGCGAGGCTGCATAGTAATCGAAGAGGTCTTCGTCGTGCTTGTTAGCAAGCGTGTCGCGGTTTTCGTACGTGCTGCTCTGTCCTTTTTCGCCTGTGGTCTCCTGAATGCTCGGACCGGGCGGCACGATTGGCTCGGGCGGCGGGGAGCCCATTCCGTCAGGAACCAGCTTCACCAAAAGAGTTTTCTGGTCCGGCATCCACTGCATCTCGTCGCCGAACATCGGATTCAGGCGCGCTCCGGGCACTTGATGGACTTCTCCGGTCTTTCCATCGCCGATCCAGAGTTCCACGGCGTCGGTCGCGATATTCACAAACGCGAAGCGCTTTCCGTCAGCGGACCAGACCGGCTCGCCGGGACACGCGCCGTCGCCCAGTGCGATAGGAACTTGCCGGCTTTCGTCGAGCCGCACGAGTTCAAAGCTGCGGGCGCAGGGAGTGATGCCGTAACCGCCCGGAGTGTCGTGCTTGCTGTGATTCTTCGGCTCCACGCGCGCGCCTGCCAAACGCAAGAACGGTGTCGCCACGCGGGAAATCGACGGATAGTCCTGCAAGGAAATCAGGAGAATCGCGTCGTGCGTCGGGCTCACCAGGGGCATTGGCGGAGAAGGTGCGCGCATCACATCCAGGATATTTTTCGGCGGCAGGTCATAACCGGACGCAGGCGAACTCGACTGCGCTGCAACGCCTGCACACAGCGCGCAGGCAACAATCCCTCCGACCACGAGACGCGTCAGGGCCTTCTGGATCGCCATAAGCTTCCTCCGCTCCAATTCACGAGAACAAAGATGGAAAGCTAACAAGTTCCATCATCTTACAGAAATGAATCTCGGAACCACAAAGCCGCGTCATTTTTATCCGGGCATGAGCAAAAGGATTGGAGCGGTGTCTTGACGACGCTGGTTGGTCCGCCGACAAAAGTCTATGCGCTACTTGGTGTTCAAGCCTAGTCGCCGCAGTTTCGCCAGAATGTATGCGTTTCCGTGCGCGGGCCATTTGCGTCTTTCACCTGGTGTTGGTGGGAGTACTCGCAAAGATCCTTGGACCTGTCGGTCGGTAGGTCCTTGTCAGGTTTCCTGTTCCCCGTAAACCCCGCGCCTTCGCCGTCAAGAGGACACTTCACGGCTTGGATCGTCGCGAAACCTAGAGTGACAGCAGATAAAACTGTAGACAGAATCAAGGTTATAAAGATCGATTTTTTCATGCATCGCCGCCCCAGACGAGATGACTCACTACATTATCGTATAGCACACTTAGTCGGGTAAAAACAAAACGTAGTTTCAAATTCGTTCGGCCGCCCGCGTCCGTGCGAGAAAATCAGTTTGCGACGGCTGTGTTTAAGAATCAGTCATTCTCGACTATTCAATCCGGTGATAAAATCCCGACCGTTCACATGCATCGCGAGAGTCCAGCTAGTAGGATGAGTTGAACGAATCTCCCGACTACACTTGGCGCCCGTGCCCCCTCTGCGGCGCATTCGATCGCCAAGTCCTCTTTCAACGTGACCAATGGCACGTTGTCGAGTGCGCGCGGTGCCGGATGGTTTTCATCGGCAATAAACCGCTCGCCTACGACGCACAAGCTTCCGATCACGACTGGATGGACGAGTATTTGAAGGAAGTCTCTCGGCGCAAAACCAATCGCCCCGTTCTGATGTTCTTTTCGCGCTTGACTCGCCCTCTGCGCCGCGACGCCATGGACCGCCAGTTGTCGCACACCTTGCACTGGAGGCGAGAAGGGAAGCTGCTCGACCTTGGCTGCGGCGATGGCCGTTTTCTCGCAATGGCAGCCAAGCAGTTCGATGTAATGGGTGTCGAACTCAGCCGAAGCGCCGCCGACGCTGCCAAGGCGCGTGTTCCCGGCCGGACGATACTCGTAAGCCCCGTGACGGAAGCCGTTCTCCCGGAAAGTGCGTTCGACGTCGTCACTCAGTTTGGCTACATCGAGCACGAATGGCTGCCGGTCTCCGGACTTCAGGTGGCATACCGCGCTCTGAAGCCGGGCGGCGTTCTCGTGATTAAGACGCCAAACTTTGCGAGCTGGAATCGTTCTTTCATGGGCGAGGACTGGTGCGGGATTCACCTCCCGTCACATTGCAACTACTTCACCCCCGCGACGCTTCAGCAAATGCTCCGGCAGGTTGGCCTCGATCCTCTCACCCGCCCGCTCCTCGATCGTCTTCCCACCAGCGACACGCTCTGGCTCGCGGCCCGCAAACCGTAATACCTCTATTGCGCAAGGGACCACCAGCGAAACGGGGGAGTCGGAATCTTCAGTCAGCGATTATCTATTCGGCTTCGGTCCATTCGTCGGTGGGATTGTAGTCCTTGATCGACGCGGCCGCGTCCGCCGTGTTCGGGCCCAAATCTTTCTGGTAGACCACCCCTTCGCGGCTGATGATGAACGTGGCAATGCCGGAATCCCGATATTTCACGGGAAAGGCTATGACGGCGAATCCTCCGGTGAGCTTCCCATTTGCGATGTAGCTTTTCGCGCCGCCTTTCGCTTTGTCTCCCTGCGCCGTGAGAATGCGAAACGTATATCCATCGATCACCGGAGAATCAGGATTTGTGGAGGAGACGGAACCCTTCGGAAGATCGCTCAGTCGGCCCAAGGGGCTTGCATCCTGCCCGTCGGGAACTTCCCAATGCAGGCCGTCCTGTTTTCCCGGGCTGCTGAGGATTTTTGTGGTGTATTGATGTGCGGGGTTTCCGTCGCGAGGTTTCTGGAAATAAACTTCCTCGGCGTTCGCGATCGAGGAGCACGCATCCATGGCCAGCAACTCATTTCTGCCGATCTGGCGCGCAAGAATTTCGTCCTCGCCCGCCTTGGTATTGAAATACCACTTCGAGGAGGAATTCTTCGCCAGAGGAATAGGGAAGGGATAATTATCGGCGCCGATGTTCAGGATTTGCGTGCCGTCCGTCATCGGCACCCAGCGGTTCATCTGATCGTATTTGCTGACGAACGACGCCAGCGCCGCCTTGTCTTCGACCGGATCGCCCGAATTCAGGATCGCCTTCGAGTTGGGCCCAAGGATTCGCGCGAGTGCATTTTCGTCGCCGGATTTCGCAGCGGACTGCAAAGCCTCCCCGGCTTCCGCAGGAGTCGCAAAAGCTGTTTGCGCCGCGACACCGGGTGTTTCGGCAGGTTTTTTCCCGGAGCATCCCGCAACACAAACGGCCGAGAGGAGGATCAGCGCAGCCATCCATTCGGATTTCCAGTTCCATGAGTTGCGTGCCTGCCATTTCATATTTATTTCTCCCGTTTTATGCTAGTTCGAAAAGATGCCCGCCTAAAGGCGGCCGCTACAAAGGCAAAGCTTGGTGCTAACGACGCCGCCCGCCGCCGCTGCTGCGGTGAGGAGCCGAGTGCTGGGCCGGTGCCCTGTGTTGCTGAGCGGGCCTGCGCATAACGCCTCCGCCACGGTTCATGCTGCTCCGGCCGCGATTGCTTTCGTTGCGCGCCGCTCCGCCGTCGCCGCTCATGCGCGAACGCGGATCGTGCTGCACTCCACCGTTGCCGCCGATGAAGCCGTGGTCGCCGTTGCGCCCGCCGTCAGGCCCGTGTTCCACGCCGCCATGGCCGCCAATCAAGCCGTGATCACCATTGCGACCGCCGTCGGGCTGGTGTTGCACACCGCCTCTACCGCCGATCAAACCATGGTCGCCGTTGCGCCCGCCGTTCGGCTGGAAGCCGTTCGGGTGATAGGGATGCGGCCCGTTCGGCCCTTGTCCATGCGGGCCGGGACCCCACGGGTGATAGTTGTTGTAGTAGCCGCTGTGCCAACTCCTGTTGCTGATGTACGTGTTGTGATTGTAGATGACGGTTCCGCCTCCTCCGCCTCCCCATCCACCGCCCCAGCCTACGTTCCACCCGCCCCATCCCCACGGGTGTCCGCAGCCGAAGCATCCAAAACCGCCGCCGATTCCTATGCCAATCCCAATGCCCAGTCCAAACGAGAGCCCCGCACCCACATACGCGACTGGCGGCGTGTAATACGGCACCACGTACGGCGTTCCGTAAACCACCGCCGGATTGTATTGCGGCACGTACACCACTTGCGGATTGGCGGGCTGAATCACGATCGTTTGCGCCGCAGGCTGCGTCACTTGAATTTGCGGTGTGGATTTCAGGGTCCCCGCTGCTTGCGCCTTTTGCCGCATCACTTGCACTGCGGTCATCACGTCCGCTTGCTGATCGTGAAATGCTTGTCCCAGACTCGATGTCCATGCCAGGTTTTTCGCCATGTTATCCAGCACATCCGGAAATTGGACGAGCGCTTTCACGCTGTCATCCCAGGTCTGCTGATTCACAGCCGTGCCCAACGCGCTTCCTGTGAGCGTTTTGTTTTGCTGCACCCAGTAATCTGCGATCGCCACTTGGTCGGGGAACGTCGCTGCCGCCAAAACCTGTGCCACCAGATTGTCCGGGTAAAGCGCAATCGGTGCGACTAATGCGTCCAGCTGATCGGCACTGAGCGGCGCGGCGGCCGGGCCCGGCGAGGCTTGCGAGGAATCCTGCGACGAATCCTGCGGCGCCTGGGAAGAATCCTGTGGCGCGGCTTGCTGTGGCGCAGCGGATTGGTCCTGGAAGGCGCTGGCCCGTTCAACCGGAACTCCCAGCACGAGCAGCGTCGCGCATATCGCCACCGAAAGAATTCGTCGCATCATTTTGGAAATCATTTCTCGCTCCATGGAAAGACCCTCGCCGGTAACTATTCGTGCTCACCGAACACTAAGCAATCGCTGAACAGGAGAGGCGAAGTACACCCTGCTGGAAGGTTTTTGTCACAACGATAGCGATCTACAACAAACTCTCTACACTCTGTACACCAACCACCAAACAAAAATCAACAGAAACCCGCTGCGCATCCCGCTCTTGAATTTCTGCGCCGCCCGGCCATCCCCACGCGGCAAAGCCCGATTTTCGTAGCGCCGGCGTCTCGCCGGCTCTTTTGATTTCCTGATGCGTCACCAAAGCGGTCCTGACAGGCGAGCGCTAATCCCGCACAAGTAAACCGCGACGATTGAGGTGAAAACCTCCCGCGAACGTCGTATCATCCGGGCGCTCAGCGCCGAAGGATCGAATCACCCTCGAGCCAGATATGACCGAACCAGAGATCAGTTCACTGGCGTTCCAGGAAGAGTTGCTGCGCAGCGAGAAGCGCCGGATTCGCGGAGTGATTGCGTTTGTCGTCGCGCTCACTCTCGCAGTCACAATTCGAATCCTCATCTACAAGTCGGCGATGAGCCCTTGGGGGTTTGCCGCCCTATTTCTGTTGCTGGCGTACGAGATTTTCGTCCTGCGCGAAGTGAATCACGCGCTGGCAACGGGGAAGAGTCTTCCAGACCGGCACTGGCCGCTGAGCATCGTTCTGGAGACTTCTTTCCCGGCTATCGGAATTGCGTTTCTGGCGAGTCCGCGGCTGGAAGTTGCTTATCGGTCGCTGGCGACGCCCTGGGTTCTGGCGTTTTTTCCGTTTCTGATTCTCTCGGTGCTGAGGCTGAGCCCGAGAATGTGCCGCTTGGGCGGATACGTTGCGACGGTCAGCTATCTGGCAGCAGCTTATTACCAGGGGTGGCGGCCTAGTTTTGAGGATCTGGCCAATCACAGCGTGACGCACACGGCAGTTGTTTTTTACGCGCTCATTCTGCTGGTGAGCGGATCCATCGCTGGAGGAGTTGCCGGAGAAATCAGGAAACACGTTCTGGGGGCGTTGCGCGAAGCCGAAGTCCAGCGCCAACTCGAACAAGTGCAGCACGACTTAAGCGTCGCTCGCACGATTCAGCGATCGCTGCTTCCGAAATCCCGCCCCAATATCGCCGGTTTTCAAATTGCCGGGTGGAATCAGCCTGCGGACGAAACCGGCGGAGATTTTTTCGACTGGCGGCAATTTCCCAGCGGAAGGGTAGTGGTCACTCTTGCTGACGTGACCGGACACGGCATCGGCTCGGCGCTTCTCGCCTCCGTGTGCCGCGCCTATTCGCGCGCCAGTTTCAACTCGCACGACAGCCTGACCACAACCATGAGGCACATCAATCTATCTTTCGGCGAGGATCTCACCGAAGGACGGTTTGCAACCTTCGTCGCGGCCGAGTGCCAAGCGGGCGAAGACAAAGTCGAACTCTTATCGGCCGGCCACGGTCCGCTCTTCGTTTTCACCGCGAAGACTGGTGCTTTTCAGGAGTATAGAGCCCAGGGCCTTCCTCTTGGCGTCGAGCGCGATCTGATTTCAGACGCGCCCATTGTTCTTCATCTCCAGCCCGGCGATCTCGTCTTGCTGATTACCGACGGTTTTTTTGAATGGGCCAACGCCGCCGATGAACAGTTCGGCTTCGAACGGCTGGGCGACGCGGTCCGCAAATTCGGCGCTCTGCCTCCCGAAGAAATTATCGCCGAGCTTTATCACGCAGTCCTGGCCTTCGCCAACGGAACAAAGCAGAAGGACGACCTAACCGCCGTCATCATCAAACGAGTCGCCGCATAAGACCCCGCATCACACCACAAATCGAGCTCGGCTCCGCCTTAGGACTGGCGGAGGAAGGGAGCGAGACCGCCTCTTCGCTTTTCGTAGCGCCGGCATCTTGCCGGCTCTTTTGACTCTCGGGTCTGCGGTAAAACGCGTACGCGCTTCAAATCTCGGCAGCACGCTTTGTACGGTACCGTACAGACGCCCCGCGGACCTGGAGCTATCCTGCCAACCCTTCAGGAGGCTAGTTATGACCGAAAGCGCCTGGCGAAAGGACTACGAAGCTGCTCTGCTCGAAGTAGACTTAAGGAAGCTTGCAGCGCGCGTGAGAGCCGCTGAGGATGCAATTCGCGCCCGTGCTGCGTCGCTCAACGGTCCAACTCCAGTGGATGAACTCTTGGCCATCGAAGACGCGTTAAACGATTTGAACCTGTTGAAAAGAATTAAAGAAGAGTAAACCTGGATTCAGCAAATCGACGCGCAGTTTTGGAAGCGATCGATCGCGCAAGTCATTTCAATCGACAGGAGGCCCTGATGCCGGAAACGTCTAAGCCGGAAAAGCCCACCGTTACTCTCCCTGGAACCGTGGAGAAAATCATTCCTCAGAACCGCGTGGAACCCGAGAAAGCCCAGATTTCCGTGGAAGGCGCGGAACATCTTTACCGCGAAATTCGCGTCGAAAATACATTGGAGGACGAGAAGGGCAAAAAGGTGAGCCTGAAAGAGGGCGCTCATGTGGAAGTCACAATCGAAGCTGAAAAAGAGGCAACTACTCCCAAGAAATAGCCTTAGCTCCATCGTAACTCCTCCAGCGGAATAAGGTATTTACCCGATTCAGGCCCCCGTGTGGTTCCGTTAACCTTTTGTCTGGATGAAAAAAGTCACTCGAATTCTGGTAGCGGACGACCACGAAACCGCGCGCCTTTTGATACGCAACGTACTGTCAAAAAGGCCGGATTGGGAAGTTTACGCAGAGGCTGCCGACGGCCAGGAAGCTGTGGAGCTGGCAAAGAGAACTTGCCCGGACCTGGCAATTCTCGACGTTCAGATGCCGCGAATGAATGGCATTGAAGCCGCCATAGAAATACTTCGCGAGTGCCCCAGCGCAATTATCCTGAGCGACAGCCAACACGATGTGAATTTCTTTGCCGAAAAATTGCAGGACATCGGCGTGAAGGGCTTCGTCTTCAAACCCCGCATGGACGAAGACCTGATCCCCACCGTCGAAGCTGTCTTGAACGGTGAAACCCGCTTCCCGCCCTCCGTTTCCGCCGCATACTAAAACTTCGCCGTAATTTTTCCTCGGCACATTTACACCGCGCTGTAATCTCGAAAGCCCTGCCACGATTCTTCCGCCTCGATCTGGACCGCGGTAAACCTCGCCGCCGTCCTCAAAATCTAGCAACCGCCCGCGATGTCCTAATTTGCCTTCCGGGCATCTGCCGTCGCAGTTTTTCAGCGGGTCGGAGCTTCAGCTCCGACAAAAAACCGGGGCGCGCAGCGCCCACCTTTCGCGGCACAGTTCCCGCGAGTCGTCGAACTTGCAGCCCTCCAAGCCAGGACACCATCCGGATTGCCGATTGCTGGCACACGAACTTGCACTTGCGGTAATATGGCGTATCGCTCGAACTGGTGGTGACATGCGCACGAGCGTGCTTCCCACAGCTTTGCTCGCAGTGTGTTCCGTCATCGCCCCCGCATTTTGCCTGGCGCAACAACCGACCACCGCACCAGCTTCCGGCGATCCGAACGATCAGCTTGCCACCATCGCCGGCACCGTCGTAAGCGCAAATACCGGCGAACCACTCAAGAAGGCTCACGTGTCACTGTCTCAGAAGGGAGGAGGCAGGGACGAGTCAAGCGAACACTCATTGAGTGCGACGACCGACGCGGCGGGACACTTCTCCATCGATAAAATTCCCGCGGATAAGTACGACTTAGAGGTTATCCACGCGGGCTACATGGATGCGCGCTACGGGCAGGACCAAATTGACAAGCCCGGCGCGATCTTGAGTCTGGCGCCGGGGCAGAAAATGACAGACCTGTTATTTCGTTTGCATCGAACGGCAATAATAACCGGACGCGTTATCGATGAAGACGGCGATCCCATTCGCGGAGCCAATGTAATGTCGTTTGTTCACACCACCTCGGGCGGAAAGCCTAAGATCCTACCGGATGAAAGTGATAGAACGAACGACCTCGGCGAATATCGAATTGTCGACCTGGAGCCCGGCCGCTATTCGATTAAGGCGAGTGCTTCGCACGGCCGGTACTCGGGAGACTCGGAGTCCGCGGACCAAGCTGACAATTACGTACCGGTGTACTATTCGGGAACGACGGACATCGCGAGGGCTTCGACGCTTGAAGTGAAGTCCGGCGATGAGATTTCCGGTATCGATTTTGTCCTCGCGCCAAGGCCTTCGGTTCGTACTTACAAAGTTCACGGGCATGTTTTGAATTCTCTCGGAGATTATCCGGAGGCGCGCATCGTCGTGATGCTTCTGCCGCGAGGGAATCGGGAAATGGCGTTTGTCGCAGATCAAAAGCAAGCAGTTGCCAACGCGAAAACCGGCGATTTCGAACTGAAAGACGTTATGCCCGGCGAGTACGTCGCCACCGCTCTGTCATTTGCCGGCGGCAGGACGCGCACCACTGCACAGAACGTGGATGTAATCGCTTCCGATGTCGACGGCGTCTCGCTGGTCTTGACGCGAGGAATCGATATTCCAGTCCGGGTTACATTGGAGGGAAAGTCTATGCCCTCCACCGCCGACGTCACAGTGGCGCTGAGTCCTTCAGACAATGAGTCGGTCATTTATTTCACCCAGAGGCAACAGGCTGTCGTTCAACGCGATGGTTCATTGGAGCTGAAAGAAGTGGGCGACGGCTCTTATTCGGTGCGCGTTTCTTCAAAATGCCAGGAGTGCTATTTGAAATCCGCCACTGCTAATGGCGTTGATCTGCTCGAGCAGGGTGTACAGATCAGTTCCGGCGCGGGACCCGCTTCCATCGCTATCGTCTACAGCAGCAATTCCGGCACCGTGACAGGCGCAGTCACGAACAAAGACGATCTCCCCGCGACCGGCTCAATGGTTGTCTTGGTTCCGGACGCGAAATCGCGTCAAAAGCCAATGCAGAGCTACAAGACTTCACCGACCGATCAGTACGGCCATTTCGAAATTCGCGGAGTACCGCCGGGACATTACCACGCCTATGCCTGGGAAAAGATTGATCAGGATTTGTACGGCGACGCCGATTTTGTAAAACCTTTCGAAGGCAAATCCGAATCCTTCGACATCGCCGCCAACGAACAGAAATCCGTCCAACTAAAAATGATCCCCGCCTCAGACGCCGCGAACTAGCCCTTCTCGCGCCTTCCTTCGATGAGCCAACACATTGAGCGTCAGGCGCCAAGGCCTCAGGTCTGAAGACCCCTCCGGCGTCAGGGTAAACCTGAGCTACATTTACGAACGCCGACCATCATGTAGCTCACCTCTTTAGAGGTGAGGCGCCTCCCAACGCATGGCCGCAATCTGCACCTCACTCCGCCAACCGTTACTGGCAGGAGACCTACACTTGCGGTAATATGGCGTGGCCTTCGATTCCGGAGGAGAGATGCGCACGAGCTTGCTTCCCACGGCTTTGCTCGCAGTGTGTTCCGTCATCGCCCCCGCATTTTGCCTGGCGCAACAACCGGCCACCGCACCAGCTTCCGGCAATCCGAACGATCAGCTTGCCACCATCGCAGGCACAGTCGTAAGCGCGAATACCGGCGAGCCGCTGAAAAGAGCACAGGTGATTCTCACTCAGCAGCGAGCCGGGGGAGATGGTCCCGATAATAAGCCGGTAAGCGTTGCCGCAGACGCTACCGGCCACTTCTCGATCGACAATATTCCAGCAGGCAATTACGACCTCGTGGTTACGCACACCGATTATTTACCGTCGCGCTACGGCCAGGACCAGATTGACAAATCCGGCGCAACACTCAGCCTTGCTCCCGGCCAGAGAATAGCGGACCTTATATTCCGTTTGCATCACATGGGGATAATTACAGGGCGTATTCGAAACGAAGACGGCGACCCAGTCCGCGAGGTTACCGTAACAGCGCTGCATCGCTCCACGGTGCGCGGGAAGTCGAAGACTGAAGAGGCTGGCAGTGGTATCACGGACGACTTGGGTGAATATCGAATCTTCGACCTTCCGCCAGGTGGCTATTCTATTGTCGCGACTCCTGGAGTTTGGATTTTGTTTGGTCCGAAACTAAGTACGAGTGATGTTCCAACGTACTATCCCGGAACGACTGACGGCTCAAGGGCTTCGACGATTGAGGTAAAGTCCGGCGACGAAATTTCCGGTATCGATCTTGTGCTTGCGCCTAGAGTCCCTATTCGGACCTTTAGCATTCGCGGCCGCGTTTTGAATCTGTACGAATCGGGAGTCGGCATCGCCTTGAAGCGTAATATTCCGAGCGGGAGCGAGGATTTATCACTTGCTGTTGACGACCAGCAAGCACAGCCCGATCAGAAAACAGGAGAGTTTGAAATCACGGAAGTGGTTCCAGGCGAGTATGTGCTCAGGGCTCTGGCCCAGGTGGATGGAAAAGCATTCGAGGCATCACAGAACGTCAATGTGGCTGCCAGCGACGTCGATGGCATCTCACTCCTTTTGACAAAAGGATTTGATCTTTCAGGCCGACTCACATTTGAGGGGACATCTGCTGCTTCCGCAACAGACGTTGAGATTTCGCTGGTAGATAACGGGGTAGGGTTTATCCCCGGCAGCGGCTACGAATCTCCGTCCAATGGTTCTTTTGTTTTCAAGGGCGTACGAGACGGGTCCTATTCGCTGCGGGTTACTTCAAAGTGCCAGGAATGCTATTTGAAATCCGCCAAGGCCAATGGTGTTGACCTCCTCGATCAGGGCGTCCAAGTTAGTTCCGGCGCGGGGCCCGGCCCCATCACGATTGTGTATAGCAGTAATACTGGAACACTGACTGGCGGGGTCACGAATAAAGACGACCTTCCTGCGCCGGGCGCCATGGTTGTGTTGGTCCCCGACGCGGGTTCTCATCAAAAGCCCGAAGAATATAAGACTGCGAATACAGATCAATACGGCCATTTCGAAGTTCGTGGCGTCCCGCCGGGACATTACAAGGCTTTCGCGTGGGAGAAAGTCGACCAGGAATCCTACGGCGATCCCAATTTTCGCAAGCCTGTAGAAAACAAAGCCGAATCCTTCGACATCGCCGCCAACGAGCAAAAATCCGTCCAGCTAAAAATGATCCCCGCCTCAGACTCCGCGAATTAGTTTTGCTCGCGCCCTTCCCTCGGGCCGCCACATCGAGCGCTGGGCGTCAAAGCCTCAGGTCTGAAGGCCCCTCGTGCGTCAGGGTAAACCTGAGCTACATTTACCGAACGCCGCAACACGCGATGACCTAGGGAAGTCTGGGAAACGAGGAGCCCGCCCGTTAGTGAGTACTCGCCACGGAGATCGTAACGAGGTTTTTTACCCATCGCGCGGGGCGTTTGTCTTCGGAGACGATCAACTGGAACGGGCCGGAGGTTGTCAGCGGTTGGCCGTCGCGAGAGTCGGCGACAACGATCTGGCCGTCATGAAACATGGGGTCGACTTCCGCGAGAGACAGAACGACCGAGTAGCCGTCGGAGCCGGTAGCGACGACGTAGTTGGTTAGCGCTTTGCCGCGCAACTTCTCTCCGAGCGGCGCGTCCACCTTAGCGAGCAGCACGGCGAGCGGAACTCCGGAATAAGTTTCGTCGGTATTGGCGTGCCCGTTGTGCACCTTGACGTCCACATGCGGCAGCGCGCGGAATTGCACAAGCGAGAGGTTCAAGGGAGCGTGATGCGGATCGCCTGTCACCAGCAGCGAAGCCTTGGAATTGGGCACGGTCTGCGAAGGAGGGTCGTCCGGGTGAAGCACGACTGTCACGTTCTTAGTGGCGTCGGCCGGCAACTCGGCTGAGGTGAGATCGAAGTAAATGTGGTCGCTGATGTAGCCGGACGCCGAGACGGGCAGGTTGTACTGTGCTCCGATCTGAAAATTCACGGAGAGCTGGCCGTGCTCGTCAGTTTTCATCTCTGGCGCAGTAGAAGGATACCCTACAACGATTGTCGCGTTGGCGATTGCGGCCCCGCTTGGATTCGTGACGGTGAAAGTCACCGCCGTGGTCGTGACCTGCTGCGCCCGGACAGCTGCGGGAGCAAGCACTGCAAATGCTGAGAAGCAAACATTCAAAATGAGCGAGCGCATCGTGGGAGGGTAACGCAAAAAGGGAATCATGTCAGCACTGTTAGCGAGTGCAGGCATTTCGCGCTGGGTTCGCGTGCTCAAGCCGACTCCGGTCGTTCCTTGCGCCGCGTCGAATTGCAGCGCCCCGTTACGGCAAACGTCGTCGTTAATCGATCACAAATTCAAAAGAGCCAGCGAGGACGCCGGCGCTACGAAAAACGGATTTTCCGGGGCACTGGAGCCCGGGGGAAGATGCAGCGGGCGCAGCGTGCTGCGCCCCTACGGACATCGTCCGGGTCTATCCCGCCTTTGGTTGTCTTTGTGGGTCGCGGCTTTAGCCGCGACATAAAGAAGCGAGACGACGAATCTTCCTTTCGACGGAATTGTCGCCGAGGTTTCCGTCTTGCTGCCGCCCGCCGCGTAACTACCTACACCCGCGCCACATGTCAAAAACCTCGGGTCTAAAGACCCGTTCCTGCGTCAGGGTAAACCCGAGCTACATTGATTCCGCACCGGCCGTCATGTAGCTCACCTCTTTAGAGGCGAGGCTTTTTGTCGGGCGCCGAAATAAAAATGGTAGTGGTTTCGGCACCCTGGATTGAACTTCTCGCCGCAACCGGGGCAGCGCGATTCGCACTTCATGTACTGATGGATGGTCAACTCCACGCCGCAAGCTCCGCAAAGGATTGCTTGCTGCTCCCACTCGCTCTCGGGCCAAACCTCGATCGCGTGGCCGGCGAGCGCCTCATGGCATTCCTTGCACGCATAATAAACGCCGCAGCACTTCATCTTGATCGCGATGATGTCCATCGGCCCGCGATAATGCTCGCAGCGCGTCTGCGCATCCAGATTGACTCCGTTTACATCTAACGGGCTCGGAACCATACCACTCCAGGAGAAATAGCTTACAGTATCGAGCCGCGACGAGCGCGCCATTTGAATGTAAAATAAGCAGTTGGGAGCGAAATCGCGCGCGGCTGTGCTGCAATCCGTTGGCACGCTGAAAAGCGTACTAGAGCTGGATGATGCTTATCTATTTATTGGCGTTCGTTGGCGGCGTTCTGACGATCTTGAGCCCGTGCATTCTTCCCGTGCTCCCGTTCGTATTTTCGCGGGCGGACCAGCCGTTTCGCCGCTCCGGCCTGCCTCTGCTGACGGGCATGGCGCTAACTTTTGCCCTGGTCGCGACCGCCGCGGCATTCGGAGGGCACTGGGTCGTCCGCTTGAACCAGGGCGGGCGCTACGTCGCAATCGCCATATTTTTGGTGTTGGGGCTCACGCTGCTTTTTCCGTCGCTGGCCGACGCGCTCACTCGGCCGCTAGTTCAAGCCGGAGCGAAAATTCAAGGCGGCCCCTCATCCGAAGTCAGCGTGGGAAAATCTTTCGTGCTGGGAATTTCCACCGGCTTGCTTTGGGCTCCGTGCGCCGGCCCG
>Ga0209330_1000018_pt1 | contig 83155 bp, 58 predicted proteins | sample JacPinW_OM2H0_O3_FD_187969 | JGI IMG/M metagenome (GOLD analysis project Ga0209330, IMG submission 187969) | Forest soil microbial communities from Algoma, Ontario, Canada - Jack Pine, Ontario site 1_JW_OM2H0_O3 (SPAdes) (version 2) | ecosystem: Environmental > Terrestrial > Soil > Boreal... | reverse complement strand
CGTGACGATGACCAAGTTCGATTCCCATATGTACAAGAAAAGAGTCCAGGAAATTTATCTGCGCTTCATTCGCCGGAAGGAAATAGGCGCGTTCCGCGTGAAAGATGGACGTGCGCTTTTGGCCGAACTCGGAGATGGACCTCGAAGCGGCGCTGAGCTTGCCGCTCAGAATGACGGGTACGCACGCCCTTGATCTCTCAATCCTACGGACAGTTAAAGAAGTATCTCGGAGGCATGCTTTCGGGTGAAGGCCTAAAAGCCAAAGTCTTTCGCGGAGGGGCTTGGCTAGGCGGCGGGAGTATTGCGGAGCAAGCGTTCCGGTTTGGCCGAAGTATGCTCCTGACCCGGCTGTTGGCACCAGAGGCATTCGGGGTGATGGCCGTTGTGATGTCGGCAAGCTCAGTCATCCATACGATCACCGATATCGGAGTGAAAGAGGCGCTGATTCAAAATCCGCGCGGCACGGAAGAGCACTACATGCGTGCGGCGTGGTGGTTGGCGTTGGGACGCGCGGTGTCCATCGCGGCTTTCGTCTGCCTTATTGCTCCGTGGATGGCCAAGTTTTACGGGAATCCGGAAATGACGCCGCTTCTGCGCGTGGCTACGCTTGCTGTTGTTTTGGACGGTGCGTTCAGCTCCAAAGCGTACATAGCCATGAAAGAAATGAAGTTTTCGCGATGGGCGTGGATCAATCACGGCGGCGGAATCATCGGCATCCTGATAACGATCACACTGAGTTTTTTTCTTCGAGACGTCTGGGCCCTCGTGCTGGGACTTTGCGCCGAAAGCGCCGCTCGATGCACGCTGTCCTTTATACTTTGTCCGTATCTTCCGTTGTTCTCGTGGGACAAACAGGCCATGAGAGATCTACTGACGTTTTCAAGAGGGTTGTTCGGACTATCCTTTTTGAATCTCATTTTCGCGCGCACCGATATCTTCGTGCTGGCCAAGCTATACCCGGCAGCGCAGTTGGGCTTGTATAGCATGGCAATTTATTTGGCCCAGACCCCGATAAATTACCTTATCAACTTGTTCGGCCAAACGTTGTTCCCGACGTACGCGCAGATTCAGAATGACCACTCGCGAATAAACCGTGTCGTAATCCAGGTGTCGTCGCTTCTTGTGTTCCTAGGAGTCCCCGCGCTGGTATTCGTTTTCTTTTGCGGACGTTCTTTGCTGGAAATTGTTTTTGGGCCGCGTTACGGCGCTGCGACACCTGCTCTGATCGCGACCTGCGCGGTCGCGCTGGTTAACATTTTGAACACACAGATGACGTGCGTTTTCTATGCAATGGGCCGGCCTCAACTCCACCGTCGATGCGTCCTGATCATGGCCATCATTATGATTGTCATCACCTATCCTTTCGCGAAGTGGTTTGGCCTCGTGGGAGGCCAGTTGGCATGCTTTGTCGCAATTGTCGTCGGGTACCTGTTTCAGCTTGCGCGCATTCGTGGACTCACTGGCCTGGATCTTGCTCAATACGCGAAGAGTTTTCCGCTTGCCATCGGAATATCCGCCAGCGTTGCCGCCGTCTGCTTAGGTTCCAGACTGTCCCCCTCACTAGGTCGCCCCATTCCGACCCTTGTTTTTGGCGTCTTGGGATGTTTGCTTGCGTACGGATTTAGTGCGGTGTTCTTTCTCCATAACAATCGAAGCATAGCGGAGTAATGAATACCAAGCGCCACGAACGAGCCGCAAAGTGACAAACGCCGCAGCACTGCTCGCGCAGAATTCACTCTGCCCTGGTTGCGGACACTCGTCCCAGTTATTGCTGAAGGCAGTCGATGCGAATCGTAGGAGTTCTTCCAATGAGTTCCGGTACTTCGATTGCTCTGCATGTGGGCTTGTGTACCTGTATCCGATTCCAGAGAATTTAGGTACTTACTATCAAAACGACTACTCGGCGTACTCGATTCCCGAGAGTTCAGAGGCTTTGAATGAAAGAGCCGAAGCCGCAACTCAGCGTGTGTTATTTGTCCAGCGATTTGCTTCCAAAGGTAAGCTCCTAGAAGTGGGACCCGGTTACGGTGCATTTAGCTACAGGGCTCAACAAATGGGTTTCGAAGTGCAGGCTATCGAGATGGACGCTTCTTGCTGCGACTACATGGCGAAGATTGGAATTGAGGCGATTTGCAGCTCAACTTTTAATTCCTTGGATAATGTTCTCGGCAAATTTGATGCGATTGCGCTTTGGCACGTGGTCGAACATCTAGAAAACTACCGCGAAGTCATCAATTTTCTTTCGCGGCATCTTTCCCCTGGTGGTGTATTAGTGATTTGTACGCCAAACCCTGAGTCTCTGCAGTTCAAGCTCTTTCGGCGCTTTTGGGTGAGTCTTGATGCGCCGCGTCACCTATATCTCATTCCTCTTAAGGTTTTAACCACGTGCGCCACAGGGAACGGGCTCGAACCAGCCTTCGCCTCGGCTTCGGACTCTGAGGCCTTGGCGTACAACAAGTGGTGTTGGGAAGCTTCCCTGATTGTATGGCTAGGCTCAACAGGTCTCATGCCGAGGGCGGGAGTTCGGGCCATCCTGGGGGCCGAGCGAAGTACAATGAGGAAGTACGTCGATATTGTGCGGAGAGTTGTTTTTAGGTCGGTGGCAATTGGACTCGGCCGAAGCTTCAATTTCTTGCTAGCGCCACTGGAAAGGTCGAAGCATCGGGGCGCGTCCTACTCAGTAGTATTCAAGAAGCCTGCCCTGGGAAAGCAATGAATCGGAAGACAGATCGGGTGCGGGTGCTTTATAGCTTTCCGCACAAACTGGGGGCCGCGCGGATTTGCTACACCGCCTGGCAGCAGGTGGACGGGATCGCGAAAGCTGGAGCGGACGTCCTGCTGTTTCCGGGGGCGCTCCAACGAGAGGCGCCGGCAGGGGTGAAGGTTCGCCCGACCTTGGCCAGAGGAAAATTGCGCATTCCGTACAAGGCGCTGGGCAGAATGCGCGCCTTCGCCCTCCACGATTACATCGTTTCGCGACGCCTGGAAAAGTTGGCTGGGCAAGTTGACATCGTCCACGTCTGGTCCCTCGGAGCTCTGCGAACTCTGCAGGTGGCAGCGAAGCTTGGAATTCCGACTGTTCTTGAAAGGCCCAACGCGCATACGCGCTTCGCGTACGAGGTTGTACAGAAAGAATGTGAGCGGCTGGGAGTCGCGCTGCCTGCCGATCACGAGCATGCTTATAATGAGGACGTTCTTCGGATTGAAGAAGAGGAATACCGCCAAGTCGATCGCCTTCTCTGCCCCTCGGAATTCACAGCGAAAACTTTTCTCGATCGCGGCTTTGCGCGCGAAAAACTGGCGCGACACATCTATGGCGTCGATGAGAAGGCTTACTATCCCGCAACCGATAAAAGACATGCCAAGGGCGGACTGACCATGTTGTTTGTGGGTGTCGCTGCGGTGAGAAAGGGTCTGCACTTTGCGCTGGAAGCGTGGCTGAAATCTCCGGCGCACCACGAGGGCAAATTCCTGATTGCGGGAGAGTTTTTGCCGGCCTACGCGGAAAAACTCGCTCCCATGCTATCCGATCCTAGCGTGCACATGCTCGGACACCGCAACGATGTGCCCCAACTGATGCGCGAAAGCGATGTGATGATTCTTCCGACGATCGAAGAGGGGTTCGGCCTTGTATGCACGGAAGCGATGGCGAGCGGGAGCGTCCCACTGGTATCGGAAGCTTGCACTGATATCTGTCAGCACATGGAGAACGCGCTAGTGCATCGCATCGGCGATGTCGAGGCTCTGACCCAGCACATCACGATGTTGCATGAAGATCGTGCGCTACTGGAGAGACTGCGTGCCGCCGGGTTGCGCAAAGTCCCGGAGATTACTTGGGCGGCCGCGGGCAGGATACTAGTAGATGTGTATCGAGAGACGATCGAAATGAAGAAGGGCGGGGCGCGGCCGGCAGAATATCAGTTGGCCAATACGCGCAAGTGATGGCCGACGTTCCGCAACCCGACGAGGGAAAACAAGAAAACCAGACGCGCATGGATGTATCGATCATCTATGTGAACTGGAACTCGGTGGACTACATAAGAGAATCTATCCGCAGCGTTTACCAACAGACTCGCGGAATCCGGTTTGAAATCATCGTGGTGGACAACGCTTCGCCCGCGGGAAATGTGGACCTACTCAAACAGGAGTTTCCCGAAACCACTTTGATAAAAAGTGCGACGAATCTGGGATTTGCTGGAGCAAACAATCTGGGTTACAAAAGTTGCTCGGGCGAAACCATCCTTTTTCTGAACCCGGACACGAAGCTGGTGAGTCCGGCGATCAATGTGATGCTAGGGCATCTGCAGTCATTGCCGGATGCCGGAATCATCGGATGCAAGTTATTGAATTCCGATCTTTCAGTGCAGACGAGCTGTATTCAGACTTTTCCGACCATTCTTAATCAGGTCCTCGACGTCGAATTTCTGCGACGGCGGTGGCCGAAGAATCCGTTGTGGGGAATTGGCGCGCTCTACTCAGACAGCCCCGAACCGGCAGAGGTAGAGGTCGTGTCCGGCGCGTGTTTGATGATCAAGCGCGCTGCGTTTGAAAAAGTATCCTTGTTCAGCGAAGACTACTTCATGTATGCCGAGGATCTGGACCTTTGCTACAAAGTGGCCCAGGCTGGCTTTACGAACTACTACACAGGCGACGCGACGATCATCCACTACGGGGGCAAGAGCAGCGAACCTCAGTCCGCCACCATGATGAAGTGGAGAGCCATCCCTCGCTTTTGCGACAAGAACCGAGGCCGATTGTACGGGTCCATTTTCAGAATTGTTATGGCCCTGACCGCCATGTGCCGTCTTGTAGTTATTAAGGTCGCGTCCGTATTCGGAAATAGGTTTGCGCCACAAACAGATTTGAAATCAGCTTTAGCGAAGTGGCGAACAATTCTGAGTATCTTGCTGACTCAATCCGCGCCGAGCTGAGACACAAGCGTGAGTGAATTCACCGCGACTGCCTGAAATTAGTCCACGATTCGACGAGGGTGTTCAAAAGTCGGATACGTTATTCTTGATGTATAAAAAGACATCGTTTTTCCCAAGCGTCCCGATACTCTGTAGAATATGAATATGAGCGCGTCGCACACAAATTATGTCGTCGTAAGCCCCGTTCGCGACGAAGAGGCTTATATTCGGTTTACCGTCGACTGCATGGCCCGCCAAACAATTCTTCCCAAAGAATGGATCATCGTGGACGACGGCTCTACGGACGATACGGGCAGCATCATCGACGAGTACGCCCGGCAATACCCTTGGATCCGAGTCGTTCATCGCGGAAACCGGGGATTTCGAAAAGCGGGCGGCGGTGTTGTGGATGCTTTCAATGAGGGCTACCAAGCCATCCAATTTCACGACTGGGATTTCATAGTCAAACTGGACGGCGATCTATCCTTTGAGCCTGATTATTTCGAACGGTGTTTCGCGAACTTTGAAAGCGATTCCCGCTTGGGCGTCGGTGGCGGCGCAATTTGCTACATCATTAACGGAGTAAAGGAATTTGAAAAGTGCCCCGCATTTCATGTTCGGGGAGCCACCAAGATTTACAGGCGTGGTTGTTGGGACGCGATCGGCGGGTTTTGGCCCGCTCCTGGCTGGGACACTATGGACGAAGTAAAAGCCAGCATGCTTGGCTGGACCACCAAGAGCTTTCCCGACCTGCACATCATCCATCATCGGTTTACAGGAACGGCGGAGGGCTGGTGGGCCGGTATGGTGAAAAATGGAAGGGCGAACTATATCTGTGGGTACCACCCGCTCTTCATGGTTTCGAAATGCCTGCTCCGGCTGGTTCAAAGACCGTACGTTATCGGTTCAACTGCGCTATTTTATGGATTCATCAGCGGATACTGGAAGCGCGTCCCGCAGGTAGATGATCCCGAGACAATCAACTATTTGCGGCGGCAGCAGCTCAGCCGTTTGTGGGGCCGCGAGACGATATGGAGATAGGCCACGCTGGAACCCGTGGCAAAACGGAACATTTCCCGCACTTTTGGGGACCGTTTTTCCGTAGTTAAGGCGCACGGAAGGGCATCGGCGGTCCACTGGTCGAATGCCTCTGTATCTATAATAAAACAAGATAGTTACTGAACTTCCCAGATCGAGACTTAGGCATCTTGGTATGATAAGTGCGTCTATCTTTATTCGTCGTGTCGCTGTGGGAATTCAGCGATTTCTGAGCGATTTCATCTGAGCGTTCCGGGCGCGGCGTTGAGTCGGCCGTCCGGAAATGAGAGGAATTCATGAAGGGTGTAGTGCTGGCGGGCGGTACGGGAAGTCGGCTGAATCCGCTGACCCGGGTAACAAACAAGCACCTGCTGCCAATCTACGACAAGCCCATGGTGTATTACCCGATTCAGACTCTGGTAAATGCGGGAATAGAAGAAATCCTATTGGTCACCGGCGGCAAGAACGCTGGAGATTTCCTGAGGCTATTGGGAAACGGCCGAGATTTTGGCTTGAAACATTTGAACTACACCTATCAAGAGGGAGAGGGCGGCATCGCCGAAGCCCTCGGGCTGGCGGAATTCTTTGCCGGTGGGGAACCCATCTGCGTAATCCTCGGCGATAACATCATCGAAAATAATGTCTGCGACGCGGTCAAGAATTTCCAGAAGCAGAAAAGCGGCGCCAAAATTCTTCTTAAGGAAGTGACGGACGCTCAGCGATTCGGTGTTGCGGAGCTCCGCGGCGAGCACGTTGTTGGAATCGAGGAAAAGCCCAAAGCTCCGAAATCGAACTACGCCGTGATCGGCATCTATCTCTACGACGCAAGCGTGTTCCAGAAGATCCGCCGGCTGAAGCCTTCGGGCCGCGGCGAACTGGAAATCACCGACGTGAATAACTTCTACATAGAAGAGGATAAATTGACGTACGAAATTCTCGATGGTTGGTGGACCGATGCAGGAACGTTCGAATCGTTGCTCCACGCCAACACGCTGGTCGCCAAAACAGGCGCAAACAAGTTGGCGCGTGGCAGCCGCGGCAAAGAATCTGCGCAGCGGGAAGTGACTCGATGAAGATCTTCGTTACGGGCGGCGCCGGGTTCATCGGATCGAATTTTATCCGCCATGTCCTGGCCTTGAAGAAGGGCTATTCGATCGTCAACTACGATAAGTTGACGTATGCCGGCAATTTGGCAAACCTGGAATCGATTGCGGAGGATCCTCGCTACTCGTTTGTCAGAGGCGACATTTGCGATGCAGTTGCAGTGGAACAAGCTTTGCGAGGCTGCGACGCGATAGTTCACTTCGCCGCAGAATCGCACGTGGATCGCAGCATCTATGAGCCCGCCGCTTCGATCGAGACGAATGTGAAGGGCACATTCGTTCTGCTGCAAATCGCCCGAAAACTTGGTGTCGAGCGCTTCGTTCACATCTCGACCGATGAAGTATATGGCGACATGGCTCCGGGAGCTTTCGCCGACGAAAACTCGCCGTTGCAACCCAGTAGTCCGTATTCTTCGTCCAAGGCGGGTTCGGATCTCCTCGTGCGTTCGTACGTGCGCACTTACGGATTCCCGGCGCTGATCACGCGCTCGTCAAACAATTATGGCCCTTTTCAGTTTCCGGAAAAATTTATGCCGTTGATGATCACGAATGCTCTCGACGACAAGCCGCTTCCGATCTACGGTGATGGAAAGCAGCAACGCGATTGGCTCCACGTTGAGGATAATTGTCGCGGCGTCGTCGCGGTGCTCGAAAGAGGGCGCATAGGCGATGTTTACAACATTGGCGGGCTCGACGTAGAAGAAAATTTGACCATGTTGCATCGCCTGCTTCGCGCACTCGGGAAGCCAGATACGCTGCTCACCTACGTAAAAGACCGGCCGGGACACGACCGCCGCTACGCCCTCGATTGCGCAAAGATGGAAAAGGAACTCGGCTGGAAGCCGGCCATTTCGCTCGAGGAAGGACTGCGTCAGACGATCGAATGGTACCAGAGCAATTCGGATTGGATGGCGGGCGTTCGCAAGGGCGACTACCTCTCGTACTACGAAAAGTATTACGTGAACCGCGATACCTCGTTGCACGCTATCGCGGACGGCGGGAAAACTCCTCGCTAGCAAAATGCCACCGTTACTGAATTTAATTCTGCGACGCATCTTCTTCTTGGACTAAAGCCATAGTTCCCAGGGTGTGAGCTCAATGCAACGGATCGAAACAAATCTTCCAGATGTCTGGGAATTTCGGCCCAAGGTTTTCTCTGATGCGCGCGGTTTCTTTATGGAAACCTACAATCGCGAGACGTTCGTGAAACTGGGAATCGCCGATACTTTCGTTCAGGACAATCACTCGCGCTCATCAAAAGGAACGCTTCGCGGACTTCACTACCAGTTGCACCATCCGCAAGCCAAGCTTTGTCGCGTCGTGGAAGGAGAAGCCCTCGATGTTGCAGTGGATATCCGAGTCGGCTCGCCCCACTTCGGAAAATGGGCCAGTGTGGTCCTCTCTTCAAAAGACCACAATCAAATTTATATTCCGCGAGGGTTTGCACACGGGTTTCTTGCTTTAACCGACTCCGTGCAGTTCCTTTACAAATGTGACGAATTGTACAATTCAGCCGACGAACACGGGGTCTCATGGAACGACCCTGATCTGAACATCTCCTGGGGCTTTGCCGATCCTCTCGTTTCCGGAAAAGATGCCGGGTTTCTGCGGCTCGCCGATGTGCGCCCGGAATTTCTTCCCCTGTACCCGATGAAATGAAGCCCAAGATTTTACTGACTGGGAAGAACGGTCAAGTTGGCGAAGAGCTCGAGCGGCTTTTGCCAGAGGTCGGCGAGGTTGTCGCGCTGGGCCGGCAAGAACTGGACCTCTCGAATCCTGATGGTATTCGCCGGACGATTCGAGCGGTTCGGCCGAACCTGATCGTGAACGCTGCCGCTTACACCGCAGTGGACCAAGCCGAAAAGGAAGAAACTGCGGCCAGCGAAATTAATTCTGCCGCTCCGGCGATAATGGCTGAGGAAGCGAAAAAAGTCGGCGCGTCGCTGGTGCACTATTCGACGGATTATGTATTCGACGGACTGAAGGGAAATCCATATGTGGAAGACGATCCGACCGGCCCGATCAGTGTGTACGGAACGACGAAGCTCGTCGGCGAACAAGCGATTCGAGCTTCGGGCGTGCCTCACCTGATCTTTCGGACTTCCTGGGTATATGCGACGCGCGGCCGAAATTTTCTACTCACGATTTTGCGGCTCGCGACTCAACGGGAAGAGCTAAGAATTGTTCGGGACCAAATCGGCGCGCCCACTGGGAGCCGTGAAATCGCCGATGCCACAACTAAAATCCTGTGCCAACTCTACAGGAGAGAAGGCGGCCTATCTGACGTGAGCGGAACTTATCACATGACTGCTACCGGTGTGACGAATTGGCACGAATTCGCGACGGCGATCTTGGAAGAAGCTTCGCACGCGCCAAAAACCGTGCCTTGGTTTGCTGCCGCAACCGGCGGAAAACCGTTGATTACGCGTCGCATCCTCCCCATCACGACGCAAGAATTTCCAACGCCTGCCCGCCGTCCGGCGTATTCAGTTTTGTCGAACGCTCGCTTGATGAAGACATTTGGCATCCAGTTACCCGGATGGCGAACGCAGCTGCATCGAGCATTTTCAGGGTAATCGTCAATCTGGCTGCTCCGCTGTTCGAGAGCGGTCAACATCGAAGAAATTACCTCATGTGCTTTGTTAGGTCGAGCGTGGGAAAACAAGTGGTACTCTGGGATAGCATTATTCATAAGCATATTCGGCCACCGTCCCTGACGGGAACAATCGACGCAGAGCGCGTCTAATTAAACGATGCAGAATCAAGTATTTAGCAATAGGGCGGCGCGGGCGTGCAGTGGCATTCGTCGTGCAAACCTAGAGTAGAGAGCTCAATTGTGACTCTCATGGCGGTAGCATAAGATTTCATGCAATGGCGCTCGTTTCGCATCAGCTACCTACGGCTATAGTTCCCTCAAAGCGCAAGACTAAACCACGGAGTTAACCAGATCATGTCAAACAACGAAAAGATTCCATTTTTGGACTTGGTGAGCCTGCACGCGGAGCTGGAAGCGGAGCTCGTTCCTGTGTTTCAAAAGGTGCTGCGAACGGCGGGCTTTGTTGGCGGCCCGATGGTGGAGGATTTCGAGCGCGAATTCGCGGCCTTTTGCGATGCGAAATATTGCGTCGGGCTCGCCAGCGGCACTGACGCCGTGCGATTTGCGCTGATGGCTGCGGGAGTTCAGCCTGGAGATATCGTAATCACCGTTTCGCACACATTCATTGCCACCACCGAAGGAATCAGTCAGGCCGGTGCGCGACCGGAATTCGTGGATGTTGATGAGCGCACGTACTGCATGGACGCGGCAAAGCTGAAGGAATATATCGAGCGGGAATGCTATGTGGATCGCGAGACCGGAACGCCATATCACCGAAAGCTTCGAGCGCCGGTGACGGCGATTGTGCCGGTGCACATCTACGGCCAGATGGCGGACATGGATCCGATCCTGGAATTAGCGCGCCGCTATAGCTTAATTGTCGTGGAGGATGCTTGCCAGGCTCACGGCGCTGAATATTTTTCGAAGAAACAGAATCGCTGGATGAAAGCCGGGTCCATGGGACACGCCGGAGCGTTTAGCTTCTATCCGGGGAAAAACTTGGGTGCCTGCGGAGAAGCCGGCGCCGCCACGACCAATAGTGAAAGCATCGCGCGCAAGATGCGCATGCTGCGCGATCACGGCCAGTCGAAGAAGTACTATCACGATATCGAGGGATACAATGGCCGCCTGGATTCGCTTCAGGCTGGAATTCTAAGCGTCAAGCTCAGGCACTTGGCCGATTGGAACCGTCTGCGGCAGGAAGCTGCTAAGCGCTATCACGCGCTGTTTGCGGACGCAAAAGGCGTCACATTGCCGCATGAGCCTGAATCATCTCGCGCCGTTTACCACTTATATGTAGTTCGTGTGGGGGATCGCGAAGGACTGCAGAAGCACCTTAGCGAAGCCAAAATCGATACCGGCATTCATTACCCCGTTCCACTACACATGCAAAAAGCGTATGCGAGTTACGGATATAAACCCGAAGACTTCCCCGTTACGGAGAGAATCGCTGCGCAAATTGTGTCTCTGCCGATGTTTCCTCAATTAACTGAAAAACAGCAGCAGCGTGTTGTAGAAACAGTAAAAGAATTTGCGTCAAAGAAAACCGGGAAGCAGGATGGGGTGCGCGAGCCGCAGACCTCTGCTGTCTAATAATCCCTGAATGTTCTGTACGCCTCAGCAATTTGGATAGTTAAACACTAGAGCGCTCCCTACGACCCAGCATCCGCTGATGCAGTGATGAATCATGGCTAGACCTCTTACAGCATTGCCCTTCGAAGCCGACAGCCTGACGCAGATTGCTTTTCTAAACCAATCTGTAATGATCGGGCTCGTTTCCATGTTCGATCCCGACCGCAAACTGTTTTGCCATCGGCTGCGGCAGGGTGAGAGCGGGTGGGTCAAGGAGGGAATTTCTCATCGCTACACGATGATCGCATTGTTGGGCCTCCAACGATTGCGAGCCGCCGGAGTCGCGATCCCGTTGGATATCCCGTCAGTCTTGGACTGTCTTTTAAAAGACACTCGTTGGCTTGAAAATGTCGGCGACCTCGGTTTGCTTGTGTGGCTGTGCGCGCTGGTTTCTCCCGAGCGTCTGGTAGAAATTGATTCCCAATTCGATTTGAAACATGCCCTAGCTCACTTCCACGAGACCCGCCGGGGAAGAACGATGGAGCTGTCTTGGTTTCTCTCCGGCCTCGCACATCAGAAGCTGGCCGCTCCGGACCTGCTTCCACATTTGCGCGACACAGCTATGCAAACCTATCAGCTTCTGAAGAAAAATCAGGGCGAGCACGGAATATTCAGCCACCTCGCGGAAAATGGAGGCTTGACCGGCTTGATGCGCGGACGCATGGGAAGTTTTGCGGACCAAGTCTATCCCATCTACGCGTTGGCTAAATTCTCCAAAGCCTATCAAGTTCCCAAGGCCGCCGAACGTGCGCTGGATACCGCGTTGACCTTGTGCGAATTGCAAGGCCCTTACGGCCAATGGTGGTGGCACTACGATGCGACTACCGGAAAGGTATTGGGGCAATACCCGGTTTACTCCGTGCACCAATATGGTATTGCGCCGATGGCCCTCCTAGCGGTGGGAGAGGAGACTCAGTCGGATTTCACTCCCTGGATATACAAGGGGCTACGATGGATTCACGGGGACAACGAGCTTGAGCAGGATATGCGCGATGGTTCGGCAAACGTAATTTGGAGATATATCTATCGCAACGATTACAAGAAACATTGGGACGTCGCGCTCGCGGTGCTGATGGCGCGTGGGGATGCTGAATGCCATAAGGAACTTGCAGTGCTGCATGAGTGCCGGCCATATGAGCTTGGCTGGTTGCTTTATGCTTTCGCCGGGCACCGACTGCAAGAGAACGGTCTGCCCTGCACGGCTCCTAGAATCGCGGATCAACTGGCGGCACGCATTCAGCAATGACGTTGCCCGTATCAGAAATCTGCTCCGCACCCGAGAATGGATAAGTCTAAGACAGTTTCAAGAGCTAAGGCTGCGGCCAAGCCAGGGTTGCGCTTAGATCGCGCCCTCACTCTCGGTGTGGTTCGTCCCGTGCGTAATGCATTTCCACGACAAACTCAGAATCAAATTCCAATATTGATGTACCACAGCATTCAGGAGGGCGTGAGCGACAGGCGCCCTTACTACGACATTAACACCTCCCCGGTACGGTTCGAGCAACAGATGAAGTTCCTGCGAGAGCAGGGATATGAGTCTGTGCATTTGGGAGAAGCCCGCAATCTACTTGCGCAGGACAACTGGGATTCCCGATATGTAGTTATCACTTTCGATGACGGTTATCGCGATTTTCTGACGACCGCATACCCAATCATGGCGGAATTTAGCCATACGGCAGTCCTATTCGTTCCTTCCGGGCTGATCCAAGATGGGCGCACAAATTTTCTGCAAAGGGAATGCCTGACCTGGAGCGAGATCCGGGAGCTTCACGCGAAAGGGATTGAGATTGGCTCGCACTCCGTTACGCACCGTGAATTGAAATTCTTGGGAACGTCGGAGTTGGAAGCAGAGGTGGCCGATTCGAAGCGGACCATCGAGGATAAGATTGGCCACTCCGTAACATCCTTCTCGTATCCCTACGCCTTCCCGGAGTCGGAAGTCGCATTTTCCAGCACTCTTCGAGAGTTGCTTGAGAAGCACGGCTACCAGAATGGGGTGACCACGATTCTCGGGAGCTCTAGCCGAGACTCCGATAGATTCCTTCTTCCGAGGCTGCCGGCGAACTCCTCCGACGATATTCCGCTGTTCCGCGCCAAACTCGAGGGCCATTACGACTGGCTGCATGCGGCACAATACCTGGCTAAAAAGGTCCGCCGTTCCGCCCGATCTCGGCGCGCGCCCGCGGAAGTCGGATCCCGCTCATGATAGCTCTGCAAAGATGTGATGGCTTGCTTTCGGGCGACGGAACTGAGTGCAGCCCAACGCGAACCAGAGATGTCGCAAGGTTTTTATTTAGAAGCTAGGTGAACAACCGTATCATCCCAACAAAGGTGAGCTTGTATGTGCGGTATCTGCGGAAAACTCGAGTTTGACCCACAGGCGCGTGTCTCGCCGGCACTCGTAAAGGCGATGGCGGACACGATCTCGCATCGAGGTCCAGACGATGAGGGGTATTACGTTTCGGGACCCATTGGCTTGGGCTTTCGCCGCCTTTCTATCATCGATTTAAACACCGGTCATCAACCGATCTCAAATGAAGATGGCACCGTCTGGATCGTCTTCAACGGCGAAATCTACAATTACCAGGAGCTGCGCGAGCACCTGTTGTCTCGTGGACATGTCTTCAAGACGCGAACGGATACGGAAGTGATCGTTCATCTCTATGAAGAGTTTGGAGAGGGTTGCGTCGAAAAGCTGCGGGGAATGTTCGCCTTTGCCATCTGGGATGATCGCACTAAGTCCCTTTTTATCGCCCGGGATCGTTTGGGCATCAAACCGCTTTACTACGCGTCATCTCCCAAGTCGTTGGTCTTTGCATCCGAGATGAAGGCAATTCTCGCGGATCCCGAAGTTCGCCGCGAAGTCGAGCCGGCTACGATCGACCGCTTCCTTTCCTTTAATTACACTCCAGGAGAGGAAACGTTCTTCAAGAATATCCGCAAGCTTGAGCCCGGCCATTACATGGTCGCACGTCAGGGGGAATTAAAAATTCGTCAGTATTGGGATCTGCGTTTCTCGACCGCGCCAGAGCATCCGAATCAGAAGCAAGCGGAAGAACAACTCGTACATTTACTCGAAGAGTCGGTGCGGCTGCACATGATCAGCGACGTTCCGGTCGGATTTTTGCTGAGCGGCGGCCTCGATTCAACCGCGATGCTGTCTCTGGCAGCCGGAAAAACCGACCAACCGATTAGCAGCTACACGATCGGATTTTCCGAACCGGGAATTGAGGACGAAAGACCTTACGCTCGCCTGGCCGCAAACAGATATGGCGTGAAGCACTATGAAATGACGATCACGTCCAAGGATTTCGTGGACTTTCTGCCCCAGTATGTCTGGCATATGGAAGAGGGAGTTTGTGAGCCACCGGCCGTCGCACTTTACTACATCTCGAAATTGGCGAAAGAGCGTGTGAAAGTTCTGATTTCCGGGGAAGGCGGGGACGAAGCTTTCGCAGGGTACCCAAACTACAGAAATCTTCTTTGGTTGGAGCGACTGAAATCCGCTGCGGGACCCTTGAAGGGCGTCTTTTCCGGAGCTCTCGGCGCTTTAAATTCCGTCGCGCATTCCGAGAAAATTGCGAAATACCTGCCGCTGTTCGATATGCCGTTGAGTTCGTATTACTACAGCAGAACGGCGAGCCCATTTAGTTTTTTCAATCAGAAGGCTAACCCCGTATATTCAACGGCCTTTGCTAGTGCCGTGGACAAGAGAAAGTCTTTGGCTGCGGTACAGAAGTACCTTCAAGGCGACCTGAGCAATCTGAACAAGATGTTATATGTGGACACAAAAACCTGGCTACCTGACGATTTGCTCGTAAAAGCCGACAAGATTACCATGGCCAATTCCATTGAGTTGCGCGTGCCGTTTCTCGATCACAAGGTAATGGAATTCGCAGCTTCGCTTCCCGCCAACTTCAAGGTTCACGGTTTCACGACGAAATATCTGGCAAAGAAAGCTCTAAGCCAGAGAGTTCCGCAAGAGATTATTAATCGAAAAAAGACCGGATTCCCTGTCCCGTACGAATCCTGGCTCAGGACGGATCTAAACTCATGGCTGCGGGATCTGTTGTTCTCTCAGCGGGCCATGGAAAGGGGCTACTTCGATCGGCGCGGGGTTGAGAGGTTATTTTCGAAGAATTCGGAAACCGGCGCTTACTCAAAAGAAATCTTTTGTCTTGCGGTTTTGGAATTGTGGCATCGCATCTTCTCCGACGGAGGCAATTTGCCCGTCTCTCATGAAGGTGGCAGACTGGGTGACAACGAAAGGTATTCTTGTCCTGTTGCAGAATGAACTTGCTCGGGCAGGGATTGACGACGTCTGTCCCAGTTGAAAGAATTGACTCCCGTTTACAAAATTTCTCCTCTCCAAGACCCGCGATGGGAGGAGTTTCTAGCCAGGCATCCTCGCTCGTCAGTATTCCATACGACGGCATGGCTCGACTCCCTTCAGCGTACTTACGGGTACCAGCCGATCTGTTTCACGACTTCTCCCCCGAGCGACCCTCTCCAAAACGGACTCGTGTTTTGTAGAGTGGAGAGTTGGATAACAGGTCGCCGGTTCGTGTCGCTGCCGTTTTCCGATCATTGTGATCTTCTAATTGATACTCCGGCAACTGTTCCAGCGCTGTTGGCTGCCCTAGCGCAAGAATGCGAACAACAAAGGCAGGCTTACGTTGAGATACGACCGCTTTGTCCGCCCGACGGGATACAGCCATTTTTTAGTCCGACCGCGATCTATTGCTTTCATGCGCTGAGCCTTGCACCGACTCTCGAGACTCTTTTCCGCAATTTCCATAAGGATTCTACGCAAAGAAAAATCAGACGTGCCGAACGGGAAGGGTTGACGGAGCAAGTGGGTCGGTCCGAATCTTTTCTTGAAAAATTCTATCGCTTGCAACAGCTCACGCGCCGAAGACACGGTGTTCCTCCACAGCCACGCAGTTGGTTCCGAAACATGATCGATTGCTTTGGTGAAGCGCTGCAGATACGGCTGGCATTCAAGGGTGATCAGCCGATCGCCGCAATACTGACACTCCGACATAAAAATTCTCTGGTCTATAAGTACGGGTGCTCTGACGCCGAATTCAACAATTTGGGAGGTACGCAGCTGTTATTTTGGCGTGCCATTCAAGATGCTAAGGGATTGGGATTGCACCAGTTCGATTTGGGTCGATCTGACGCCGATAATGACGGGTTGATTACTTTCAAGGATCGATGGGGAGCAACACGGTCAACGCTCAACTATTTAAGGCATGGGGCTTCCAGGCAACCGCTTCGCGGCTCGAAAGAAGCCGGCACAGATTTGAAATCTCGACTCGCGAAGCAAGTCTTCGCGCACGCCCCGAACGGATTACTTTCCCTGGCAGCTAATCTTTTGTATAAGCACGTCGGGTAGGCGTCTAATTTGTTCGACCTCGAATACCTTACGTAGCCTACACTATGGATAGGGCGTTACTGGATTACTTTCGCTGTCCCGAGGACTTCGCAGAAATCGAAGTTAACGGGCCGGTGTCCTCGGATTCAGGATATTTCCAATTTGGCCAGGATATTTGCTACGGCCAATACTCTGGGGGGCTGCCTTCGAAACACCTGGTTCACGGCCTTTCCGAAGCGGATCAATCAGTCCGAATCGAGGGTAAGCGTCTTTATCTGCCGTTTGATCTCAGTCAAGTCGTTGACAACCTCCGGAGCGAACGTTACCAACTCAATTCATGGCATTCCTTGGAAAAGATAACTGGCGGAAAATCTACCAGAGCTATTTACTACCTTCTGCGCCCTATCCTTCCAGTATCGGTGAGAAAACACCTGCAAAGGGCTCGCTTAAGCGGCTGGGATAAGATTCTGTTTCCACATTGGCCCGTAGATTCCACAATCGAATCGCTGATGGCGCACACCGTTTCGTTGATTTTGAAGGCTCGACAGATCGAAAGAGTCCCATTCATCTGGTTTTGGCCCAACGGCGCCCCGGCTTCCTTAATCATGACCCACGACATAGAAGCTGCGGCCGGGCGGGATTTCAGCGTGCAACTTATGGATATCGACGACTCATTTGGAATCAAATCAGCGTTTCAAGTCGTTCCTGAAATGCGTTACGACGCTCGCGCGGATTTCCTGGAAGGCTTCCGAAAAAGAGGCTTCGAGGTGAACGTTCACGATCTGAATCACGATGGAGAATTGTTTCAACACAAGGAAAAATTCCTTCAGCGAGCTGAACAAATCAACCTTTACGCAAAAGGATTTGGCGCCCGAGGATTTCGTGCTGGAGCGATGTATCGGAATCAGGACTGGTATGAGGCGTTCGACTTTTCCTACGACATGTCTGTTCCAAATGTGGCTCATCTGGAGCCGCAACGCGGCGGTTGCTGCACGCTGATGCCTTATTTCATCGGTAAAATTCTCGAACTGCCGTTGACAACCACGCAGGATTATTCCCTGTTTCATATCTTAGGAGACTACTCGATCGTGCTTTGGAAGCAGCAAATCGATCTGATCATTCAAAAAAATGGAATGATCAGTTTCATTACGCATCCGGATTACCTGATCGAAAAGAATGCCCGGAAAGTGTACCTGGATTTGCTCGGCCATTTGGCGCGGGCGCGCGCGGAAAAGAAAATATGGATGGCTTTGCCATCCGAGGTCGACCGCTGGTGGAGAAATCGGAGCCAGATGAAGTTGATCCGCGCAGGCAATAGCTGGCGCATTGAGGGGCCGGACAAAGAAAGAGCGCGGATCGCCTACGCGACACGGCAGGGCGATAGCGTTGTCTATACTGTGGATGGAACAGACTAGATGCCCGGATCAGATCGTCGTTGTCGAAATTGATTCCGAAATCTGACGAGAGAACACCCATTTGATCGCCCGAAGACATCTATTTATGGCTGCATTCGTCGCTGTTTCTGTGGCCGTTTGCTGGCCGGCCATCAGCGCTCTGGCTGTGTTTTCGTTTCACCACGAATTTTCCTCACATGCTCTTTTAATTCCGGTATTGAGCCTCTACCTGCTCTACATGGAAAGGAGGATTGTATTTCGAGAGACACAGTCTTCTCCGGTGTTAGGGCCGGTAGTGGTTTTGATTGGAGCAGCGCTGTACTGGCGGGCGATGTCTCATTCCTCGGCGCAAAGCCCTTCTGAATTTCTGCCCAGCTCAATACTTGCGATGGTGGTGATCTGGATGGGAGGATTTCTGATTTGTTATGGATATCGCGCTTGGCGTGCAGCAACCTTCCCCCTCCTTTTTCTGTTGCTCATGGTGCCTTTGCCTGAGGAGGTGCTGGCGCGAACGATCTACCTGCTGCAAGCCGGATCAACCAGCCTGTCCTACTCCCTCTTCAAGCTGGTTGGTGTACCAGTTTACAGGCAAGGTTTTTTCTTATCGGTTCCCGGGCAAACGATCGAAGTCGCCAAAGCGTGCAGTGGAATCCGTTCGAGCATCGCTCTGTTAATCACCTGTCTTCTGGCTGCGCATTTGTTTTTGCGGACCCCGTGGAAAATATTGTTGTTTATCGTTTTAGTTTTTCCGGTATCAATCATTAAGAACGCGATAAGGATTGTGACGCTTACGCTCCTTGGTGTTTATGTTGACCCGAGCTTTCTGCGCGGGAACCTGCATCACGACGGGGGCTTCGTCTTCTTCCTGTTGGCGTTAGCAATACTCTTTCCCGTGCTACTGCTCCTGCAAAAATCCGAAGGGCGCTCCGGTCCTCCTAACGCGGAAATTCCGACGGACCCCGCGGCTGGAATGGCGCGCGGCTGATGCCGTCTGCTAATTTGCCTACTCAGCGATGTGTTCACAGAAAATTCATAGACTTGCTTGCACTTCTAAATGTGGGGATTGCATCATCATCGGGGCGTGCAAACCCTGACTGCACAATACGTTAAAAGCCTGATTGACAGCCAGAAGCGCGCATTGCAACCTTGGAAATATCGCAAAGCCCCGAGCCCAGCGTTATCGAGAAAACAGGAGAGAATGGCGTCGCGTATGAGAGATGACTTCCGTCCAATGCTCGGAGTGTCTGCAATTGAAGCTACCAAACAGACGAAAAATCGAGGTCGAATGCGAGACTTCCCTCGCAGAGCTACTGTCATCCAAGAGATTGAGCCACGCCCGGGCCTTTCGTAGCGGGAAAATCAAACAATGAGAGTTTGCATGGTCGCATATTCGTTCTACGAGGGCGACAATCGAGTCCGCCGTTATGCGGAAACCCTCGCCAGGCGTGGCGATCGAGTCGATGTCGTGTCCCTCAGGCAGAACGGACAGCCCGCTCGAGGGATTGTTAATGGTGTTCGCGTATTTCGCATTCAGCGCCGGGTAGTGAACGAAAAGACAAAGTTCACTTATTTAGGCAGGCTCCTGCTCTTTTTTATGCGCTCGATGGCTTTTCTCAGCAAAGAACAAATGAAAGAGCGCTACGACCTTGTGCACGTTCATTCGGTGCCGGATTTTGAAGTCTTCGCTGCCATCTTGCCGAAGTTAACCGGCTCCAAGATCATTTTGGATATTCACGATTTGGTCCCCGAGTTCTATCTGAGCAAGTTTGAGAGCTCCGACCGCTCGCTGACCTTCCGCCTGCTCACGCGTGTCGAACGGATGTCAGCTTGGTTTTCCGATCATGTGATCGCGGCCAATCATATTTGGGAGAAACGGCTTCAGGAAAGGTCTGTGAAGGACTCTAAATGCACGACCATCTTGAATTTTCCGGACACCGAGATTTTTAAGGCGCGCGGCAGAACTCGTGCGGACAATAAATTCATCATTCTGTATCCCGGAACACTCAACTATCATCAGGGAATCGACATCGCGATTCGCGCTCTCGCGCTCATCAAGGATCAAGCTCCCGAAGCGGAATTTCATATCTACGGCGCCGGTGATCAATTGCCCTCTCTAAGGGCCTTAGTGGAAGAGCTTGGACTTGAAGATCGAGTTTTTCTCAAGGGAACCAAGCAGCTTCACGATATTGCGTCAGTCATTGAAAACGCTGATTTGGGTGTTGTTCCCAAAAGGAAGAATTCCTTTGGGAACGAGGCATTCAGCACGAAGATTCTGGAATTTATGTCTCTCGGTGTTCCCGTCATCGTGCCGGATACGGCGATTGACAGCTATTACTTTAACGATTCTGTGGTGAAATTTTTCCGGGCGAACGACGAAAAGAGCTTAGCCGATGCAATACTCTTGATGATAAAAAATCCGGAGCTTCGGCAAAAATTCAGCCGCCATGCCTCGGAATTCGTGCTGAAGTACAGCTGGGATGTTAATAAAACCACTTACTTGAATCTCGTGGATTCCCTGGTCCCATCTTCGAACAGACCGGTTGCCACTGACAAGCCCTGAATTTCCCCGCGGAATCGGTGAACTCTCTACGCTGCTTTGCTTCTTTGATATTCCCAACTTCCTAGGGGCGCCAATCCCACTGAAGTAACCGCCAGTTGTTTCCCTCTCCGGCCAGCGCAGCGGCGTATCCCGCAGCCGGTTGAAAGGAGTGTAGGCGCCACCGCACGCTGTCGACGCTATGGAGTGTTTCCGGTTGGCCTGGCGTCAACGTGACGCTGAAACTAGCCAGTGGAATTTGCAAGCCTTCCCCTCTGGCTTTGACATAAGCTTCCTTTCGCGTCCAACAAAGGAAGAATGCTTCAGGGCGCAGTGGCGGAGTTAATCCGCGCCACTCTTCAAGCTCCTGCGGTGAGAAGTGTCGCTCCGCGATATCCTCTCCGGAAAATTCAGGCCGGATGGGTTCTAGATCGATCCCCAATTCTCGATTGCGAGCAAAAGCGTAGACAGCTAGACCGTGCGAATGCGAAAGATTGAAACGAACGGGTTTTTCGCCATTTTCCACACGAAGAGCGGGCTTTCCCCGCTCTCCATATTGAAATTCCAGCGAGGCCGGCGAATCGGCTGCGTACATTCCGAGTAGCTCTCGCAAAATCCCTCTTGCAGCCACGAAGTGATCTCGATCACGTGGGAAAAGAAACCGGCTCGCGCGAAGCCTTTCATCCTGCGAGAGAGTGGACGCGCACCGGTCAAGAACTTCGGTCTTCAAATCCAGCGATGCGCGCCAAAGGTGAATTTCGTCTTCCGCTAGTTCCAGCTTTGTTGGAGGAAGCGACCAGTCGCAGGAATTGTCCATGTCAAAGGCTTTACGCACTGTCAGCGAGAAATGGTCGCAGTGCCCGGTTCCGCTGTCCCCGCTTCCGCTTTCTCCACGCGGGCTATTATATTTCGAATCAAATCGCGGACATGGGGCTCCATGTAAATTGTGTAATGATTTCCGGGTGATTCGCAGATCTCCAGCTCGCTGCCCAAAGTATTACTCCAGCCCAATCGGAGATCTTGCCCAAAGCCGAAAGTTCTTTCAATACTTCTAAAAAGTACGACAGGTCCTTCGTATGGCTTTGGTTGGTAGTCTTCCACCGCACTATACAGTGCCTCCAACGGGCTCTTATTACTGTAAAGCTTTTCCCGCCCGCTCGACGACCTAAGCCACTTCCACAAAGACCGCTTGATGCCCGACGCCTTTCTCGAGAAACGTCCTCCGATGTATTTGAACTTCTGCGCTTGTGAAACCTGCCCTAGGTAAGCATATTCAAACTTCAGAAGATGCCATTTGAGCTGCGCGGCGGAAATGAGGCGTTTCCATCTTGGATATTCTTTCCGTCGAACCGGGTGCGTCACCTCGATCATCATCAGAAGAGCGATCTGTTCTCCCTGCGCCTGCAGTTGTCGTGCCGCCTCAAGCGCGAGTAATCCGTGAGCGCACCATCCAGCCAGCATGTACGGTCCATGTGGTTGGCGCTGGCGAATCGCGCGAACGAAATGTTCGGCGATAGCAGGCAGCGAGTTTGGTCCGCCTCGGCTCGGAACAAAAGAAGCCTGCATCCCCAAGCTGTGCAATTCGTGTTCAGCTCGAATGCCCTGCGAAAGCGGCAAAAACGTAGCATCGCCACCGAGGAAAAAGAATGGGATTTGTTTCGGTCGCTCCGGGATGCTGTTGTTTTGGTCCTGATCCGGTTGTCCCAGAACGTTCTGGCCCAGGATTAAATCGGCTTGTTGTTCGATGGTCTGAGCCTCTAGTAGGGAGGCCAGCGAAAGCTCTTTGCCGAACGATTGTTCGATGCGCGACACCAGTCGAATGGCGAGCAGCGAATGCCCCCCCAGCTCAAAGAAATTGTCCCTTACACCGATCTGCGGAGTAGCGAGCAGATCGGACCAGATATCGACGAGGCCTTTCTCAATTTCGTTCCGCGCGGTGATGAACTCGTGCGCCTCTGAATCGTTTCCAAACGTCGGCGGCGGAAGCGCCTTACGATCGATTTTTCCATTTGAGGAGAGAGGCATTTCCTGGAGAACGATTACCAGCGGCACCATGTAATCTGGAAGCTGACTCTTGAGAAATTCTTGCAGAGCGGCAGTCTTAAACTGTTCGATTTGATCAGGAACGACGTATGCGACGAGACGTTTGTCTCCCGGTGTATCTTCGCGAGCGACGACGACGACCTGCCGGGTGCCTGGATATCGGCTTATAACGACTTCGATTTCTCCAAGTTCAATGCGGAAGCCTCGAATCTTGACTTGGTAATCGAGCCTCCCGAGATATTCGAGTTCGCCGGATGGAAGAAAGCGCGCCAGGTCTCCCGTCTTGTAGAGGCGAGCATCAGGATCGTTGCTGAACGGGTTACGGATAAATTTCTCCGCGGTCAGCTCCGGACGGTTCAGATAGCCGCGTGCCAAGCCGATTCCGCCGATATGTAATTCTCCTTCGGCCCCGACCGGGATCTGCTGCACCCGATCATCTAGAATGTATACTTCGATGTTGGCGATCGGACGGCCGATAGGCACAAAAGAGCGCGTGTCATCACGGCGGCAGGTCCAGTGCGTGACGTCAACAGAAGCTTCGGTGGGCCCATAAAGATTGTATAGCTGTGCATCCACACGCGAAAAATACTCGCGTTGCAAGTCTGCTGGGAGTGCTTCGCCACTGCAAAAAACCTGCCGCACGCTAGTGTGTTTCGGAATCTCGACAGCTTCCAGGAAACTCCTCAGCATCGACGGTACAAAATGCAGCGTAGTTATGTTTTCGCGGCTGATTACGCCGGCTAAGTATCGCGGATCTCGATGGCCGCCTGGCCGAGCGATGACTAATCGCGCGCCGGTCATCAGCGGCCAGAAAAACTCCCAGACCGAGACGTCGAAGCTGTAAGGCGTTTTCTGCAGGACGCGATCGTCGCTCGTCAACTGGTACGCGTCTTGCATCCACAGCAGGCGATTCACGATTCCCTGATGCACGTTGACGACGCCTTTTGGTTTTCCCGTGGATCCGGAAGTATAGATGGCATAAGCCGAGTCGCTAGGACTGAACTCGACCTCAGGATTCGAGGTGCTCTCGGCTGCGAGCATCTTCCAATCAGTGTCGAGGCAGAAAGTGGGTGTGTCTCGACCGGAGAGGCGATCGAGCAGCTTTTGCTGGGTGAGCACGCCAGGTGTTTTAGAATCCTCGATCATCATGGCAAGCCGCTCAGTGGGATACTCGGGATCGAGAGGCACGTATGCACCCCCCGATTTCAGAATCGCGAGCAGAGCGACGACCATCTCGGTCGACCGCTCCATGCAAACTCCCACCAAGACGTTCGGACCAATTCCTTGCTTTCGGAGATAATGCGCCAACTGGTTGGAACGTTCGTTGAGTTCGCGGTAGCTGACCTTCTCGTCTTCAAAAACCAATGCAACTTGTTCCGGTGCCCGCGACGCTTGCGCCTCGATCAGAGAGTGCAAGCTGCGCTTTCGATCCGGATATTGGACCGTCGTGTTGTTGAGGCTGGGCTGCAACTGGAGACTATCTACCATACTTTTTGGCCATTACAAGCATTGCACGTGATCGTCTTAAAAGACGCGAAATAATTCGGACGGTGAGGATTAAGCAACTACTACGGTCAGCAATCGAATGTCCATTTTTTGAATCCGAGCGAGCCTTCGCGCGGCATAATTGCCCCTTTATTTTCTTAGACTTAGGGCTCCCTCGGAATCCAAGTTTGGGTGATGCGCGAGGAGTTCAAGCCATGAGACTGGATGCTTTGCGCACAAATGTCTAGCAAACAGGAGCATTGCTCGATATCAGCTGCTAGAATCGAGATAACCTGAGGAATGGCCAAAGAGTGGATGCCATAGACTCCTTTTGAGAAAACTATTTCCACTTCTTCAACTGGATTCCACGGTGGGAGGCCCTAGAATCTTTATCTAAGTGTATTGTTTGCAGTGGATTAAGTTCGAATCTAAGTGGCCGAACAGTTGCAGAATAACGGCTAACCAGCCCCTTGACCGGGGTTTCTGGGTTTGTAAGGGTGTCGGTTTTCGGTGATTTGCGACGCCGCGTAGGATCGCTAGAGGGATCGCGTCAATTAATGAAGAACGAACTATATTTTCTAAAGCCAAACGTGATGATGGAGCCCCTCGTGGACGGATGGTACGCTTGGGCACACCTGATCCCCCCGGCTACCGCGGCTCGAAATTTCACGGAACGTCATTTGCGAATTATGGATTCCTACATCGAGTCACCGGAAACACACGAATCGGCAGTCAAGAATCCGGCCTTGCTCGGTGGGCCGTTCATGGACTTCAACCGAAATAGCGTCGAAGAAGTAAAAAAGCTTCGCGAGCGCACCCTAACCCAGCGAATTCACTTAGTTGGTCTTTCTCGCGCCATTGAACAGCTCGATGCCCTACTACGCGAAAAGGCAGCAGGATTCAGTTTGGAAGCTCTATATGCCGAAGTGCCCGCCTGTCTGCAAGGATATGTGGAGCTGGTGTACGATCTCAACAACCATCCGTCCTTCAGGTTGATTGAGCCGCTGCTTTATAAGAGCCCGTTTTATGATTCATCGATGCAAAGCGTGATGCTCTCGGAAATTTCGGGTGATGACCGGCCGTTTGTTCTGAGCACTCCGCGAGTGGACAAAGGTGATTCCGTCAACTTGCAGATATCCTTCGCGAGCGACCAACTCGACACCCTGTTTCGGATGAAAAACGAGCCTTCCTCGTTTGATGCCATCCGAAACGCGCTGAACCTCGGCGATGGAGATATCGAACGTTTTCGTACTTTCCTGACGACCGAGGCGCCGAAGCCGTACGCGAAATATGAAGGCGATGGCGCGCGCTGGCGATATTTCGGGCACGCTTGCATTCTGCTGGAAACGCACGGGGTAAGCGTTCTGCTGGATCCCATGCTTAGCTATACCTACGACACGCAAATTTCGCGCTATACCTATTCCGATCTGCCCGAAGTAATCGATTACGCGTTGATCACGCATAATCACCAGGACCACATTTTATTCGAGACGCTCTTGCAACTCCGCCACCGCATTCGAAACATCGTTGTGCCGCGCAACGGCGGGGGCGCGCTGCAAGATCCTTCGTTGAAGCTGTTGCTGAAGCAGTGCGGATTTAAGAACGTGATCGAAATTTCCGAAATGGAACAAATCCCGTTTGACCGCGGTTCGATCACTGCCATCCCATTTCTTGGCGAGCATGGCGATTTGAACGTCTTGACCAAGTCCGCGTATTTGTTGCGGGTAGACGACCACAAGCTTCTCTTCGCCGCGGATTCCTGCAACATTTCGCCCAAAATGTATGAGCATATCCACCGCGAAACAGGTGACGTGGACGCGTTCTTTGTCGGCATGGAATGCGACGGCGCTCCGGTCTCCTGGATTTATGGCCCGCTGCTCACGCAGCGCCTGGACCGCCCCAAAGATCAGTCGCGGCGCCTGGCTGGGTCAAATTTCGAGCGTGCCATGGCCATGGTTGAGCAATTCCATTGCAAAGAGGTTTACGTATACGCCATGGGTCAAGAGCCTTGGCTGAACTACATATCCAGCATCAAGTACACTGAGAAATCAAACCCTATTGTTCAGTCCAATCGATTGATTGAGACCTGCCGCAAGCGTGGTATCACCGCGGAACGACTGTTCGGAGAGAAGGAGATCCTTCTGCCGTAGTTCTTTCTTGATTCTTCTATTCGGTAAGCGCGCTGCATATGACACTCGAATCTCAAAAAATCGCGAGCGTAGCAAACGGAGAAGCCGGAGACGAAAAACTCCCCGAGCCGTTTCGGACCTGGAACGCGACTCGCTCCGAGTACCCAAGGAACAAGAGTGTCGCTCGGCTCTTTGAGGAAATCGTCTCAGTCCGCTCTGGCAGTGTCGCGGTCGTGTTTGGAGAACAGCGGCTCACCTACCATGAGCTGAACGTGAGGGCGAACTGTTTGGCGCACCGCCTCCGTCACCTGGGTGTGCGGGAAGAAGTGATGGTTGGGTGCTGCATCGATCGTTCTCTAGAACTCATCATCGCGCTGGTCGCGATACTGAAGGCGGGTGGTGCCTACGTGCCGCTCGACCCTTCTTATCCCAAAGAACGTTTTGACTTGATGCTCGAAGACACGAATCCGAAAATAATACTCACGCAGAAATCCTATGCCTCGACGGTGCTTAAGGAAACCAGCCGTCGCTTGCTTTACGTTGATGATCTGGACGAGTCCTCGTCCAGCAGTGATGCGAATCCGCCGCCCGTGAGCGGCCCGGAAAGTCTCGCTTACGTGATGTACACATCCGGATCGACGGGTAAACCGAAGGGCGTGATGATCGACAACCGCGCCATTATTCGCCTTGTGCGCGACACGAACTACTGTCGCTTCGGCTCCGAGGAAGTCTTTGTTTTGTTCGCTCCAGTCGCCTTTGACGCTTCGACGTTTGAAATATGGGGTCCCTTGCTGAATGGCGGCCGTTTGGTTGTAATGCCGCCGCGCGCTAGTTCGCTCGACGAGCTTGGCCGAGTCCTTCGCGAAAATGGCGTGACAACTCTGTTCCTCACAACTGCATTTTTCAACCTTATGGTGGATCAGCGCCTGGAAGACCTGATACCTATTCGCCAGCTCTTCACTGGTGGCGAGTTTGTTTCTCCTCGCCACTTTCGAATGGTGCACGAATACCTACCGAATTGCGCCCTCTATCACGTGTACGGGCCCACTGAAAACACTACTTTCAGCACGTACTACCCGGTACCCAGGGATCATGTGTCGTTCGTTTCGATTCCGATCGGCCGTCCCATCTCTAACGCGCGCGTTTATATTCTGGACGCAACGCTGCGTCCCGTGCCAGTGGGCGAATCAGGAGAGATCTATACCGCTGGCGATGGGGTTGCGCGCGGATATTTGAATAACCCCGATGAAACAGCAGAAAAATTCCTGCCGGACCCTTTCGCAGCGAACCCGGGCGAACGAATGTACCGCACCGGTGATCTCGCCCGCTGGACCGAAGACGGCAATGTGGAGTTTCTCGGCCGCATCGATAATCAAGTAAAAATTCTCGGCCACCGCATCGAGCCAGGCGAAATCGAGACGGTCTTAACCATGCACCCGGGTGTGAAACACGTTTCCGTTGTGGCGCAAACTGACGAAAACGGCACGAAGCGCCTGATCGCTTACTATGCGTGTTCATCCGAGACTGGACCAACGCCGCGCGAGCTTCGGCAATTTCTCCAGGGGAAGCTGCCTCAATACATGGTGCCTTCGCTCTTCGTCGCTCTAGAGTCGTTGCCGCTTTCGACCAACGGGAAAGTGGACCGCTCTGCTCTCCCTGCTCCGGTGTTTGGCGCTGCTGATGGTGCTTCTGCCGAGGCGCCAACGAATGACACAGACAAGACAGTTTTGGATCTATGGCGCCGGGTGCTGCGCGTAGAGCGTGTCGGACTTGACGACAATTTCTTCGATATCGGCGGCGATTCATTGCTGCTCGTCGCGGTTCACTCCAATCTTCAAAAGCTCCTAAACATCGAAATTCCCGTGACTGACCTATTCGAATACACCACGGTCCGAACGCTGGGCAAGCACCTGCGTGAGCAAAACCCGGCACAACCTTCGTTTTCAGGCGTGCAACAACAGGCCCAGAAGCAGCGCGAGGCTTTTGCTCGCAAGCGCGAGCGTCACGGCGGCGGTGCTTCGTGAGTTCACGCGATAATCAAAGCCCTCTTCTTGAGGGCGTCGCGATTATAGGTATGGCGGGGCGCTTTCCCGGAGCGCAGAGCGTTGCTGAGTTCTGGCGCAACCAACTCAACGGAGTTGAAGCGATTTCTCATTTTCGCGCGGATGAACTGGAAGTTCCGAATGCGGAGGAGTTGTCGAAAGATCCGAATTACGTTCGCGCTCGATCAGTCCTGGAAGATGTCGGTCTCTTCGATGCGGAGTTTTTCGGTGTCCTTCCGCGTGACGCTGAATTGATGGATCCGCAACAGCGCCTCTTCCTGGAATCCTGTTGGCAAGCTTTCGAAGATGCCGGATACGACCCTTCCATATATCCAGGGCCTATCGGCGTGTACGCAGGAAGCAGCCAAAGCACATATTTTCTCACTCGTCTCTGCACCAACCCCGGGTTCATCTCCAAGTATTCCGGCGGCTACCAGGTAGGAAGCTATCCGGAGATGATGGGTAACAATCCAGATTTTCTTTGTACGCGCGTTTCTTACAAACTGAATCTTCGCGGTCCCAGCTTCACCATGGTTTCGGGCTGCTCCACTTCGCTGATGGCAGTCACCCAGGCTTGCCAGTCGCTGCTCACTTATCAAAGCGATATGGCGCTCGCCGGCGGCAGCTCGATCACTTTCCCTCAAAAACGCGGTTCGTATTATCAGGACGGCGGCATGGTTTCGCCGGACGGCCACTGCCGAACATTCAGCGCGGACGCGCAAGGAACCGTTTTCGGCAGCGGAGTCGCGGTCGTACTGCTGAAGCGCCTGGAAGACGCGGTGCGCGATGGTGACCAAATCTACGCTGTGATTCGAGGTTTCGCAGCGAACAACGACGGTTCGGCGAAAGTCGGCTACACGGCGCCCAGCGTCGAGGGACAAGCACAGGTCATTGCTCTGGCGCACGAAGCGGCCGGAGTGAATCCTGAGACTATCGGTTACATTGAAGCGCACGGCACCGGTACGCCGCTGGGCGATCCCATTGAACTTGCCGCGCTGACGCAGGCGTTCCACGCGCACACGAAACATGAAGAGTTTTGCGCCATCGGCACGGCGAAGACGAACGTCGGACACCTGGACATTGCCGCCGGTGTAACCGGGCTGATCCACGCTGCCCACATCGTGCGCCACGGAGTATTTCCGCCAACGCTCCACTTCAACGCGCCGAATCCGAAATTTGATTTGCAGCACAGTCCTTTTTACGTTAATCCAAAGCGCAAGGAATGGAAGGCGCAAAATACCCCTCGCCGAGCCGGTGTGAGTGCCTTCGGCGTCGGAGGGACGAACGCGCACGTCGTTATCGAACAAGCGCCTGAGCGGCCTTCTCCTTCTTCCACACGGCCAGTGCAGCTCCTTACTCTTTCGGCGCGTTCAGAGGCATCGCTCGATCGTGCCACCGAAAATCTTTCCGAATATCTCAAGTCTCACTCGGATGTGAACCTTGCGGACGCGGCTTGGACGCTTCAGGCTGGCCGTCGGGCCTTCGCATGCCGTCGCACTGTAGTCGCCCGCGATGTCACCGAGGCGATTGCCGCTCTAACGCAAAAGGACCGGAAGCGCGTGCAGACTCGCCTTCGGCTGAGCGAAAAGCCCGAAGTTTATTTCCTTTTTCCCGGTCAAGGCTCGCAGCATGCGAATATGGCCCGGGAAATTTATGATACCGAGCCGGTTTTCCGCGAAGCAGTCGATCGCTGCGCAAAGATTCTCATGCCGCACCTTGGCGCCGACCTGCGCACATTGCTTTATCCGCCGGACGGCGCCACCGAGGAAGCCAAGCGGCGCGTAACCGAAACTATCGTCGCGCAGCCCGCTATCTTCACCATCGAGTACGCTCTGGCACAGCTCTGGATCAGCTGGGGGATCCGGCCGCAAGCCATGCTGGGACACAGCATCGGCGAATTTGTGGCCGCCTGTCTCGCCGGCGTTTTCTCACTGGAAGATGCGCTGAGTCTCGTCGCCGCGCGTGGACGGATGATGCAGGAAGTGCCCGCGGGCGGAATGCTCTCCGTGCGCATGCCCGAGTCGGAAGTCCGCTCCCGGCTAAATGGCACTCTCGCTCTCGCTGCGGTGAATGCTCCCAGCCTTTGCGTCGTCGCCGGGCCGTTCGACGCTTTGGAAAAATTCGAGCAGGAATTGAGCCGCGAAGGAATTGCCTGCCGCCGGCTCGTCACGTCGCACGCCTTCCATTCGGCCATGATGGATCCGCTTGTCGAGCCGTTTACCGCGCGCGTTGCGCGAGTAAGTCTCCATCCTCCGAAGATCCCATACATTTCCGGAGTCACTGGCAAGTGGATTACTCCTCAGGAAGCTACGGACCCATCCTACTGGGCCCGGCATTTCCGCCAAGCGGTACAGTTTTCTGCCGGTGTCACGGAACTGCGGAAGAATCCCGACGCAGTTCTGCTGGAAGTTGGCCCCGGGAATGTATTGAGCACTCTCGCGCGTCAGCACACGGGAATCGCGTCTAAACAGAGCGGCGAACAAGTAATCGTCTCTTCGCTTTCCGACGGCTATTCGGGCGAAGGCGATGCTGCCAATTTGATGAGCGCGCTCGGCTCTCTATGGCTGACTGGCGTACACCCCGATTGGTCGGCCGTGCACGCTGGAGAGCAACGCCAGCGCATCTCTTTGCCCACTTATCCGTTTGAACGAAAGCTTTTCTGGCTGGATGCGCCTGCGGCTGAAGCACCTTCCCAGCAGGCGAGAATTGCAGCCCAAACGGATCAGCCAAGTTTCGTCGGAATTCCTGCGACGGAGGAAAAAGAACCAGTGAACTCCAACATCCAGCCCCAGGCGGCTGCTGCAAATGTTCCAAGCCGCGCCAACAGAATTCGCACAACTCTTGCGGAACTCTTCGAAGAGCTTTCCGGCGTGCAGATCTCGCAAGCCGACGGCTCAACAACTTTCCTCGAGATGGGCTTTGATTCGCTTTTCCTCACGCAGGTAACGCAAGGCTTGCAAAGCAAATTTGGCCTGAAGATTACATTCCGCCAGCTACTCGGCGATCAATCCACCTTGGACGCGCTGACGGCCTATGTGGACGAAAAGCTGCCAGCCGAAGTGCTTGCAGAACCTGCACCCGCAGCTGTTTCCTCAAGCTCGGTAGCGACGGCGTCACAGGCGCCTTCCGCGGCCGCCTCGCAGCCTGCAGGGAGCCGTATTCCTGATTCTGCTCTTACTGCCGGAAGCGTCGAGCGTTTGGTGCGCGAGCAGCTCGAAGCCATGAACCAGTTGTTTGCAAAACAGCTCGAAGCGTTGCGTGGTTCTTCGCAAAGTCCGGCAGGTGCAACTCCATCGTCGTCCAGGCCGTCCTCCGGCGCATCGTCGTCGCAATTCGCAGCACCAGCCTCGAAAACAATGCCTCCCGTGCCGGTAGAAAGTCCGAAGGAAGAATTCAAGCCTTTCGGTCCATACAAGCCGCCGCAGAAGGGGGTTTCGGGCGAACTCACGCAGCAGCAGAAAGAAAGTCTGCAGTCTCTTGTCGAGCGATACTCGAAGCGCACCGCCAAATCCAAGAGCTTCACCGAAGAACATCGTCAAGCGCTCGCTGATCCGCGAGTGGTTGCCGGCTTCCGGTCGCAGTGGAAGGAAATCGTCTACCCCATCGTCACGGATCGTTCGGAGGGCCCGCATCTTTGGGACTTGGACGGCAACGAATACGTGGATGTGTTGAACGGCTTCGGTCCAATTTTCCTGGGGCACCGTCCGGCTTTCGTTACTGCTGCGATCGAAGACCAACTCAAGAAAGGTTTCGAGATCGGGCCTCAGACGCCGCTCGCTGGCGAAGTAGCAAAAATGTTTTGCGAAATGACCGGCAACGAGCGCATGACTTTTTGCAACACCGGTTCGGAAGCGGTGATGGCCGCCATGCGCGTCGCGCGCACGGTGACCGGACGTAAAAAAGTAGCCCTCTTCGCGAACGCCTATCACGGCATGTTTGACGAAGTGTTGGTAAAAGGATTCAAACGCGGTGGTGTGCCGCATTCCTCGCCAGTGGCTCCGGGCATACCTCAAGAAAAGGTCGACAACATTCTGGTCCTCGACTACGGCACGCCCGAAGCTCTGGAATTAATTCGCCAAAACGCGAAAGACCTGGCGGCAGTTCTGGTCGAACCGGTTCAGAGCCGGCATCCGGAAATGGTTCTTCCGGAATATTTGAAGGAAATTCGCAAGATCACCGAGCAATCCGGAAGCGCGCTGATTTTCGATGAAGTGGTCACTGGCTTCCGCACCCACCCGGGAGGATGTCAGGCTCTCTTCGGAATCCGCGCAGACCTCGCTACCTACGGAAAAGTCGTCGCAGGAGGAATGCCCATCGGCATCCTTGCCGGAAAAGCGCAGTTTATGGACGCGCTCGACGGCGGAGCGTGGCATTTCGGCGATGATTCCTTTCCCGAGGTAGGCGTCACATTCTTTGCCGGCACTTTCGTGCGTCACCCTCTGGCACTCGCCGCGGTGAAAGCCGTACTGAAATATTTTAAGGCCGAAGGTCCCGAGCTGCAGGAACGCGTGAGCAACCGGATGCAGTACATGGCTGGCGCGATCAACGAATTCTTCGAGCAAAAAGGGATTCCGACCCGACTGGCGAATTTTAAGAGCGTGTGCTATTTCAGCTTTCCCGGTGAAGAACGCTTCGCCAGCCTCTTCTACTATTATTTGCGCTTGAAGGGAATTCATCTGCTGGAAGGCTTCCCCGTTTTCCTCACCACCACGCATACTGACGAAGACATCGAGAAGGTGATTCGCGCGTTCAAGGAAAGCGCGATCGAAATGCAGGAAGGCGGCTTCTTCTCGCCGCCGACGCCCGCAACACCACGTCCGGATGCACACGAGCCCGTCGGGGCCGGAATGCTTGCCACAACTTCGACGACTGCGGCAGCAGCCCATGATGCGCCTCTTACGGAATCGCAGCGCGAGGTATGGCTTTCGGATCAATTGAGCAAGGAAGCTTCCTGCGCTTACAACGAGTCCTTCACACTTCGCATGCAAGGTTCTCTCGATGAGCCGGCTTTGCGCGCTTCGCTTCAGGAACTGATCAATAGGCATGACGCACTGCGCGTGACCGTCGCTGCGGACGGCTCGTCACTTCATTTCGCGTCACAGCTTCGGCTGGACATCCCGGTTACGGATCTTTCTGCTTTGACTCCATCGGAACGTGACGCCCAACTGGAAGCTGCAACTGGGGAAGAAGCTAACACGTCGTTTGATTTGTCTCGCGGCCCGCTCGTTCGTATGCGTTTGTTTCGTTTGGAGCCGCAGCTTCACGCGCTGATCGTGACCAGTCACCACATTGTATGCGACGGCTGGTCCACAAATGTTCTGCTTGATGATTTGAGTAAACTGTATTCGGCTCGGCTTAAAGGCGCCAACGCTGCGCTCCCTGCTGCGATGCAGTTCAGTGAATATGCTCGCGCACAATCAAGCGCTCCTGCGACTGCTGAATTCGCTTTGGTGGAAAACTATTGGCTCAAGCAATTCGAAGAGCTTCCTCCGGTTCTTAATCTTCCAACTGACAGGCCGCGTCCGGCGGTGAAGTCGTTTGAAGGTTCCACGGTTCGTGCGCATATCAATGCCGCGGCGTACAAGCAGATCAAAAAGGCTGGAGCACAGCAGGGCTGCACGCTGTTCGTTACTCTACTCACCGGCTTCGCGACTCTGCTGCATCGCCTGACTGCGCAGGACGATATCGTGATCGGCATTCCCACTGCCGGCCAATCGTTGCTCGATGACGGCAATCTGGTCGGGCACTGCGTGAATTTCCTGCCGGTCCGTGCGCGTATGCCGGAGAATCAAAAAGCATCGGCATTGCTTCAACAATTGAAGCGCACTTTGCTGGACGCGTACGAGCACCAGACTTATACGTACGGCACGCTTGTTCGCAAACTCAAGATGCGGCGCGATCCCAGCCGCCTGCCACTGGTAGAAGTTCAGTTCAATCTCGAAAAAGTAGGCACGGGTCTCGATTTTCAGGGCTTAAAAGTTGAAGTGGATTCGAATCCGAAAGCCGCCGTCAACTTTGATCTTTTCCTGAACATCGTCGAATCCGAGCACGGTCTTTCCATGGATTGCGACTACAACTCACAGCTCTTCGATCGCCAAACAATCGGCCGTTGGATGCGCCACTTCGAAACTCTGTTGCAAGGCATCGCGGCTGACTCAAACCAAATTATAGATTTGTTTCCGATTCTGACTGATGGTGAGCGCTCCCGAATATTAGGCGACTGGAATGCCACAGCGGCGGACTATGCACGCTCGAAATGCGCTCACCAGCTCATCGAAGAGCAGTCTCTGCGTTCACCCGATGCCACAGCCGTCGTGTTCGAGGGTCAGAGTCTCACATATTCGGAACTCGAACGTCGCGCGAATCAACTCGCGCGCTATTTGATCAAGCTCGGCGTCAAACCTGGTGCGCTCGTCGGAATTTCAGTCGATCGCTCGCTTGAAATGATGGTCGGCCTGCTGGGAATCTGGAAGGCGGGCGCTGCTTACCTGCCTCTTGATCCTTCTTACCCGGCGGAACGCCTCTCGTTCATTCTTGGCGAAGCATCTGTACCGCTGTTGCTGACGCAAGCCAAGCAAATGTCCGGGCTGCCCGAGGCGCGCGTAGTCTGTCTGGATCGCGATTGGTCTCTTATCGCGCGCGAACAAACCTCAAATCCAAACGTCGCTCTCAGTCCCGACGCATTGGCTTACACCATCTATACTTCCGGCTCGACCGGTAAGCCCAAGGGCGTCGAGGTCACGCATCAAAATGTCGTTAATCTCCTGAGCTCGATGGCCAAGAAGCCTGGCCTAGTGGCGCGCGATCGCCTTCTGGCTGTCACTACACTTTCCTTCGATATCGCCGGTCTCGAACTTTTCCTGCCGCTCGTTGTCGGCGCGCAAGTAGTCCTCGCTGGCAAAGAGACTACCGTGGATGGAAGTTTGCTTCTTAAACTTGCTTCCGCCTCTGGGGCGACCGTGATGCAAGCCACTCCCGCAACATGGCGGCTGATGCTTGAGGCAGGATGGAAGGGAACGCCGGCTGTAAAGATACTTTGCGGCGGCGAAGCTCTCCCGCGCGAACTTGCAAACCAACTCGTCGCGTGCGGAGAGGTTTGGAACATGTACGGCCCCACGGAAACCACGATTTGGTCCGCGACGTCCCGAGTGGAGGCCGGCGCCGCTCCCGTTACGATCGGGCCGCCAATCCAAAACACACAATTTTATGTTTTAGATAAACAGAGCCAGCCACTTCCCATCGGTGTTCCGGGCGAGCTTCACATCGGCGGCGACGGCGTGGCGCGCGGCTATTTCAAGCGTCCAGAGCTAACGGCCGAGCGCTTTGTGCCGGATTCATTCAACGCCTCACCGAATCGCAAACTCTACAAGACCGGGGATGTCGTGCGCCACATGCCGGACGGTCACCTTGAATTTCTTGGCCGGCTTGACAATCAAGTCAAAGTCCGCGGTTTCCGCATCGAGCTGGGCGAAATTGAATCCGCGCTCGCAAAAGTTCCCGGCATTCGCGAATCCGTCGTTCTGGCGCGCGAAGATGAACGTGGTGTGAAGCAGCTTGTCGCCTACTTGGTGGCGGATGAATCGCAAAAACCACAGGTCGCAGACCTCCGCGGCTTCATCGGGCGTTCGCTTCCCGATTACATGATTCCGTCCGTATTCGTTTTCGTCCCGGAAATGCCGCGCACACCGAATGGAAAAATCGACCGCCAAGCCCTCCCCGCGCCGGATTCGGAAAACGTAGGTTCACGAGAGGCGTTCGTGGCGCCGCGAAACCCGCGGGAAGAAAAATTGGCGGCTATCTGTGCCGAGGTGCTGCATCTGGACCGCGTAAGCGTTCTCGATAGTTTGTTCGACCTGGGCGCCGATTCCATTCACATGTTTCAGATCATCGCCCGAGCCGGACGCGCTGGTATCGTGATGTCTCCGCAACACGTCCTGCGTTTGCAGACCGTCGCTGCAATTGCTGCTGAGGTTGATGCCGCCGGCTCCTCCGTGCCGGGCGTTTCGGAAATCAAGCGTGTGTCGCGCGAGCAATATCGTATGCACCCTGCCACGACTCGTTCGATATAGCCATGGAAACGAAAAACAACCCATCTCAGGTCTCCGCTCCCGTGCTTGAATGCGTGGGGACTCTCGGCGAAGACCAATATTGTTTCCCGACGACTATTGCGCAGCAGACGTTTTGGTTCCTGGATCAGTTGGAACGCGGCAATCCTGCTTGGAACATTGCGGTTCGCTTCCGTATTCGAGGCCGTTTGGATATCCAAACTCTGGAGCGTGCCCTCAACGAAATCGTCAGCCGTCACGAAATTCTGCGCACCACGTTTTCGCTGATCGATGGACAGCCAAGGCAAATCGTCCATGCCACTGCTACGATTCCTCTCCCTGTGGGCGATCTGAGCCGTTTATCACAAGCCGAAAGAGACGTAGAAGAGGAACGCCTGTCGATCCAGGAAGGAGAACGCAGGTTCGATCTGAAGAATGGACCGCTGTTTCGTGCTCGCCTCTTAAGACTTGCCGAAGAAGATTACATGTTGCTTGTCACCATGCACCACATCGTTTCCGACGGCTGGTCTATCGGAATTTTTAGCGATGAAGTCGGCTCCCATTATGCGGCCTTCACCGCTAACCGCCGACCGGAATTGCCGGACCTGCCCTTTCAGTTTGCCGACTATACGATCTGGCAGAACGACCGCACGCAGAAGCCCGCGCTCGATATTCATCGCTCCTATTGGAAGAATAAGCTCGCAGCTTTGCCGCCTCTGGAACTTCCGCTGGATCATCCGCGTCCTGCGCTGAAGACACACAACGGTTACATCCTTTCCACCGTGCTCCCCGTTTCGTTGACGGACGCGCTTGCGGAATTCTCGAGCAAACAAGGGTGCACCTTCTACACCACGGCGCTGGCGGTGTTGAAGATGCTGGTTCAACACTACACGCTCCAGAATGACGTGTACGTTGGAACTCTGCTCGCCGGCCGCGACCGCGTCGAACTTGAACCGCTGATTGGATTGTTCATCTCCACCGTCGTTTTGCGGACCGATCTTTCCGGCGATCCAAAGTTTCCGGATTTGCTCGACCGCGTTAAGAAAACAGTGGAAGAAGGGCTGGAGCACCAGGACTTGCACTTCCAACAGGTTGTCGAACTGCTGAGGCCGAAACGCGATCCGAGCCGGCCGGTTCTTTATGGAATTAATTTCATCTATCAGCGCGATTTCGTAAGGCCGGGTGAGTTTGCAGGCCTAACCATGACTCCCGTCCCCTCGAAATCCCCTGGAGCGATTTACGATATCAACTTCTTCATGGTTCAGAGGATCGATGGCTGGCGGCTTTCCTGCGAATACAACTACGATCTATACGACGCCGATTCCGTGAACCGTATGCTCGGTCAGTTGCGTAACCTGTTCGAGCAAATCGTGAAGAATCCCGATCGCAGGATTTCTGAGTTCGCTTTCCCGGATGATGTTGGCGACCCTATTCCGGCCTTCGCTCCGCACACCAAGCTGTCCTTATCCCGCACACCGGCGGCGCCAGATCCAAAGAGTGCTCCGGGTGCTGTCGCAGATAAGAGTGTGAGGCAACCTTGGCGATGAGCATCGCTCTGAAAGCCCTCTCGCTCCTTCCCTTCATTGCATATGCGGGGCTATTTCGCATCTTTCGCCTCCGCGGAGAAGGTTGGCGAAGTGCGGCTTTGGGAGCGGCTATATGCTGGGGTGTGTTTGTTGCACTGAGCACCGAAATACTGAGCGTGCCAAGACTGATTACTCGCCCTGCACTCGCACTGGCTTGGCTGCTGCTGGCCGTTGCTTCGTTCGCCTACGCAGCAAAGATTCGTGCGAGTCGTCCAGTCAAACTAGAGCCCGGCTCCGAGCCGGCCACGGCTTCTTTGGATACTCTCGATTGGTTCCTCCTTTCTCTTGCCGGGCTACTGATTGCTCTGGTCGGAATTACCGCTATCATCAGCGCGCCAAACACTTGGGACGCCATGGCGTACCACATGTCTCGCATCGCGCAGTGGATGACCAATCACGACGTCAACCTCTATCCCGCATTTTATTCCGTACAACTGTTCCTCTCTCCTTGGGCTGAGTACGCCATGATGCACCTCGACGTACTCTACGGCGGCGATCGTCTCGTCAATCTGATCGAATGGTTCAGCATGATCGGCGGCATCATTGGCGTCTCGCTGATAGCCCAACGCTTGGGCGCTGGAATCCGCGGCCAGATTTTTGCCGCGATTGCGTGTGCCACAATTCCCGCGGCTCTTCTTGAAGCTTCCGGCGCGATGAACACCTATGTAGCCGGGTTCTGGATCGTGGTCGCGGTTTACTACCTTCTTCGCTGGAACGAACAACAAACATGGCTCATGGCCCTCGCGATTGGCTCGGCCCTCGGTCTCGCTATCATGACCAAGGGAACTACTTACATTTTTCTGCCATGTGTGCTGTTGGCTTGCTGGTGGATCGGTTCAGCCGCTTCGCGCAAACTTTTGCTGCTGCGCGTTCCGGTGATAGCGCTCGCGATCCTCGTGTTGAATGGCCCACTCTTCGTTCGAAATTATAGATTAAGCGGCTCTCCGCTTGGATTTGCCGCGCCCCTTGGCGACGACACCTTGCGCCAGTATTCCAACAGCCGCTACTCTGCATCAATCACATTTGCGAACGTCGTAAAAAACCTCTCGCTGCATGTCGTCACGCCTGTGGGCGCAGTGAACCATGAAGCCAGCAAGCTGCTTCTTGCTTCTCTTCGAGCGCTCCACATCGATCCGAACGATCAAGCCGACACCTATAGGGGCGGCTTCCATATGAACGGCGTATCCAGCCACGAAGAACGAGCCGGCAACCCTCTTCAGTTGGCGCTGATTTGTATTTCAATGCTTTTGCTTTTCAGCAAACGCGTCGGTGACCGCGCACTCCGCCTATTCGCGTTGGGCATACTCGGTTCCTTCGTGCTTTTTTGCGTTCTGGTGCGCTGGCAAGCGTGGAACGCGCGCTATCACCTCCCGCTGTTTCTGCTGGGTGTGGCGCTCGTGGGCGTCGTCCTGGAACGAAGTTGGCCTCGCATCGCGCTCACCAGTGTTGCATGCCTGCTCTTATTGGCAGCTTTGCCTTTTGTATTATTGAATTCGCTAAGGCCGTTGGTGTCGGTGAAATCGCCGAGCATCTTTCAGCAATCTCGAACGGAAACTTATTTCGCCGATTCCCATCGCTGGCAGCTCCATTCATACTCGGCCGCCGCGAACTTCGTGAAAACGACCGGCTGCGATAGCGTGGGAGTCGATTCTTCTTTCGACGATTTTGACTATCCCATGTTCGCGCTACTCGGCGCAGGACACGGAGACCGCAAGGTTCGATACTCGGAAGTGAAGAACCTCACGGCTGAATACGCGCGCCCTGAGAGCGCTCCCGTGTGCGCAATCATTTGCCTTCGCTGTGCGAATTCGCCGGCGAAGTGGGCGCAGTACAAGCAAGTGGGAGGCAAGGTCTCTGTTTTTGACGAGGTTGCGGTTTTCAGCGCAAACGGAGAGTTGGCAAATACCCAGACTTTCGAGCTGCCGACAAATTACAACCCCGGACAAATCCTACAAGAATTGGATCGTTACCGTGATTCTCCTCCTTCGATTGATCTGAGTTCGACCGAAGATCGAGTGATTCGTGCGGGACACGACTATCCTGCTAGTCGAGAAGACCTAAAGGCGCGCCTGGACGGTTTATACATGGGAGGCTTGTCTCTTTGGAGGGTGAGAGATTCCGTCGATCCGTTGCGGCGGCAAGGCGAGCCAATCGACCATTCAAAAATAGATCCGATGCAATTAATTGGCGCCTCGGAAGTTATTCAAAATTGGTTTCAAACCGAGCCGGCGAAAGTGCGCGACCTGAATGATTCGATCGATCGTCTCTATTCCACGCACAGCGCGCAGCTGAACAAGTAGGCAAAGCTATTTTGTTTTTACGAGATTTTGCGATTTACTTGACACAATTTAGGAGAAGAAAACCATGGAAGACACAATCAAGCAAAACGTAGTGGAAATCGACCGGCGCAACAATTTGCCTTACGAGGACTTCAAGCGCGACTATTTGTACCCGCATAAACCGGTAGTACTCACCGGAGCGCTGGATAAGTGGGCCGCAATGACGAAGTGGACGCCGGATTACTTCAAGAAAAAGTATGGATCAATGAAGCTGACTATCGACGGGAAAGATTATTCCATGGCTGATTTCATCGATCTGGTTAATTCCTCAACCGATGAAAAACCAGCACCCTATCTGCGCAACGCTATCATCGATCGGTTCCTCCCGGAATTGCTCCCAGATATACAGCCGTTGCCTAGCTATTTCTCTCCAAACTGGCTCACCGGCCCTCTCTCGCAGTTGCTGCGCTCGCGGCTGCATGACGGCAGCCAGGAACTTTACATCGGCGGCAAAGGCGGAAAGTTTCCGTTTCTGCATTTCGACAGTTATCACACCCATGCGTTTATCAGCCAGATTTACGGCACCAAGGAATTCACGATTTTCACCACGGACCAAACGCCGTACATTTACGTTCGCCCAAATCAATACAACGCTTCGCAGATTCCGGACTTGGAAAAGCCCGACTATCAAAAATTCCCGTTATTCGCACAGGCCAAGCCGATGCTTTTCAATCTCGAGCCGGGAGAAACTCTTTTCGTTCCGGGGGGCGTTTGGCACACGGCAAAGATGCTTTCGCCTTCGATTTCGGTTTCCGTGAATCGAGCGAACGCCTCCAACTGGAGCAGCCTCACGCGCGACATGTATACAAAAGCTCCGCTGCCCATGAAGCCGGTCGCAGCGGTTTACCTGACCGGCATGCGCATGGTTCGCTCGCTGCGCGGTTCGTGAACGCAGCTTTCTCAAGCATGTAAAAACGGCCGGGGAACGGTGACAGCAATTCCTTGTTGTCGTCCTCGGCCGATTCGTTCTATTTGATTTTGAGACGCAGATAAAGTCCCGTGTGCGAGCGGAAAGATGCCTCGGGATGAAATGGAATTCGTCCTGGGTGGCTTGGCACGTCCCACTGGTCGATCAACTCATACCCTACAGCACAGATCGAATCGATGAAATCCTTGCGGTTGAAGACGTATTGAGGATGAAAAGCCGGCCCTCCGTTTTGCAGCGTCACAATTTGCTTACCTTCGTAAAGAGGCAGTTTGTTTAAGAGCAGATGCCGTGGACGCTCAGGCAGCGCCGCCAGCGAAACGGCAAAGGCAGGCGCTTCGATATACTGCAGCGAGCCAGCCGCCAAAAGAATTTGCGCGCCCGATGCTTCGGAGAACGAAGTCGTGAAGGAAATTTCTCTGCGATTCTCGCGGCGCGCCAGTTCCTCACCTGCCTTGACGATCTCCGGAAGATCGCAAACAATCCACTTGAAGCCCTCTGGATATTTTAGATATCTCGAATAGGCGTAGAAATTTGTTCCGCGATGCCCGCCGTAATCGAACACTCGCGTCCCCGGTTCGATCAGTTGCGCGAGCCAAAACATTACCGGGTAGTCAAAAGAAAGAGCTCGCGAGAGGCGGTCTTCAAATTCCTGTCCGTACGCCGCATTGTTAAATCCAAGTGGTTTTGTTCGCGGAGCGGCGCGGTCGGCATCCTTGAAGTTGTCGTACACCCCGTGAAAGGCGCCCCAGGCATTTCCTGAAAAGCGCTTCCTATAGAGCGCTTTCAGCAACATCCGAAGGACCGGTATGGATTCGATTCGTTGCTGCAGAGTTTCAGCCGGCATTCCGACCTCTCGGAAAAACCGAGTCTGGTCGAAATACAGTCGTGCGGCGGGTGATCAAATGTTGGATAGCGCGCGAGCCGTCTAATTCGGGTCGGCGTACGCATGGTTGGTGATTGCGCAGAATCAGCTCCAGGGCGGCTTACCGTGCCGGACGTTTTTCAACCAAACGGCAGGCTCGACGGCACACGACTTCAGCAAGTCGCGCAGGCTTGATTGTCCCGGAGGCATCGGGTGAAGACCGAGTTTGCGCAACGCGTAGTTCGCTCGGTAAACGTTCGCCAGCATGCGGTCTCGGAATTGAAAATTCACGCTGACACTGATCGACACATTATCGTGGTTTTTCACCCAGTGCGGCGCGTTGACCGGAATGTGAACCACCGTTCCGGGAGTCATAGCGTATTCGCGCGCCCGGTTCTGATGTTCGGGTTTGTGTACCGCGGCGTTATGGTCCACGGACCAAAACCTCTCAAGCTCCTCCTCGGGCAGCACGATGCGATCCTTTTGATCGAATACGCTGAGTGTTTTTTCTCCGCGCACCTGCAAAAGAAAATTACATTCACGATCGATGTGATAAGACGTGACCCGCAGCGGCGACGTCACAAAAAGAATAATTTCCTGCACCTTCATTACGCGGTCAAGATCCAAACCGATCAGTGTTTGCAACTCGGCCATACACTGGTTCAATAAAGCGGCGTATTCTGGATCCTTATCCGCCTTGTGCAGGATAATCCAGGCGCCGCAATTTTCGATTCGTTCCAGCGCCTCTTCTACCGAAAAAGACGCTCTCGGCGTTTGATCCCATCTCTGGTCCACACGCACGTTCCCCGCATCGTAGTACAAATCCTTGGGACGGTCCCGTGAGGTATCGCGCGCAAGCTCCAGTAGGCGCGGCAGCTCAAACAGGGGATGACCCACTAATCGATGATGGAATTCAAAGCTAGCGCGATTGAACTGGCGGTGAAATTCCTCGGGGTCGGCATCGAACACCCGTCGCAGATGCGTCGGCGATGAGATCCCAGTTTTAGTCTCAACCGTCACTTAAATTCCTCGTCTCAGAAACTTAGGCGTCTAATTGCACTTTGCGTTCCAAGCCAACTCGGCGCTGCCTCGCAGCCTCCGAGCTATGGCTATTGCAAGTGCTTATATATCAGTAGGATACAGTCGCAAAAGGCAATGGGTATTGCGCAATTTTGCCGGAGATTCGATGTAGCCGCCGGAGTTGCCCAATTGCTCCATTAGTTTGCCTTGGGCCAGACTGAGAATATTCCCCATTATACGAGTTCTCAAACACTTTGCCAAAGTGTGTTCCCCAACGCTGCGGTTAAATAGCCAACCAATGCAGCACTCCCATCGCCAACTTGCTTCCCGCGTGGCCGTGGTACCCTTTGTCCTCGATGAGCGCGGCGAATTTTTTGAAACTCACGACACTCCGTATCAGTCAGTCGCCGTTCCAACGAAGCCCAGTGCGCGATCTGCAATGACATTTCCTGCGAAACGTTTAAAATTGTTCGTCATTTCACTCGCTGCATTTCTGTTAGTGATCCAGATCGCAGTGGTCGTCCTGAATGTCACCCATGCACTGAGCCGACAAACCGATTTCCTCAGCTCGTATGCTGCGGGCCAATTAATCCGCTCAGGTAATGGACGCGCTCTCTATGTCTTGAGCAGCACTCAAATCTCGCTCGGGGAGCCGGGAAATTCCGTTGTCACGCCAGTCCCCTTCGATCGTCCCGCCTATCAAGCGCTTCTTTACGTTCCGCTCTCTCTGTTCAGCTATCGAAACGCCTATTGGATCTTCATGGCTGCAAATCTGGCGCTGATCGCCTTGTGCATTCGCATGCTGCGGCCTTACCTCCCAAAGCTTGAGCAGTTGTGGTATTGCTTGCCGGCTGCGGTTTTCCTCTGCTTCCTGCCGTTAGGATTGGCTCTTATCGCAGGGCACAATTCCATCCTGCTGTTAGCTCTGCTGTTGGCATCGGCCGTTTCGTTTTATCAGGATCATGATTTCAGGGCCGGCGTGTTTCTCAGTTTAGCTTTATTTCGGCCCGAATTTTCTGTCCCCATCGCCATTCTATTTTTGGTTTGGCGCCGCTGGCGCATGGTCGGCGGATTTACCGCGGGATCGGCTGTTTGCTTGACGATTTCTGCCGCCGTCACAGGTCTGGCAGGATTCGAGTCATATCTACGGAACGCATTTAGGTGGAACGCTGGACTTGTCTCGTCCGCGGTATCGCTGGATGGCACAGCCCATTCCACCGTGATGCCGAACCTGTGGTGCTTAATGACTATATTGGGCCATCAGTTCCTGTCTTCGAATTTGCTATCCGTAATTACGACAGTTCTTGCGCTTGGGTTGCTTATTTGGACGGCTACCAGGCCTCCGAATTTCGCGCTCGCGATTCTTGTAGTGCTCTTGGCCAGTTATCATGGCTCGATCTACGATACAGTTCTTCTGATACTTCCGGTGGCCATGGTGATGGATTCCAGGATCGGCGCCGTCTCGGGGAACCAGCTGCTGGCTAGAAATATTGTGGCAGTCCTCTTCGTGGCATTCGCAGTGTTCTTTCTTCTCGGATGGAGTTACTGCCTGCTCTCATTGCTGATCTTGGCTCTGTTGGTTCCGCTAAGAAGCACGAGTTCGGGCCCCGCTCCTCCCCAACTTTTGGGTTCGTTCTGGGCCCGACGCCAGTCGTAAAACCGTCAAACCTGCTTCGTTGCGTGCGGGCATTACGAGGTGACGTCTTCCGTCAATCACGACTGGCTGTCTACTCGACGCTTCGACGGATCGTTAACATAGCTCAAGACGAATATGCCAATGACCGCCAGCGCGCATATGGCGCTGATCCAATTGCCTAGGTGCTCGGAGAGTCCTCGAGGAATCTCCAAGAGAATTTCCTGACGCCCAGAGGGGACCTGCACTTCCAACAGGCCTTGCGGCAGCGCCGGAGTTACAGCTAAGGGACGGTTCTCCGAGACCAATTGCGCCCTCCACAACGGATAGTAGAACTGACGGACCATCAGAGGCCCGCAAACGGTGCAATCGGTCTGCACCTCGATATGCCGCGGACTCCAGACCGGGACAGTGACGGTGCCGTCGCCTTCGAGGAATCTGGCGCGTGGCCCAGCACTCGCTTTCATGGCGCTATCATCATCCATTCCAACCGCTTTCCACGCTACGAAGAAGCCGTCGAATTCACTGACAGAGGTATACGAAGAAGGAGGGAGCGAATAGCGCATCAAGGTCTTCCCGTACGAAACTATCCAGCTCGCGACGAACAAAACCATCACCGCTAACGCTGCCTTGGACTCGAATGACAACGGCCGTGAAAGGCCCGACAGAAACATTGCGGCCACAGGAAGCGCGGCCATGCACAAGATAACGTTGAGCCTCCACGGGAACTGAATGGAGTCGAGAAAGAAAGGAAGCGCCTTCCAAAGCCGAAAGCTCGCGCTGGACATCATGAACAGTGGAATCACGCAGATCGCCATCCACAGAATCACTTGTCTCTTTTTGCCCGCAGAGCTGTTCCTCAGCGCCATGAAACCGCAGAACGCAATGAACAAGACGGTATCGACGGTGCTGAGCGAAACGGATTGGACGAATCCCGACTTATGCGATCGACCCGTCACTAGTCCCCTGCCAAAGACAAGAAGGTTGTCCCCTAAATCGAAGCCCAGCGCAGACGAAGGAAAATATTTCGAGTTGGCGAGAGCCGGAAACAGGTAAAAGGCAGAGAGACCCGTGCCCAGCGACAGTCCCGCAATCACGGACGCGATGGAGTGCACCCTGCGGCCGCTCTCCGATAATGTAAGAGCGAGAAGTAACGGGATGAACGAAAACATCAGAACGCACATCAGGTGACTAAGAATGAGCAATGCATAAGCAACTGCAAGTCCCAGAATAGCTCCGCGTTTTCTGTTGACTACCTGCGCCGTGAAATAGAGCACCAAGGGCATCCAGGTTAGTCCCCAACATTCTGACAAGGCCATGCGGCGGTAAAAGTCTATCGAAACATGGTAAGGGAGCAGCATGTAAAGACACGCCACTACCAGAGAAACTTGCCGGCTGGCCATCGTGCTTATCCATAGAAACGCGAAAATACCGGAGAGCAAAAGGCAAAGAAATACCGCGACGTTGAAAGCGTCAAAGTGCAGCACCTTTCCGATTGGCTCTAGCACGGTGTAGACATACGACGGGAGCGGGGGGTAGACGAAAAAGTTGGGACTCCCCAAGCCATGGTTCATGTTCAAGAGCCACCGCGGATATACTTCGCCGCCCCAAACTTGCTCCGCAAAGTGTGCCGTATAGTGGTGATGCGCATCTACGTCGTGAGCGGCGGGCATCGGACCCCGAACCAGGATCGGCAACGACAGGATGAGCGCGGCGATAACGAGGATCGAAGCCTCTCTAATTCCCAATAGCCTTCCGCCATCGAGCGTGTTTGCGAGCATTGGAGAATGGTTTGCCGTGCCGTTCTCCATCAAGAGGACCTCCCTCAGGTAGGCGCCGTCGCCGTCTTTTCGGAAATGACGCTGACATTAGTATCCGGCAATTTTCAACAGGCGAGGCTGCTATTTGCGGTCTATGACGATGGAATGGTAACGCTGATCTCGTTTGAAAAGGAGCTCTCTATGTTCTCGGAGTTAACGGCGGTTACTACGTAGAAATAAGTTTGCCCACTAACAACGCTGCTGTCTGTATAACTCGTGTCGGGATTAGCTTGGGAATTCAGTTTCGCATATGGCCCGCTCGGTTTGGAGCTTCGATAAACAAAATAACCGACCACCTGAGCCGCGCTCTTTTCCCAGTTCAACGCTACCGACTGTTGCTGGCCTTTTTGCGCTCCGACGCCGGAAAGCTGAATGACTAGCGGAGAACCTGTGGCGTTGCTCGAAATCGTAATTTTGCCTGGAAGACTCCCTGCGGTCTTTGGACCAAATTCCACCGTAAGGATGGCGCTCTGATCGGGACCCAGCACTAATTTGGACGTCACCCCGGCGATTGTGTAACCGCTGCCTGTAAGCGATACGCTCGAAATGTCCGCACTGGCGTTCCCCATGTTCTTCAATGTCACTTCTTGGGACGGACTGTCGCCGATGATCACATTCCCGAAACTTAAACTCGTAGTGCTGGCTACAAGCTGAGAGGCGGAGGACACACCTACTCCGTTTAATCCGACAGTTACCGGATTGCTTCCCGTCGCAATTGAAATCGTTCCAGTCTCCGAACCTGCAGCCTTCGGATTGAATTCGGCCGTGAAGTTCACAGACTCACCCGGCGTCAACATCTGCGGAGTCGTAAGCCCGGAAATGCTAAATCCGGTTCCTGTGGCGCTAACAGACTTGACCGCTACGCTGGTAGAACCGCCGTTAGTCAAGCGAACTGACTGAGTAACCGGGCCGCCGATGCTGACATTGCCGAAGCCAACGACCGATGGCGTCACGCTCAGTACAGAAGTCGATCCCGTTCCTTCCAGCTTACCGGCCGTCTGAGGACTTTGCGAATTGATCGCAACCAATAGGTTAGCGCTCTCTTGGGCCGCTGAAGCAGGCTTGAACGCAACAGAAAGTTTTACGCTTTGGCCCGGCAACAATGTCTCCGGTGCTGAAAGCCCCGAGATCGTAAATCCTGAGCCGCTGGCAGCGACTTTTGAAAGCGTGAATTTTGCCGTGCCGTTATTGCTCACAGTTACGCTCTCAGTGGAGCTCGCGCCAACCGGAACTGTGCCAAAATTGAGGGGGTTGGGCGTCACTTCCATTGCAATGCTCGGTATTACGCCTGGCTTTCCTAAGCCCACGCAGCCGGACATCGCAGCCAATCCGAATATCACCAGCAGGAGAGGGAAAATTCTGACCACGGTTGTTGTGCGCTTCGCTGCGGGATGAGAAAAATCGCGCGCGTACGCACCCTCCAGGATTGGGTGGTGTTTCATATGCACGCGGATTGTGCGATGAAGTGCTGTTATGGAACTACTGGCCAGGAGTACACACTTGGGACAGGGGTCAAACGCTGTCCGTGAGGACAGCGTTTCGGTTGGTCTCTACAGGCTATTGAAGGTTTCAGTTCTTAACTTGCTTCTCGCGCTCTCCTAAACGTATGCAATCTATGGGATCGTAGCTGTCGCCTGGTTGGAGTACACGCTCTCCACGCCATTCGAGTCCACGGCCGTGACCACATAGTAGTAAGTCTGGCCGGATTGCAGCCCTGTATCGGTAAATTGAGTCGATGTTGTCGGTGACGCGGTCAGCTTTGTCACGTACGGGCCGCCGGCATTCGTTCCTCGGTAGACGTTGTAGCCAGCCACGGTCGTTGCACTGTCCGTCCACGCCAGACCCACACTATGCGTGCTCTGCGAGGCTCCGGTGCCCGATAGGCTTAGACTTGCGGGAGAATTCGTAGCACTACTGAGCAAACTAACGCTCCCGCTGACGGCTCCCGACGCCGTCGGTGCAAACTGAACTGTGACTGATACGGACTGGCCGGCAGTCAGAGTTTCACCTGAACTTACCCCGCTCACCGTAAAGCCTGAGCCGGTGACGTTTACGGCAGATATTGTAACGCTTGAATTTCCCGTGTTCGTCAAGGCCGCGCTCAAATCGCTGTTGCTCCCCACGTTGACGCTGCCGAAACTCAGGCTCGACGTGCTGAAACTCAGCAGTTGCGTTCCAGCCACGCCCGTTCCGCTCAACGCGATCACGAGCGGCGAGTTGGGTGCGTTGCTGGTGAGTGAAACTGAGCCGCTTACGCTTCCCGCGGCACTTGGCGTGAAAACCGCGTTAAACGTGACATTCGAGCCGGTCGGAATCGTAACCGGTGCGCTAAGACCGGTAATGCTGAAGCCGGCGCCTGTCACTGTTGCGCGCGAAATCACGACGCTCGCTGTGCCGCTGTTCGTTAGGCTGATCGTCTGCGAATTGCTGCTTCCGGTGGAGACATTTCCAAAAGCTGCGGTGCCCGGAACCGCACCAAGTTGTGCTTGGATTCCGGAACCGCTCAAGGCGATTGTTAGAGGAGAATTCGGTGCGTTGCTCACAATCGAGATGCTGCCGTTGGAACTTCCTGACGATGTTGGTGAAAACTGCGCTGTAAAGCTAGCGCTTTGTCCCGCCGCGATCATCGTTCCAGCCGGCAATCCGCTGATACTGAAGCCGGTTCCGGCAGCAGTCGCCTGCGTGATCGATACACTGGCACTTCCTCCGTTAACCAACGATATCTGTGTGGATCCGGCGGTGCCTACCTGAACGCTGCCAAAATTGAAGAGAGCTGGATTGGCCCCGAGCTGCGCCTGCACACCTGCCCCGCTCAGAGCGATCGTCATCGGTGAACCCGGCGCGTTGCTGGCGACCGAGATGCTGCCCGAAGCGCTGCCGGCGCTTGACGGTGCAAACGTAGCTGCGAAGGTGGCGCTGTTTCCTGCACTAATCGTCACCGGCACGGTCAGGCCGCTCATGCTGAAACCCGCGCCTGATGCGCTGGCTTGAGTAATCGTCAAGGGTGCATTCCCGGTGTTTTGCAAAGTGATGTTTTTTGGAGAAGAGCTTCCGACACCAACGTTTCCAAACGCAACGGCTGCCGGACTCGCCGAGATCTGCGGCTGTCCTGCAGCTGCCCCTGAACCGCTCAGCGCGATTGAGAGCGAGGCATTCGAAGCGTTGCTCGCGATCGTGACGTTTCCAGTTGCGCTTCCCGCCGTCGTAGGCGTGAATTGCGCCGTGAATGTCGTTGCCTGACCTGCCGGGACCACCAGCGGCGCCGTAATTCCGATAGCGCTGAAACCTGTTCCGGTTGTAGTTACTCCAGAAATTGTCACGCTAGCGTTCCCAGAATTGTTGAGTGTGATGGTCTGCTTGCCGGTATTTCCAATCGTAACCGCGCCGAAAGCGGCGCTGGCGGGGCTAGCACTCAGGGCTGAACTCTGCGTCACTCCGCTGCCTGAAAGGATGATTGATTGCGGTGACCCGGTGGCATTGTCTGTCAAGGAGATGCTTCCTGTCCCTGCGCCGGTGCCCGTGGGTGTAAATGCCGCGTTGAATGACACGCTCTGGCCAGCAGCAATCGTAGCGGGTAAGGTGAGCCCGCTGATTCCGAATGCGCTTCCTGAAACTGTGGCCAGGTTCACCACCACGTTGCTGGAACTCGTATTCGTCAATTTAATGGCTTGCGTCCCGCTTTGCCCCACCACGACGTTGCCAAAACTTACTATGGCCGGAGAAATTGCCAAGCCCGGTTGCGCGCCCATCCCGACGAGTGCAACAGATAATGGTGAATTTAGGGCATCGCTGGTTACCGTGAAGCCGCCTGATGCGGAACCTGCTGTCAACGGCGCAAACTGAATTTGAACGGTTTTGCTCTGTCCCGGAGCGATCGTTGCTGCGGGAGTACCGGCGCCGGTGGTAAAACTCGCGCCTGTAACTGCCGTCTGATCGATGGTTACGGTGGAAGTTCCCGTATTCGTCACCGTCAAGCTTGCCGTCGTGGTTTTTCCCACGCCAACGGTCCCAAAACTCAAGGTTGTAAGGTTGGCAGAGAGCATGCCCGTGCTCGTGGTTTTCGCTGGGCTTTTCGCGCTCGTGTAGGCGGTGCAGCTGGATAGTCCTGCGATCGCTGGAATTAGAGCGAGCATCAGCAGAAGGCCGAACAATCCGGCGGGACGTCCACTTCTAGACCGAGCTTCTGATGAGAGCGAACGGGCTGGTTCTTGTTGGGTTAGCGTGTGTAGTTTCATGGCACGCACAGTTTAGAAAGCATGTGCCATGCGCCACTACTGGTCAGAGGAAGCAACAAAGTGCAGCAAGATTCGCCTGTTCGCATGGGCAAAGCCAGACCTGCACTCCCCGAGGGACAGGTGCTCTTAAACCCAGCCCGTCAATCGGTTAGCGCGGGGTCTCGCTTCGGTTGGCCCGTGCGTATCAAAGTATTGATGTGCACGTCTGGCAGTAGTTTGCGAAGCAGAGACGAAACCGCTACTCATGCTAGACTTTTGCGTGTCTGCTAGAGTCTTTTTCTAAGGACGATGCCGATTCAAACTATCGAACCTGAGGTCGCCCCTTTCTCCTCTAGTTGGTCGAATCGGTTCCTGATCGCTGCAACCGTCGGGATTCTGTTTCTTACCCTTTTTCCCTTCCGATTTGATCTTCAGGCGAAACTTCCCGGCGACACTTCGCCGTTCTTTTTGGGCAAAAGCACCAAGCCGACGGGATTCATAGACGCTTTTCTGAATGTTTTGCTCTTCATTCCTCTGGGTTTTGGCCTTGCGGAGAAGTTGCGTGAGCGAACGATCTCTCGCACGGCGTCCCTTTTTACGATTTTCGCTGCGGGTGCAATCCTTTCGTACTCCATCGAAATTACCCAGATTTATATCCCGATGCGCGATTCGGGATGGGAAGATGTGATCACCAATTCTGCCGGTTCCGTCGTCGGATTTTTACTCTACGAATTGCTTGGTGGCCCGATAATCTATTCTCTTTCTCAGCTCGAGACAGTGCTCCGCTCTTGGCTAACGCCGAGGCGCACAGCTATTCTTGTTGCCACCTATTTTCTCGTTTGGTTCGCTATTTCTGCCACATTTCAAATGCAGGCTCGGCTCAGCAATTGGGAGCCGGACGGTTTGCTCGTGATCGGTAACGAGGCCACGGGCCAAAGCCCATGGCAAGGCAGCCTACAGAAAATACAGATCGCGGATCAGTCTATTCCTGATGCTATGGCTGTTGATTTGACCTCGGGTCACGCCTCCCAAAAACCTCCGTTCGCTTGGCGCGCCGACTATGATTTCTCCGGCCCAACGCCTTTTCAGGATTCAAAAGGATTCCTTCCAAGCCTTTCCTGGGCTCCCTCGGTTCCTTTCACATCGGATTCGAACCCGCTGGTCCTGAACGGTAAATCTTGGCTCACTTCTCGCGCCGTTGTGGCAGGCTTAATTGACGATATCCGGAAAACAAATCAATTTTCCCTTCACTTAATCTGCGCTGCGGCGCAGCCCCGCGCCGGTAATGGACACATCATCTCCATCTCACGATCGCCCTGGTTCTCGGATCTGACCGTCAGGCAGGAAGAATCCAGCCTCGTTTTCTGGTTTCGCAGTCCTCTTTCTATCAAGCGGGCAATTCTCGCCTGGTACGTCCCAAATGTCTTCACCGACAGCCAACAGCGCGACATCCTCTATTCTTATGACGGTGCTGATCTCGTCCTTTATATTAACGGCCGGAAGATCAGACGCCCCTACCGCCTGGGGCCTGGCACGGCCCTCGCGCGTCTCTTGCATCAAGTTCGTCCCGCCGAATTGGAGGGTTACAACGATATTTACTACGCACTCGTCTTTTTTCCGGTCGGAATAATTCTAGGATTGGCAGAACCCCATATAAGGCCGTCAAATGTGGCCGTTCTCCTGGCCGTCGCTTTGGAGTTTCTTTTGCCGGTCTTCCTGCTTGAGTTCATTCTCGTCCGGGTCAGCGGACGGCCCATTTCCACTTGGAACTTGTGCCTTTCGTTCTCGCTGCTGGTTGCCGGATACTTGTGGATTCGCTCCGACTTCGCGCAGCCTGCTGTGAAGTTTGCGGCCTAGTTCTGTCTGGGAGAATGAGGTAATTTCGGCTAAGGTAGACTAGGGATGATTATTCATCGCGGTCTGTTTCCCTTTAAGAGGGAATTCGAAAAAGCGCCGAGGATTCCGCGCTCTTGTCGGAATAAAGACCACGCCCAGGAGAACTGAATCTTGCGAATTTCGGTGATTGGCTGCGGGTACGTCGGCCTGGTTACAGGCGCTTGCTTCGCGGAAATAGGCCACCAGGTCACTTGTACCGATGACGACGAATCCAAGATCGCGGTCCTTCGCTCCGGAAAACTGCCGATTTACGAACCTCATCTGGACGCTCTGGTGGAGAAAAACATTCGAGAAGGACGGCTCCACTTCGTGAGTGATCCCGGCGAAGCTGTGCGCTCGAGCGAGGCTGTTTTCATCTGTGTGGGAACTCCTCCGCTCGAAAACGGCGACGCGGATCTGAGCGCAATAGATAATGTCGCGCGAATGATCGCCACCGAAGGCGGCGGCGCCAAACTGGTGGTGGAAAAGAGTACCGTGCCGGCCCAAACAGGGCAGGAGCTAAAGCGCGCTCTGAGCGTCTACAGCAGAAAATCAGGCGCCAATTTTACGGTTGCTTCGAATCCGGAATTCCTTCGCGAAGGCACTGCGGTCAACGATTTCCTTCACCCCGACCGAATCGTTATCGGCGTGGATGATGACGCTGCCGCAAAAAAACTTCGCGAAATTTACGCGCCGATTCTAGATAGGAAATTTAAGTGTCCCGCGCATCATGATACATGTCCGGCCGTCTCCGCACCCGTTTTCGTCACCACTACAGTCAATAGCGCCGAACTGATCAAGCACGCCTCGAATTCTTTCCTCGCCCTGAAGATCTCTTTTGCCAACGCCCTTGCGGATATGTGCGATCAGCTCGGTGCGGACGTTCAGGAAGTCACTGCGGCGGTGGGTATGGATCCTCGAATCGGTCCTCAATTCTTGCAGGCGGGCCTTGGATTCGGCGGTTTCTGCTTGCCCAAAGATGTGCAGGCGTTCATTCGTCTTGCCGAACGCGTCGGAATCGATTTCACCTTGCTCAAAGCCGCGGAGCAGGTAAACCGCCAGCGCATCGACTTGCTTTTAGCCAAAGCTCGCAAGGCCCTTTGGGTGCTCAAGGGAAAAAAAATTGCGCTTCTCGGTCTGGCATTCAAACCGAACACGGACGACATTCGTTTTTCGCCTGCTATCGAGGCCGCCAAGCGTTTTATGGCTGAGGGTGCCAGCTTGCATGCCTTTGACCCTCAAGCCATGGAGAAGACTCGCAAAGCTCTTCCGCAGATCTCGCTTGCGAAAAATCCCTACGAAGCGGTGAAGGATGTCGATGCGGTAGTTATCGCTACGGAATGGGATGAGTTCCGAAAACTCGACTGGAAGCGTGTTTACAACGAGATGGCCCGGCCTTTGGTGATCGACGCTCGAAATTCTCTAAACCCTGCCGAGATGAAGGCCCTGGGCTTTGAATATTATTCCTTTGGCCGTTAAGAACAGAAAACAAACAGCCCACTCCGTTTATCACTCGATCGCCGCATCCTTAAACAACCCTGATTAGGCCATCAGGACGCGGCCGGGAAACCGAACGCTGTTGCCCTTATTCGACATCTGCAGTGGTCTTTTCGCCGGAACCGCTTCCAGTCGCAAGTTTCTCTGATTTGGTGAGGAACTCTCAACCGCCGCGGCCTCTGCGTCGAGCGTCGCCGGGCGCATGAATCCCGCCGCTCTGCGAGCTAATTCAGAGCGTGTCTCGACACCAAACTTGCTCAGCAATGTCGAGATATGGAATTTCACTGTCCGAACCGTAATGTTCAGCTTGCAGGCGATTTCCTTGTTTGCCCGGTTGGAAAGCACGGAGTGAAGCACTTCCCTCTGGCGTGGACTCAGCGAAGCTGGACACGCGATGGATCGGCCTTCCTCCAAAAGCTCCTCGGCTCGAGACACCAGACGCCCCATCAAATCTTCCTCCGCCGGCACCAATACCTGAAAATCATTCGGATTCTGTCCCCTGACCAGGCATTGCATAGCAAGCAGGCCAGCTACTCGCTCCACTGTCGATTCCGGGTCTGCCTTGGACTCAGTGCGGAACTGCGCCACTCCTGTCGTTGCCTCGCAAAAAACGAAGAGATTCGGCTTGTTGAGGGCTTGCTTCTTATCCTGCGGCATCAACTTTGCAAACACTCGTACCTTCTTCACTAAGACCTTCCCGTCTGCTTGCCCAGGACCGATTGGCAAAGCTCTATTTGGATTTTTCTACTAACGCCAATGCTTTACAGCACTTGGGGCGGCTCCCATGATGATCGCCCTGATGCGACCAACGTGAGAACCGGTCTACCAAATCTTGGATAAGAACTACGGGCGTGGCAGGTGTTGTGCCATTCGCCGATTAAGTTAAACGACTCAAAATGAGACGGATATCGCCGCGCTCGCTTTTGCCACCTCCGCGTCCGTAAGTAGAAACTTCTCTCGGTCGGCAAAATGTTCCGCCATTCTGCTGATCTCGGCACTCGTGGAAAGAGAGACAGCTCCCGCATCGCTCACGAGTTCGTCCGCGATGCAAGGAACTAAACTTCAGAAACGATTTTTGCGTTAAACTCCCGCGTCTATCGGGGAGGGCTCAATTCAGGAAAGGAAAGAAATCGTGCAAAGAATTTTTAGTCTTAGTTTGGTCTTTTCGGTCGTAATTTTGTTCCCAATTGGAACCTTTGCGCAGATTCCTCCGTTGAAACCGCCTCCTCTGCAGGTTCCCACCGGGACCGGCACATGTTCTGTCGAGAAGTCTTGCGACGATTTGGCGCCGACGATGATTCAAAGCGCGCTCGGACCGTCACCGCTGGAAGAGAATTTACGTTACCTCAGCGACACGATCGGCGGCCGCGTCACTGGTTCACCTGCAGCCGATCGCGCTGTCGGCTGGGCGGTCGAAGCCCTGCATCACGCTGGCGTTGACGAAGTTCACACGGAAAAATTCACGATCCCCGTTAGCTGGAGTGAAGGCAACTCGCACATCGAAATTTTGTCTCCTGAGCCTTTCCCCGTCCGTATGGTTTCCATCGGATGGTCGCCCGCTACGCCCGAGGGTGGAATTTCGGCGAATATTGTCGGTGTGGGAGCCGGTAATGACGACGGTTTCGCGAAGGCCGGCGCATCGGCTCGCGGGGCCATCGTTTTGGTGCATACCAGCGTCCTTGTGACTTACGAAGACCTCGTCAACGAATACGATCTGGACGCGGAAATTATCGATCGCGCGATGAAGGCGGGCGCTGCCGCAATATTCTGGATGTCCACGCGGCCCAATCTTCTGCTCTATCGTCACACCACCTCTGTCAACGGCGAGCTCGAACCGTTGCCGCAAGCAGTGCTGGCGCGCGAAGACGCCGAGCGCATCGCACGATTCCTCGCGGCTGGACAGAAAGTGCAAGCTCATTTTGAAATGCCGAATCACATCGGTGGTCCGGTGCCTTCGGAAAACGTCGTCGCCGAAATTCGCGGCCGGGAAAAGCCCGACGAATTCGTGTTGGTCGGTGCGCATTTGGATTCATGGGACCTTGGAACTGGCGCGCTCGACGATGGCTGCAACGTCGCAATGGTTATCGACGCGGCGCGAATAATTCATGCGTCTGGCACCATCCCGCGCCGCTCCATCCGTTTCGTCTTCTTTACTGGGGAAGAACAGGGGATGCTCGGTTCGGCGGCGTACGCCCACGCGCATCGCGCCGAACTCGACCGCATGACCGCCGCCATTATTTTTGACTCTGGAGTAGGCCGCATTACCGGCTATTCCCTAGGCGGGCGCAAGGATGTCGTAACAGCCGTGCGCAATACGCTGGGACCGCTGAAGCCTCTCGCCGCCGAGGATTTGACCTTCGATGCCGGTATGGATACTGACAACTTCGATTTCATCCTCGAAGGTGTGCCCACGCTGGAGGCCAATCAAGAGCCGGCCAACTACATGCTGAACTATCACGCCGCGTCCGACACGTTCGACAAAGTTGACTTCAAAGAACTCAAACACAACGCCGCAATCGCCGCCGTAACAACCTTTGCCCTCGCGGATAGCGAAGAGCGCATCGGTCCACGCCAATCGCGCGCTCAAATCGAAAAATTGCTGGAGCAGACCGGTCTAGACAAAGAAATGAAAGTCGCCGGCTTCTGGCCGCTATGGGAAAAAAGCGAGCGCGGCCGCCAGCCCTAGAGGCGCTTCCTAGCATCGATGTTTTCGTCTCTACTGCCACCCTTCGGGCACGCCTCGCGTATAATATGAACAATATGACGGTCACAGTTCGCGCGCGGGACATCGGTGCGCCTGAAACGCTCGGCCTCGAACCATGTCGGATACTTGCGCTCGATTATGGCCGCAAGAGAATCGGTCTGGCGCTTTCTGACGAACTTGGCCTCACAGCCCAACCGCTTACTACACTTCTCCGCACCAACCGGCGCAACGACCTCCGGCGCTTGCGCGATATTTGCCGTAAGCACGCAGTTGCGCGTATCCTCGTGGGCCATCCGTTGCACATGACCGGTGAGTCCAGCCCCATGGCGGAGGAAGCAGCCCTTTTCGCGGCTCGATTGCAGAAGGATCTTGGCATCGAAGTAGAACTTGTGGACGAACGCCTAACCTCTTGGGAGGCAGCGCAAACCATGGCAGAAGTGAAATCTTCGTCGCGACGAAAACGCGCCCCGATCGATGACGTGGCCGCCGCTGTTCTGTTGCGAGATTACCTCGAACACAAGCAACAACTCGCGCGTTCCTCGGCTCCCATCGTCGAGAGGACCCAATCGTAATGCGCCGACTCGGTCTCATTGCTCTTCTCCTGATCGCTGCTTTGGGCGCCGGAGCCGGATGGCTCGATTCGCAAATCAGCCGTCCTTATCGCGGCCATCGTCCTGAGAAGGTTTTTGTGGACGTACCGCACGGCACCTCTCGCTTCGGTGTGGCGCGCATTCTCAGGCGAAATGATGTGATCCGCAGTCAACTTGCCTTCGAAATCTTCAGCGCCTGGCATTTTCGAAAGCCGCTGCAGGCCGGCGAATATTATTTCGATCGTCCGCTCGATTCCCGCGAAGTCTTTTGGCAAATTGCAGGGGGCAGAATCTTCGTTCGCACCGTAACGATTCCTGAAGGCTGGAATATGTATGAGATGGCGGCTGAACTCGATCGCCAGGGCGTTTGCACTCGCGAAGGATTTCTGGACGCGGCGAAAAATACTTCTCTGATTTCAGATTTGGCGCCCAATGCCGCGAACCTCGAAGGTTTTCTCTTTCCTTCCACCTATCAATTTTCGCGGCACGCCACCTGCGAGCTGATCGTTAAGAGAATGGTTCAGAATTTTCGCGCGGAGCTGGAATCGCTGAATCCTTCGGGCGCCGATAATTTCCCGCAGGGTTTAACCCTCGATCAGGTAGTCACGCTCGCGTCGCTCGTCGAACGCGAAACTCCCAAGTCAGAAGAGCGTCCCATGGTCGCCGGAGTATTCTATAACCGGCTGCGCCTCGGCTCGCCGCTGCAATGCGATCCCACTGTGCAATACGCGCTGGAGCTCGAAGGACATCACACCAAGAACGTGCGCCCGGCCGACTTGCGCGTGGATTCCCCATACAACACCTATCAACATCCGGGTCTGCCGCCGGGTCCCATCGCGAATCCGGGAGAAGCATCCTTGCGCGCCGCGATCGCTCCGGCGCAAACCGATTACATGTATTTTGTCGCCAACGATCAGGGTGGACATTTTTTCGCCAAGACTCTCGCGGAGCACAATCGCAACGTCGTACGTTACCGTCATTTGCTTGCAGGCGAAGCCGTAAACGAGGAACCCTCCAAGACGAAGCGCCGAGGCCCCTCTTGAACGAAAGCAATCCAACCGCGAATCACGAGAGCGGCTCTCCTACCAAGAAGGCGCTGATCCTGGAAGTCGCTCAGGGTCTGGCCAAGCCCCGTTACACACCTGCGGAAATCGAGCAGATCCGGCGGCAACTCATCGTGCATCTGGGAGAAAAAGGAAAAACCTCGGCCGACTATATCGTCAGCGTGCTCGAAGAGGCCGGTATGCGCGTCGTGTGGTCCACGCGCTCGGACACCGAAGGCCGCTACGAAGAAGAGTTCAGCGATTTGCTGCACTTCTCCACTCTCGACGAAGCAGAGATGTGCCTGGTCCGCCTTGACGAATTGTTGCGAAAATTCCTCCTGGAAGCTGACCAGCATGCCGCGGAACGTGTTCGCGAAGTCGCGCGCCTTGGCCGTCGCCGTGCCGAGATGATCGCGCGCAATCACAAAGTGGATGCGCGCAAACGCGCAGAAAAAGAAGAAATCGGCCACTGGTTCGGAATCTGGCTGGAAACCCCCGATGCGTTCTTTGACTGGCTGGAAGTCCGCAAGCAAGCTCCCGACTTCCAGAAAAGATTTCCACGCCCTCCGGACGAGGAAGCCTAGATGCACCTCCTCGATGTCGAGCCTCTGGATCTGGGCCCCGATGTTCGCGCGGTTGGTCTAGAGCTCACGGAAGCCGACGAGAATCGCGAGCCGGTCCGCGGCATCGATGCAGCGCGAGTTTGGAGCCGCGTCCTGCGCGCAACCGCAGCCGCGGAAATATGGGTGCTGGATTTCTTCAGCCATCTTGATCGCGTGCGTGAATATTGCGATCAGCATCAAGTTAAGTATCGCGAAGCCGGCAAACGCTCCATCGTCATTCCAGCGCCCGAACTTCCCGCGCTCGAATCTTTGATCGACCGTTTTCAGAGCGAAACCTTCGGTGCTCGTGCCGGTGCGTTGGTGGCCGAAACGGATAAAGTTCTCGAAGGTGATTTAGCGCGCCGTGGCGCGGACGCTTACCACACCGCATTCCATAATTATTTTTTTTGCGCCGTCTGCGGATTTGAGGATGGCTCCCTCGTTTTTCTCAGCGATAAGCTGTGGGCTAGCGAAGTAATTCGGCGCGTCCGCCCCGTGCTCGAAGGCCAAGACGTCGAAATCCGCCTGCCCTCTTAAAGAATCTATGGCTGACTCTCAAATGCTCATCATGAGCTTCCGTACGCCATCATGAATCTGCTGCGCGTCTGTGCCACCATAACCAAGGATCAGCCCGCCCCTGACAGGCGGTTTCAAACAGCATGCTGACAATGGCATGGCCGAAATTCCCAACTGCGCAGCCCTCTTCGAAACCACTATATCGTTGACGCCTGGCAGCAGCAGTGCCACCAGATGCATCCCCGCTTCGGCGCCGACCGCCTCGAGCTTGTCGCCCATCTGCTTACGGATTTCTTCCACCAGCGCAGTTCGTCGTTGCTTGTAGAGCACGCGCATTCTGCGTATGTGACGCGCGAAATGTCCTTCGCGGATGAAATCCGTCATGACTGCTTGATATAAAGTGGACGAAAAGACGTCGGCGGCGTCGCGCGCTATGGCGAACGCGGGCACCAAATCTTTGGGAACGACAATGTAGCCCAAGCGCAAAGCGGGAAACACAACTTTGTTAAATGTACCGATGTAGATCACTCGCGCATCCATGTCGGCGCCTTGAAGTGAAGCAATCGGGCGCTCTCCAAACCGGTATTCGCTGTCATAGTCGTCTTCAATAATCCACGAACCGTAGCGCACCGCCCAATTGAGTAGCAGCATTCGCCGCGTCGCGCTCATGGTCATACCGAGCGGGTATTGATGCGATGGCGTGATGTAAACAGCGCGTGCTTTGCGACAGTGGCGAATGCCTTCTTCTACGTTCAGGCCTTCGTGATCGACAGGGACGGGTATAAGCTGAGCCCCGGCCGAGATCAGCGCATGGCGTGCTCCGTGATATCCGGGTTCTTCGATCCACACACGGTCATTGGGATCCAGCAAAACATGTGCTGAGAGTTGTAAGCCCTGCTGTGAACCGGTCGTTACCATAATCTGCGAGGCCTGGCATCGTACTCCTCGAACTGCGCCGAGATACTCCGCGATGACTTCGCGGAACGACAGGGCTCCCATTGCGTCGTGATAGGCCATGACCCCTTTTGGCGGATTTCGAGAATGCCGAGCCACCAGTTTCGACCAGATACCGATTGGAAAATGCTCTAGGGCCGGCAGGCTCACTCTAAACGCACCGAGGTTGTCCAGCCACGATTGCGCCGGCATGCGCATCAGCGCCACACGGCGTGCGACTCTGCGCGGAGCCTTGCTTCGGGAGATCTGCCGCGATGTGTTTCGTATTTTTCCGCCCGCGGTTCTTAACGCCTCTTCAGGGATGGACCTCGCCACACATGTACCAGCGCCAATAAATGTCTCGAAGTAACCTTCGGCCTGCAATTGCTCGTAAGCGCCCGAGACCGGGATGCGAGAGACCTTCAGTTCAGCCGCGAGAGCCCGGGTGGATGGCACTCGTTGTCCCGGCCGCAATTTACCGTCAAGGATCGCTCGCCGAAACCAATCATACAATTGGCGGTACATCGGAATCTTTCGTCTGGGATCGAGTGCAATCGGCGGCAGGAAGCTTGCTGAGATTCGTTTCATCGATATGTAGTTTGAAAGTGGCTATACCGTATCACACTAGAGTGGCTATTGTGATAGGCCACTCCTCGGGGTAGTTTTCCGAAATGACCAAGGCACTCGATCGCACCAGGAGGATACGACCACAATGACTCTCAAGAGGGTTTGGATATACTGCGTGATTTGCGTCGTGGGGTTGGTCTTCCACGCCAGCCAAGTTTCCGCACAGTCAAACTCGAACGAAGCCGCCAATCCTAAGCAGTCTCAAGATTCCAACGCGGCGCAAAAAAATCCGAACGCGGAACAGTCTTCTGCCAACGAACGGGATGGCCAACATGATTTTGACCCCCTGATTGGGGCATGGAAATTTCACCTGAAGCGCCGCCTGCATCCCCTGACAGGCTCGAATACCTGGGTCGAATCTGAAGGTACCGGCGTCTGCTTCAAGATTTGGGATGGCCGCGCCGAGCTGGACACCGTCGAGATAGATGATCCAGTAGGCCATATCGAAGGTCTAACCGTGCGTACCTATAATCCTCAATCCCACCAGTGGAGGCTCTATTGGGCCAATAGCAAGAATGGCATCATGGACCCACCCCAGGTCGGCGGATTCAAAAATGGACGAGGCGAGTTTTTCGCCCAAGATACGATCAATGGCAGGACCATCCTTATTCGTTATGCTTGGACGGACATGACCTCGAATTCGCCCCACTTCGAGCAGTCATTCTCGGACGATGGTGGCAAGACTTGGGAAGTTAATTTCATTACGGATCAGACACGGGTGAAGGATGAATCTGAGAAAGCACACTGAACTTTGCCGCGGAAGCGCGAGCGTGGCGTCGAATTACCGGCGTGTTCCTGCTCACCGCTACGATTAGGTTGCGTCTAAGATGCCAACCAGGGGTGGGTAGTCGCAATCCGTGGCCCGTTTCAGTAAATCTTGCGATAATGCACGTCGATACACACATTAAACGGAGGCGCTTCCCCATGTTTAGAACAGCTTTGCGAGGATTCTTGTTTTGTCTGCTGCTGGTGGCCATATCGGGCGTGACTCACGCTCAGTCATTCGTACTCGATCTTCCTCTCGGGAGCCAACGCGCAGAAGTCTCTCAAAGGATCGGGATCACCGATGTCACCATCGACTATCACCGGCCGCTCGTGAACGATCGCAAAATCTGGGGTGGACTGGTTCCCTACGGCAAAGTCTGGCGCGCGGGCGCGAATGAAAACACTACGATCACCTTCACCGATCCCGTTCTGATCGAAGGCAAGCCGCTCGACAAAGGAACCTACGGGTTGCACGTGATCCCGAATGCCGATGAATGGACCATTATTTTTTCCAAGAACTCCACGTCTTGGGGTTCTTTCACCTACGATCAAACGGAAGACGCGCTCCGCGTCAACGTGAAGCCCAAAGTCGCGGATATGCACAATGCGCTCACCTACGATTTCGATCAGCTGCAGCCGGACTCGGCCGTCGTTATATTGGCGTGGGAGAAAGTCGCGGCCCCGTTCAAAGTCTCGGTGGATGTCCACGAAGTCGTTCAGGCCAGCCTGAAGAAACAGCTTCGCAACCTTGCGCAGTACACTTGGATGAGTTGGGACGACGCAGCCAATTATCTGCTCGCGGAGAAGATCGCCTATGACACCGCGCTCACCTATGTAAATAGCTCTATCCAGAATGAAGACCGCTACGAAAACGAGCTGACCAAGTCGAAAATCCTGACCGCGCTCAATCGCAAAGACGAGGCCGCTGCCGCGCAGAAGAAGGCGTTGGACCTCGCCAGCCCGCTCCAGGTCCATATGTACGCTCGGCAGTTGCAGGGCGAGAAGCGCAGCGAAGAGGCGTTTGTTATCTTCCGCGATAACGCCCAAAAACATCCGGACCAATGGTTCGTGCATTCGGGCTTGGCGCGCGTGTATTGCGCGCAGGGCAACTTTGACGATGCCGCTAAGGAAATGAAGCTCGCCATGGCAGCGGCCCCAGACAATCAGAAAAGCTATTTGGATGGCTTGGTGAAACAACTTGAGGCCAAACAGGACATAAATAAGTAGACCCCCTTTCGGCGACGCGAGAGCCTCGCGATTCGCGTCGCCGCTTTTCCGGTTTTGTTCGATGACATCGATTTGTGCTCATTCGCAGCGTTTGCAGGGCTCGCCCGCCAAAGGTTCAGTGTTCCTATGTTGTACCCCTCTAGCCCCTTCGTACCATTTCCCTAGACATTAGTCCTAGTACACTGTTTGAAGGATAACTGATGTCGAATCTTCAACGCGAATACACGCTGTCCCATGAACCTCGGGTGCCGAACGCCCGCGCGTTCATCCGCAGCCTGAATATTCTCCTTAAGTATGCTCGACTCTATGGTTTAGACCACACTCGCTCTGCTGGACAATTTGACTCCGCCTGGATCGAACTCCAAGACGCGGTGGATGCCGCTGGACAGGGTGGTCTCTTGCTAGGGGCTTCCGGTTCTCAGCTTTTGCTGGACGGCGTGCCTTTGGAGTCAACTCCGGCGGAGCGCAGCTTCGCCGACTTGCTTACCAACTCCGGCGTAGCCAGCATTGGCTTCACCAACGGCGTTTCGCGCGATGACTTTCTCAACCTGGTGAAAGCCTTCATGGAGACTGGCGCCAAAGCCGGTACTCTCTCCGAGCGTCTTGAACTGCATTTCGGAAAGAAAAATATTTCCGGTATTCGCGTGAACGAGATTCGATTTGTCGCGGAAGACTCAGGCTTCTCCGAAGCTCGCGTCGCCGCCACGCTTACCGCAAAAACGCTCGGCGCAGACGCTGACATGATCCAGGACTGGTTTCGATCTCCTGAGAAAATGATTCAGCTCATCGCTGCGGCGGAGGGCGCCCACAGTGGCTCTGGTAATCAGAGAGCCCCCGTTGGCACCGGTGGAACTGGAACCATAGCTGGATCTGTCCCGGTCGGAGCTCCCCGTTCTAATGCGCCAGGGGGAGGTTTGATCGCGGAAGTTTCCGGCGCATTCTCCCGTCTGGAAGAGGGTGAACTTCAAAGTTTGCTCAAACTGCTCGTGCAATTCGGCGAAGCGCAGAACTCCAAAACTCCTCAACTCGATCAGAAGTCCTGGCAAAACAAACTTGCCGGATTGCCCCAGAATGCCCAAGGCACTTTGCGTCAGGCTTTGGCCCAAGTCGCCTCGAAATCGCCTTCAGCTAAAGTGGATGAAGCCATGCTGCTGAGGCTGGCTGAAGATTTGGCGATTAAATTTGCCATGGACCGTTTTCAGCGCGGCGAGGTGAAAGTAAACGCCGTGCGCCAGATGCTCGATCGCATGGGCCATGAGCTCGACACGCTGCGAAAGCTTCTCCGTTCGCGCGAAGACAAAATGGCTAGCGCCGGGATCTCCGTCGAATCTCACGCCGATGTTCTCGACCGCCAGTTCTGGGCTGCCGTGCCCGAATCGGGGAAAAAACAAGTGTTGATGTCCACCGAAGCCTGGTGCATTCCGCCGCGCAACGTGCATCAATACGTCGAAGAACTTCTCGGGCGCGGTGAGGCTGAGGCGGCAGGAGACATTCTCCTTAAATATGCAACGTGCGTACGCCACAAGGACTCGGAAGCCCGCAAGAAGGCCGCCATCGGACTTGGCCAACTCGCCGACCTTTTCAGTAAGGCCGCCAGCCAGCGTTTGCAGGATGCCTTGGTCCAGATCGGCCAACAGATGGCTGCGGAAAGAGATTCCGAACTTCAAACACTTTTGAGCGCGGCCTTCGTCCGCTTGAGTCAGGAATCGGCAACACGCCGCTACTATCGCGCGATGCAGCAATCGCTCGATTCTCTCGCCGATCTCGAGGAATCGCGTCCCAGTTGGGTCCAAAGCTTGCGCCCGCGCGTAGGAATCGATAATCGCGTTCCGGAATTTATCGAGGAAGCCCTGGTTGCCGAGCAGATGCCCGAAGGCCTTGTCGGCGTCCTCGTGCGCGTCCCGCAATCCGCCTCCGAGCATCTGGCCGTGCGCTTGGCGCGCTCCGGCCGTCGCACCGAGCGTGAAGGCATTGTCGCGCTTGCCAAGTTAGTAGGCTCGCCCTGCACCAGACATCTGAAAGACGTTCTGAAGAACGAGGTTCCCGCCAAAGCCGCAACCGTCGTCGGCCTTTTGAGCCGTATGGAACCATCGGCCGTTGAAGAGTTCCTTCCGGCTCGGCTTCGAGACGGCGGACGCAGCTTTCACGACGCCATCGTGCGCCAACTTGCCATTGCCGGTGCGCCCGAGCGCGGCAAGTTGCTGTCCGATTCGATTGAATTGTTCGACACCATGATCATCCCCTTGGCTCTCGATGAAATCGGCTTGTGCGGCGACACCGAAACCGCGCCAAAGCTTCTGCGGATCGCCGAAGGAGATGCCCTGCCTCCAGGTTCGGAATATCTGCGCGTCAAAGCTATTGAGGCGCTCGGCAGGCTGCGCGCTCCCGTCGCTGTCGACGATTTGCGGCGGTACGTCGAGTCCCGCAAAACTTTTGGCTGGGCCTATCCGGACGAGATTCGCATGGCCGCCGCTCAGGCACTAATAAAGCTCGACCCGGAATGGATTCAGGCTTTTCTGCCGAGCTCGGGACTCGATCCCAAGGTTCTGCCCCTTGCACCGCTCGATCCCATCCCGGACCGTGATTTCGTGCGGCACCGCCGCTATCGTCGCGTGCGTCTCCCACGCGCCGTGCCGGCTACAATCACTTCGGCGCGCGGAAAATTCACCTCCGCCATTAGCGTGCTCAGTCTCGATGGCGGCCTACTAACCGGCGACATTCAAATTCCAGTCGGAACCGAAGCCACTCTGAAAATTCCCGCCGGGTTGCGTTCCATTAGCATGCAAACGGTTGTCCGTTTCGTTCGCTCGCAGCAAGCTGGCTTCGAAATGATCGGCATCGGACTCGAAGACCGCGCAAAGTTGCGCCGCCTGCTCGTCTCGCTTGGTGGCCCCGAAGGTTTCATCCGCTAGACTCTGTTCCGCGTCTCACTCCAGCATTCCCGCGTTTTGTGTTTCTTCCGCCCTGCTTTTAGCTTTGTCCGGCTCGGTCTGGGATTAGCCGCAAAGAAATGCTAGGCTCCCGAACGTGAAAGCCCAACTCCCCATGCGAATGCGTTTGAATTTCTACGCTCCGTTCTTAGGCGCGGGAATCCGCGTAAAGCGCCTCGAACCCGGCTGGAAAGAAATTGACGTGGAGATGAAGCTCCGTTGGTGGAACGCAAATTACGTAGGCACTCACTACGGAGGCTCGCTGTATTCCATGACCGACCCGTTCTTCATGGTCATGCTTATTGAGAACTTGGGAAAAGATTACATCGTCTGGGACAAGTCCGCGAGCATCCGCTTCAAGAAGCCCGGACGCGGAACCGTTTTCGCCCAGTTCCGTCTCTCCGATCAGCAGATCCAGGAAATCAAGCAAGCTCTCACCTCCGAAAAAAAGATCGAGCGAGTCTTCACCGTCGATGTCAAAGACGAATCCGGTACCGTCATCGCAGAAGTCGAGAAACTCCTCCACATCCGCAGGAAAGACTCTGCCTAGACGGTTTTGCACGCCCTCTTTTCTTCAAGTGCAGGATGTTGCCATGCGTTATTGGATAGGTGTACAGTCCACAATCAATCGGAGGCGTACGGTGAAGACGCGATATCCCATATCATTGTTTGCCCTTCTGGCCGTTTCGATTCTCACACTCACGTATCAAGTCAACGCGCAAAGGCCCAGAAATAGAGCCCAAGTGCACTCGCTCCAGGCAACCACCGACTCCTCGGGTTCGCATCCGGACAAAACAGACATTACCGGCCCCGTATCCTTCACTTGCCTCAACGCCGTTTCGGAAACTCCGAACACACGGCCTGCGCCGGCCTGCCACATCACCGCCCCGGGATTCAACGGAACGCTGGTGATCGGCAAAACTGCCAACGCTACCGGCGCAGGGACTGTGACCTTAACCTGCGTCGGCCAAGGCTACCTGCGCTGTTCCGCTCGCGTCGACATTCCCGCACCCGGCGCCTCCCCATCCAGCTAACCCTTCACGCCTCAGTCCGCCCATACGAAGCTGAAAGTCCACAGCACACAGGTCCTTGAATTCCACCGAACAGCATGCTAGCGTTTTCCGTGATTAAAATAGAGCAGCATCGGGCCCTTTACGGTAGCGCAGGGGACAACTCTGCACTGCTCCGAGGAATGGTTTCACCCCCGCTGAGTTTCGCTGCGAAGTCGGGATTCTCGGAACCAATAATTGGTACACCTGGGCGTCATCTCGCTAAGCTCTCTCTGATTCAAGCGCCAGCTTCGCGCTTCCAAACTGCAGGATTAAATCGCCAAACTCAGGAAGTAGAACACGCTGTAACTTACAGAAAACAAACAACGGCGAGTTGCTCAAGTCGCCAAAAAATCCAGAAACCAGCTGACCCATTTTCATTGTCTTCCGATGCACGTGTCGGCAAGTCTCGCCCCCAGGCAGTTTCGTTGACACTCCCTCAGGCGGCTGCTAAATTGCCTCACCGACCTTTGCGGGGGCGCAATAAACTGAGAGTGTCTGGTTTTGCCTGGATGATCGCGGTGACGGCAGTCGCAGCATTTGCCTGCGGTTGCGCCGTCAGCCATAAAACGGTCGTCAAACCAGGAGAAGCGCCTGGAAAGCTTCTCACCACAACCAAGGATGAGCTTGTTGGTCGCTACAATCAGCAGGCCCAAGCCGTCACTTCGCTGAACGCAACAGTTTCTATGAAACTCACCGCCGGTTCCGCTTATTCCGGCGTGATCGAGCAATATCATGAAGTAAACGGATTCGTCCTGACTGCCAAGCCCGCGAACATTCGTGTAATCGGCCAGGCCCCGGTCGTAAGCAAGAACGTATTCGATATGGTCAGCGACGGCAGCACATTTCACATCTACATTCCATCAAAGAGTGAATTCATCGAAGGCCCGGACAATTTGACGCGGCAAGCTTCCAAGCCCATCGAGAATCTTCGCCCGCAACATCTGATTGACGCCCTGCTGTGGGAACCGATTCCGGCCGACGCTCCCGTTTTGTTCGAGGAAGCCAGCGAAGGCGCCAGTCGCTATTACATCCTTAGCGCGATCCACGCCGCATCCAGTGAAAGCACAACAAATGGCGGCGCTGCGGGTTCATCCGACTGGGAAATAGCGCGCAAGATTTGGTTCGATCGCACCAACTTGCAGATAGTCAGAATGGAAAACTTTGCTTCCGGCGGAAAAGTGGTTTCAGACGTTCACTATTCGAATTGGCTCTCAGTCGCTCTGCCGGCCAATCCTTCGCAAGCGTCCAATACCGTGACATCGGCGGATTCGAAGATGGCCACTTTAACCTATCCGCACGAAATTGTGATTAGCCGCCCCAGCGACGATTATCAACTGCAGATTGATGTCAAGAAACTCACCGTGAATGAGCCGATCGCAGCCGATCGCTTCGTACTCAAGCAGCCGCAGGGAACTAAATTGATTCACCCGGATGAAGATGCCAAGGAGCCGCAATAGCCGTGATCCGCTACATGATCGTGCAAAACGTGCTGCACCGGCCTCTGCGCACCTTGATTACGGCCATTGCCGTTGCAGTTGAAGTCGCCATGGTCATCATGGTCGTCGGCCTCACGAGCGGCTTGCTCCTGGAGAACGCCAAGCGCGTAGAAGGTGTGGGCGCGGATATCATGGTCCAGCCGCCTTCCGCTTCGGTTTTCTTGGCCTTCAGCGGAGCGCCGATGCCCATCGCTATCGGCGACAAACTGAAGCAGCTCGATTACGTGCAGGCCGTGGCGCCCGTCCTGGTGCAGTTTAATTCAGTAAATGGTCTCGACGTGGTTTTTGGGATCGATCCCGCCAGTTTCGCCGCCGTCTCAAACGGATTCGTGTTTCATTCGGGTCGCGACTTGCAAAATCCAAACGATATTCTGGTTGATGATATTTACGCGAAAGCGAAGAACATCAAAACCGGTCAGACCATGCACATCCTGGACCATGATTTCCATGTGGCCGGTATCGTGGAACACGGCAAAGGTGCTCGGCTTTTTGTTTTTCTCTCCACCTTGCAGGAAATGGCTGGAGCGCATGACAAAGCCTCTATCTTCTATATCAAGAACGATCGTACCGACCATACGCCTGCCGTGATGGACGAAGTGCGCCAGCTCCTACCCCGCTATGAAGTTCGTCCGCTCAAGGATTTTATTTCGCTCATGACCTCTTCAAATCTGCCCGGTCTGGGCGCGTTCATCAACGTCATGATCGGCATCGCCGTGGTAATCGGCTTTCTTGTGATTTTTCTTTCCATGTACACCACCGTCATCGAACGCACTCGCGAAATCGGCGTCTTGAAATCGCTCGGCGCTTCCAAAGGTTATATCGTTCGAATCATTCTCAGCGAAACCACTTTGCTGTGCGTGGCTGGAGCCATTTGCGGAGTAGGACTAAGTTTCCTGATGCGAACTGTCTTCATCCGTCTTTTTCCCGCCCTCAGCATATTGATTTCGGCAAACTGGATTCTGCGGGCCTCCGCCATAGCCATCATCGGCGGACTCCTGGGCGCCTCCTATCCGGCCTGGCTCGCCAGCCGTAAGGACCCAGTGGAAGCCCTCGCCTACGAATAAAATGCCATATTTAACGCTCTCCCAACCCACATACTCGCTAGGAAGAAATGGCGAACGCGACTAGAATATTTCCATCCTCGGAAGTGTTGACACTCGCACGGGAGCGGGCGTTGGAGCCGATACTTAAAACTGAAAATTTGTGGAAGGTGTATCGTTCCGGCAAGGTCGAGGTGCCGGCGCTCCGCGGCGTCAACATGGAAGTCTTCCCGGGCGAGTTCGTTTCCATTATGGGCCCCTCTGGCTGCGGCAAGTCGACCATGTTGCACGTGATCGGCGGCTTGGCCCAGGCCACTCGCGGCCGCGTCCTGCTGGACGGCAATGATCTCACCACCATGACCGATGCGGCCCGCACTCTTCTCCGCCGCCATAAAGTAGGCTTCGTTTTTCAGAAGTTCAATTTGCTGCCCACTCTCGACGCTTATCACAATATCGCGCTGGCACAGCACATTCACGGAAACGGCTTCGATCCTCATCGCTTTGAAGTGGTAGCTAATCTCCTCGGACTCACCGGGCGTCTGACGCACAAGCCTTCGGAGCTTTCCGGCGGCGAGCAGCAGCGCGTGGCTCTCGCTCGCGCGATTGTCAGCGAGCCGAAAATTGTTCTGGCCGATGAGCCCACCGGAAACCTGGACACGAAAAGCTCGGAAGCCGTCCTGAACCTGCTGCGGCAGCTCAACAAAGATTTGGGGCAGACGATCGTGATGATTACTCATAATCCCGATGCTGCCGCGTACGGACATCGCGTGCTGCACATGCGCGACGGTCAGGTTGTTGACGGCTCCTCAGTCCACTAACATGCGCAAGGTATGGCAGGGAATCGTTCGAACGATTTTTTGGTCCTTCGAGCGCGGAAGCTGGCCGTACGATTTGATGGTCGTCGCTATCGTTCTATTTGTGCTCCTCACGCCGCGCACTCTGTTCCACGACCAGCCCCAAACGATTACCCTGGCAAGCTCCGACGTTCAGCTTTTGTCCGAAGACCGTGACAATCAAACCCACACCTATCGGCTGGATGCCAAAGTCTTGCAGCCTGAAAAGCGCGCCAAAGAACCCACGCCCGAGCTTGAGCGCGAAACACACGACATTCTGAGCCGCGCCGTCGACGATTTGAAAGAGCGCACGTTTCAGGTCACGCGTATCGACCCGCTGCGCGCGCCGGACGGTTCAGTGGTCTATTACGATATTACCGTCCATCCCTGACCGCCGAGTTTCGCCCGTCGCTACTGCTTTTTTGCAACGAGGAACCCCCCTATCAGCCGATGCATCTAACCCTATGTGTTATCATGACGCACGATTTTAACCGCGAGTTTGGAATGGGTCCCGGGGGAACGTTTTGATGGTCAATCGGATTAAGTTGACGGCATCGCTTTGCTTGGCTCTTTGCGTGATTTGCGTGGGCGGCCGGGCGCAGAACAGGGGACCGTGGACGGTGGAGTCAGTCTTGCGACAGCTCGATATGCAGGACAAAACTTTTCGCAGCCTCTCGGCGGATGTAGAACGCACGAAAGTCACGGTCGTGGTCAACGACCACTCCACGGAAACCGGTACCCTCCTCGTCCGCGGCGACAAAATGCTTCTGCAAATGAAAGCTCCCGACGTGCGCACAGTTCTACGTACCGGCGACAATCTCTACGTCTACACTCCTGGTTTGAATCGCGTCGAGGAATACAATTTGGGCAAGAACCGCACGATGGTGGACCAATTTCTGCTGCTCGGTTTTGGTACATCGGGCAAAGAGCTTGAGAAGAGTTATCTCGTCACGCTATTGGGCGAACCATTGCTGGATGATAAGAAGACTGTGGAGTTGGAGTTAACTCCAAAATCTGCGGAGGCGCGGAATCAGATTTCGAAAATTCAGATCTGGTTCGACGAATCGTCGTGGCTTCCCGTCCAACAGCAATTCAACGAAACTGGTTCCGGCGACTATTTCACCATTCGCTACTCGAAGATCGTTCGCAATCCAGCGATCGGCGAGTCCGAGTTCAAACCTCACTGGCCGAAAGGCACAGAAAGAACACATCCTCAAGGTTAGTCTCACGGGTTGAAGAACCGCGCTTTCGTTCAAGCCTTCGAAGTTCTCACTTTCTCCACGGTCCGGGCGGCCGATTCGTGTTCGAGCAACGTCCGTTTGCGTTCTAGGCCCCAGCGATATCCAGCCAGATTTCCGTCCGCACGCACGACCCTATGGCACGGGACGACCACCGACACAGGGTTGGTCGCGCAGGCGCGCGCTACAGCACGAATTGCCCTTGGATGCCCGATCGCTCGCGCAATTTCAGTGTAGGTACGAGTCGCGCCGTAAGGAATTCGCTTTAGCTCCTCCCAGACACGCCGGCGAAACGCAGTAGCTTGCACATCGGTTGGCAAATCAAGATGCGGCTCTGTCCCCCGAAGATGCGCCAGTACCTTGCGCACCCATTCTTTGAGGTTTTTCGAGGCGCTGCTGTCGCTGTCTATCTCCGCACGCGGATACTCCTTTTTCAGGGCGGCTTTCAGCGGAGAGTCCTTTTCTCCGAGGTAGAGCGCGCTGATTCCTCGATCGGTCGCAGCCACGAGCAGGCGGCCCAGCGGCGAATCGACGATCGTGTAGTGAATCTGCATCCCGGCGCCACCGTGGCGATAGGTCCCGGGCGTCATGCCAAGCTGCGATGGAGCGCGTTCATACAAACCTCTGCTTGAGCCAAATCCAGCCTCGTACAATGCTGTGGTCACATCGTCTCCTTTTTGCAAATTGGATTTCAGGCGCCGCATACGCTGCGCGTCAGCGTACTGCCGAGGCGTGATGCCCATCACGCGGCGGAACGCACGTTCAAGTTGGTGCGATGGCATTCGCACCGCTCGGCTAAGCGATGCAAGAGTTAAAGTTAAACCAGACTCGTCACTGGCGTCATCCTCGGCTCGGATCCGAGCATCGATCTCGCGGCAAACCCTGGCCACCGATTCCGTACGCGGATCTGTCAGATTTATCGCGCGCGGCCGGCACCGGCGGCACGCTCGAAAACCCTGCTGTTCAGCCGCCTCGGGAAGCGGGAAAAACACTACTTGTTCGCGCCGTGGTTTGCGAGAAGGACATGATGGGCGGCAATAGATTCCCGTAGAACGAACGGCATAAACAAAAGTGCCATCCGACGCTCGATCGCGTGACTTCACCGCCTGCCAAAGTGCCTCGAGCCGAGGCCCTTCGCTGCGTCTTTGCGTTTGACTGGAAGTTCGCGCCATTTGTTTGATCACCGACTGCATTCAATCACAAATCGAAATTACCGAATCCAGGTGAGATTCGCTATCCGTTTCTTGCGTTCAAACTAGATTTCCACAGCCTTTCGCCTGGGTGGGAAATCGCGCTGAGGAATACTCCAAATGGCGTGTCGTCGTGGGGTTACATCATACGGCACTTTCGCCTTTACCCCCGTTGACGCGGTACAATAGCACGCGCATATTCGGACTCCACAGGGGTGGGGTCAGGCAACACTTGGGGGGAGAAGCTATGGGGGCTGCTCCGCAACGGAACAGAAAGTCATCGGTATCGCCGCTGCGTGTAGTGGAAGTTCAGACTCGTACGACGTCGGTGCCCGCGCAAGGTAAACCAGGGCCACAACGTTTCGCTCGTATTCCAACGCACGCCATTGGCGTCGCAACCGAACGCCGCTGTAATCCTCGCGCTTCACTTTCGCTGCCGCTTCGCTTGATTCGCGTCGGCGATGTTGTCGAACCTGTTCCGGTCACTCTCGTGACGCGAAATATCAGCTCGGGCGGCGTTTATTTCCTGGCACCGCGTAAGTTTGAACCCGGCACCGCCATCGAACTGGAAGTTGCGCTGGTCGAACGTCCGATGGGACAGGGACGAGTGCAAATGTACACCGCGGCACATATCATTCGTGCTGAAGAAGTTGACACGCCAGGCTGGCACGGCTACGCCGCGACGTTCGACGACTTCGCGCTCCGCCGCGATGACGTTCTCCCGCTTCGCTACCAAGCGAGCTAGGGTTTCCTTGATCTCGGATGATTAAGGGAAGTCAAATCACCGCAAGCAGTTAACCGGCAGAATTACAAACGCAAGAGTTCCGTCGCCCACAGGAATACCCACGGCTTTCCGCCCGGAAACCCCAGTGCGCTAAGAAGATCGCGCTAGAGCGAATTCAGGAAAGCGATCAGTTGTTTCTTTTCTTCGTCGCTTAGGTTCATCTGAAACCGCTGGTTATAAAAATTCACCAGCTGGTCCAGGTTCTGCGCTGCTCCATTGTGAAAATACGGAGCGCGGGAGGCCAGTCCGCGTAGGATGGGCCCCTTGATCCGATTGACGTCGCTGCACGCGCCCGTAATTAAGCCCTTGCCAGGGTCGGTGGTGTTGACGACATACGGCTCTGCTGCAGTCTGCGCGGTGGCGAATGGATTCGGGCAACCCGTGATCTGATAAACCGGAAGATCGGGAAAGTCGAGCTGCGCAAGGGCGCTGGCGATCTGCGGATCGGTCTCGCTGGCGGGGTCGTGGCCCGTGCCAATATCCAGCGGCAAAGGCAACGAGTGATCGCCCACATTTGGCGCATCGTGGCACGTCGTGCAGGTACCCTCGAAGGATGCGATGGGCAGCGTTGTGCCCAGGGCGGCGGCTAGCGTGGCATTGTCATTCAATCCCCGGACATTCGATATGCTGAACGTATGGGTGTTGAATATGGCCTCGCCCGCAGCGATGTTTTTTTGCGCTGTTGCCAGAGACTTAGCGAATGGGTCCCGCGAATCGGGCGGATTTGCAAAGCCGGTAAACAGTGTAAATACCGTTGGATTGAACGGGATGTGGTTAGGATCCTGTCCCAGCGTATCGTTGATACCTGGGTAGTACGCTGCCTGTGAAAGATTCACTGGCCCGCCCTGGGCTTCCTTTGTGATCAGCAAGCCGGCCTGGTTGTCGAAAACTTGAGCGCTGAAAAGTCCCAGCTCGAAATTAACGATCGCTGTTTGTTGCGCTACGGTCGGTGGCAATCCCTGCGCATGCGTCGTAGTCGCGTCCACGGCCTGATGCATAAGATCGCTGAAGAGGTTCGCCGGGTCTGTCGTGCGGTCGTTCAAGGGCAGGATCGTCTCGCGGCCGTCGAACATGATCGTGCTCAGGAATTTTAGATTCGTGGTAGGCAGCGGGCGTCGGAAGACGGACGCAGTCTGTTCTCCGGTTGCGGGACCAGTTACCAACGCGCAACCGTACGGATCATGCGTTGCTACGATTTGAAATTGGACGGGGTTCGGCGTGGGCACCGTAAGCGGAATCCGGATCAAGCCATGGCCCAAGAGCAAGCTGTGGTCCGCTGGATTCCTCGACGAGCCGTTGGGACAATTAGCTCCGTCAACGGCAGCGAACAGTGGATCCTGTCCTTGCGTCGAGAAAAACCGCTCCTGTATGTTCTGGGTACTTAGCCCCATGGCATTGCTTGCGATGTGGCACGTGCTGCAGGACCTGCCGTTGGTACCCAAGCTCTGAAAGAACGGATTGCTGTGGTCGAACGGCCCGTTCAAGTTATAGGTCGCGATTACACCGCTAGGATCGAAGAACGCAAACAGTTGCGGAATCACCGCTGCCGACACTGCAGTCGCTAATCCTAGCACTAACATCGCGAGCCCCAGTTTCTTGCGTCGGCTTGTGGTCCAAGATTGCAAAATCATCTTCATCCGCATAGTCCACCTCTCTGGCGTGTAAACATAGGATTGTCGTCTCTCGGCACAACCCAAACTCGGTACACATACGGCTACGAATACTGATTGAGTTGGGACATGAATCTCAAACTTCCGTTCAAAGGTCAATGGATGGCGGCTGACAATAAGCTGGAATCGATCTGTATGTCTAAGTGATTCAGTACACTAAATTTATATTGCCGATGCCGGCAATCTTAGTCAGAATACAATCAGGTTTGACAAGTGTCCTTATGCCTGAGCCGGCCAATAGATATCGTTTTGGTCCCTACGAACTGCGGACCAGGACACGGGAACTCTACAAACAGGGCACCAAGCTTAAGTTGCGTCCTCAGCCGTTCCAGGTCCTTAAGATATTGGTTGAGCGGGCCGGTGACGTGGTTTCTCGCGAAGAACTACACGAGCTGCTGTGGCCCGCGGAAACTTTTGTAGACTTCGAGCAGGGGCTGAACACCTCGATCAAGGTCTTACGTGGGGTGCTCAGCGATTCCGCGAGCGAGCCGCGCTATATAGAAACCTTGCCGAAGCTTGGCTACCGGATCATCGTTCCTGTTGAGGCGCAGGCCGAGGAGCCTGCACCGTCGAATGAAACGGACGCTCCGGGGCAAAACGCGGCCGTCGAGACTCTGGTCAGCGAGAAAATTCCTCAGGACCGCATCCCGCAGCCATTCGTCGTGAGACGATGGCGGCTGTTAGCTGGAATTTCAATCGCCTTGATCGCTGCAGTGTTGGGCGGCTACTTTCAGTGGTCGCGTTCCCATTCCGCTCCCCAACCATCTGGCGGCCGCACGATGCTCGCAGTCCTTCCCTTCGACAATCTCACGGGGGATCCTTCGCAGGATTACTTCAGTGACGGCCTCACCGAGGAAATGATCGCGCAGCTGGGACGCCTAGATCCGCAGCACCTGGGAGTGATCGCGCGCACTTCCGTAATGCACTACAAGAATACCTCAGAGCAATTGGAGCAGATCGGCCACGAGTTGGGAGTTCAGTATGTGCTGGAGGGCAGCGTTCGCCGCGATGCGGACAAAGTTCGAATCTCAGCCCAGCTGATTCAAGTAAAAGATCAGAGCCACGTTTGGGCCCGGCAATACGATCGCGAGCTAAACAATCTCTTGGCCTTGGAAGGCGAGATCGCCCGGGAGATCGCCGGAGGCATCCAGCTCACTCTCGGCAGTGCGAATCATATCGACTCCGCCCGTCATCAGGTTTCTCTCTCTACGAGTTCGTACGAAGCATATGACCTCTACCTAAGAGGGCTATACTTCTGGAACAAAAGAACTGGTCCGGATTTTGAGCGGGCCATCGAATATTTTCAGCAGGCCACAGAAAAAGATCCTAATTATGCACAAGCGTATACCGGTCTAGCGGATTCTTACGTGCTGATGGCCGGCTATAGCGACGTTCCGCCCAAAGAGTTCATTCCCAAAGCACGCGCGGCAGCGCTACGGGCTGTTGAACTCGACGATACATTGGCCGAAGCCCACGTCTCTCTCGCCGTAATTGCACAAGATTACGATTGGGACTGGCCTACCGTCGAAAAGGAATATCGGCGCGCCATCGAACTGAACCCCAACTATCCCACTGCGCATCAGTGGTATGCCGAGTCGTTGGCGCTGCAAGGCCGTTTCGACGAAGCGTTCGTTGAGATCGAACGCGCACGCCAGCTCGATCCTCTCTCGTTAATAATTGGATCGGACTACGCGGTAATTCTTTACTTCTCTCGCCAATATGACCGCGCTATCGAACAGTTTCGCTCCGTGATGGACAGGGAGCCGCGTTTTCCGCGGGCACACATGGTGGTATATGCCTATGTAGAAAAAGGCATGTATGCGGAGGCTCTGGCAGATATACAGAATTGGCGTCGTCTCGGCGATGGCTCGCAGTCGATGCTGCTGGCGTACGTGTGGGGCCGTGCGGGCCAGCAGGTGGAGGCCAGGCGGGCGCTTCGAGACCTGCAATTGAGGCCGGGTGAGGAAAGTTATGCATACTCGATCGCCGTGGCTTATCTCGGCATCGGCGATAACGAGAAAGCCATCACGTGGCTGCAAAAGTCGTACACCGAGCGCACCATCACTACCGCTCTTCGCGTCGATCCAGTCTTTGATCCGCTGCGCAGCGACCCCCGGTTCCAGCAGCTTCTGCGCGGCATGCGGTTAACCCAATAGAGTTATTTTCTTGAATACGATTGGACGAGAGCGGCGCTAGGACTAAGCCATGAGAGCTTGGAACCGGGGATGGTCGCGCAGTGAGTTCAGATCCGCATCATTTTGTGCCCAGCGCTTATACCAGAAAGCGTGGGTCATAGCCTTATCCAAACAATCGATCGCCTCATCGGGTTTTCCTTGCAGCGCATAGACGCAGGCGATGTTGTAAAGAATCCCGCAGTCCTCGGGGTCGATGGCCAGAGCGCGCTGGGCCCAATCTAAGCTTCGAGCCCTCTCTCCCAACTGGCACAGCGCATTTGCTCCCAAGTACAGCGCGCGTGCGTCATCCGGGTGCAGCTCGAGATGCTTCTCGGCCCGCTGCCAGGCACGCCGGTAGGAGTCCTGCGCATCCTGCTTGCGGTCCAGCCCCGTATAAACCATCGCAAGCAATTGCGGTGCTTGGTAGTCCTCAGGCTTCACGTCAGAGGCCTGCTCGAACTGACGCGCTGCCTCTTTCAGCTTCCCCTGCTGGAAACAAGCCCGTGCGTAAAAGTAATAAGCCTCGAAGAGCCGGGAGTCCAGCCGAATAGCGGTCTGGAATTCAAGCTCGGCCTCGTCGTAGCGCTTGCTCAGTGAAATCGCAAGCCCCCGCGAAACGTGCGCCTCAGCCAAACCTGGATCAAGGAGCAAAGCTTTCCGGCTGGCCTCGTCTGCCGCTTGAAGATTTGTCTCGCTGGCCTCCCAGTACATGTACAGATAAGAATGGCAATCGGCCACGCCCGCGTAGGCCCGAGCATAGCCAGGGTCGATCTCGATAGCACGAGTAAACATCTGTCGCGCAAAATCGTACCCGCGTCGCCGAAACTGATAGAAGAATTGCCGCCCTCGCAAATAATAGTCGTAAGCTTTAACGTCCGCCGTCGGCGGCTTGGCGATAGCTTCTTTTTCGCTGGCGGTCAGCATCACTTTCAAAGCGCCTGCAATGCTCTGCGCAATTTCGTCCTGAATGGCGAATACGTCTTCCATCTCGCGGTCGTAGCGTTCTGCCCACACGGAGTGGCGCGTCCGTGTCTCCACAAGCTGAGCGGTGATTCGCAACCGGTTTTTGGCGCGGCGCAGGCTGCCGCCTAACACGTAAGCGGCGTTGAGCTCCTGTCCCACTTGAGGCGCGGTGACCGGCTTGTCTCGATACACCAGCATTTCAGCGCGCGGGAACACTCGAAGCTTACCGATTTTGGATAGCTCCGTGATGATGTCTTCCGTCATGCCGTCGCGGAAGTACTCGTCATCCTTAGCTCCGCTCAGATTTTCGAAGTAAAGCACCGCTACCGATTTTTCGACTGCAGTCGCAGTCGCCGCCGCGATTCGGCCCGAGCCGGAGTCGCGCTTTAGCTGCTGAAGGTCAGCGCGCAACTTTTCCGCGCTTGCGTAGCGCTGCTCTGGGGCCTTCTCCAACAATCGGTTGACGATCTTTTCGAGTTCGCCTGGGACCTTCGGATTCAGGCGCACCGGCGAGACCGGCGCACGATTGAGAATCGCGTCGAAGATGACAGCCGACGTGCTGCCTGAAAACGGCAAGCGTCCCGTTCCCATTTCGTACAGCACCACACCGAACGAAAACAGATCGCTGCGCGCATCTACGTCCTCGCCGCGTGCTTGCTCCGGGGACATGTACGCTACGGTTCCCATGGCCGTGCCCGGGCTGGTGAGGTACTCGGGAACTGCCGCCGCTGTATCCTCTGCGAATACTGCCACGGCTTCGCCGACCCGCTGCCGTCTAGACGCCATTTTCGCCAGTCCGAAATCGAGAACCTTGGCATTGCCATTTTGGGAGATGAAAATATTTGCCGGCTTTATGTCACGGTGAACAATTCCTTTCGCATGCGCGGTGGCTAACGCATCGGCAATCTGGATACTGAGCTCGAGAATCTCCTCGATTTCCATGGGTCGGCCTTCAATGCGGTGCTTCAGCGTGGCGCCTTCGAGATATTCCATGACAATAAACGGTCGGCCTTCATGCTCGTCAATATCGTAGATCGTGCAGATGTGGGGATGATTCAACGCCGAAGCGGCACGCGCTTCACGCTGGAATCGTTCGAGGGCCTGCCGATCCTTGGCGGAATCTTCCGGCAGGAATTTCAGGGCGACGCTGCGGCCCAGCCGCGTATCCTCGCCGCGGTACACCACACCCATGCCGCCACCGCCGAGTTTGTCGATTATGCGGTAGTGGGAAAATGTCTGGCCAACCATGGAGGTTAGGATCCTTTGCGAACGCGAATGCTATCGTCTGCTGGAGAACAAGTCAACGTGGAGGCCGGCGTCGAGGTGATGACCTCGCGCTTAGCGACATCTGGGCGCCGTCAACATTGCAGTGCCATGCCGCGCGAAAAACTTGTGTTTACGCGCTGGCTACCTTAAGACAGAGCTTTCCGATGTTTTCACCCTTGAAGAGCTTCAGCAGCGTGTCGGGAAAAGTTTCAAAACCCTCCACGATGTGCTCGCGCGATTTCAATTTTCCGGCGGCCATCCAGCCGGCCATTTCGCGAGCGGCCTCGGGATAACGATCGGTGTAGTCAAATACCACCATGCCTGTCATGCTGGCGCGATTCACGAGCAGCGAAAGATAATTCGACGGCCCTTTGATCGGAGTGGTATTGCAATATTGCGAGATCGCTCCGCAGATTACGATTCGCGCGCCGCGCGCGAGCTGCGTGAGCGCGGCATCAAGAATGTCGCCACCCACGTTGTCAAAATAAACGTCGATGCCTTTCGGGCAATGCTGCTGGAGAGCTTTGCGCACATCCTCCGACTTGTAGTCGATGGCAGCATCGAAGCCGAGATCCTTTACGATGTAACTACACTTCTCCGCGCCGCCGGCGATCCCCACGACGATACATCCTTTTATCTTGGCGATTTGTCCCACGACTGTGCCCACCGCTCCAGCCGCACCCGAGACGACTACTGTCTGCCCAGGCTTGGGCTGCCCGATATCCAGCAAGCCGAAATAAGCGGTCATTCCCGGCATTCCAAGCGTGCCGAGAAAAACCGGCAGAGGAATCGCGCCAGCGTTCACTTTCGTGATGCCTGCGCCGTTCGAGATGGCGAACTCTTGAACGCCGAACGCACCGTAAACGTGATCGCCCACCGCGAACTTGGGATTCTTCGACGCAATCACGCGCCCCAGCGCCCCTGCTCGCATCACTTCGCCGATACCTACCGGAGCAATGTACGATTTCCCTTCGTTCATCCACCCCCGCATCGCCGGATCGAGCGAGATATACAGAATCTTTACGAGGAATTCGCCCTCGTTCGGGTCGCGAACGGGCTCTTCCTTATAATTCCAATCAGTTCGCTTAGGCATACCCACGGGACGCGCTGCAAGTTCAAATTTATGATTTACATCGCTCATGGCTAATCCTCCGCTGCTAACAACCCCGGCAGGGCCTCGCCAGCCGATTGTTGATAGTCGCTTACAGATGACAGTGACTAACGCGGCGGGCATTGTATATAATCGCGTCGACTGTGCCAAGTCACCACATTCTTTGCACTCGGGAGGGCTAAATGGCCGGAGCACCCGCAAACGTATTGAACATGCCGCGACCCCCTGTATTTTCCACCGCTGCGGAGGAGCGCCGGCATCGCAAACAGATGCTGGCCGCCGCATTCCGGCTTTTTTCGAAGTTCGGATTCGACGAAGGAGTAGCGGGGCACATTACCGCGCGCGATCCGGAACGGCTCGATCATTTCTGGGTGAACCCGTTCGGCATGCATTTCGGCCAAATCCGCGCGTCGGACTTGATTCTGGTGAATCACCACGGCGAAGTTGTCGAGGGTAAATATCCCGTGAACGGCGCTGCGTTCGCCATCCATTCGCGAGTCCACGCCGCGCGCCCCGATGTGATTGCCGCCGCACACGCGCATTCGCTGAGTGGGAAATCTTGGGCCTCGCTCGGACGTCTGCTCGATCCCATCACCCAGGATGCCTGCGCGTTCTACGAGGACCACGGATTGTTCGCCGAGTTCACTGGCGTGGTTTACGAAACCTCGGAGGGCGAGCGAATCGCCCAAGCCCTCGGACAATATAAGGCCGCGATTTTGCGGAATCATGGACTGATCACTGTCGGTCAAACCGTCGAGGAAGCCGCGTGGTGGTTCATCACTATGGACCGCAGTTGCCAGGCTCAACTGCTCGCGGAAGGTGCGGGCAAGCCGGTAAAGATCGATCACGCGACAGCGCTTGGCACCAGGGAACAGGTCGGCAGCCATCTCGCCGGGTGGTTCCAGTTTCAGCCCCTGCTCGCGCGCATCACCCGCGAACAGCCCGATCTGCTTGAGTAGTTGAACCAATTAGGGTTTTCTATAGCCTTCTCGCCGCCCATAGAAACCGCGACTTCGTCGCTTAACAAGAGTCGAGAATCTTTGAGCGGCTGTGTAGCTCCCTACGTTCTGCGTCCCAGTAATTGGAATGCGACTTATGAGTATTCGTATGTCCGGCCGCCCGATTGCTCCGTAAGACATCCGCTATCTTCTGGAGATTATTGACCGGCAGTTACTTAACTCTAAAAGTACCTTCGTAGAACCTTGGCTATGCAATTGCGAAAGCGCAGCCCAGTGCGTCGTGTAGGCGCATATGTTCAGAGCCGTCAATGTTGGACGAGTCTGCGATTCGGTTTGCCGCAAATGGGCCGCCTGTGATCGCTGTCCCGGAGAGGCTGTCAGTCGCAGGCCTTGGCTCGATCCTTCCTTGGCTTCTGGGTTAGGAGGAGTGATGAACGTTCACAAAGGTCGTGATGTTTCCGTGGGCACCTTGTTCGCTCAGATTTTTCTGCTAATCATCCTATGTTTTTCCTTCTGTTTGATTGCGCAAGCACAGTCAACGGCAGTGTTGAACGGTACGGTCACTGACCCATCGGGCGCGGCAGTTCCGTCAGCCAAAATTGTCGTGACGAACCAGGCAACCGGAGAGGTGTGGAACACCCAAACCAATAGCGATGGATTGTATGTTCTGCCTTCCCTCCCTCCTGGAATTTACCAAGTCAGTGTGACCACGGAAGGTTTTCAGAAACTGATAGTCAAGGGTCTCGAGCTGGACGTTGCGACTACGGTGACCAGGGATCTTCAGTTGACCGTCGGTTCGGTCACTCAGGAGGTGACTGTCACTACAGAAGCTCCTTTGATAGAGACCTCCACAACTGGTGTAGGGCAGGTCATCGATCCGAAAACGGTCCAGGATATTCCTTTGAATGGCCGCCATTTCGTGGATTTGAACTTGCTCACTGCTGGGACCGTTACGCCGCCCCAAAATGGATTTCTCACCGCTCCATTGCGAGGTCAGGGATCGTTCGCCATCGACACAGCCGGTCAACGGGAAGACACAACCAACTGGTTGGTCAACGGCATTAACTTGAACGATCCAGCGCAGAACCAAGTCACCTTCCAACCGCCGATCGATACGCTCGATGAATTCAAAGTGGATAATTCCACGTTCTCCGCACAATATGGACGCAACGCGGGGTCCATCGTCAACATGGCAACCCGTTCCGGCTCCAATGACTACCACGGCGAAGCTTTCGAGTTTTTCCGTAACGACGATCTGGATGCCCGAAACTTTTTCAACGTACCGCCTAGCCCTCAGGCGCCTTTCAACCACAATGAATTTGGTGGAGATGTGGGCGG
>Ga0209330_1000017_pt1 | contig 86358 bp, 72 predicted proteins | sample JacPinW_OM2H0_O3_FD_187969 | JGI IMG/M metagenome (GOLD analysis project Ga0209330, IMG submission 187969) | Forest soil microbial communities from Algoma, Ontario, Canada - Jack Pine, Ontario site 1_JW_OM2H0_O3 (SPAdes) (version 2) | ecosystem: Environmental > Terrestrial > Soil > Boreal... | reverse complement strand
CGAAAAGAAAAGTAAAAGTACCAAGCCACAGCAAGCGACGCAGAAGCCGATTGCTCAATGTCGCGCCGCCCGGAGCGATTTAAACTTCTCTAGTAATTTGACCGATAATCCGTCGAAGCTTCCATTCGACATCACTATTACCATGTCCCCGGCCTTGGCATTCCCCGCGAGATACTCGGCAATTTCTTCCGAGGATTCAAACGCCTTAGCCGGACGCCCACGCTCGAGTAATGAATCTGCGATTTGTTCGGGTGAAAGGCGCTCTTCTTCTCCGAGTAGCTGCGCGCGGTTCACCGGGCCAATCAGTACGGCATCGGCAATCGCGAGAGCGTCGGGAAGCACCTGCTGAAATATTTTTCGGCGCATCGTGTTGGAACGCGGCTCGACCGCAGCCCAGATCTTCCGTCCGGGCCAACGCGTTCGCGTGGCCTCCAGCGTTAGACGTATGGCCGTAGGATGGTGAGCGAAATCCTCAACTATCAGGACGCCATTTTCCTCGCCTTTGACTTCCATTCGTTTCCGCACGCCTTGAAACGTTGCGAGCGCTCCCTTAATAGCCTCGCATTCAACTCCGCGGCCGTACGCCACCGCAATCGCTGCGAGGGCGTCGAGCACGTTGTGCTTGCCTGCTACCGGCATGCGGACGCGCGTGACTTCGCTGCCGCGAAACGCCACGCGAAATTCCGTTGCCGAGTCCTGCCATAGGACATCGCCCGCGTACCAATCGCATCCAGGCGTGAACCCAAATGTCTCCACCGGGCAAAACGCTTTCGCCGACGTTTCCCGTAGCTCGGGGCTTTCACCCCAGATCAAAATGCGTCCGCGCCGCGGAACCAGATTCACGAGCCGGCGGAATTGCAGAGCAATCGCTGCGAGATCGGCGTAAATGTCCGCGTGGTCGTATTCCAACGAAGTGAGAATCAACTCATCGGGATGGTAGTGGAGGAATTTTGGCCCGCGATCGAAGAATGCGGTCTCGTACTCGTCGCCTTCGATAATGAATTCTTCTCCGCCGCCCAAGCCATAGCTTCTTTCGTTGAAATTCGGTAAAACACCCCCCACGAGAAAATCCGGCCGGCGTCCTGCTACGTGAAAAATCCAGGCGAGCATCGCAGTGGTAGTCGTTTTGCCATGCGTGCCCGCTACCACTATGGAAGTATGCCCGGGAATAAAATATTGCTCCAGCAGCTGCGGCATCGAACAATATGGAATCCTTTCGTCGAGTACGTATTCGATCTCCGGATTTCCGCGAGCGATGATGTTCCCCACCACCGCGAGATCCGGTCGCGGCCGCAAATTCTCCTCGCGAAAACCCTCGTTCCACCGTATTCCCAGCGAATCCAGCAATGTCGAAGCCGGCGGATACACATTTACATCCGATCCGGTGACATGAAACCCGCGTTCGCACAGCATTCCCGCGACGGGAGCCATAGCCGCTCCGGCAATTCCCATCAGATGGATGTGTTCGGGGTTTTGTTCTACCATTCAAGCCTCTTCAACGATTCGTGTCTCCCGTGGTGCATGCAGGCTCTAACATTTCCAACGTCGTGGCGCCAGATTCGTTTGCGGAAAGCCGCGCGCGAACTCCCAAGGGCAGCGTCAACATCGGCCGCGAGGTGTGTCCAATCGCCGCGCCCCAGACAATCGGAAATCCCAACGGTTTCAATATCCGCCGAGCGACGTCTCTCGCCGTCTCAGCGCCGGCTGGACCTTCGCAATCAGGAAAATCGCCAAGGATAACGCCGGAAACGCCGCGGAATTTTCCCGCCTGTTTAAGGTGCATCAGCGCGCGGTCAATTTGCCAGGGCTTCATCCCTCGGTCTTCGAGAATCAGGATGGCCCCGTGTGTGTCCAGTTCCCATGCCGTACCCAACGTTGTTTCAAGCAGAGTCAAACACCCTCCGAGGAGCGTGCCGTCCGCCCGGCCCGGAGTCAATGGTTCAGCGTCGATCAGCTTGATCATCCATCCGGTCCGAGTTTCCGCTACCGCGTGTGAAAAACTCTCGCGATCGTAGCCTTCGGCGAGCCCTTCTCCTTTGTCAAACCCGGAAGCGACCATGGGACCGTAAAATGTAACCCACCGGAATTTTTGCCATAGAAAGATTTGAAGGGACGTCACGTCGCTATAACCCAGAAGAATTTTCGGAGTAGACAGCGCGACGCTCAACCCATCGAGTAGATAATTAGAACCATATCCGCCCCGTGTACAAAAGATCGCTCGCGTATCGGCCTCGCCGAATGCTTCCTTTAAAGCCGCGACGCGGTCAGCGCAGCCTCCTGCAAAAAAACCGTCTCGCGCAAGCGCAGTGGAGTCGTCTATTCTTGTTCTGTAGCCGAGCCTCGCGAGTTCTCCGCTCCCTTTTTCCACTCGATCAGGCTCGACCGGACTCGAAACGGAAATGACCCGAATCATGTCTCTCGGTTGGAGAGCATTGGGTTTTAGGGCTTGGGGCATAGGCGCAAACGAGAATAAGGAATTTCCGGCGGCTAGTCCAGACAACATGGCGATTCGGTTTACATCCCAGCAGCCTGGCGATCGAATTTTCAGAAGGAAGTTAGGGTGAGAAGCACGTCCCCGTAACCGCTGACCGGTGCAGTTGACACAGCGGACGTCGAAGCGAAAGCTGCTAGGCGACCGTTTAAGATGACGGGCACGGCCACAAATTGATCGACAGTCAACGCCGGGGCTTGCGACGAATTCACAGGTGCAGCTACCGCAACCGTGCGAGCGGTGCATGCGCCTGTCACGCCAAAGCAGGTATCGCGTACGAATAGAAAAGTTTCCACAAAATGCTGGCGTTTCGGATTCGCCGAGACTCCAGATATAAAGCTAATGTATCGTCCGGATGCGCTGATCCATGGAGCGAACGCGTGTGAGTTCGCTGAGATCCCCGCGGTCTCAGCACCAATTAATGTCGTGGAAGGCGCACATCCGTCGGACGCGGTGGCGCCGAGGCACGTATCGCGCAAAAAGACGTTCGTCGCCGATCCCGATGCATCAACCGCAAGGTTCGAAGCGCTGGATTGAAATGCAACGAAACGGCCGTCACCGCTCACGGACGGGGCTCCGCTCCGCCCGTTGCCAGGCAGCCCAGCGGCAGAAATCGAGATTTCGGTAGTAGAAGGCGTGCAAACCGCTGGGACGTTCGCGCCTAAACAAGTGTCGTGCATGAGAATCTGAGCGGGTCGAACTGTTTCCGATACCCCGCCGCTCGCCACGAACGCGACATATCGCCCGTCGCCGGAGATCGCTGGAGCCAGACCCTCCGCACCGTTTCCCCCATATTCGGAGTCGATCGGAATCTCCACCGTTCTAGCAACACACGATTTCCCAGCGGTCAGGCCAGCGCAGGTGTCGCGCACGAAGATTTGAGATCCCGGACCCGTTTGTCCCGCAACCAGATTTGAAGACGAAGACGCGAACGCGATGTAGCGTCCATCGGCGCTAATTGACGCATATCCGCTGTCACCGGCGATCGGCAATTCGCCGGCAGCGCTTACCGATATGCCTTCCGTCTGCGGCACGCAACCCGAGGGCGCATTCACGCCGGTGCAGAGATCGCGCACGAAAAGATTCTTCGCCCGGCCCGCCGAGGAGTTTTGCTGGCCGGAAACAAGATTTGTCGCCACAGACTCGAAAACCACAAACCTGCCGTCAGCGCTAATGGCGACCTGACTGCCCGCTTCCGCGTTGGGCGAGCTTCCATCCAGGGCCACATCGACAGCCGTTGTTTTAGATGTACACGCGCCCGCACTCAGGCAAGTATCGCGCACAAAAATATTTCCCTGGGCACCTTGCGCGACCAAATTCCTGGCTTTCGAAAAGAATGCAATGAATCTGCCATCGGCGCTCATCGCTGGTGCTGCACTCGCTCCGTCCGCCGGCCCTCCGGAAGCGCTCACCGACGCCACCATGGGAAATGCTGCGTTGCCCGACATGAACGTAAAATCCACCGCCGGTGAAAACGTTTGAGTTCCACCCGGCGTCGCGTTGAAGACGCTAATGCTAGCGAAGCCAGGGGTTGCAATGTCGCTTGCTGGAACACTCGCCGTCAAGTTAGTGCTGCTGACAAAGGTAGTAACAAGCGGTGCCGAATTCCACGCGATTGTGGAACTCGGCGTTTGGAGCGTGGGCGCCACAAAGTTTGATCCGTTAACGGTGAGCGTGAACGCACCGCTTCCTGGTGTCGCGCTCGCGGGAGAAAGACTCGTAATCAACGGTCCGCCATTCTGCGCGGCATTGATCGTAAAAGTGGCGGAAAGCGAAGGACCGCCAGGCTCAGGATTTGTTACGGTAACCGCGGCGATGCCGGGACTTGCCACGTCGGTCGCCAGAATAGCCACGGAGATCTGCTGCGTAGTCTTATTCAACGTGCTGCTACGCATGGAACCGTTCCAAAAAACTTGCGAGGGCGGACTAGTGACGAAACCATTCCCGGAAATGAATAGAGTAAACGCCTGGCTGCCGGCCGTAATACTCGAAGGGAAAAGGCCCGATATCACAGGAGTAGGAGGGGGCTGGGTTGAACTGGAGCCGCAGCTGGCAAGCACGATTGAAAGCGCAAGCAGCCCCGCAACAGCAGTCCACCGCAAACGCATCAGTTGCATCCTCCTGTGATTCTTGCAAAGCCCTGAGTCCGCTCGCTGTAAAAAATCTCGCAAGCGGAAAAGGGAGATCTGAACAATTTCAACCGCGCGAAACGAACCGGAATTGATAGCATCCCGCTCACTGGCCGTCAACTCGGATTCCCCGTCAAAGCCTTTGGTTGGCCGCCGTAGATTTCTTTTCAGTTCCACCTATGCGAGTGGCCGATTCGAGATTGTCCCCGGTCGCGCGCAACTACAACTTGAAGGCCGTGAGTTGCAGAAACCGCCGAGCTCGAGCATTTATCTCTCGGCCTGTAAGATTCGTCAGTCTCTCGACTCCAAATCGCTCCACGGCAAAGCTTCCGAGCACCGAACCGTACACCATCGCGCGGCGAAGAGTGTGGTCGTTGACTCGACCTTCCCGGGCGAGATAACCCATAAAGCCGCCTGCAAAACTGTCGCCCGCTCCCGTCGGATCGTGCACCTCTTCAAGCGGAAACGCCGGCACGGAGAACAGAAAATTGTTGTGCACCATCAAAGCGCCGTGTTCGCCCCGCTTGATCACCAAAGTTCTGGGTCCCATTTTGAAAACGTGTTTCGCCGCGCGCATCAGATTGTGTTCGCCGGTCAACTGCCGCGTTTCGTCGTCGTTGATCATTAGTATCTGGGTGTGCTTCAACGTCTCGCGCAGTTCGGCTGGTGTCCGTTCGATCCAGTAGTTCATGGTGTCGAGTCCCACAACTTTCGGTTTGCGCTTCACTTGTTTCAGCACCGACCGCTGTAGCGTTGGATCGATGTTTCCCAGGAAAATAAACGATGAATCGCAATAGGCTTTCGGCAGAGTGGGACGAAAATTCGCGAACACGTTCAGCTCCGTCGCCAGCGTGGTGCGCTCGTTCATATTCTTGTTGTACCGGCCGGACCAGAAAAATGTTTTCCCGGCAGCGTGTTCGAGCCCGGCGAGATCGATATGGCGGCCATGAAAAACAGCTTCGTCTCTTGCACTGAAATCATCTCCGACAATTGCTACCACTCGAACAGGAGCGAAATAGCTCGCTGCTAGCGCGAAATAACTCGCCGCGCCTCCCAGTGTTCGTTCCACTTTGCCGTGCGGCGTTTCGAGGGCATCGAAAGCGACAGAGCCGACGACGAGCAGCGACATTCAGTCTCCTAATCAGGAAATATATTTGCCAATAATGGGCGCGAGGCGCTTCTTCGCAGCGCGCGAAATCGTCGAGCGGTCCGTAAGGATTGCATGAGCGAGCGCCGACCCACACTTGCAGTTCCGCGCGTCCGGCAACTCGCGGACTACTGCATGCAGAACGCGCTGCACATTTGCCGTATTGCGGCTCAAATTTCCGATAATCTCGTCCAACGTCACCGCGTCATGTTGAGGATGCCAGCAATCATAATCCGTGATCATCGCGATCGTCGCGTAGCAAAGCTCGGCTTCGCGCGCGAGTTTCGCCTCCGTCAAATTCGTCATACCGATCACGTCAAACTGGAGCCCGCGGTAAGTCAGCGACTCCGCGAGCGTGGAAAATTGCGGCCCTTCCATGCAGAGGTAAGTCCCGGAGCGGTGAGCTTTCACGCCGGCGCGGTCGCAAGCATCTGCGACGTGCGCCGCCAAGTGCGCGCATGTGGGTTTGTCAAAACCTACATGCGCAACCACGCCGCCGCCAAAGAATGTAGCTACACGCAGCCGTGTACGATCGAAGAACTGATCCGGGATCAGGAAATCCAGCGGCGGCAAATCGTCGCGGAGAGATCCCACCGCGCTGACCGAAAGGACTCGTTCGACCCCAAGCATCTTCAGTGCACAGATATTCGCGCGGTAGTTGATCTCGGTTGGCGTTAGACGGTGGCCGCGGCCATGTCGAGCGAGGAATGCTACGCGCCGCCCTTCAAGTGTACCTATCACGATCGCGTCAGACGGATTGCCGAACGGAGTCCTAACGCGCACTTCGCGCGTATCGGTCAGTCCCGGCATTCCATACAGTCCGCTGCCGCCGATGATTCCAACGCGAACCGTTTCCTTCGCGCTTCTACTTTTTTTCTTTTTCGCCGCTCTTGCCATTCCACGCGCCTTTGAATTTCGCACTCGCTCAATCGATGGTAACCGGCTCTGCTTCCCATTTGCCGTCGCGTTCACGCAGATGCGCGGCGGGTACTTTCGGATCGTGCGCGAAGAGCGCGATCCAGCCCTCGCGAACAACTTCCGGAATCCACTTCTTTTTATTCTCCAACGTCGTCATCGGATAGAGGTCGTATCCCATGATCCACGGCAGCGCCAAATGGGCCGTGGTCGGAACCAGGTCCGCGAAGAAAAATGCGGTTTGGTCCCCTCCAGTAAGCTTCACACACTGCATGTTCGCCGTATGCCCCGGAACCCGGATCAGTTCAACTCCCGGAGCTATGGCGCGGTCGTCCACGAGCAGGGACCACTTCCCTGCGGGTTCGAGAGGCGCGTAATTCTCGAGCATGTAACTCGCGCGGTCGCGCTCCGTTGGATTCTTCGCGTGTTCGAATTCTCCGCGCTGAACGACGTATCGCGCGTGTGGAAAGGCGGCGACCACTTTATCTTTTTCAACCCGCGTGTTTCCGCCGCAATGATCGAAATGCAGATGCGTGTTGATTACGATGTCGATCTCCTGCGGATGGACGCCGTAATCGAGCAGTCGTTTCGTTAGGTGCGGGCCATCCAACGCGAAAATGTCTCGCCGTTTCGCGTCCCATTTATCTCCCGCTCCGGTTTCAACCAGGATGGTTTTTCCTCCGGCACGAATCAGCAAACAATTCATCGCCAGCGTGATACGGTTACTGGCGTCCGCCGGAATTTTCTTCTCCCACATCGGCTTGGGGATGACGCCGAACATCGCTCCGCCATCAAGCCCCAAGTGGCCGTCCACCAGAACGTGAAATTCCAGTTGCCCGAGTTTCAAAGTTTTTCTCCGAGACCTGCGCGTGCCAGAATTTGATTCACCGCGCCGTATGGATCCATTTTCCGCTCCGCTACCTGCGACGCAATTCTGTCGAGTTCGCGCTCACCGAGCTGTTCACCAACCACGCGCTCCAGTAGGCGCGCTTCCAGGAGTTGAAGTATCCATTCTTTCCAGTGCGAAACTTCGCGTGCTTTTCGGTCATGCGCCTGATCAAAATGCGTGCGGAAAAGCGCAATCTGGCGTGCCAGTTCATCCACACCCTTGTTTTCGGTTGCGACTGTGCGCACAACCGGCGGCTTCCAACCCTCGCGTTCAGGCACAAGCTGCAAGATCCCTCGAAGCTGTTGCTCGTAGCGATCCGCGCCTTCGCGGTCAGACTTGTTGAGGACGAAAATATCGCCGATCTCCATGAGCCCCGCCTTCAGGCTCTGTACGTCATCGCCCATACCGGGCATCAGCACCACGATCGTGCAATCGGCGAGCCGCACGATTTCGATTTCGCCTTGGCCCACTCCGACCGTCTCGATCAGAATCATCTGCTTCCCGGCAGCGTCCATCAACAACGCAGTGTCTCTGGTGGCCTGCGCGAGTCCCCCGAGAAACCCGCGCGTAGCCATCGAACGGATAAAAATCCCCGAGTCCGTCGCGTGCCCTTGCATGCGCACCCGGTCGCCCAAAATCGCGCCGCCCGTAAACGGACTGGAAGGATCGACCGCGATAATACCTACGGTTTTTTTGTCCGCACGGTAGTGGCTCGCGAGGCGGTCAACCAGAGTGCTCTTGCCCGTTCCCGGCGCGCCGGTGATTCCCACACGATACGCATGGCCGGTATATGGAAAAAGCTGCCGAAGGATTTCCTCCGCTTCGCGCTCTCGATTTTCAATCGCGGAAACGGCACGCGAAATGGCGCGCTCGTCTCCCGCGCGAACTTGCTCGGCCCAGTTGTCGACAGATGTGGTCATTAGAAAGAAGCGATTATTTCAAGGATTCGCGATTCAGGGTAACGGACAGTGGAAGAGTTCACCCTTTTCCCAGAATTTGCCGCGCGATCACTAGCCGTTGAATTTCGCTGGTGCCTTCGCCAATCGTACACAGCTTCACGTCGCGATAGAATTTCTCTGCCGGGTAATCCTTGATGAAACCATAGCCGCCGTGAATCTGCACGGCTTCATTCGCAACGCGCACGGCCACTTCTCCGGCGTAGAGCTTGGCCATGCTCGACTCGCGTGTGAACCGCGCGTCATGCTTTCCCGCCGCGATCGCTTGGTCGGCCAGCCACGCGGCCTGATAGGTGAGCAGCCGCGCTGCCTCGATCTCCATGGCCATATCGGCCAGCTTGAATTGAATCGCCTGAAACTCTGCGATCGCCTTTCCAAACTGTTTGCGCTGCTTTGCGTAGCGCAACGACGCCTCGTAGGCTCCCTGCGCCATGCCGAGGCCGAGCGAAGCGATCGAGATGCGGCCGCCGTCTAGAATTTGCAGGCTGTTGACGAAGCCTTCGCCTTCCTTGCCCAGCAGGTTTTCGGCGGGGACTTTGCAATCGCTGAAAACAACTTCGCTGGTATCGCTCGCGCGCAGGCCCAGCTTGTTCTCTTTTTTCCCCGGCCGGAAGCCTGGAGCTCCCTTCTCGATGATGAACGCTGAAATTCCGTGGCTCTTCTTTGCTGCATCCGTAACGGCCATGCCCACGCACACATCCGCGTAGTGCCCGTTCGTCGTAAACGTCTTTGAGCCGTTGAGCAGCCAGCCGCCATCCTTCTTTACCGCGGTCGTCCGCGTTCCGCCCGCGTCCGAGCCCGCTTCCGGTTCCGTAAGCGACCAGCAGCCGAGCTTCTTCCCCTGCGCCAGCGGCACAACATATTTTTTCTTCTGCTCTTCCGTCCCAAATTTGTAGATGTGATTGGTGCACAGCGAATTGTGCGCGGCGACAGTAATGCCGATAGAACCGTCCACGCGCGACAGCTCTTCGATAATAATGGCGTATTCGATGTAACCCATCCCCGCGCCGCCATACTTCTCGGGGAAAATCACGCCAAGAAAGCCCATATCTGCCAGCTTGGGAATTATTTCGGTGGGAAAATGAGAGGCTTCGTCCCACTCCATTACGTGAGGAAGTATTTCTCCTTCGGCAAACGCTCTCACCGTTCGCCGAAGCTGCTGCTGTTCGTCCGTTAACGAAAATTCCACATCACCTCGCAAAGCGGCGCAAATTTCACGACAAGTTGCACCCCTTTTATATCATATGAATTGACGCGCCAAGAATCGCCGGGACTGGCAACGTCCGAACGCGAGAGACTTCAACACCTTGAATAAGAGCAGGTGCTGCGGCGGTTACCAATCCACCTTATGACCCTTGTTCTGCTCGTCGAGCCACAGCTTCAGCGGCGCGTAATATTCGAGGATGGCGGTCGCATCCATCTGTTTCTCACCGGTTAATGCGTCCAGCGCTTCCGGCCAGGGGCGGCTCTGCCCCATCGCAAGCATTTTGTTTAGGCGCGCGCCCGCTTCCTTATTGTTGTAAATCGAGCAGCGATGTAGCGGCCCTTTGTAACCGGACTCGCGGCAAAGAGCGCGGTGAAACTGATACTGTAAAATTGCCGCAAGAAAATAACGTGTATAAGGAACATTCGCGGCTACGTGATACTTCGCGCCCGGATCGAAGTCCTCTTCGCTGCGTGCCGACGGCGGCGCAATGCCTTGGTATTTTTCGCGCAGTTCCCACCACGCCTTGTTGTAATTTTCCGGCGTCACCTGCCCCGAGAAAACTTCCCAACGCCATTTGTCGATCAATAGGCCGAACGGTAGGAACGCAACCTTGTCCAGCGCACGCTTCATCAACAGACCGATGTCGGACGACGCGGGCGGAACATTCACCAGCAACCCAATCTGCTTCAGATATTCAGGCGTCACGGATAGAGCGATCGTGTCCCCGATGGCTTCGTGGAATCCGTCGTTCGCGCTGTTGCGAAAGAGCGCGGGCTGAGTGTCGTAAGCGCGCTGGTAAAAATTGTGCCCCAGCTCGTGATGAATGGTAGTGAAGTCTTCGGACTTCTGCTCAATGCACATTTTGATCCGCAGATCTTCCACATAATCAATGTCCCACGCACTCGCATGGCACACGACGTCGCGATCCTGCGGCTTGGTGAACATAGACCGTTCCCAAAACGTTTGCGGAAGCGATGCGAAGCCCAGAGACATGAAGAAGCGCTCGCCGTAATGCACCATTCCCACCGGCTCGATCTTCTTCGCTTTCAATATCTCCGTGAGGTCGTAGCCAGGGTCGGCATTGGCTGGCGCGAGCAGCGGATAAATGTTCGTCCAATCCTGCGACCACATGTTGCCCAACAAGTCCGCAGGAATCGGTCGGTCTTCACTGACGACGTCGGCACCATACTTTTCTTCAAGCTTCCATCGAACGTACGCATGGAGCGAGACGTATAGTGGCCGAACCTGTTGCCAGAGGCGATCGAGTTCCGCGCCAAACGCGTCCGGCGCCATATCGCAATTCGAGCGCCACATCGCGCCTACATCTGCAAAGCCTGTTTCGCGCGCACCTTTGTTGGCCAGCACAACCATTCGCGCGTAGCGCTTGCGCATCGGCGGCGCGATGGCGTGCCAACCTTTCCACGCACGCTCCAGCTCTTTCGGGTCGCGGCTCGTGGCCATAACGTGTTCGAGATCGTTCAACGAAAGGCATTTTCCTTGTGGACCATCCGGGCACCACTTCCCTTTTCCGTAGTCGCTTTGCAGCGAAGCATTGATTTGCGAAAGCTCCGTGCTCTCGGCGGTATCCCGCGGGGCTGGAATGTCCACCGAAAGTCTTATGAGTTTGAGTTTCCGAGCTACATCTTCTGGGAGTTTTAGCCCTTCGTAACGGCGAGCTTCCCCTGCAAGTTCCGAAGTGGCAGCTTTCACGGCCTGATCGGCTTCGGCGGCCATCTCTTCCGTGTCCGGAGTAATAAACGTTTCCTGCACCCATGAAGATCGCTGCGCCGCAATCCACAGCGGTAGGAGACGATTTTCGGCCGCTTCGACAAAATGGCGCGCATCTTCTGCCGTCGGCGCCTCTGCTTTCGTTTGCGAAGGCGCGGCGGCGGCCGCGTTCCTAGAGTTTCGAGTCTCAATCGTCATTGCTTCGTTATCTCCCCGTGCCGCCAGGATTCCTGTGGCAATAAATATTGCGAAAACTCCCACGGTTGACAAGATTCTTCGGCCGCTATTCATAAAGTTCATCGCTCTCTCCGTTCAGGAATGCGCCGCTGCAGGCGTACGTGCGCTAAGGAGCTCGGCTATGGCCTTTAAGGCATTCTCGATTCCGGAGCGGTTCACGTCGCAGTGTGTGACCATGCGAATGGAGTATTTATCAGTCGGCCCACAAAGGATGTTCTTCTTGCCCAAGTCCGAACAAATCTCGGCTGCCGTGCGCCCTGTGCCGCGGACATCGAAGATCACGATGTTCGTCATCACTTTTGTTGGGTCCAGCGAGATTCCCTTTGTCTTGGCGAGACCATTAGCGAGAAACTTTGCGTTTTCATGGTCGCGATGCAGATTCTCCGGCGACTCTTCCAATGCAATCAGCCCTGCCGCGGCGAGAACGCCTACTTGACGCATGCCGCCGCCGAGCAATTTGCGAGCGATGTGCGCCTTCTGAATGAACTCTTTCGATCCAACCAGCATCGATCCCACCGGCGCGCCAAGCCCCTTCGACAGACAAAACATGACGGAATCACAATCGCGCGTTATGTCCGCGACCGTTTTGCCCAACCCTACCGCCGCATTGAAAATTCGCGCGCCGTCGAGATGCACGCGAAGTCCCGCCGCATGCGCGTGCCGGCAGACATCTTCCGTTACGCTTTGCGGGTACACTGTGCCGCCGTGCATATTGTGAGTATTTTCCAGTGAGACCAACGCGGTCTGAGAATAGTAGTAAGTTTTGGGGCGAATCAGCGGCTCGATCAAATCCCATGTGAGGATTCCGTCCGGCGCAGGTGTTGTCCGTGGCATGCATCCCGCAACGGCGGACATCGAAGCTAGTTCATACTGATTTATGTGGCCGCGCTGTTCGCAAATCACCTCATTGCTGGGCTGTGTCCACACCTTGATGGCGATCAGGTTCCCCATCGAGCCGCTGGGAACGAACAGCGCCGCTTCGCGGCCGAAAATTTCGGCTGCGCGTGCTTGCAAACGATTGACTGTCGGGTCTTCGCCATAAACGTCATCGCCGACTTCCGCTTCAGCCATGGCGCGGCGCATCGCGGCTGACGGCCGCGTCACCGTATCGCTGCGCAGATCTACCACTTCCGTCGCGTTATTTTCTTCCGCCGAAGATGTGTACACGCTAGCTCCTTATCCCAGCAATTCGACAAACACTTCGTTCGAAACCGTCAAGCGATCGACGGCGAGACGCAAGCGCGTGCCATTCAACTCGATAAGTCCTTGCTGCGCCAACGGTGCAATTCGGTTTCTCAGGTTCACGTGATACTCGCGTTCGATCCGTTCCAGGTCGACTCCTTCCAGCTGCCGCAGACCCAAAAATAATTCTTCTTCGAGTGCTTGAGCCGCGTTCACGGTTTCGATTTGCTCGCGCGGCGAATTCCCCTGCTCAACGCAAGCCACGTATTGCGCTGAGTCGTGAATGTTCGACCAGCGTTTCACGCCGTCAAAAGAATGCGCTCCGGCACCGAAGCCGAGATACGGCTGTCGCTGCCAGTATTTCAAATTGTGCCGCGAACGCATACCCGGGAGCGCCCAGTTTGATATTTCGTAGTGTTCGTAACCGGCAGCTGCAAGTCGCGAACATGCAGAGTCGTAAAATTCAGCGATCGAATCGTCTGGCGGAATCTTAGCCGCGCTGTATCGTTCGCCCCCAGCCAGAGATTCCTTCCCCAGCCGGCTTCCCTCATCAATCTCCAACATGTAAATGGACAAATGTTCCGGCCGAACGAGTAAAAGCTGCGCGACTGATTCCTCCCATGATTCGAGCGTTTGGTGCGGAAGCCCGGCAATCAGGTCCATGTTGATGTTTCGGAACCCAGCTTCGCGAAGCATTGTGGCCGCGGCAAAAATGTCTGCACGGCGATGCATTCGACCTGCGGCTTGCAGTTCCGCATCGCTGAACGATTGCGCGCCCAAGCTTATGCGATTGAATCCAGTCTCAAGCCATGCGTCCGCTTTCCCTCTCGTAATCGTTTCCGGATCGGCTTCCAGCGTGACTTCGGCATCGTTTACAAACTCCGAATCGCGCTTTGGTCTTTCAAACACGAAGTTGTCGCTCAGGTGATCCAGGATGTCTTTCAGTGCTACAGACTCTAACAAGCTGGGAGTCCCGCCGCCGAAATAAACCGTGTCCACGCTCGCTTCGTCAATCTGCGAGTTCATCGGGGCGGCCACCCGCGTTATTTCGCTGCAAACCGCCGCGGCATATGGTTCGTACCGATGCCGTGCCACCACTCCAGTATGAAAATTACAATACGTGCACTTGGTCTGGCAAAAAGGTACCTGAATGTAGACGCCGAATTTCATTTGATTGGAAGATTGTACCGCAGCAGAGTCTGCGTTGAACAAATACTGACATACGACCCTCTCCGGCACCTCATCGAGGCGCATCTGGGATGATATCGACGCGTAAACCCTCGAACGTTTGCAGCAGCCTTCCTCAATACAGTAAACTCGTGGATTCGATTTGGCACAGGGGGCTTCCATGTTGGTGGTGATGCAGTCTCAGGCGACTGAAGAGCAGATTCGCGCGGTTTGCGATCGCATCGAGTCGCTGGGATATAAAGCGCACCCGATACCCGGTTCGGGCCGTACTGCGATTGGCATCACCGGAAACACCGGTACAGTGGATATTGCCACGGTCGAATCGATGCCGGGCGTCACCGAATGCATCCCCGTCAGCAAACCGTACAAGCTGGTCAGCCGTGACGTAAAGCAAGAAGACACCATAGTACGGATTCCGACTCATTTGGGAGAAGTCGTATTCGGTGGAACCGAGGTCGCCGCGGTGGCCGGGCCGTGCGCAATTGAGAGCCGCGACCAAGCTTTTCAAATCGCAGGCCACGTGAAAGCCGCGGGCGTCCGGCTGTTCCGCGGAGGCGCCTACAAGCCTCGCACTTCTCCGTACAGTTTCCAGGGGCTCGGCGAGCCTGGGCTCAAACTTCTAGCCGCGGTTCGCGAAGAATTCGGTCTCGGCATTGTCACCGAAGCGATCGACAACGAATCCCTCGACCTGGTGGAAAAGTATGCGGACGTGATTCAAATCGGCGCGCGTAACATGCAGAATTTCTCGCTGCTAAAACGCGCGGGCCGCTCGCTAAAGCCCGTATTGCTAAAACGCGGAATGTCCGCCACGCTCGACGAATTCCTGATGGCCGCTGAATACCTGATGTCGGAAGGAAACTACAACGTAATCCTGTGCGAACGTGGCGTCCGTACGTTTTCCGACTACACGCGCAATACGCTTGACCTCAGCATCGTTCCAGCGGTGCAGCGCCGCAGCCATTTGCCAATCGTCGTTGACCCCTCGCATGGCACCGGCCGCCGCAATAAAGTTTTGCCGCTTTCGCGCGCAGCCGTCGCAGCCGGTGCGAACGGCTTGCTCGTCGAAGTTCACCACGATCCTGATCACGCTCTCTCCGACGGCCCCCAATCCATCCTGCCGGAAGAACTCGATCAGCTCATCCGCGAAGTGCGGCAAATCGCGGGCGTTCTAGGCCGCACAATTAATTGAGCGCCGGTTTCGACGACTCTCCACATATACTTCTGCCGTTCATATGAAGCCTCGTGTTAATGTCCGCTTAATTTTCCTTCTGGTCGTTCTCGCTGGTCTGGCATTCCGTGAGGTGACGCTGGAACTGCGCCCTTCCTTCCTACGTCCCGGACTCCATCTTTTTGCGTACATAGGCAACACCGCTGAGGGAACTCTGACGGCGGTCGATCTAGTGAAGTTGTCAGCGGTGGCCACCATTCCCGTCGGCTTCGGACCGAGCGGGCTCCGCGCGCACCCTACGCGAAACGAAATCTGGGGGCTCAGTTCCGTGGGCGGTTACGCATGGGTGCTCGACGCCAAGCTGAATCGCATCGTCGCGCGAATTCCCGTCGGTGCCGCACCATATGCTCTGGATTTTTCGCCCGATGGCCGCCGCGCCTATGTCGCAGCCTCCGGTTCCAACGCAATCGTAGCAATCGACTGTGCTTCGCGCCAAATCGTGGCACGAGGAAATGCCGGACGCCGGCCCTGGATCGCCCGCGTTGCGCCGTCGGGGAAAATCGTCGTGGTTTCCAATCGAGACGATGCCTCAATCTCGATTCTTGACGCGTCGACGCTCGCGCCACTCGCCGTCATCCACGTAGTCGCTCAACCGGAACAGCTTGCTATATTGCCCGACAGCTCCAAAGTTTTCGTCACGTCCGGCACAGCAAACGAGATTTCGGTGGTTGATCTAAAAAAGACGGTGTTGCTGGCCAATCTCGCGCTCGGCGGCACACCCGGTGATTTGATCCTGAAAACTGATGGCGGGGAGCTCTACATACCTTCGGGCGACGCGCATGGTCTGATCATCGTCAATACTTTGACGAATGAAGTCAGTGATTTCTTGCTGCTTGGAATGTCTCCCGCGGCAGGGGCTTTTTCAGCCCCCGATCAGAAACTCTACGTGTCCGACTCCGCGGGCGGCCATGTGATCCCTATTGCGATTGATGTCCGGCAAGCTGGGCGCCCCATTTCAGTGGGCCAAAATCCTCGCACTTGTCTCCTCACGCCTGGCGGAGACATCCTTCTCGTGGTGGACACCACTTCGAATGATTTAGCCGTGATCCGCGCAAAGACTTCTGCCCTGATTACGCTGATTCCAGTTGGCGCGCGTCCGCGGGACATCGCGGTAAAAGTATTTTGAAGAGTGAGCCGGCTCTGGGTTCTGGCTCGTTCGCGCAACGTAACTCTCTACTGCACGGTTAACGTCAGCCCGATTGTGCGCGTTGCTCCCCCTGAAGTTGCCGTCACAGTGAAGGAGAACGTGCTTGCCTGAGCCGCGGGCGCCCCTCCACCGCCGCCGCCGCAAGCCGAGATCGCGAATGCAAATATCGCCAGCAATAAACTCGCTTGAGCAAGCCGCGCTATTTTCTTTCGATAGAAATTGGAATCCGAATGCAGTTTCCGATATCCCAAGATCGACGCGACACCCTGCGCTGAACGATGAGCGAAGCTAACCAATCCAAGCATCGCTGCTAAAGCAACCACAATAAGGTACAAATTCCGTGGTGGCCATCTTAGTTCCCAGGGTTTACTCGGACGCACAAACCCCGCCGCAGTTGGGACGGTAACCATGAAGGGCGCCTGACCGTTTGCCGGAACATTCACCGTCGAGGACGATGTCGCGCATGAACCAGCCCCGGGAGCCGGTCCGGTGCATGAGACTCCGACCGTTCCAGCAAAGGCATCCACCGAAGTGATGTCCAGTTGAAAAGTAGCCGTAGTTCCCCGTGTGACGGTCAAGCTGGTGCCGCCGACCGTAGGCGGGCCTGGGCAAAAATCGGTGGCAGCCCCACTCAACGTAACTGCTTGCGGGCTATTTGTTGCATTGTCTGCGATCGTGAGCGTTGCGCTCTTGGGTCCACTGGTTGAACCGCATTGCGCTCCCGAGGCTGGAGCTGCGGGATTAAAAGTGACTTGGACCGTGCAAGGGCCCCCGCCCGGGATGGCGCCGGTGCAAGTATTCTTCAGCGTGAAATCCGCCGTGTCTGTGACGGTGACGCCGCTCACGGTTAATGCACCTTGCTGGGAATTCGTAATAGTGACTGTCGCCGGCGAGTTCGGCGTCCCTCCCACCAACTGACTTCCAAAGCTGATCGTCGAAGGTGACACGGATACCGTTGCGACTGTTACGGTTCCGATGAGCGAGATTGTCTGAGGGCTTTGCGGGGCATTGTCGGAGATGCTAACCGACGCTGCTCGATTTGTAGGCCCCGCAGCGGCAGGATCAAATTTCAGTGTAACCAGGCAAGAGGCGTTTGCCCCTAGACTCGGCGGGCAGTTGTTTGTCTCGATGAAATCAGCGGGATTCGGTCCTGTAACAGCGATTCCGGATATTCCGACCGCGCCGGTCCCCGGATTGGATACCGTGACGTTCTGCGGCGCGCTCGTGGTTCCCCCAGCTTGCGAACCAAAATTCAAGCTGGTCGCAGACAGGATGATTGTCGGCGCTACGGCGCTACCGGTTAACGACACCGTTTGTGGGCTTCCGGCCGCGTTGTCACTGACGATCAGACCCGCATTTTTCCCTCCGCTCGATAGCGGCGCAAAGTCTATCGTCACCGTGCAACTCGCTCCGCTCGCGACGGTGCCGCTCAAGGGACAAGGACTAGTCCCTGCCGGTACGATTCCAAAACTACCCGCATCGCTTCCAGTGACCGAAATACTGGACAGGTTCAGAATCGCGCTACCCTGATTCCTAATCATTACCGCCTGCGGCGCGCTAGTGGTTCCAATGGCCTGCGCTGCAAAAATTAGAGAAGTGGGCGTGATATTGATGGCCGGTGCCGGCGAAGTTCCAATGCCGGTCAAAGAAACCGATTGCACCGCGCCTGGTACGCTCCCGGAATTGTCGGTGAAATTGAGGTTAGCGTTAAATGTGCCAGGAGCGGAAGGAGCGAAAGACAGTTGAACTGTGCAACTGGACCCTGGCGAAAGGACGTTTGGCGCAGTACAAGTGTTGCCTCCCAAAGAGAACTGAGCAACATCTCCTGAAAAACTGAAGTTCGCAATTTGCAGGGGTTGATTGCCTGTGTTAGTTAAGGTAGCGGAAGGAAAAGGCGGCGGCGACGTCGCACCGGCCGGCACGCTTCCAAAATTGATGCTCGGTGGCGAAGCCACCGCCAGGGGACCGAGTCCAGCGCCAAGTAATGCGAGAACTTGCGGATTCCCCGGTGCGTTGTCTGTAACGCTTAGAAACGCCCCCTCCGCGCCTACAAGGTTCGGAGTGAATTGCACCTCGAAACTGCAGAATGATCCGGGACTAATTGGCGATGCCAAGCAAGGCGCGGGGTTAACTGCTATAAAATCCCCGCTGTTGGGACCGGTTATCGCAATGCTTGAGATAGCCAGCGGCGCATCGCCGGTATTGACAATCCCAACCGGCAATGGCGGAACGTTTGTGATTCCGACATTCTGGTGTCCGAAATTCAAATTTGCTGCGAGGAACGACACGCTGGGATTGACCGCCGCGCTCGGCGTAATTTGCACCACAAAAGCGTCATTCTCAGGCGCTGATAGCTGGCAGCTGGCGCAAGTGGGTTGAATGCCGTTCGCCGGATTTGCTGCGCGGGGAAAATCCGCGGTGGTTGTGGCTCCCGCGACGTAAACGTTCCCGCTTGCGTCCGCTGCGATCGCATTTCCGTTTGATCCAGCTGTTACACCGATTGGTGCGGTTCCGCCGAGCGGAGTGGAATAGAGCAACGACAAAGCCCCTGCCGAAGTTGGATCGAGCATGGTTACGAATGCGCCGGAGTCACCATTAAACGGCTGAAAATTATCCTGCCAGGGGAAATCCCAGGAAGTTGTGGTCCCGGTCAAATAAATCTGATTCACAGCTGCGAAGAAAATGCTTTGGCCCGTATCCGTCTCCGAGCCTCCTAGATAGCTCGAGTACGTAAGCGAAGTCAGGCCCGTCATGGCATTCTGTGAAATAACGGACAGAAAGACGTTCGTTATGCCCTTAAGGCTGGTCTGCAGAGCTGTAATGGAACCGCCGGTGGGAAAGTTTGATGACTGCGTCGAGCCTGTCACGTATGCCGTGGCTGGCAGATTCGTCCCCACAGCGATAGCCAGCGCTTTGTCCGAACTTCCGCCTCCTAGGAATGTGGCGTATGACAAATCGGCTGCGCCATTTCCCGCGGGCGTTATTTTCATGACGAATCCGTCGAATGGATCGCCACCATATGCAGGTTGAAACCCGTTCGTCGTAATCAACGTCCCGTTAGGGTCCGATGTGAATCCCGCAAGGAACGCATTACTTCCTTTGGGATCGGAATCCACGGCTACTCCTGTGACGCTCGCTTGCGCATTCAGTCCCAGGTAGGTGCAATACATCAAAGTCGGCGTGCTCGTCGGCGCAAGCTTCACCAAGAAACCGTCGCTGATGCCGCCGCCGTATGCAATTTGAAATGCCTGCAAAGTCTGAGTATTCGTAGTCGGCAGGTTCGTGGAACTCGTGTCCATGGCCACATAAACATTTCCGGAGCTGTCCATGGCAATTCCTCCGGGGCCTTGCGTGGCTTCCGCTCCATTGCCTCCGAATAGCGTGGAGAAAACAAGCCCTGCCCCCGACGGATTAATCTCCGTAATTGTGGCATCGTTTGTTGCGTTCACACCGGTCGTTCGCGTGCTTCCGTCCGTGACCGGGAAATCGGTGGACGTGGTCGTCCCGGCAATCGCCGCGTTCCCGTTTGCATCAACCGCGAGAAATCCGCCCTCTTCGTCTCCGCTGCCGCCGATAAACGTCAAGTACGTCAGCGAATTCAGTCCGCTCTGCGTTGGATCGATTTTCGCGATAAAATAATCGGACGCTCCGGCTCCTGGACCCAGCTTTGTCGATATTTCCGAAAAAGTCGCCCCGGAGGTGGTCGTGCCGCTCACGTACACCTTTCCCGAAGCATCTACCATGAGGCTCGTCGCGCTGTCGGCGCCGGCGCCCCCCAGGAAAGTTGAGTACGCAACGCTGAGCGAAGGATCAATTACCAGTGTCCGCGGGATCGAGAGTTCTGCTGGATCCAACCCAGCCGAAGTGTCCCGCGTCCCTATTCGGAAACCTACGGTGCCGTCAGCCTCGATCGCGTAACCTCCTCGAACTGGCCGCCGTTTTGGTCCTGAGTTCGTCGAATCGCCGGCCATTTCTTCATACATCACCGGGTTCTTCATCCGAATTTCTCGCCCCTCGGCCAGAATTACGAGGTCACCACCGGCATCAATCTTCATCTCATCTGCACCTGAAATCCGCAGCCGCAATTTTCGCGCGTCCACTCCCGGCGACACGCGCAAGTCGTACTCGAGCGCATGCTCGTTTCCATAAGCCGCTATGTCCACGCCAGGCAATACTTCCTTCGCAACCACTCGCGAAAAATGAGGCACGTGCGTTCGCCATTTCGAGGCTTCGTTTCCCATGAAATAATTCGTCTCTGCCGTTAAACGTCCTTCTCCACGCCATCGCAAGGTTCCGGTGTCGGCGTTGGGAGGATTCTTCTCGCGAGGCGCCGTGGGGATTTGCGGGGCATTCTGATGCGGAACTTGTCTCTGCGTCGGAGAGGTGTCACCTGCTGCCCGTTTTCGCCGGTTTCGTGGCCGCCCTGATTTCTTTCGCGCTCTTCTGTGCCGTGAGGCACTTGACGCGCCGCCTCCTCTCTTTCGCCGCGGACGAATCTTCCCATGTGGTCCGGACGAAGTCCGCCCGGACCCCTTTGTCTTCTCGGCGGTGGATTGGCCCGACTGGGAGACTGGCTCCGCGCTCTCCAATTCTCTCCCGAATCCAAGTTTCACAACCCGGCTCACTGCGCCCTTACGCTGCGACGTGACAACGACTTCGATACCCTCTGTCGTCAGCAACGCCGTCATACCTTGGGCTCTGGCGATGAACTTCACGCGCGGATCCGCCTGTCCTTCGTTGGCTTCGAGCGTCATCGGAAGGGAAAACGGTGAAGTACAATTCCTGCCGCCCTCGCACGCCATTCGCGAGCGCGATCCAATAGCCGCAGCGTCCTCCAATTGCAATTTCTTTGCCGCGCGAAAGCCAGGCGATATGCTCTGACTGCGTAATTTGCCGGGGTGACTAGTTGCTACAAGCAGGGCTGCAATCGCGGTAGCCAGAAAAACACCGAAGAAATACCCCTTTAAGCGCATGAGCTCCTCCGCGGGAACCAGAATTCGGCTCCAGCTTTTGTGGCTCAAAACGGCCGAGCCGAGTGCTCTTGGTTTGCGGTCCCAAGTGTGCTGAAAGGGTTAAGTGGACTATCGTATCGACCGTTATGAATGTCAATTCATATAGTCGTGTTTTCGAAGCTCGAAGAGGATGTTAAATACTGAGTGGAGGCGCGGTATTATTACGCAGCTACTCTGGCTTCCATGCGAAATTCTCTTCTCCCAGACCGAGTTCCAGCATCCCGTCGATTGGTAATATGTCAATCGGCAGGCCACCTTCCCACAGCGCCACACTCAAGAGCAGCGACCGGCGATCGCGCAGGTCAAACAATTCCCGCGCTAGGCTCACTTCAATAATCTTATCGTAGGCCGCCGCCACCTGAGTTTCCGGATGCAGCAGACATGCACCGCCTTGTTCCAGGATGCACCCCGCGAATTTTCCGCCGTTCACTTTCACGGTGAGTCGCGTCTCTCGCGAATCCCACATGGTCAGCCGGAATTGAAAGTCCGGAATATCCGTAATCGCTTCCGTGGGATCGACCCGCAAATAGAACTGCCCACGTCCGAATCCATAGCGCAGCTCGCCCAGGACGTAGCTCCGTCCGTGCATGGTTCCGCCGCGCCGGTCAGTCGCATACAGTCCCGCTCCAAGCCACTCGAAGTAAGTGCTTTCGCGACCGTCAACTTTCACTTCTAAATACGCTTCTGGTGCTTCGCGCCGTGCGCGTTCGGGCGCGCGCTTGATTGGGTGCAGCAGCGCGTCCGGAACGTGTTCGCCGAGTGCGGTGTAAACCTCCGTCAAATGCTGGCGATACAGCTCGTCAAATTCCGCATCGTTCGAGGAGGCGTGTTCCGGGCCATACCACCAGCACCAGTCGCTTCCTTCGGCTGCGAGCAACGCTTCAAAGGCGCGCGTCAAGGAGGGAGTTGGTCCGGGCTCTGCGGATCCCGTTGAGCCGGTTGACGCGACGCGCTTCACAACCTTCGCATAAGTCTCTCGCGCATCCCGCAACAGATCCCAGGCGCGCACGTCTTCCGAGTGGCCGATCCATACGTCGAAATTTGCGTTGATCCACGAAGCAGGAAAAATTCCATCGAGTCTCGGCGCGTCTGGGCGCGCATCCGCTGCTTCACTCATGGTTACTGTGCGAATTTCCGGATCGTCCTGTACCTGCCGGTAAAATTGTCTCAAAAAATCTCGCCCGTTCTCTGCATAGAATTCCCAGGCGTTTTCGCCGTCCAAAATGATGCTCACCGTCGCCGTGCTCCCCACCGGTTCGCGGTCGCCAATCGCGCGGATTCTCCGGTGCAAGTCTTCGGCCGCGCCACTCGCGCCCATCCGGCTATAAACAAACCCAACCAAATCGGACACGTAGTGATCCCGAAAGAACCCCATCATTTCTCGTCCATTTCGTTGCAACTTCCATGGCGTGTAGAGCTCCGGACCATTTTGCGGATACCCTGAGGCGTCGCGCCAGAATCCGATGTTTCGTGTACGGCCAAGGACACCTTCATCCGTGGCGAACCACTTGAAACCCAGTTCCATGGCAATCTCAAGCGCCTGATCTGAAACCGATCCCTCCGAAGGCCACAAACCAACGGGCGGTTTTCCGAAAACTCGCTCGTGATATTGACGCGAGCGCACCAGCTGTTCCCGCGCGTCCTCCGGATAGCGAAAGGCCGGGTGCGGCAGCGGCGTGTGAGGGTTCGCCACTCGCGCGATGTCCGTATCGCAGAGTAAGGGCAAAATTGGATGGTAGTAAGGCGTTGTAGAGATTTCGATTTGACCGCGCTCAGCAGCCAGCCGGTACTCCGGAAGAACTGCACCGAGCAGTTCAAGCTGCTTCTCGCGCAGTGCGGCTTTGTCGTCTTCTGAAAAATTAGCCCCTTTTCGCGACAGTTCGGTCACCACCGGGTCCTTTGCGATGTACTCCTCGTCCATCCATGCCAGTTGTGACAACAGTTGCAAATCGCGCCAGTCCCGCAACTCGAATCGCGCGACGCAGGACTCCGTCCCAGCCGACCTCACTTGCCCTTGCAACTCAGCGAACCGTGGCCAGCGGCGCACGAAGTTCTCGTTCACTTGAAATGCGCGCTCGAGAACTTCCCGTTTCTGTCCGGAATCCAGCGAACCCGCCGGCGCAAATGCCAGCTCAAACCACGGTTCGTGAAATTTTCCGCTCGCATATTCTTCAATCTGCGCCGCAAGCAGAGGAACAATATTAAAAGTTGCGTGCACCCGCGGAAACTCCCCCAGGATTTTCACCATGCCCCAGTAATCTTTCAAGGCGTGCAGGCGAGTCCACGGCAACATGTAGCGCCCGTTGAATGGATCGCGGTACTGCGGCTGGTGCATGTGCCAAAGAATTGCGAGGTTAACGCGGCTCAACGGTGGGAGCCTTCAAATCGCTTGAACGCGTCACGAAGTTCCTTAGTTTCTCTGAGTCTGACTGCACCTGCGTTGCTTTCCTTTGGCATGCTAGAATGGCCTCGCGCAAACATGCGCCTGCTCGATAAATATATCGGTCGCGAAGTGGCCTCGCATTCCTTACTCGGCCTCGCTGTTTTCACCTTTGTTTTCTTCGTTCCCCAACTCGTTCGATTGATGGACTTGGTAGTTCGTCATTCCGGCGGCATTCGAACGGTCGCGCTGCTTTTCATTTGCTCGCTCGCACCGGTTCTCGCCTTCACCATTCCGATGGCCGTTCTGGTCGGCGTTCTCATCGGGCTCGGCCGTCTTTCCGCCGACAGCGAAATCGTCGCAATCCATGCTTCCGGAATCAGTCTCCGCCGATTGCTCGTCCCCATTGGCTTTGTTGCTCTCGGCTGCGGACTGCTTACCCTCATCCTTACTTTCTGGCTCATTCCAGCGTCCTGGCGCACTCTCGGCCGGCTCGAGCAGCGCATACTTTCTTCACAGGTCCCTTATGCTGTCCAGCCGCGCGTATTCGACGAGCGCTTCCGCCCCTTTGTATTATACGTGCAAGATGTCGAAGCTGCAGCGACGCGTTGGCGCGGCGTTTTCCTGGCGTCCTCCACGCAATCTTCCGCTACTTCGAGCCTGACGCTTGCGCAGGGCGCTCAGGTTGTCGCCGGCGCGGCAAAGAACCAGATCGAACTGCATCTGGGCTCCGGCAGCACTCACGATTACGACCCGCGCGAGCCCAACCGATATAGCGTCACCACATTTGGCCAGACTGTCCTTCCAATAGATATTTCCGTCTCCGCTGCTGGTGTCAAAAGTACCGTCATTTCTGATGCCGAACAATCCGTTTCCGGCCTCATCGCAGACAAGGGACCGAATTGGCGTGACGCCCGAGTAGAGTTCCACCGCCGCGTCGCGTTTCCCGCGGCGTGCCTCATCTTCGCGTTACTGGGTGTGCCGGTAGGCGTTCGTCCGCGCCGTGGAGGGCGCGCGGCGGGTTTGGTCCTCACATTGGTTCTTATTGGGGGCTACTACTTTCTGTTTGTCACCGGTGCCCACATGGCGCAACAGGGTTCCATTGCGCCATGGCTAGGCATCTGGGGAGCGAACATAGTGGCCGCCGTCGTGGGACTTTTTTTCCTGCGGCGCATTGAAAATATTCGAAAACCGAGCCGAATCGGAGCAGCATTTGAATCCGTGTTCTCAAGGCAACGGAAATCGCAACGTCTTGAGTCCGACGCGGCTCCGTTCCCTGCCGCCAATGGCCCCGCCTCCGCTGAATTGCCTCGAGTTGCGAGCCCTGCCATCACGATCCGGCAGACAGTCGGCGCCGGCACCTCCGTCGGGTTCCCTATGCTCATGGATATGTATCTCCTGCGGCAGTTTTTCTACTACTTCCTCGTCCTACTCTTGGGCTTCGTTCTCATCTTTGACGCTTTCACGCTTTTCGATCTGCTCGGGGACATCTCCAAAAATCACATCCCAGTTTCAATGGTTCTCAATTATTTTCGCTATCTCGTCCCACTGATGGTGTATCAACTTTCCCCGCTGGCGTCCTTGGTTGCGACCCTTGTAACTTTGGCCGTGCTTGCGAAAAACAATGAAGTCATTGCATTCAAAGCCAGCGGCATCAGCCTCTATCGCATCGTCCTTCCACTTACTTTGGCCGGCTGTGTTCTCGCAGGCTGTATGTTTCTGCTCGACGACACTCTTCTCCCATACGCCAATCAACGTCAGGATGCCCTTCGTAACGAAATAAAGGGCCGGCCGGCGCAAACATACTTTCAGCCCGCTCACCAATGGATTTTCGGTGAGAATAATAAGGTTTTTAATTACGAACTTTTCGACTGGGATCGCCAGCTTTTCGGTGGATTGAGCATCTTCGAACTCGATCCGAACACCTTCCAAATGCGCCGCCGGGTTTTTGCCACCCGCGCGACCTGGGAACAGAGCGAAAACGCGTGGGTTCTTACCGGCGGATGGATACGCGACTTCGACGGAAGCAAGGTCACACATTATCTTCCGTTCAAGGTCGATTCGCTGCCGGAGTTTACCGAGGCGCCCAGCTACTTCCGCCGTGAAGTACGCCAGTCTGCTCAGATGAACTGGCGGCAACTGGGCCAGTATATCGCGAGCCTAGGGCAAGCCGGGTTTGATACCTCGCGCCTCTCAGTTCAGTGGCAAAAGAAATTCGCTTTCCCGCTCATAGCAGCAATTATCGTCTTCCTCGGCGCCCCATTTGCGTTTCTGGTGGGCACTCGCGGCGCCGTCGGCGGGCTGGCCGTCGCTGTCGGGATTGGCATCGTCTATTGGGCGACTGCGGCGCTCTTCGAAGCAATGGGTTCTGTTGGCCAGCTTCCGCCGCTCCTAGCCGGCTGGGCTCCGGACGCAATATTCGGCTTTCTCGCGGTCTATTTCTTCTTGAAGATGCCGACCTAGTTTCTTTCGCTAAAGCGTAATTGAAAAACTAGAACACACGAAAGAGGGGGCTTCTGTATGTAGGACACCTTGAAGTAATACTTTAAGAGAGCCGCCGGGTCTGAGAAGTTGTATTAAAGCGACCTCGGAGTTGTCGGCGACCCCACACCTAAAGCAGTTGTTACGGCAAGGTCGCCGAAGAATTCTTACGCCGTTCGCGGCCCGCGCAAGATCCGAACCGGAAGCATAATGATAGCCCGCACTAACTCAAGCGCTCCGTCAACAGCTATCCCCAACAGACGGAACGGCAAAAGAATCAGCCACACGAGCGGGTACAGCACCAGTGCCAGTAATGCCAGAGGCCAGCACAGCACCAGCAAAATGCACCACAGCAGAAACCCCACGATTGCACCTCCTTCGCGCCGCTACAATACTATACGCACGAGCCGACAAATTCGTTCATCAATCGCTCGAATCTCGCGCGCGTTCTCTATTCTCGGCGAGCCCTCACGGCTATGCATAGCTCGCTCTGAGATCAGTTGCTGTCCCGCGGAACCAGCGACTTGATCTTTTGGATCACTAAGTCGATTCCCACTTGATTGTGCCCGCCCTCGGGAATGATCACGTCGGCGTATCTCTTTGACGGCTCGACAAACTCCATGTGCATCGGCCGCACGGTCGCCATGTATTGCGCCACCACCATTTCCATGGTGCGTCCACGCTCGCGAATATCTCTAACCAAACGTCGGATGAACCGCAGGTCCGCGTCTGTGTCCACGAAAATCTTTATGTCCATCAAATCCCGCAATTCCTGATTCTCGAAAATCAAGATTCCTTCCACAATGATTCCGGATCGCGGTGGGATTTCCACGGTTTCCCTCAGCCGCCGATAGTTCGCGAAGTCATATGTCGGCCTCTGAATGGCCTCGCCCCCGCGCAATCGACGCACGTGGTCGGTCATCAGAGCCGTGTCCATCGAATCGGGATGATCGAAATTCAGCTGAACGCGTTCTTCGAATGATAGGTTCGGAAAATCTTTGTAGTAGTTATCTTGCTGTAGAACGACGACGTTCGAGGACGACAGCGCTTCGATGATTCGCCGGGTGATCGTTGTCTTTCCTGATCCGGTACCTCCGCAAATGCCGATGATCAGCGGCTTGTCTTCGAGATCTCGAATGGCTGCTCCATGTTCCGCTAGGCCGTGCCGGCCTTCGACACACCTCAGTTCAGATTTCCGACCTTATGACACTTAATGCTTCGCCTTGCGAGATGCACTCCCCTTCCGTTCTTCCAGCACGGCCTGCGCCGCCGCCAGCCGCGCAATCGCCACCCGAAATGGAGACGCGCTCACATAGTCCATTCCGACGCGATGGCAGAATTTAACACTCTCCGCATCGCCGCCGTGCTCGCCGCAAATGCCAATTTCCAGGTGCGGCCGCGTTTTCCTTCCGCGAGCAATGCCCCACTCGACGAGCATGCCCACACCGGCTATATCTAAAGTCTGAAACGGATCGGTCGCAAAAATTCCTGTCTTTCGTTCATCGACGTAGTCCGGCAGGAACCGCCCCGCATCGTCTCGCGACAGCCCCATAACTGTCTGGGTCAGATCGTTTGTGCCGAAAGAAAAAAACTCAGCGACCTCCGCGATTTGGTCAGCCAACAGTGCGGCGCGCGGGAGTTCGATCATCGTTCCCACAAGATAGTGGAGTTTTACTTTAGATCGAGAAATGATCTCGTCCGCGATACGGCGCGTCGCCTGGTCCAGAATTTGAAGTTCTTTCTTATCCAAAGTGAGCGGATGCATGATTTCAGGTATTACTTTAATTTTGCGCTTTTGGCAATCGACGGCCGCCTCAATAATTGCCCGAACCTGCATCTCAAGTATTTCAGGATACGTAATGCACAACCTGCATCCGCGATGCCCGAGCATCGGATTCGCTTCGTGCAACTGCTCCACGCGCCGGGCCACCGCGTCGGCCGAGATGCCGAGCTTCCTGGCTAGTTCGGCCTGTTTCGCCGGATCGTGCGGAACAAATTCGTGGAGCGGCGGGTCGATCAGGCGAATCGTCACGGGTAGCCCGTCCATCGCTTCGAATATGCCGATGAAATCTCGCCGCTGAAACGGCAGCAATTTCTCGAGCGCCTTGCGGCGAGCTTCGGGCGTTTCCGCCAAAATCATTTCCTGAATAGCTTGCTGGCGCTCGCCGCTCTTCTCCGGATGCTCGAAGTCCTTAAAAAACATATGCTCCGTCCGTACCAGACCAATGCCCTCCGCGCCCATTTCGCGTGCGACCCGCGCATCGTGCGGAGTATCCGCATTCGTCCGCACTCTCAGTCTGCGGATTTTATCGGCCCATTTTAGAAGTGTCGCGAAAGCCTTCGGCGGCTCCGGCCGCACCAGCGCGATCTCGCCGGTATAAACAATGCCCTCACCGCCATCCAGCGTAATCCACTCGCCTTCGCGAACCGAATGCCCGTTCGAGCTCATGGACTTTTTCGCAAGATCGATATCGAGTTTCTCAGCGCCAACGATGCAGCATTTCCCCCAGCCGCGCGCGACGACCGCCGCGTGACTCGTCTTGCCTCCCGTTGCCGTAAGAATCCCTTGCGCCACAAACATACCGCCCACGTCTTCCGGGCTAGTCTCGTGGCGAACCAGAATCACCTTCTCACCGCGCGCTGCCCAAGCTTCCGCGTCTTCTGCAGTAAAGACAGCTTTTCCCACAGCCGCCCCAGGCACCGCATTAATCCCAGTGACGATCTTTCGCGCCGTCAACTCACTTCGCGACATCCCCGGCGCAATTACTGGATAGAACAGTCGCTCGACGTCATCCGCTTTAATTCTTTCAAGTGCTTCTTCAACTTTAATCAAGCCTTCATCAACCATGTCGACAGCTATCTTAAAAGCCGCTGACGGCGTGCGCTTTCCCGTGCGCGTTTGCAACATGTAGAGCTTGCCATGCTCGACCGTAAACTCCAGATCCTGCATATCGCGGTAATGTTTCTCCAGAGTCTGCCGGACGCGTTCAAGCTGTTTGTAAACTTTCGGCATTCGCTTTGAAAGTTCGCTGAGGTGCATCGGAGTCCGAATTCCCGCCACCACGTCCTCGCCCTGAGCGTTCAGCAGAAAATCTCCGAAGAAGGTCTTCTCGCCGGTGGAAGGATCGCGCGTGAAGCAAACTCCCGTACCCGAATCGTCGCCCGTATTTCCATACACCATCTGAACCACGTTTACTGCAGTTCCAAGAAGTCCCGTAATCTTCTCAACGTGCCGGTACGTCAAAGCCTTTTCTCCCATCCACGATTCGAATACGGCGCCGATAGCTCCCCACAGCTGTTCGTGGGGATCTTCGGGAAAGGCCTTGCCGGTTTTCTCCTGAAAATACTTTTTATATCCAACGATCAGCTCGCGCCAGCCTGCCGCCGTCACTTCGGTATCATCCTTCACTCCGAGTCGCTTCTTCATGGCTCGCAATCGTGCTTCGAAATCGTCTTTCGGTAAGCCGATCACGACGCTGGAGTACATCTGTACGAAACGTCTATAAGCGTCGCAAGCAAATCGGTCATTCTGCGTGGCTCGCGCGAGGCCCGCGACCGACGCGTCGTTCAAGCCGAGATTTAGAATTGTCTCCATCATTCCCGGCATCGACCGCGCCGAACCCGAACGCACGCTAACCAGCAACGGGTCGCGCGCATCTCCCAGTTTCTTGCCGGTGAGTTTTTCCAGGCGCTGAAGGTTCTTCTCTACTTCCTTCCGCAGCTCTTTCGGATATTTGCGGTCGTGCTTGAAATAATAGTCGCAGGTTTCGGTGGTAATCGTGAAGCCTGCCGGGACGGGCAACCCGATACGAGTCATCTCTGCTAGGCCTGCCCCCTTTCCGCCCAGGAGATCCTTCATCTCACCGTTGCCTTCAGCTTTCTCTGCTCCAAAGAAATAAACGTATTTCATGTTCTCCTCGAAACTGCAGGGCCTCGCCCATAAACCGCGCTTCATCATCGGCGTCGGCGTCGATGCGAAAAATATTGTCGGCACGCCAACAACTCAGGTTTCACTTCACTACGACATCTTTCAACTCATTTCCCAGGCCGCTTCTGTTGAGGTGATTCTTGCAGTTCCTCAGAACCCAACTGCGAGAAATCCGCGATGGTCGAAAATTCCTTTAACAAATTCGCCAGCAGAGTAACTCTGTTTTTCCGCACCGCCTGATCTTCAACCATCACCAGAACCTTGTCGAAGAACTGATCGACGGATGGACGGAGATCAGAAATTACCTCTAGTGCCTCTCGATACTTTCCGGCTTTCTTCCTGCGCGCAGCTTCTTCTCCAATTTTCTGCGCCGCTGCATAAAGCTCGCGCTCCGCGGGCTCCCCGAGTAGTTCATGCTGTACATGAAGTTGCCCCTTGTCGAGCGAGCCCGCCGATTTCTCCAGAATATTACGAATGCGCTTGAAGGACGCAGCAAGCGGACCGAAATTCTTCGTGTTGCGGATTGCCTTCACCGCGGCTACGCGTTCGACGGCGTCCACTAGGTCATCCGCACCCGCCGCGAACGCCGCATTGATTTCGTCATAAGCGAATCCGCGCTTCTCCGTCAGCATGAATCGCGCTCGGTCCAACAGGAAGTCGAGCACTTGCCTTTGAACCGCGTCCGCCACTTCGATCTTCGGAGCATGCTGCTTCAACGCCTTCGCCACAGCCGAAACTGCCGCTGAAATCGAGACGGGCAGTTTCTTTTCGAGAATTATTTTCACCACTCCGAGCGCCGCACGCCTTAGCGCAAACGGATCGCTCGAACCCGTTGGAATGGCGCCGACCGCAAAGCATGCCACCAGCGAATCGAGCTTGTCAGCCAATGAAACTGCACATCCAGTCAAATTGCGGGGTAACGGATCGTCGAGGCCGGTCGGTTTGTAATGATCGTAAACAGCCCATGCAATTTCTTCGGGTTCTCCCTGAGCGCGCGCGTAGAGTCCACCCACGATTCCCTGCAGCTCCGGAAATTCGTGAACCATGTCGGTGACCAGGTCGCACTTCGCCAACTCCGCAGCGCGGTCTGAGCCCGCTACGTCAGCTAACGAAATCCCGCGACTGAACCATTGCTCCGCTAGCCAGCGCGACAGGAAGCGCATACGTTCGACTTTGTCGCCATAGCTTCCCAAGCGCGATTCGTACGTCACGGTAGCAAGTCTCGGCAGATAATCACCCAGGCGCCGCTTTTGGTCCGTCTCCCAAAAAAATTGAGCATCCGCAAAACGGGCTCGGAGAACGCGCTCGTGCCCCGCGCGGACCAGTCCCTTCGGATCGCTGGGCAGATTAATTACGGCGAGAAAATGCGGCGCGAGTTCTCCGTCACGCGTTTCCATCCCGAAATATTTCTGATGGCCGCGCATCACGGTGATCAGAATCTCATCCGGAAGCGCTAGGAACGCTGGGTCAAAATTCCCCATGATCACGCTGGGGTACTCGTTCAGGTAGGTCACAAGGTTCAGAAGCCCCAAGTCGTCATGAACGTTCAACTTGTTTCGCCCTGCCAGTTGCTGAACCTCGCCTTCAATCTTTTTACGGCGCACCTCGGCTCGGCATAATACAAAGTTCTTCTTTAACTTTGGCTCGTAGTCCTGAGGCCCGTCCAGCGGAATGCTTTGCTTCCCCAAGAAGCGATGCCCGACAGTACGATTGCCGGCGCGAAGCCCCGCATATGAAAACGGCACAACCTTGCCATTGAGCAAGGCCACAATCCATCGGATGGGACGTATGAATCGAGGCCCGTGCGCTCCCAACCAATACATTGAACGCGGCCAGGATATTTCCTGGATTGCCTGCGGCAGTATCCCCGCAAGAATCTCTGCCGCTGGTTTTCCAACTATAGTTTGCCTCGCAGCAACATATTCGCCCTTCGCTGTGCTAACCACCGAAAGTTTCGAGACGGCGATCCCTTGCTTCTCCGCGAAACTCATCGCTGCCCGAGTGGGCTCGCCAAGATTATCGAACGCAACCGATTTTGGCGGACCCGAAATCTCGCGAATTGTGTCCGTTTGACGCAGGCGAATCCCGCGAGCAATCGCAGCAAGACGCCGCGGCGCGCCAAAAACCTCAATCCCTTCTTCAACTGTCGGCCTGTCGACCAATTCCGCCGCCGACAAAAGTTTCGCAAGAATAGCTTTAAGTTCTGCCGCCGCTTTCGGAATCATTCCCGCTGGAATTTCTTCGCACCCAATCTCAAAAAGAAGATCGCCGGTCGCTTTCGACGCTTTTATTTTTCGAGACGAACTCATCTCTGGCTCCCTGCGAACTCAGGAGCGAGATGAGTGCCGGCCCGCTGCCGCAACCAAAGTTCAGCAACTCGAATCGCGAGCTTGCGGACGCGTCCAATCATCGCGGCCCGCTCGGTAACAGAGATCGCACCGCGAGCGTCGAGTAAATTAAACAGATGCGAGCACTTCAGTGTGAGCTCGTAAGCAGCGAGAAGCGGAAAGCGTTCGAGCAACTTCGTTTCTGACTTCGGCCACGCGTCGAGGATGCGCTTGGCTTCCGCCTCATTCAGTTCAAATTGCTTCCGAATCGAGACGGCATCAGCGTGATCAAAGCTGTAGGCCGAGAGTTGCTGCTCTTCTGCCAGTCGCACTTGCCGATAGCTTGTCGTGTTTGACCAGCGCACGTCGAAAACATCGTCCACTCCTTGCAGATACGCAGCGATGCGGTCCAAACCGTAGGTCATCTCTACCGATATCGGATCGAGATTTTGTCCGCCGCTTTGCTGGAAGTAAGTGAACTGCGTGATTTCGAGACCATCGAGAAGAACTTGCCAGCCAATTCCCCAGGCGCCGAGCGTCGGAGCTTCCCAGTTATCTTCTTCGAAACGAATGTCGTGTTCTCTAAGATTAATCCCGATGCTCGCAAGACTCTCAAGGTATAGATTCTGCGCGTCGGCAGGAGAAGGCTTGAGTATCACTTGAAGTTGCGTATGTTTGTAAAGGCGATTCGGATTCTCTCCGTAGCGACCATCCGCCGGACGGCGACTCGGCTGTGCATAAACCACACGGTACGGCTCGGGTCCCAGCACCCGCAGGAAAGTCTCCGGGTGCATCGTTCCTGCGCCAACCTCTATGTCATACGGCTGCTGCAAAATGCAATCTCGCTGCGTCCAATATTCTTCAAGTCTTAGTAGAAGTTCCTGAAACGTCAGTCCCTTCTGGCCCGCTTCAGCTTTCGCCATAGGTTTCTTGTTTGTCGTACTGCGAGCTTGGGTCTTCACGCTGGCGACTCCAGGAGTTCTCGCGCCTTAAGCTTGCGATCTATTTGGCGCTCGATAACGTCGAGCATAACGTCTGTCAATTCCCGCGCAGCGGTCGGCGAAATATTTTCTTCGTTTAAGCGGTCAAGCCGGACAGTGAGCATCTGGCGCGCCGCAACGAGCGCTCCCACCGAGATCGTTCGCAGCCCCGGCTTGCGGCACTTGCCACAGGCCAACGCCGAAGCGCTGCGTGAAAAATATGCTGGCTCCGCGGCGGTGAGCTGCCTTCGACAGCGAGCGCAAATATCTAAAGGCGGTAACCAACCCCCGAGCTTTACCGTCCACAACGCGAAATATGCAAGCGGCACTTCCGATTTGCCCGTGCGCTTCACCGCTTGCGCCGTGAGCAGCAGTAGACGAAAATTCGCGTCGGACGCTTCGCGGTCCGGCAACACTGCCTCGGTAACCTCGCTCAAAATCGAAAGCGCTATCCCCGAAGCGTAATCGCGAAAGGCGCCGAGAAACGATTCGATCAGTTCGCACTGATTGATGCGAACCAGCTCGCGCGTCTCCTTTTCGAAGAACCATATACGAACGTGCGAGAGTCGTTCGAGAGTCGACCCAAATCGGCTCTTCGTTCTGCGCGCGCCTGACGCTACCCCACGCACACGTCCTATCGTGCGCGATAGAAAGCTGACGAGACGGTCGGCCTCTCCCAAGGGATAGCTTTGTAAAACAATCGCTTCCGATTCGTACAATGGCATTGGTGTCGACACGCCGACAGTTAAAGGTACATCTTCACTATTCCAACGCAACATCTGCACGTGTGTTTGCCGCGTGCATAAGAAACAAAAATTATTATCACAGCGTGGGACTGTGCGCAATTATAAACGACCGCGCGATGCGAGTTCTCGCTTGAAAATCGCGCCGCCTCAGCTAGAGTGCTTTGCGATGAACCCTCGACGCAGAAATCGGCCAACGGACGTCGTCGGTGTAGGAATCAACGCCACCGATACGATCATTCGTCTGCCGCACTTCCCTTCTTCCGACTCAAAAGTAGAGTTGCTATCCGTCGAAATCAAGCCCGGCGGCCAAGTAGCGAGCGCGCTGGTCGCTTGCCGACGGTGGGGTCTGCGGACTCGCTATGTCGGAAAGATTGGAGATGATGCGGCTGCCAAATTTCAGGTGCGCGAAATGGCTCGAGAGGGTGTTGAGGCCCTCTGGATCAAGGTCGCGAATTCCGCCAGCCAATCCTCCTTCATACTCGTTGACGACGGAACGGGTGAGCGCACCGTCCTATGGAAACGAGACCCTCGGATTGCAATCGCCCCTTCGGATTTGAATCGCCGTTGGATGAAGGAGTGTCGTGCACTTTTGGTTGACGGTCATGATACAGCGGCTTCGGCTCAAGCGGCGCGATGGGCCCGCGAGGAAGGCATCTCGGTAGTCGCTGACCTTGATAATTTATATCCCGGAGTTAAAGGATTACTCAAATATGTCGACTTCCCTGTCACCTCGAAAGACTTTCCTCAACGCTTGACAGGCGAGAAGTATCTACTGAAATCACTTCCGCAAATCCATTCGCAGTTCAAGTGTCGCTTGACTACTGCAACGCTCGGACGATTGGGCTCGATCTCCTGGGACGGAGAACGATTTTTTCTCGTGCCGGGTTTCAGGGTCCGGGCAGTTGACACGACCGGGGCGGGAGATATTTTTCACGCCGGCTTCATCTTCGGACTACTTCAAAAATGGTCAACTGAAGTGATCCTTGAATTCAGCGCTGCGGCCGCAGCTCTCAACTGCACGGCGCCGGGCGCCCGCGGGAGAATCGCACCATTAGCAAAAATTGACAATTTACGTCGCATCGGTGCCCGATCTAAACACGCATACACGCGTAAAGAGTTACTTGAAGCTTCAAGGGCGGCGATCCGCAAATTCCCCAGCGTCCGCCGTCATTTCACTGGCAAGGGTAAATGATCCCACTCAAAGACATGACGCCGCGGCGTTCCGTGCCGGTGATGACACTGCTGCTCATCGCCGTCAATGTAGTCGTTTTCCTCCATCAGATTTCTCTGCCGCCGGCACAGGCGGAAGCCTTCGTCCGACTATACGGACTCGTGCCAGCGAAGTTAAACCTCGCCTTGGCGGGACGGCATTACACTATCGTAGACGCGTTGATTCCTCTTTTCACCTGCATGTTTCTCCACGGAGGCTGGCTACACATTATCGGCAACATGTGGTTCCTCTGGATCTTTGGCGCAAAAGTAGAGGAGCGCATGGGCGCGTTCGTGTATTTGATTTTTTATCTCGTGTGCGGGATCGCATCTGGCGCGACCCAACTCATGTTTTCCTGGGGCTCCAACCTACCCTCCATCGGTGCGAGTGGAGCGATTTCCGCTGTTCTTGGTGCGTACGTAGTGTTTTTCCCTTCCTCTCGAATTTTAACGCTAATTCCTCTCTTCATTATCTGGTTCACCTGGCAGATTCCCGCGATCGTGTTTATCGGGCTGTGGTTCCTGGTCCAATTCGTGAGCGGCGTCGGCTCGTTGAGTGATCCCCGAACTGCAAAGCTCGGCGGCGTCGCATGGTGGGCACACGTCGGCGGGTTCTTGATGGGAATGCTGTTGGCCCGTCTGATGAAACCGATCGGTCGGAGCGCGGTCTACGACTAGCGCGTCGTCGTGCCGACAACTGAAGCAGTGGTTTAGAGAGCTACGGGAACTTCAAACTTGCCCTTACGATTAGGAATTTTACCAGCGAGTCAAATCCACGCGACTGCCAAAGAACTAAAGCAATACTTGAATCGCCAATTTTATTCTCCGTGTCGACACGCCGACATGCGAAGCATCCCACGAACTCATCGCAATTCTTAGCGAGCCCTCAAGGTAAAACTTGAACAACGATTCCCGAAGCCTGACTTTTGCTTCTGTATACCTTCTCGGTTGCCTTCTTGAAATCTCCGGGCTTGGCATCAGGAATATTCTCAAATGTTTGTGGATTCCGATCTGTCAGCGGAAACCACGAACTTTGCACCTGCACCATGATCCGGTGCCCGCGCCGAAATGTATGATTCACGTCCGGCATGTTGAAGTTCACCTCTTCCACTTTGCCGGGCGTGAATGCTTCCGGATGCTCGAAGCTTTTGCGGAATTTGCCCCGCATCGGCTCTCCACGAATTAATTGTTGAAAGCCCGCCATCTTTATCGAGGGCGGCGGTACATCGTTGGGCGGCGTCGCGCTAGCTGGTGCGTCGTCAGGATAGTCGGGCGGATAGACGTCGATTAACTTCACTACCCAATCGGAATCCGTGCCGGTGGTTGAAACAAAGAGTTTTGGTGATACGGGTCCTACGATCGTGATGTCTTGCTCGAGCGGCTCGGTCTGGTACACCAGCACGTCAGACCTGCTCGCGGCGAACCTCTGGTCCGCAACCATATATTCCTGTGGCACCGAGGTTGCGGGATAGCCGACAAACGGTACGGGCTTATCAGGATCGCTCACGTACTCGTCTGCCGCGCCTGACTCCGCCGTCGGCGGGTCAAACGCAAGGCCTCCGTTTTCACGCAGGTAAAGCGTCTTCGACCCCAGGCTCTTCGGCGGCCAGCTCGCATATTCTCGCCAAGTATTGGTGCCAGTTTCGAAGACATAAGCGACTGGCAATTTCGCATCGCCTCCATCCTTCAAGTATTGCTCGAAGAATGGAAATAAAATCTTGCTGCGAAAAAATTGCCCCGTGTTCGACGCAAAGCTCACGCTACCGAGATGATTTCCGTCGTAGCGCGCCCAGCCTCCGTGTACCCATGGCCCCACCACGATTCCGTTAAATATTTCCGGGTTGTTGTGTCCAATCGCCGCAAAAGTAGAAAACGGCCCTTGCAGATCTTCGGCATCAAACCACCCACCGACCGTGAGAACTGCGCAATGAATATTCTTCATGTGCGGCGCGAGGTTCCGGGCCTTCCAGTAGTCGTCGTAAGTGTCGTGAGCGACTTGATCGTCCCAGAGCCAGTTGGGATCCTTAAAATACAGGGCTTTCGCATCCCCCACCGGTCCCATCTTCAGATAAAAGTCGTAGCCGTCCTGAGTGCCATAATCGAAGCGCGGCCCATTTTTCGGCGGGAACGTGGGCACCTGTTGCGGCCTGAAGAAAGTATAAAACCCGAAATTAGCCGAGAGCATAAACGCTCCGCCGTGGTAGGCGTCGTCTCCCATGAATAGGTTTGTCATTGGCGCCTCCGGCGAAGCCGCTTTAATGGCCGGATGCGAATCAATGATGCTTGCCGAAGTATAAAATCCGGGATAAGAAATTCCCCAGATTCCGACTTTTCCGTTATTGTTCGGGACATTCTTCAGCAACCAATCCACCGTGTCGTACATATCGCTGCTATCGTCCACATCATCTTTCGATTTCTTGTTGTCGATATGCGGAGTCATTTCGAGAAATTTCCCTTCCGACATATACCGGCCACGGACGTCCTGATAGACGAAGATGTACCCGGCGCGTTGAAACTCGTCGGACGGCCCTATCGATTTTTTATACTGGTCAACGCCGTAGGGAGCCACGCTGTAAGGGGTGCGATCTACCATAAAAGGATAGGGCCGCGATGAATCCTTGGGAACGTAGACGGAAGTAAATAGCAACTTTCCGTCGCGCATCGGGACGCGGTACTCATACTTCGTGTAATGTTCCTTTACATTGAATTCCGGAGGAGCGTCCGCGTGACCGTGCGACCAAATCGAGGGTACGACAATGAGAGCCACAGCTAAAAGCAGACACCACGCGCGGCCTGACATTGAGATTGGTCCCTCCTCCGTAAACTTGAACACGCCGAAACTACATTTTGGAACATCCCGCGTCAAGTGCTTTCGTGGTCGTACAGCCGACAACTCTAGCGAACCATTAAGGTTCAGCTCATTCCAGAATCTAAGAGACTACTTTCATTGTATAAATTCGTGCGCTGTGCCTATTAAAAATTGATTAGAATACCCAGGATGAGCATCCGATCAGTCAGGAGCGATCATGAAATCTAAGCAGACATTTGCTGTCTCAATTTCTTTTGCCATCCTTTCATTGGCATTCCTTGCCTCGAACGCAAGAGCTCAAAATTCAGTCCAAGGCGAGCTCCAGTTCGTCGGCTCCACTAAAGCGGAAAAGACCGCTGGAGTTTGGATCGACGGCCAGTACGTCGGCTATGTTTCAGAGTTAAAAGATCAGAAGAAGGTTATGCTGCTGCCGGGCTCCCATGAAATCTCTATTCGCCAGACCGGCTACCTCGACATGACCCAGACTTACACCGTCGAGCCGGGGAAAAAGTTAATCATCACTGTGAAATTGGACAAGGATCCCAAAGCGCAATTCTCAACGGTCACTTCAGAGGTCAAGCTCAAAGTCACGCCGGAGCGAGCGGCCGTCTTCGTGGACGGCAACTTCGCCGGCTACGCGCAACAGTTCAACGGAATGGGACGAGGTATGCTCGTGAGCCCCGGACCGCACCACATAAAAATCGCGTTGGCCGGATTTCAACAGTTCGACACGGACGTGAATCTTTTGCCTAAGCAGAAGGTTACGATTAAGACTGACTTAGTGGCAGGGAGCATTACCCAGGCACCCGCGGCAATTAAGCAAAACTAAACCTGCGCGCTAGAATTGTCTGGGGTTACGCGAGCAGCAAATGGAAACATGAGTTCCAACTTAACTTTTCGCGCTCGACCTCAAGGCGACCTGTAGAAAGCTCAATCCCACAATCGGCCGAGACAGATAATCGCGGGAAGACCTTCTTAAAGCAATAGTTGAAGTAACTTACCGCACCCCTGTCTTCGTCACCGTGTCGGACAACCACTCCCCGATCTCGCGTGTGCCCATCGTACCGCCAAGTTCCGTCGGGGTCTTCCCTTCGCGTAGCGCCGCCCGAACTGCGGTTGCAATCCCGGTCGCTTCCCGCTCCCACCCGAGATACTCGAACATCATGGCTACGGTTAGAACTGCCCCCATCGGGTTCGCGACATTCTTCCCAGCAATTGTCGGCGCAGAACCGTGAACAGGCTCAAAGAGCGAAACCTGTCCGGGATGGATATTCCCTGATGGTGAGAGTCCCAGACCTCCAGCGATTTGCCCGCCCAGATCGCTGGCGATGTCCCCGAAAAGATTGGACGTCACGATTACGTCAAACTGCGAGGGGTCGCGCACCATCTGCATCAAAAGGTTGTCGATGTATTGGTGACTGGCTTCGATCTCGGGAAACTCGAGCCGTACTTGCTTAAACACTCGCTGCCAAAGATCGTGGCCGAATGTCAGCGCGTTCGATTTATCGCTCATGCACACCCGTTTTAGCTTCCGAGCCTTCGCGTATTCGAAGGCATAACGAATAATTCGCTCCACACCTTTTCGCGTATTGAGGTCTTCCTGAATTGCGATTTCGTCGGCAGTTCCCTTCTTGAAATTCCCGCCCATCCCAACGTAAAGGCCCTCGGTGTTCTCGCGAAAAACCATGAAGTTGACGTCTTTTTCGCTGCGATCTTTCAGCGGCGTGAAACGCTTGTCGAATAACACGCACGGCCGCGCGTTCACGTAGAGGTCCAGCTTGAACCGCAAGCCCAGAAGGATATCAGCGGCGTGTACGTTGCTCGGCACCCGCGGATCTCCCATGGCGCCAAGGAGAATTGCGTCGAAGTCGCGGTGAAACATTTCCACCGCATCGGTTGGCAGGGTTGTGCCGTCTTTCAGATAGCGGTCCGCTCCCCAGTCGAAATCGGCGAGTTCGACTAGTCGACCACCCGCCGCTGCCGCCGCCTTCAAAACTTTAACCGCTGCCGGGATCACTTCCTTCCCGATTCCATCGCCAGGAATTACAGCGATCCGTTTTTTCGCGGAAGCAGATGAACTTTTTTGGCTCATACGCTCGCGGAACCTAACACGCGATTCCGGGGATGTCAACGCAGGCGGGAGGATCCAAAAAGCGGCACGTCCGGAACCTGCAAACTTTGCATTGCAGGCCCGGGCGTGCGGAAATCAGCGCCAATCTACATAGAGTTGAATTTCACTGTGCCTAGAGCTAATCAGGCCAGCGATCGTCGTGATTCCAGTTTGCCTCGGTGTGCCACTTATGGTCTCTTCCATCCCACCACTGATGATAAGCAGTCCAGCAATGTTCACGCTCCGATCGAAGATCGTGCCAGCGGTCTCGCGCTTCGGGGCTCTTCGCGCCGTGCTTGGCGACCGCCTCATTGAGCTTCACTTCTGCCTTTTCAATTCGCTGCCGGCATTTGTCTCGTTCGTCGGCGTGAGCCCGTGGCGCAACCACAAGAAATAGGAATGCACTCATAGTCACAAGCGAAGCAAGGGTCCGAAGCAAACTTCGACGCTGCCAACTGGTGTTAGTTTTCAAGAATTCCTCCTGTGGCTCCCGCTTGAGGCGAGAACGCTGATCCGTCTCAACCGATTACATGCAAATCCTACGCCGCCCATCTCGGCAGCGAAATACTGCGATTCCTGTAGGTTTTCGATTCGTAACCCCACGGCTAACGCATTGCGTTCGGCACTAGACGGGAGGAAACAGGCACCTTCGACACCTCAGGATTTCCCCTTTTTTGAACGGCTGCCTTTTCCTTTTTTTCCGTAGCGTAGAACAAGAAACACAACAGCGGCGACGGCCACAACGCCGGCAACGGCTAAAACGACAGGGTGTCCATGTTGCGCGATGAACGAAATGATTTGACGGCCGTAACGAGCGGCCAGCAATGCCAGGATGCTGTACCTTACAATCCTCGCCACGCTGAGCGCTGCCAGGAACTTTTTCACAGGATATTTGGTAGCGCCCGCGGCTAGAACAAAAGGCACGAGCGGCATCGGTGGCGGCAACAACGCCGGAATCGCGACTGCTCCAAATCCCCAGCGCTCAAAATGCTTGGTCACGACCTCCATGTTCTTGCGCGACAGCCTCCGTTCGAGGGTTTCCTTCCCTCCCTTGCGCGCCAGTCGGTACGTGAGGTAGTTCCCCGCTACCGAACCAGCAGTGGCCATCAACGCGTAGTAAATCCACCAGTCCGGCTGCTTTGCAGCCAACACGATCGTAAGAACATCCATGCTGCCCGGAAGCGGTATCACTGACGCATCCAGCACTCCAAGCGGAATCAAGCCGAACGCACCCAGGTGATATATCCAACGGGAGACATCTCGCGTGGTCTGCATCGTCGAGATCAAGATTGCGGTGTGAGCTTCCATTTCGCTTGGCGGCTCGTAATATTCGCACGCGTTACGCGCAAATCTATAGAGATTTCTAGTTCGAAGTACTAGCCGTTGGCAAACTCATCCCCGGAAGTACTATTGCCGAATTCAAACTCCGGGTTTAGCTTGGAAGCGTCAAATCCACTATCGTCGAAGGAGGCTGAGTGCCGCAGCAACTTGGGAGGCATCGGCGCAGTAAACGACTAGAAGTGGCTATACCGGTTCGCGTCTATGGACGCACAGTCGACAACCGTCCATTCCGCCACACCACCGAAACGAATGCCGTCAGCGTCCATGGAGGCGTCCTCCCCTTGAAAGCGAGGGTAAAAGCCGGACAAACTCTCCTGCTCGTGAATGTGGTCACGCAAGAAGAACGCGAATGCCGCGTGGTCTACGTTAAGTCCAACCTCTGGAGCAAAAAGGTCGCGGTCGAATTCACCAATAATTCGGGCGATTTCTGGCACGTTTACAGTGCTGTAGTGCGGGTTAAACAACGCTAGGCTGGATTTCAACGAGATAGGACTGGCTTGAACCGTTGGTCGGAACTCCCCGCTCGCGTTGGTCGCGTAAACAAAAAGGGCCTCGCATCACTGCTGATGTCGAGGCCCTTTTCTAGTTCAAGACTTCAAATCTACGACATTGACGTGGTTGATTTTGAAGTTACCTGCATTTTTGGTGTCGGCTGCGGCGCGGGCGGATTCGTGGCCGGCGCCGGACCGTTCTGATCATTCCTGGAAGCCCCTGCCGTATTTGTGTTCGAACGCGGTCTAACACCCGAAGTCTCCGGATTCGGCTTCAGCGAAAATCGCACACCACGCTTCGCGTTTTCGTTTACTGTGCGCTGCAAATCAACTTGGTTCATATCAACGGCGTTTTCTCCGGCATAGCTGACGGTATAGTGCAGCTTGCCGTCGGACAGCCAGTAATCGCTCGCTGCATATGTGGTCCCGTCGTTAAGATAAATCAGGACCGTTGGCGTAGTCGCAGCCACATTTCCCGTTACCGGGTTGGGATTATTTGACCCCTGATCCGGATACGGCAGGTCGCTTTGCGCCAGTTGATCGGCGCTCGACGAATTATTGTCCGCGCTGTACACGGAGTTACTGTTACCGTACCCAGAGCTACCGTATCCATAGTTATTGTCGTACGTCATGTTTGAACTGTACGACCCGGAGTCATCGTATCCATACCCGCCATAACCTCCCCAATACGGGTATGGATAGTATGGGTACCCTCCCCACCACGGATTCCAACCCCAACCAAAGCCAAAGCCGCAACCCCAGCATCCGCCGAAAAAGAACGGATTGAAACCAAAACCGAATCCAGGAAAGAAGCCGAACCCAAAGCGGTCACGAAAACCAAATCCGCGTCGGAAACCGAAACCTCGATCGAATCCGCCTCGAAAGCCGTCTCGACCGAATCCGCCTCGAAAGCCGTCTCGACCGAATCCGCCGCGGAACCCGTTGCCGAACCCGCCACGGTTGCCGAAAGAACCGCGATTACCAAATGACGTCGAACCGACGTGGGCATTGAGTGGACCGCCCAGCCTTGCGCCCGACACCACAGACGAACTCACGCCGAACCGACTAGAGGATCCGAACGTTGATCTGGCGGAACCTGTAGGAGTCATGCTGGTTGAACGCGTAGTGGACCCCGTCATGCTGCTACGGCCATTTCCAACAGCGGGCCGCGCACCCGCAGATGCCGATCCCATGTTCCGAGAAAATGAGGATGAGGGTGCCGTCCCGCGATTAGCCCCAACAGAGCTTCCGGCCCCACGGTTACCCATAGTTCCAGCGTTGCCCGAGTTCCGCGCTGACATGCCAGGGCCAGAGCGGCCCGGCGCACCAAAACGCGCGCCAGACTGAGGCGCCCCAAATCTTCCACCGTTCATGCCGTACGATCGCGAACCATATGCGCGATTCCCGTTAGCTCCCGGCCTCGAAAATGATCGTGGCGCCGATCCACCAGGACGCCCGCCGCCGCTGAAATTAGGGTGGCTACCCCCGCCACCATGGAAGCCTCCCCCACCGCCACCACCGTGGAAACCGCCTCCACCACCACCATGGAAACCGCCTCCGCCACCACCGCCATGCCCGCCGCCACCATGTTGCGCAAACGCAGGCGCCGGAGCGCAAGCGATTACCAGCGCGGCGCTCAGCACGAAGATCAATCTCAAGAAATTGGAGTTTTTCATTTTGGTCCCCCTACCGACTTCCATCCTGCTGCCCCGAGAGCCACCATCTGTCATACAACATTCGATTCCGGCGGCGTATGACAGGTTGCAGTTAGTTAAGCCTTGCATTTGCCGCGCCTTTACTCCCGCTAAGGGTCTTTACGGTCTGTATAACACCAAGGTACCAATAAAGTTTCGATCTTTTTTGGTCCGGTGTGATCCCGGCTCAAGCGTCAATCTTCGCCGCACTTCAGCCCCCTCAAGGATGTCAAGATAATAACCCTGCCCGGCGTGAAACAAGAGGTCGTTTTTTGCTAACGCCGCCTTGTCCTCAGCGCCAGTCAAGGGGCGTCCTGTCGGCTCTTTTTCGTTTCGTAACCGCTCGGCGAACGTAGTCACGCTGTCCCCCGCTCCGCCAGATACACGCCGAGCAGTACAAGTGCGGTGCCCAAGAGCAAATTGCGTGTGGGATGGTCGTTGAGAAAAGCCACCGCAAGCAGTATCACCACAACCGGTTGAAGGTAGCTGATCGTTGCAACGCGCGAAGCGCTCATATATCGGAGCACCCAATAGAAAAGCGTGTAGGCCGCAACCGAACTCGCCGCAGCCATGTAAATCGTTCCCAGCCATCCCGCCCAGCCCACGCCCCACCAATCGAGATGCATTCCCTGCCTAACCGTCAGAGGCAGCAGCATTATCCCTGCTGCCACGCAGTTAAATGTGTTCATCGCTATCGCGTCGTATTGCTCCGCGACTTTCTTTCCCAGCACAGCGTATAGCGCAAATCCCACCGTCCCGCAGAGAGTGATCACGTCGCCTCTCAGAAATGGCGATTGTGCAGGTGACCCATTCTCAGCCTCCAACAGAAAAACTCCAGCGAACGCCACCGCCATTCCCAGTATTTTCGCCGGCGTTATGGCCTCAAGCTTCATGATGCGAGCCAGTATCAGAATGATGATCGGCCCAATCGCGATAATCACCGCGGAATGTGCGGAAGTGGTGTAGTTCAGCCCGACGGTAAAGAGCCCCTGGTTGACAAGCACTCCCACAAACCCAAGGTAAGCAAACGGCCAAAGATCGCGAAGCCGGAGTTTTGCGCGATGTCTCCGTGAAAAATAGATCGGTAGCATGATGATCGCGGCCAGCTCGATTCGGAAGCACGCCAGCGAGATCGGATCCAGATGGCGCAGCGCAATTTTTCCGGCGATATAGTTGAAAGACCACAGGAAAAGCATCAAGCCAAGCGTGGACGCAAGCAACAGAACGCTCGGCCTTTTGGAGGTGGAATCAAACTCCGTGGAGGGTGAGTTCAAATTCTACTCGAGGACTTCCAGCCGGCGCGTAAGGGAATCAATGCGATCAACGCGCGGCATGTAACCAATGCCCGGCCCACTCGGAACTCGAATGGTTCCCTGTCGCGTCACTTCAACCTCCGGCTCGGTGATGTCTTCATCCCAATACCGCCGGCTCGCCGACACATCCCCTGGCAACGTGAAATTCGCAAGCGTTGACATAGCGATGTTGTGAGCGCGTCCAATACCTGACTCGAGCATGCCCCCACACCAAACCGGAATTGACTTCGCCTGGCAAAGATCGTGAATCCGCCGAGCCGCTGTGTGACCGCCCACTCGCCCAAGCTTCATGTTGATAATGCGGCAAGCGCCGATCTCGATCGCCGCGCGTGCGTGTTCGATGTCGTGGATGCATTCATCCAGACAAATCGGCGTATCGAGCTGCCGCTGAAGCTGCGCGTGCGAGTAGATATCATCCCATCCGAGCGGCTGCTCGATCATGATCAGGTAAAAGGCGTCCAGTTTTTTCAGGAGCGGAGCGTCCTCCAGCCGGTACGCAGAGTTGGCATCCACCATAAGGCGAATCCGCGGAAACCGCTCGCGCAACGCGCGCACAGGTTCCACATCCATGCCCGGTTTAATTTTGATTTTGATGCGCTGATAACCAGCCCCAAGCTCCTTTTCCACTTTAGCGATCAGTGCGTCTGTCGACGGCTGGATACCGATCGACACGCCGCAAGGAATCTCTTCGCGCACTCCCCCAAGTAGTCTCGCAAGCGGAGTATTTTTTTGCTTGGCTTCGGCGTCCCAGATCGACGTTTCGAGTCCGCCCTTCGCCATATTGTGCCCGCGAACCCGTGCAAGCAGGTCCCAAACCTCTGATGCGCTGTTGAGTTCCCTGCCTTTCAATATCGGCCACAGAAAGTCGCGGACAATGTGCCACGCCGTCTCTACCGTTTCGTACGAATAGTAAGGATCTTCTCCCGCCGTCGATTCGCCCCACCCCGCCACGCCGTCCACATCCGTTTCCACCAGCAGAATCCGCCGGAGCGAAGTCTGGCCAAAGCTTGTCTCGAACGGCGCAACCAGCGGAAGATGGATCTCCCGCAGAGTAATTTTTCCCACTCGCATTTAGTGTCTCACCGGGCGCTCATGTAACCAGGGTTCGGTCCGGTGGCTTCCGCTCTTGTGGCCTTGGTATTTCAATCCTCGTATTCTTCCGGGCGGTATTCTGGCAGGCGCAGCCCCCCGATCGAGCCGGCGGGCTCAAGAACGTAGTCGGTGGTGTCACCTAGGGCTTCGATTCCGGTAGCGACGTATCCCGCGTGAAAGTGTTTTTGGAACGATTCGCGAGTTTGTTTTTGACTGCGCGCGCCCGCCGCAGAATCTTTAGACTTTAGATCGGCAATGTGCGTCGGCAGCGAAATTCGTTCGATGACTTCACCGCTCGCGCAAGGAGTGTCAGCGAGAACTCCGCGCACTCGGTCAGAATCGAGCCACCATTCCGCGACAAGCCGGTCCGTAGGAAGTCCGGCGTGAAGCGGGCTCGCGGTTACTCCGTAACAATTCGGAATGTAGCGCCGGACAATTGCGCCAAGCCGCGTAAGATTGAAATGCGCGTTCTTCAACTCCAGAGGATCGAACGTCCATTCAACAAGCGGCACCCCGTTTTTCAAAGCGTCCTCGCGTTGGAACAGCTTTAGACGTCTTCCAATCCCGCGGTTCTGATATTCAGGCAGCACGGCCGTCATATGTGAGTGCAGAAACGGCTTTCCTCCGCGCGTTCCGGCCAGAGCCAGCGTAAAGCCAATCATCCTTTTGCCACCGAACGCGCCAAGTATCTGGCCACCGGTGTGGTGCGCCACCACAAAAATCGCTGATGGCACCGCAATGTGTTCTCCCCAGGTGAGCAGTTCGAGCTTTACGCACTCGTCATATTCGGCCAGCGACTCGCAATGCCGTATCTCGATCTCGCTTGGCTCGGCCGTTGGATGTTTTGCCGATGCATTCATCGCGTATTCGCCGACTTCGCAATCTTCGGCGCCTTCATTTCTCCGCTGCCTTCTCTCAACTTCGCAGAATCCCACAGCTCCTCTTTGCGTTCGCGGGGCAGGTCCGCAAAGCGCTGGCCATCCGCCGTAGCAGCAGCTTCCATACTGCTGAAGCGCCGCTTAAACTTCCGATTCGCTCTCTTGAGTGCCAGTTCGGGATCGACGCCCAGAAACCGAGCAATGTTGACCGCTGCAAAAAGCAGATCGCCAACTTCCTCTTCGACGCGCGGCGAAGCGCCCGCCGGCATGGAGTCCGGCGAGCCCGCGCCGAAGCTGATCAAGTTCGGCAGAAGAGTTTGCAGCTCCTGTTTCTCTTCCTCGAATTTGTCGAAAATCTCGGACAGCTTTTCCCAGTCGAAGCCGACGTGCGAAGCACGGCGCGTGAGTTGGTAGGCTTCCAGAACGGCCGGCAGAGATCGCGGCACACCGGCCAAAACGGAAGCAGCCGGATTTGCCGGATCCTCCGGCCTCCCTTCCTTGGCGCGCCGCTCGGCGCGTTCTTCCGCCTTGATCTGTTCCCAATTTCTTAAAACGTCCGAAGAATTCGTGGCTTTCACGTTGCCGAAGACGTGCGGGTGCCTGCGGACCATCTTCGAGTGAACCGATTCGATCACGTCGGAGATGGTAAATCGTCCCGTTTCCTCCGCGAGTATCGAGTGAAAAACAATCTGCAGAAGCAAATCACCCAGCTCGGACGAAAACTCTCGCGAGTCGCCCTTTTCCATCGCATCCAAAACTTCATACGTCTCTTCGATGAGGAACTTACGCAATGACTCGTGCGTTTGCTCGCGATCCCACGGGCACCCGTAGGGCGCGCGCAGCCGTGCTTGTAACGCGACGAGTTTTTCGAACCATTTTCCCGCCAGCTTGTCGCGCTCACTGAGGGGAATGCGGGCTCCGCCACCGTCCGATCGTTTAGCACTGGTTCTCGATGCGATCTGCGAACCGGACTGCGCCCGGCCTTTGGCATGTGACTTGGAAACTATGGTCTTTCGCGGCGGCAAGAGGATCCCGTTCTTCGTTGCTTAAGGGAATAATCTACAGCGAAGAACGACAAGTGACAAGCAGTGAGTGACGACGATGAGCGGCAGATATTCTAAGCACAGACCTGTAGATCTCCTCGACTCAGTAGGGACGCAGCATTCAACTCGCCGAAGAACCGCGTTTCATTCAGGTTTTGCTAGCCCGCGTGCCATGGCGTCGTCAATCAGGGCCTTCATCTGACGCGAAGCCTCTTTAAAAATTTGCCCTTGCTGTCGGCCCAACTCGCCCTGCAGTTCCCCTAGCTTGCCTTGCTCCTCGCCGAGCGCTCCCTGCTTCTCGCCAAGCTTCCCCTGTTCCTCGCCCGCTTTGGATTGAAGTTCGCCGAGCTTGCTCTGCAGCTCGCCTATCGCGCCCTGAATGCGTCCAAGATCCTCTTGAGAGCCGCTCGAGCCGAGCGCCTTCAGCTCAGCTTCAAGCTTGTGCAAGTCTTCGCTCATATCCGGAATCTGGACGTGAATTTCCTCCTGCTGTTTCCCCAACGCCTCCTGCTTCTCACCCAGCGCTTCCTGCTGCTTGCCGAGTTCTTCCTGCTTCTTGTCCAGTTCTTGAACCTGTGCGAAAAAATCCTTCGCGCGCTTGATCGTGGCTGCGTCGCGAATCACGTACGACTTGCCGTCGCGCCGAAACCAGACGAAGTCCCCTGGATTCTTCTCCTGGAGAAATTCGACGAACTCCGACGGGTGATCCGTGCCGTAGCTTTCGCTATTCCCGGAAACGCTTATGTATGTGTTCCCCGACGAAATCACAAATTGACGCCCGTCCCTCTCGCCGCTCGTTGTCACAACAGTATAACCCGACTGCGCCATGCGCCGAGCTATGTCCGCTATCACAACCGCTCTTGGCAACGGGGCGGTCGTAGCTAACGGGGCTACCGGCGCCATCGCGAAAGAGGAAAGCATAGCCGGCGCTCTGGGAGCGATCGCAGGGGTCGCCGCCGGGGTCACAAGAACTACATCTGATTGAGGCGTCGTTGCAGCCGCAGGTGTAGGCGAAGAGACACCCGGCGGCGGAGCAGGCACAGGCGCTTGGGCAGGAGCTGCCGGTATCTGCGCGGGGCTAGGCGGTGCTTTCTCCTGCATCGAGCCGTATGCCGACGAGCTGAAGTTGTAAACTCCCGGGCGCAAAGCCGCCGCCACATACACCACCGGAACCGCACACATCACCAGCACCACAACCACGGATTTTTTCAATTGCATGGCGACGCTCCCTTTCCATTCAAGGATTCTGTCCAATCTCTTTTCGGCCTGTCCCGCTTTAGCCATCGCAACTCCCTGCCACCACGCCCGCCCCGGCGTGGCTTCAAGTTCAACAAAAAAGCCCAGCAATGTTTCGGCGTAACGAGTCCGGTCCGCCCCCGCAGCCAGCGCTGCTTCGTCACTAGCTTCTTCGGCGAGCTCCGCCAAACATCCAGTCAGATACCAGCTCAAGGGACTGAACCAAAATACCGCACGGTGCAGAAGCGAAAGCCGGTCGATGAACGCGTCGCGCCGCGCAACGTGCGAAACCTCATGCGAGATGACCGCATCCAGCTCATCTTTATCCCAATCGCGCCAGCCTGAAGGAAGCAGAATCGCGGGACGCAGCACTCCAAATGTCACCGGAACAGAAAGCAGCTCAGACTCTGCAAGACGCGGCGTCCGCTTGATACCCAATGAACGTGCGCGCGATGAGACCAGCGCCAGCGCTCGTGAATCGTGTACGCGCTGCGCAAGACGTTCGAGCCGCGCACTCAAAACCAATCCAAGCGCAAAACGTACGAGAAAACCCAGCGCGACCAGAAGATAAGCCGTCGCCACAATAGCAACCCACGGTATCGCGCCAAGCCACGATTTCGCCCGCCCTATAGCACGCGAGACAGACGAGCCCCCATCCCTGCTCGGCAAATCCAGAGCATCAGTGTCAGACGTCACAGTTGTCGCCGAACCACTTATCTCGCCGTTCGCCGGGGCGCTGCTGGCGTGCGCAGCAGAGACGTGACGGTCGTGTGAATTTCGTGCAAGCTCCGCAAATTGCGCCGTCGCTTTCACTTCCTTGCTCGCCGCCGCGCTACTCACTCCGGACGCAATCCGAACCCGCTCGAATTGCTGCGCCACTTGCGCCGGCAATCTAAACGTAAGCGAGGGCAAGAAAACCCCCAAAAACGGCATGATCAGCGCGACGCACAGCACCGCTCTCCAAACATTCAGTCTCACCGAAACATTCTTCACCCGCAAAGCATTCAGAGCGAGCGCAGCCATGCACCCTAGGACCAACGAACGAGCCGCGGCATCGGCCATGTGAATTAAAAAGCTCGCCGACGCCTGAACTACCGATGAAAGGATCATGGCTTCGCTTCCTTTCGTTGGCCGATTTTCCGGGCCAAGCGCTCTAGTTGCTTGCGGTCCAACACAGCGTTATCAACCATGCCGATCACCAGTTCTTCGGCCGACCCTCCGCAAAAGCGGTCGATAATGTTTTTCACCGCGCGAACCGCCACATTCTGCCTCAGTTCGGCAGCTCGATAGATGAAAGTCCGTCCGCTGATTTCGTGCGTCACGTAACCCTTCTGTTCCAGACGCCGCAAAACCGTGCGAATAGTCGATTCCTTCATCGGCCGCCGGGGCGCGAGCGCTTCACGGCACGCTTCGGCAGACACCGGCCCGTGCGACCAGACGTAATCCATCACCATCTGCTCCACTTCTCCGATGTTCTTAGGACGCGGACTCTGTGTGTTCTTCATTGTAGCGTTACAACTTGTAACGTATGTAAGACGCCCTGTCAAGAAAAAAGTGAGCGCTTCGTTTGGAGTGCGGCGGCTTGCCGCCGCTTTTCAGGTCCAAATAGGCAACACGGGGCCAGGAAGCTATGGCGGACAAGTTGGGCAACGCCGAAGGTAGACGTTAGGGCACGGCTTTTTACCCTGAGCCCGCCCCGGCGACCGAAAGGCAGCCGTGCCGCAAAGCCGCAAGAGCCGAAGGGGTTTTGACCCTGGTCGCCGAGGCGGCCCCTGAGGTCTTCAATAAACTCAATCAGAAGCCCGAAGCGGTCGCTCGAGGTTGTATCACGCTGTCCGCGAACCGTTCCATTTCTTCCATCTGCGGACTGAACTGAAGCAGCAGCAAATCCACGCCCGCGTCCTCGAATTCACCAACGCGGTCCGCAACCTGTTGCGGCGTTCCCACCAATCCCGAGCGCAGACCGCGATTCGAGACCGAGTAATCTTCCAACGATACGCGCTGCTCAAGCTGCGTATTCGCCAGCCAATCCTGATAATTCTGATAACCGGCTGCGTTCTGCTTCACATCCGTAATCCGCGCAAGCTCCTGCTGCGCTTCGCGTTCCGTTTCGCGCACGATGGAGTACCCCGCCACGCCAAATATCATCCGCGGCAAACCTTTGCGTTCGCGCCGCTCGGATAGATCTCGAATTTTCACCGCCACTCGCTCCGGCGAATCCCCGTGCATCACGTACGCGTCGCATTTCTGCGCGATCAACTCCTTGGCAGTTTCGGATTCCCCGCCCGCATAGATCACTGGACGCGGCTTCGAAATTGGCTTCGGCTGCAACACCAGGTCCTGCACCGAATAATATTTTCCGGAATACGAGAAGTGGTCCTCTTTCCACGCCTTGTCCACCACGTCGAGCCACTCCGACGTCCGCGCGTATCGATCGTCGTGCTGATCGAAATGCACGCCATATTTTTTCGCTTCTTCAGCCCACCATGAAGAAACCACGTTCAACGAAACTCGCCCGCCGCTGATTTGATCGATATTCGCCGCCTGCTTGGCGAGCAATGCCGGTGTATGAAATGTAGGCCGCACAGCAACCATCAGCTCGAGCGTTTCGGTAACGGCAGCCAGCGCCGCAGCCGTTGACCACGCGTCCAACGAGGGGGCATCAACTCCCTTGATGTCGTTCAGATTCAACTCGGCGATCAGCGTGATATCAAACCCGATTTTTTCGCTCCGCCGCGCCAGCCGCGAAACATAATCCCATGTGGGCTGCATTTTTTCGTCTTCCACATTGCGCAGCCACCCGCCGAAAACTGGAAGCCAATATCCGTAGCGCATCAGCGCCTCTCCCGAACTAGGTAATCAACCAGCCGCTCAAACGGATCGAATCCGATCACCCGTGGCCCATCGGAAACGAAATTCGAAAGCGCATTGATATCGTAGTAATACAGTTGCCCGTCGCGGTCGTCGATAATGTACTCGGCCCCGCCCACTTCGATCGTAGTCTCGCGGAAAATCCGCTCCACGTCCGCAATCACCTGCAGAGGCGGCGTGTAAGCCTCTAGCCGCAATCCCGTCTTCGGTCCTTCCACCACGCAGACCGTCTTGATCTCCGCGCCATCGTTAGTCTTGCAGATGTCCATCGGGCAAAGGTCAAACGTCTCGCCGGATGTAAAAACTTTGATCCCGTAGAGATATTCGTAGCCGATAGTCTCGACGCGCGTGATGTGCCCGCCTCGCGCGGGAATAAATTCCTGAACGATCCCCGTCGAATCGAGTCCCAGCGCGATTCCATTCTTCGCCGCTGCTTCCAATTGTTCCGGCGTGTCAAACCGAACAATTCCCACGCCGCTTCCGCCAATGTTGGGTTTGATGATTACAGGAAACCGCATGCCGCGCGCTGCCTCCGGAGCTTGGCTGGCGTGATTGATCACCACCGAGCGCGGATAAGGCAGCCCGAGCGATTGCAGCAAGGAAAGCTGAAGCGCCTTGGAAGTCTCGTTGCGAAACGCCTGGCTGCCATTCACCACTCGCGTTCCCAGTCGTTCGAGATGTGCCAGGTAATTGAGCGTATAGAAAATCGCGTGCGCATTTCCGCGCGTCCATGCCGACGGACTCATCCGGTTGAAGATCAGCCCGTACCGCTGGTTCCCATTCGGACGCAGATCGAAATGGCTGTGAGCCGCGTCCAGCCGCACGTACGGAATCGCGCGGCGATCCAGTTCCGCAAATACCGGCGTGAACCATCGCGGATGCTCGTAATAAATTCCAATTGGATTCCCTGACGATGACACTTTTACCTCCGCAGACTCTTCCAGGCGGGCTTGGGGCCAATGGCCCCCTATCGCTGCCACCTATAATAGACCATTCAACGCGAAAAATGTTTGGATGCTAAACCGTCAGGATGGTTTCCGCTTTCCTTACCTCGTAGCGACTCTCTGCGGGCACTCTTCTAATTTGAATAGCCGTCAGGGCACTCCTTTTTACTCTGAGGTAGCCGCGGCGACCGAATGGACGCCGTGCGGCCAGTCGTCAGTACCGTCGTCAGCGCACGGCTTCAGCCGTGCCGTACGGTCAATTTACCGAAGGGGTTTTAACCCCTGAGGTCTGACCGCACGACCCGTCTTCGCTCTGGCTCCAGCAAGAATCCCTTGAATTAAGGACATCGTTCTTTTCCAGCCTCACTTGTCGCAACGAGTAAGCGAGTGTTAAACTGCATTGTAATCATTCGAGCAAGCCTAAGGACACGTCGTGGCGGACCACAAAAAAGAAGAAACATTCAAAGTTATAGACCGGCGCCATTTCACCGGCGAGGGCAATTTGCGCCCCGAAGTCGTCGAACTCGAGCGCCGCGAAGAGGAAGCCGCGGCCAAAGAGGCAGCCGCCAAGAAGGCCGCGAATCCTCCAGCTAAACCCGTCGCGAACGCACCGAATCCCACGACAAAGTCTGGCGCGAATCCAATCGCAAAAGGTTCCGCAGCGGCGGTCTCTGAGTACGACCTCCTCGGCGCAGATCAGCGCTCCGCCGCAAAAGAAAATGCTGCCTCAGGCTTGATATCTCCGGGCGCATCAGGCGAACCCGTTTCGCCAGAATCTGGCGAAACAACGGTCGTCGGAGAACAAAGTCACTCATCGCGCAGTTTTCAGATGCTGGTGGACTTCCTTACGCGCAACGCTGCCGCTATGCTCGGCGGAATGGCTGACCCGCAAACCGGACGGCCTTTTGTCGACCTCGAAGGCGCCCGCGAAGTGATCGACATGCTTGACGCTCTCCGCGAAAAGACCCGCGGCAATTTGTCCAAGGAAGACGATCAGCTTCTCATCGAAGTTCTAGGAAGTTTGAAGCTTACATTCATGGAAATCTCAAAAGCGGCTGCCGAGGCCATGGCCAAGAAGGCCAAAGCCAAATAACACAGTGCGCATTGCCGCCGTTCGTTGCTTGACCAGCGGCGAGAAGCGCCGGGAATGCAGGGTTTTTCAGTTAACGAATCAAAACCTGTTTCTGTCACTCACTCCGAAATGTCCATTTTGCATCTCACCGTACTAGGTTCCGGCACCTCCATGGGAGTGCCGACGCTCGCCTGCCACTGCGCTGTGTGCGAATCGCCCGATCCGCGCGACAAACGCACCAGGCCCTCGGTCCTTCTCTCCTACAATGGCCGCAACGTAGTGATCGATACGACCCCTGACTTCCGTTTTCAAGCCATGCGTGAAAAATTGGACAGCCTGGACGCTGTCCTTTACACCCATGCCCATGCTGACCACGTTCTCGGGCTCGATGACATTCGTCCCTACAACCTCAAGCAGCGCGGCGTAGTTCCGATTTACGCCTCGATAGAAACACAGTCTACTCTGCGCCGCCAATTTGCCTACGTTTTCGACGACGCTCCAACTGTCAGTTCCCTGCCCCGCGTGGAACTGCACACCATCGACGGCCCGTTTGAACTCTTTGGCTTGAAATTGATTCCTATCGCGGCGAATCACGGGCCCACGCCTGTCCTGGGATTTCGTTTCGGCAACGCGGCCTATCTCACTGATTTCAGCTCTGTGCCGGAAAAATCCAAAGAGCTGCTTCGCGGACTCGATGATTTTATTTTGGACGCTTTGCGCTACACTCCTCATCCCATGCATTCGAACGTCGCGCAATCGCTCGCCCTGGTGGATGAGTTAAAACCGAAACGCGCGTGGTTTACACACATCTGTCACGATCTCGGCCACGAACAAGCAAATGCGAAATTACCCAAGGAAGTGCAATTGTCCTACGACGGTCTGAAGTTTGAGGTTCGCATCTGATGTCAGCCGACGCCCTAAAACAGCGCATGCGTCTCGCGCCCACCCTGCGGCTGGACATCGCGACTTCAGCGGAAGGGTGGGTCGAACGATTCGGCAATTCGCGTAAACGCACTGTCGTCACCATCGGAAATTTTGACGGCGTTCACTTAGGCCATCAAAAGATTCTTAGCGGCGTGGTAGGACGCGCTCGCGCGAACGATCTGGAGAGCGCGGTCCTCACGTTTTATCCACATCCCGCGCGCATTCTCAGACCCGATGCGGCGCCTACTCTGCTTATGACCCTTGAGCAGCGCCTCGCCGCATTCGACGCCATGGGAATCAATGCCGCGTTGGTTCTGGAGTTCGACACCGAACTCGCCGCGATCAGCGCCGAAGATTTCGCCAAAACGTTTCTAGTGGACACTCTGCGCGCGAAAGCTGTATTAGTCGGCGAAAATTTTCGCTTCGGAAACCGTCAAGGCGGCGACGTAAAATTGCTCCAGGAAATTGGCAGACGTTCCGACTTTGAAGTCGAAATCGTGCCTCCGGTCGTCCAAGGCGGCGTAATCGTTTCGAGCACCGCAGTCCGCGAAGCCTTGCGCGAAGGGCGCGTTGCTGACGTCGAGCCCCTCCTCGGGAGGCCGTTTTCTCTTAAAGGCGAGATTCGGCCCGGAACTGGAAAGGGACGCGAGCTCGTGGTACCCACGTTAAATCTGGTGACCGAGCAGGAAACACTGCCCAAAATCGGCGTCTACGCTACTGCCACGGTAATCGGACCCAAAATCTATTGGTCGGTTACGAATGTCGGCGTCCGCCCGACGTTCAACGGCCAGCGCCTCGCTATCGAATCTCATCTCTTCGACTTCGCCGAGCAATTGACCTCCGGCAAAATGGAAGTAATATTCCTCAAGCGTCTTCGCGACGAACAGAAGTTTTCAAGTCCGGAAGCCTTGCGCGAACAGGTCCTGAAAGATATAGAGCAAGCCAGGAGCGTCGTGGCGGTCGGCTCCTGACAGTCTGGAATTAAGTTGAGACCCCGACTGGCCGCCTCGGGCGGCTCGAGACTCGTGAATCGAGGGAGTCGCAAAACAATGCGCCAACCATCTAAGAGCAATAAAAAAGAGTTGTCATCGGAACAACGTAAAGAACTCCTAGGAGCATTAAAAGCCCGTTTTGACAAAAATATGAACCGCCATAGAGGCCTTGAATGGACTAAAGTACAAGCAAAGCTGGAAGCTAATCCTGAAAAACTCCGCTCACTCAACCAAATGGAAAGAACTGGCGGCGAACCCGATGTCGTTGGTCATGATAAGAAGACGGACGAATACATTTTCTATGATTGTTCAGCCGAGAGTCCCGAAGATCGCAGAAGTGTTTGCTACGACCGTGAAGCGCTGGAGTCGAGGAAAGAACACAAACCGAAAGATAACGCCATTGATATGGCAGCTGCCATGGGCATTGAGCTTTTGACGGAAGAGCAATATCGAGAGTTGCAAAAAATTGGAAATTTCGACACGAAAACGTCGAGCTGGGTGAAAACGCCTTCCGATATCAGAAAACTCGGCGGAGCGCTCTTTTGTGACCGCCGCTACAACACTGTTTTCGTTTATCACAACGGTGCGGAGTCTTACTATGCCGGTAGGGCATTCCGCGGCTCGCTACGGGTCTAAACTTTGCATGGCGGCACATCAAACAGTTGATGCCGAGTAAGGCCGCCGGTCGGCAAACCCATAGGAACGGAAATGGAAAACAAAGAAGTCGCCAGAATCCTGCGAGAGACCGCGCAACTGCTGGAAATCGACGGCGCCATCATCGGTCGCTACCGCAGCTACGAAAAAGTAGCCGAGCTGCTCTACAGCCTGCACGAACGCATTGAGGACATCTGCAAGGACCCCAAGAAACTCCGCGAACTGCCCGGCGTCGGCGAAAATATGGCCGAGCACATCTGCGAAATCCTCGAGACTGGCGACTACAAGCTCCGCCAAAAACTCCTTAAAAAGTATCCTGCCACTCTTCTCGAATTGCTCCACCTCCAATCGCTCGGCCCCAAAAAAGTCCTGTTCCTGTGGGAGACTTTCCAAGTTTCAACAATTGAAGGCGTCGAAAAACTGGCGCGTGAAGGTAAGTTGCGTGAGCTTCCCGGCTTCGGCGAAAAGAGCGAGCAGAATATTTTGAAGGCTACCGAATCCGCGAAGCGTTCCTCTGGCCGATTCAAACTCAATGCAGCTGAAGACGAGGCCGAAAAGTTTGCCGCCTACATTAAAAATGAGGATCTGTCGAAGTCTGCCGCGGCAGTCGAATCCGTCACGCCCGCCGGATCTCTTCGCCGCGGCCGCGAAACCATTGGCGACATCGACCTCCTGGTCACCATGCGCCCCGGACACGACAAGCAAAAAGACGTCGACGCGGTCGCCGAGCACATCCTGAAATACCCTGGAATCGATCAAACCCTCGCACACGGAGAAAACAAAGTCAGCGTCTTGCTCGGAAGCGGATTCCAGGTCGATGTCCGTATGCTCGCGAAAGAAAACTTCGGCGCCGCTCTGCTTTATTTCACCGGTTCCAAGTCCCACAACGTCGCCCTCCGCGGCCGTGCCCTCGATATGGGCTGGACGCTAAACGAATACGCCATGACCACGCTGAAAGGCGGCAAAGTTGTCGCGGGCAAGTCTGAACAAGAAATCTACGCCAAGCTCGGCCTTGATTACATCGAACCTGAACTTCGCGAAATGACCGGCGAAATAGAAGCTGCTGAAAATAAAAAGATGCCGAGGCTCATAAAGCTCGCGGATATTCGCGGTGACCTCCAAATGCACACCACCGCCTCCGACGGTCGCAACTCCATTGAAGAAATGGGCGAAGCCGCAAAAGCGCTAGGCTACGAATACATCGCCCTCACCGACCATTCGAAAGCCGTCACCGTCGCCAATGGAATGGACGAGAAGCGCACCCTCGCTCAAATCAAAAAAATCCGCGCCGCTCAGGAACGCGTTCCCGGCATTCGCCTGCTCGCCGGGATCGAAGTCGACATTCTGAAAAATGGCTCGCTGGATCTGAGTAACGACGTCCTGGCTCAGCTCGATGTAGTCGTCGCCTCCGTGCACTCCTTTATGAATCTCGACCGCGCAGCCATGACCGACCGCATCCTCGCCGCAATCGAAAATCCCTACACCCAAATTATTGCCCACCCCACCGGACGCTTGCTCTTGCGCCGCGAAGCCTTCGACTACGATATGGAAATGATCCTCGACGCCGCCAAGAAAAACGGCGTCGCCGTCGAATGCAACGCCTACCCCGATCGCCTCGACCTCAAGGACATCCACCTTCGCATGGCGAAACAGCGCGGTATGAAAGTCGTAATCTCCACCGACGCCCACAACACGACTCACTTCCGGTTCATGAAGTACGGCGTGATCACCGCTCGTCGCGGCTGGCTCGAAAAGAAAGACGTGATCAACACGCTGCCCCTGGACCAATTCTTGGCCGCGCTCCGCCCAAAGCCCACCGCAGCCGCGCCCAAGAGCAAATCCGCCTAGCGCCCATGAACAGAACTTTTCGCGTCACCTCGTTCGTGCCGGGAGGCACTCTGATGGCGGTCGCGAATCTCCTGCGCGGCCTGCGGAACATTTTGAGTAGGTACACCGTATCTCATTGTGACGCACAACCTAAACGGAGACACCATGAACCGAACAGTTCTGGCAGGGACTTTCCTCACGTTGCTCGCACTCGCAGCAGCCGCTACGCCCGCCCGCGCTGACGATTGGTCCAAAACCTATCAAATCAGTGGCCGCGCCGACCTGCGTGTCTCCACCGACGATGGCGACGTCACTATCGTGGGCTCTGATCAAAAGCAAATTGACGCGCACGTCACCACTGAGGGTTACAAGATCGCTTCTAACGAAGTTCGCATCGAGGAAAGCCAGAACGGCGACCATGTCGTCATCAGCGTCAAACTCCCGCATATGAATTGGTCCTTCTGGGGTAGTAAGCACAAGTCCGTCAAAGTCGAGCTGCACGTTCCGCGCGAGCTCGAACTCGACGTGCAAACCAGCGACGGCAACGTTGTCGCCCAAAATGTCGCTGGACGCATACATTTCAATACCGGCGACGGTAACGTCACGGCCACCGGCGTTCACGGCGACATTCACCTTCACACCGGCGACGGCCACATCTCCGGTACTAATTTCGATGGCGCGCTTGATGCCGACACCGGCGACGGCAATCTCCAAATCAGCGGCCGTTTCGACTCTCTTTCGCTAAAAACCGGCGACGGCAACATTGAGGCTCAGGTCGGCAACGGTTCGAAGGTGGCAAATAGCTGGACTGTTCGCTCCGGCGACGGCCACATTAATATGCGCCTCCCCGGCGATTTGAACGCCGATGTAGAAGCTCATACTGGCGACGGCTCCATCACGGTCAATCTCCCGTTGACCGTCTCTGGTTCTTTAAGCCATTCCTCCGTCCACGGGAAGCTAAATGCCGGCGGCGGAACGCTCTCGATTACCTCGGGAGACGGATCCATCCACCTCGAAAAGCTATAACGTACAGCCCCGAAGAGTCTGTGTCGCAAGTCCGATTTTCGTCAGGGCACGACTCTTTACCCTGAGCTGCGCAGGGCAGTCGCGCCCTAAACGATCCGACCTTTCGTCAGGTCACGACTTTAGTCGTGCCGCAAACGGCGCAAAATCGATGCGGCTTCAGCCGCTGAGGGACGAATTTTACAGTTGCGATACAGCCCGAAGGGCGGCAAAAGGTTTCCAATGTGTGGAAAACACAGGGAAACGCGTCGAGCCCGACACAGAAAATCAGGACGGCCCAGCGTTTACTTCTTTAGAATCACCGCAATTTCAAGCGCAAGAATTTGGCCCCCCTCGTGCCTTACTTATTTTGCTCGTCAGATCCGATTCTGGAAGTGAGGCCGCCATGCTCGCGTACACCTTGATCGCCATTCTCGCCGTCCTTGCTTTCCTCTGTATTTCACACGCAATTCCCACCCTCGCTCGCCGCAAGACACTCTCGAATTCTCCGTCCGAAGTTGCCGGTGCGGACACCGCGCTGCAATACACTCATCCCCACGCCCGTTCTCTGTTTTTGGCAAAAAACCGCAAGTAGTCCCGTTCGGCGTCGTCACAGATTTTCCCGCGCGGAATCTGATTCGATTTGCAAAACACACAGCGTTGCCGCATCATAAGTTGTTTTGTTTCGCACATTCATCGCGTCGAATACGCATCCATCGCAAAACAACTTCGCTTCCGCGAGTCGCATTGGTGAACGCGGGCAAAATACGCTTTTCATTCATATGGGGGAAACAGAATGCGCAGGCCAGTAAGTGTTGCTCCGCCAAAAGGAAAATTGGGCGTCCTGACGCCCGGAATGGGCGCGGTAAGTACGACGTTTATGGCGGGCGTCGAATTAGTCCGCCGCGGCCAATCTGTCCCGGTGGGCTCGCTGACGCAGTTGGGCACGATTCGCCTCGGCAAGCGAACCGAAGGCCGCACTCCCAAAATCAAAGACTTTGTGCCTCTCGCCAAGCTCGACGACCTCGTGTTCGGCGGCTGGGACGTTTTCAAAGACGACGCCTACCAGGCTGCCTCCAACGCCGGCGTGCTTGACGCCAAGGACCTCTCCAAGGTCCAAAAGTTTCTCAAAGGCATCAAGCCCATGAAAGCCGCGTTCGACCAGCATTACGTAAAGAATTTAAGCGGTCCCAACGTCAAAAAAGCAAAAAATAAATTCGATCTCGCCGAGCAGCTCCGCGAAGACATCCGCAACTTCAAGAAAGATAACAAATGTGACCGTCTCGTCATGGTCTGGTGCGGTTCCACGGAAATATTCCTGAAGGCGCAAGACGTGCACAAGGATCTCAAGTCCTTCGAAAAAGGGATGAGGAATAACGACCCTTCGATTGCGCCCTCCATGTTGTATGCCTACGCTGCCATCAGCGAAGGCGTTCCTTTCGCCAACGGCGCCCCCAACCTCACCGTCGATATTCCTGCTCTCGAGGACTTCGCAAAAGCGAAAGGCGTCCCCATCGGCGGCAAGGATTTCAAAACCGGTCAGACCTTGATGAAAACTATCCTCGCCCCCGGGTTCAAAGCCAGGATGCTCGGCATGAACGGTTGGTTTTCAACCAACATCCTCGGCAACCGCGATGGCGAAGTCCTGGACGATCCCGGCTCGTTCAAAACCAAAGAAGAATCCAAGCTCGGCGCGCTCGAATATATTCTGCAGCCGAAGCTTTATCCCGAACTCTACGGCACGATCCATCACAAAGTCCGCATCAACTACTATCCGCCGCGCGGTGACAATAAAGAAGGCTGGGACAACATAGACATCTTCGGCTGGCTGGGTTACCCCATGCAGATCAAAGTCGATTTTCTCTGCCGCGATTCAATCCTTGCCGCGCCCATCGTTCTCGATTTGGCCCTTTTCTTCGATCTCGCCAAACGCGCAGGCATGCACGGCATTCAGGAATGGCTCAGCTTCTATTTCAAATCGCCGATGTGCGCCCGGGAACTGTATCCGGAACACGATCTCTTCATCCAGTCCATGAAGCTGAAGAACACTCTGCGCTGGATGATGGGCGAAGACCTAATCACTCACCTCGGCGCGGAATACTACGATTAGAATACGGGCGGGAAATTTTTCCGCAGGGCTGCAGCATGGGCGCTCTCTGCGTCCCGAGTGCGGTCGCCGGACTGCGCCCGCCCCCAAAGTTCTTGGGAGGTTCGGCCCGCGGGTTTCGCCGCGTCGATTCGTCTTCGCCGAGAATTTCCGGCCTCGGCTTTTGTAGCGCCGGGCTTCAGCCCGGCATCTTGGGTCCTTTGGTCTAAAACAAATTCCAAAGAAACTGGTTGTACACCTCGTGGTGAAACTGCACTTCCGGCGCCTTCACAAAAGTTCCGAGCTGCCGCGCACACCGGTCAGCCGAAGCTTCTTTCAGCTCCGCGTAACGATGCTTCACGTCCTCGCCCAAGAGTTTCGTGGTCCACGAGGACTTCTTGAAGTCTTCGATCGCGGTATAAATATTGTCTGGCAAATATCGTTCGGCTTGCCGCAAATTCTTGATCTTTGACGTCTCCCCTTCCAACCCCGTTTTAAACACCGAGAGCAGCACCATGTATGGATTCGCATCCGGCGATACTGAGCGCACTTCCACTCGCATGCTCTTTTCGTTTCCGATGGGTATGCGGATCATGGAACCACGATCCACCGCCGACGCCTTGATTTGGTTCGGAGCTTCAAAATGCGGATCGAGCCGTCGATATGCATTCACGCTCGCGTTTAGCAGCAAACAAATATCGTTCCCATGTGTGAGAATCCGATCCACAAACGCCCATCCGAACTTGCTCAGTTTTTCGTCGCCTTTCGGATCCCAGAAAAGATTCTTGCCGCCTTTGCTGACCGAAACGTTCGTGTGCATCCCGCTGCCGTTCACTCCCACCACCGGCTTCGGCAGAAAGCTGGCCGTAAAACCCATCTTCGTCGCCACCTGCCGGCAGATCAACTTGTAAAGTTGAATTTGATCTGCTGCAGCAACCACTTCTCCGTATCCGTAATTGATTTCAAATTGCGAGGGCGCTACTTCCGGATGATCTTTCTCATTCTGAAAACCCATCGCGCGCTGCACTTCCGCCGTTGTATCGATAAATGTCCGCAGGGGATCGCCCGGGAGCGAATGGTAGTAGCCGCCCGTATTCACGTAATCGAATTTCCGCGTTTCGTAGTACGCGCGCTCCGCGTCCGCGCCGTTGAACAGGAATCCTTCAATTTCGTTCGCCGCGTTTAACGTGTACCCTTCGCTTTTGTTCAGTCCGTCGGCAAATCCTTTCAACACGCCGCGAATATCCGCGCTATAAGACGTCCCGTCTTTGTCGATCACCTGTCCAAAAACCAAAACCTTGCCCGAGCCGAACACATCCGCGGGCGCCCAGTAGAACGCGCTCCAGTCCATCGTCAGGCGCAGATCGCTTTCTCGTTGCGCCGTGAATCCCCGAATGGACGAACCGTCAAACGTCAAGTTGTCCCAATTCTTGATCAGAAACTTTTTGTCGTAGTCCAGCATGTGCAGCCGGCCTTCCAGATCACTGAACAGAACCGTCACCGCCTTGATGCGCTTCTCGTCCGTAAGATATTTAATCCGCTGTTCCTGTATCTTGTGGGCCGGCGCGCGATTGCGGCGCGCTTCTTTCGCCTCCAAATTCAGATCTTCCAGCTGATCGTAAGGAATCGCCAGAAAGTTTCGCAGTTCGTTAGGCATGAATCTCCTTGAGGTGGAATACACCTCTCCCGCATCGAAGGATTGTTTTGGAATGAAACATCAGGCGCTAGGGTATCGCGTAGCAATTCTTAGCGTCAAATCTAAAATCATTTTTCTCGAACAGAAATTTTTATCGCGGTAATAAGAAAATCTTTGTCTGCCGCCGTATTCTCCATCTCCTCGGTTCCAGCGGCCCTCGAATCTTCTTTCGTAGGGGCGCAGCATGTCGAAGATCCGCCTCGGGAGGACTGCGCCCGGCACGGATGCTCGGCTACCATTCGTACAACGTATTCCCGCCCGTGCATCGCTTTGCAAAATCCTTCAAGCGCCGGGCCCGCCTCGCCGGGCAGGCGGGCTTCAGCCCGGCATCTTTCTTTTGCCCGCCTCAGTGCTTGAATCTCCCTATCACTTGCGCCTGCGCCAAAATGTGTCCCTTCATCGCCGCCTCAAGCTCCTCTTTCTTCGCGTTGGGTTTCAGCCCTGTCTTCGCATCCAGCGCATACAACTTGAAAAAATAATGGTGCGCCGGCCCGCCCTTCTCGGGACACGGCCCCGTATAACCAGTCTTCTTGCGAATATTCTGTCCTTGCTCTGAACCATCAGCCAGCTTCTTCTTCGTAGGCACGCCCTCCGGCAGCGAACGCGTCCCCCCAGGAATATCGTAAATCAGCCAGTGGACCACCGTCTTCGCCGGAACATCCGGATCATCCATGATCAGCGCAAAACTCTGCGTAGCTGCAGGCGGGTCCGTCCACGCGAATGCCGGAGACGTATTCGCCCCGTCGCAACTGTATTTCGCCGGTATATCTCCGTCCGCCTCAAATGAGGTGCTGCTCAGCTTCAACACCGGCCCCACGTCTTTTTGCTGCCCTGATTGCGCTGCCAGCACAAAACTAAACACCAGACAGACTATCCCCGCACCAACACCCGCAATCTGCTGATTCTTCACAAAACGAAAGACTAGAGCTTTCAATCTTCACCCCCGGGGCAGTCGTCTGGATTCTAGAATCTTTGTGGGTCGTGGGTTCAGCCACGACATACAGCAGGCCAGATCAAGTCCGCTTCAGCCGCTGAAGTTCTGCCTTTGCTGCTCGTGCAGACTCCAAACGCAAATATACCCGCACAGAATCCCGCCACCTCTGGTCCGCAGCATGCGCGCCCTTTGCGACCCCGCACGTCGTCGCGGGGCTGCGCCCGCCGTCGCGCCTCGCTGCCTCCCCGTTCAACGATGCCGGCTTTTCGTAGCGCCGGCGTCCTCGCCGGGTCTTTTGACTTTTTGTCGACGCTGCGCCCAACCGAATCCGGTCCCGCGCCGTACAGTCCATCTTACGCAATCTCTTGTTTCACTTTTGGCGCTGCATTATATCCGGTTCTTCGAATGCCTCTGGAGTCTCAGCGATCTGCCGCAGGAACTTCTGCAAGTCGACGGACGATGCCGTGAATAATATCTCGGAGTTACCTGGATCTGGATTGTCGTCCATATATTCGTGCGCCACAGATATCTTCTTGGCTTCGAACTGCTTGACCAGCCAATCGTGGCTCAGCAGCGACAACCGAAGCGTGTCCCCGCTGATCGACACTTTGTACAAAAAATGCAAAGCTGCAGCTCCATATGGAAGATCGAAGCTCTTGCCGTCGAGAGATTCGACAACCAAAATCGAGTCAGCGAACAGGTTGTTTCGAACGCGGATCAGCCGCACCTTATATCGGACATCAGCGTGGGAATCCATGTCCGAAACTTCAGCCTCGTAGGTTCCCTCTTTTTTTGCCTCAATTGTGATTTTGGTTTTATCCATCGTCCACGTCCCTACAAGGCCGGGCTCGAGCGTATTCTCATCGACTTTGTAAAACGGGTGGAGTGAATAGGTGGCGCAGGCGCTCAGAAACGCAGCGAGTGCGGCAACCGGAAGAACCATGCAATACCTCGACATGCGCATCGATTAGCGCCGGAATGATTTCGCAAATGATCCGGCTCTCCGATTTAGACCTCTGGCTCACGCATCCTACGTTCTTCATACCGCGGACGCAATGAATTCTCCCCTAAAGGACTCCTCATCTCATCCGTAATCGTACGTTCTTCTCTCGCGTGAGGGTGCAATCGAATATTTAAAATCAGCGTTGGCTATGGCGTGATTTTCGGTTGCGGAACTCGAACAGCCGTCCATTGCCCTCGTTCGCCCGTTTCGTCCACAAAGGTTCCGTCGATCTTGTTCGCAGTCATTTTTCCAATTAAGAATGTCTTCACTTCCTGTCCGTTTGGTTGGGTAAGCTTTATGGTAAATCCCAGCATATCCCCGTCCTTGTGACCAAAATCGCTTTCTTCGCTCTTACCGTTCGGGTCTACAGTATTGCCTTCCAACCACTCCCCATCAGCACCGGTACAAGACAGATCGAACACCTGCGAAGATTTACCACGCGCATTTTTCAATTGCGCCTTCCACTTTCCAAGACCCATGCTGCCGTAATAGATACTCATTTGCGGCGCCGCAGCAATCATTTGAACGATTGCCGGCGATTCCAGAAACTCCACTTCCGTCTCGCCGGACATTATCTTATAGCGGAAGGTCACGTGAAACGTGCCCGGAGTGTGAGGGGCGAATTTCCATGTGCGAACGTTGTCCTCGGCGGGCTTCCGAAGAAGTGGAGGTCCTGACTCAGCCTGAGCGTCGCGCACTGATTCGCCATCGGTAGAAATTTTGACGCGCACTTCCCCTGTGATGTGAGCTGTGCGTCCGATCGCTGGGTAAATTGGTTCGGCGTGCTGAACCACCTTCGGTAAGGCTTCAGGAGAGTCCTGCGCCGATGCCCCAGACGCGCCTGCCACAAAAACTGTAATTAGCAGAACGATGTCAAGAAGCCGCATCGGATTCTCCCGCACAGGAACGAATCTGTTCAAATCACCCAAACCCAAAACTTCAGACTCAAGAATGCATTGTAAAGTGGGAACAATGCATACCTTTGCAGCGATTTCGCGAATGATTCCGAATCGTATCACTTGCTGGTGCTAATCCTGCTTTAGACTAGCCGCTTACCGGCGCCGTGACCCGTTCCTTCGGCAGCTTGGATGCCGCCTTGTGGACGTACAGTTTTCGATCCGCTTCTGCGATCAAGCCGTCGAACGCGTCGCCCTGCTCGTACGCCTTCCAACCCACTGAAAATGACACTTCCAACGCCGTTCCGCTCACCTCTACCGTAAATCCGATCAGCCGCGCTAACACCACCGATAATTGACCGATTTCACAATCCAGGAGCAGTAGCATAAATTCGTCTCCGCCCCACCGTACCGCCAGATCCGATCCGCGCGTCGAACTGCTCAAACATTTCGCGAATTCCTTCAGTACCTGATCCCCAGCCGGGTGTCCGTATCTATCATTGATCTTCTTAAAGTCGTTCAAGTCCAACAGCACCACGATCATCGTGAGCCCTTTTCGCTCCGCTCGCGCAATCTCGGACCTCAACCGCTCTTCCGCGAACCGCCGGTTGTAGAGCCCCGTCAACGGGTCAAACAGCGCCAGCCGTCTGAACACCTCCGCCTGAATTTGCTGCTCCGACAATTCTCTTTGAACCGTTCGCAGTCTGAACTGCTGAAAAATCATATGCCCGGTAAAGAACAGCACAAGCGCCACCAGCGCCCAGACCGCCAAGCTGAGATCCCATCCGAACATTGTCTTCGGAGATTTTAAGTAGAGGGAAACCGACAACGACACAACTAATGCCGTCAGGCCGAGGATGATGATCGCTACATTGCCCGACGTCCACAGGTCGCGCCGCTCCAACTTACGCAAGGTCGATTGGAGTTCGGCAGCATCGTAGTCCGCACCCTGGCTCGCGCCCGGCGCAATGGAAGGACTCATTTGGTTGTGTATCAAGTAAAAAAGCTTGTGCATCCGACGCTAACCTCCGCTCCTTCCCCAGTCAAGCCCTCCCATTTCCCTTGCTTCGCCCTAGTAACTCTGCATCCCTCCTCTGCTACGTTCGCGATACCCCCGCGCTTGATTCCTCGACTCCTTCGTCACCCGCTCGGCATGCTCCCGATTTCCCGCGCCGCTGAAAATAAAACATTTCCGCGTGCGATTTGCACTTGATTTATGTTTACTACTATGATAACATCATCAACTGGCTAATTCGTTTTGGGGGCCTGGAGAGGAGGCGACATGCACGGCCGCGGTAGCGTTCCACGGCAGATACGCAAAGCGTTCTCGTGCCTGCTTCGACCCGGACTTTCCGCCTCAATTCCGTCACCGATCCTGGGTGGTTTAGGTCAAAGTCTGACGGCAAATCGCCACCGTTTTCTTGCATTTCTACCCAGTTCTGCCCTGCGAGTAGAATGCGACGTAACTCACTCAAAACAAACGGCCGCGTTATTTCTACCCGGGGCCACAACCGCTCATTTGCGCTTCCGGAACCACTCACCTTTTTTGCCAATCCAGCCTCCTCACCAGATTTCAACACTCGGCGAGCTTATGTTAAGGTGGAGAGTCGCAATGTCGCTGACCTGACAGTCCTGTCAAGCGCGCTGCATCACCCAAACGGAGTTGTGAAGAAATGAAATCCGCCTACAACGGCGTGGCTGTCTCAACCAACGGAAAACCAATCGAATACGCGGCCGACGGCGCCTTCCATGTCCCTGATCACCCGATAATTCCCTTCATCGAAGGCGACGGCACCGGCCGTGACATCTGGAAAGCTTCGCGTCAAGTCTTCGACGCAGCAGTGAGCAAGTCCTACGGCGGGAAGCGCAAAGTCGAATGGCTGGAAATTTTCGCCGGCGAGAAAGCCTTCAAACAATTTAATAACTGGCTGCCTGACGACACCGTTGAAGCCATCCGTGATTTTCGCGTAGCTATCAAAGGTCCGCTCACAACCCCCGTTGGCGGTGGTATACGCTCGCTCAACGTCACGCTGCGTCAAGTGCTCGACCTGTACGCCTGCGTCCGGCCGGTGCGCTATTTCGAAGGCGTGCCCTCTCCGGTAAAAAATCCGGAACGCATGAACGTCGTGATTTTTCGGGAGAACACCGAGGACGTTTACGCCGGGATTGAATGGCGCTCCGGCACTCCCGACTCGAAACGCTTGATCGATTTCCTGAACATCGAAATGCTGAAAGGTACCACCAAGCAAATCGCGCCCGATTCAGGCCTCGGCATCAAGCCCATGTCACCCACGGCCACCAAGCGCCTGGTGCGCCGCGCCATCCAGCATGCGCTGGAAGAAAACCGCCGCATAGTGACGCTCGTTCACAAGGGCAACATCATGAAGTTCACCGAAGGCGCGTTTCGCGACTGGGGATACGAGCTTGCCACCCAGGAATTTCGCTCCGTTATCGTCACTGAGCGCGAGAGTTGGATTCTCGACAACAAAGACCGCGATCCCAATCTGTCCGCTCAACAGATTGCGGAATTGATCGAGCCGGGCCTCGACCGGGCCAACGAAGACTTCCGCAAGCGCGTCACCGCCGAAGTCGAACGCACGCTTGACTCCCTTTCCGCTTCGCACGGCGACGGCCAGTGGAAGAAAAAAATACTGGTCAACGATCGCATCGCAGATTCTGTTTTTCAGCAAGTGCTCACTCGAGCCGATGAATATCAAGTCTTCGCTACACCTAACCTTAATGGAGACTACCTGTCCGATGCATGCGCAGCGCAAGTCGGCGGCCTTGGCATGGCCCCTGGAGCCAATGTTGGCGACGGATGCGGCGTCTTCGAGGCTACCCATGGGAGCGCGCCCAAGTATGCCGACAAGGATGTGATCAATCCCAGTTCCGTCATGTTGTCCGGCGCCATGATGTTTAACTTTATGGGCTGGCGCGAGCCTGCCACCCTCATCGAAGACGGAATTGCTCGCACCATTCAGCAAAGACGTGTGACATATGATTTGGAACGCCTGATGCCGGGAGCGAAGAAACTCAAGACGTCCGAGTACGCTGCTGCGATCATCGACAATATGCAGACTTCCAGCAGCGCATCGGCTGCGCCGCGGTTTTAGCCAAAACGTGCAAGGAGACCTGGGAATGCGGAAGAAGGTTACGGTTGTCGGGGGTGGGTTTGTCGGGTCCACCACCGCGCAGCGGATTCATGACGCAGGACTCGCGGACGTCGTACTCACCGATATTCTGGACGGAGTTCCCGCCGGAAAAGCGCTCGACATGGCGGAATCCGCGCCCATCCTCGGCATCGACGTCCACGCCGCAGGTATTTCCACCGCAGGCGGCGATTACAAGGAAACCGCAAACAGCGACATCATCGTCATCACCGCCGGATTTCCGCGCAAGCCGGGAATGAGCCGCGACGACCTGCTGAAAGCCAATTACGACATCATCAAGGGAGTGGTCGAAGCAGTCGTCAAGCATTCACCGAACGCGATTTTGATCGTCGTCACGAATCCGCTCGACGTAATGGCGCACGTCGCCCTCAAGCTCAGTAAATTCCCTAAGGGCCGCGTCGTGGGAATGGCCGGGGTCTTGGATTCCGCGCGCATGAGCACTTTCGTCGCCGCGGAGCTTGGCGTCTCCGTGGAGAACGTTCATTCGTTCGTTCTCGGCGGCCACGGAGACGAAATGGTTCCGCTCCCGCGTTATTCCACCGTCGCCGGAATTCCCCTCCCCGCCCTGTTGTCCAAGGAAAAGATCGAAGCGATCGTGACCAGGACGCGAAAAGGCGGCGCGGAAATCGTAAACCTGCTGAAAACAGGTTCGGCTTATTACGCGCCTTCAGCCGCTGTGTTCGAAATGGTCGAAGCAATCTTGAAAGATAAGAAGAAGATCCTTCCGTGCGCCGCCTACCTCGAGGGCGAATACGGGCTCACCGGCCATTTTGTCGGCGTTCCCGTGAAGCTCGGCGCAAAAGGCATCGAGCAGATTATCGAAATCAAACTCGAGCCCGATGAAAAAGCAGCTTTGGATAAATCTTCGGCGTTGGTGCGCGAACTTATCGGGGTACTCGGCCTCTAGGGGTGCCTGCACGGAGCGATGAAACTATTCGGGCGCAAGGATCGGAAGAACGGCCAACCGTCCGCGGCTGACGGTACGCAAGCGACCGCGCATAGCGGTGCACGGCAGACGCATCGCATCACAAAAGACCTCGAGCGCGCCGAAACGCTGGCGACCATGTTGGCGCATAGCCGCGCCGCACGCGTGGTGGAAGTAGCCGATCTGCTCGCAGGAATGTACATATACGACTGGGAGCGCCTTTCGCGGTTCTGGGAGCAGCACGACGAAATCGAAAGTTTCCTTCAGCAGATTTGCCGCATCAGCCCGCAACGCTGGCACCACTGGATTGAGGATTACGATCAGCAGCGCCGCGAAGAAGAGCCGCGCAAGGTTTGGCAATTGCTGACTGGCGCGAAGAGCCAAGCGCAGCCGTCCAGTGTAGCACCCCTTTCCAACTCGGGAGAGCTCCAAATCGTTCTTCAGCATGCGGAACTGCTCGCGCCCGGACGAGATGTAGTTGACGGACGAGCAATTCCGATCCTGACCTGCGAATGCGTCCTCCTCGCCATCGCAAGAACGAAAAATTCAGAAATCGGCCACCGCCTGCTCGCCACTGGATTGAATGTCGGCAGCCTCGAACAATCCGCGCGAAACCCCAAACACGCCCCGCGTCATTAGCTCTGCTCCTGACTGAAGGGGAAACTCAAGCAATCGCATTTGAAAACGGCCGAGGCGTCGGATTGAAGAGGCGTCAGATGATCATCTTAAAATTAGGCCAAAGAATCGCGAGCGGCGCGCTCGGCTTGCGGCACACGTAAACGTGCACGCCTTGCTCGGACGGCATCGCGTGCTCGTCGGTAATTGTCGCGACCCGCTGGGCATCCCCGAACAGCCGCGCGTAACGATCCGCATTTTCTCCAAAAACAATCACGCACTCGCCGGTATAGTTCCGCGGGCCCCACAGAAAATAATTGTTGTGCCCGCTGATCGCATTGGGCAACCCAAGCCCAGGCCCGTAGTAATCGATTGCACCCGCCTCCCCGTAATTCCCCGCCAGAATGGCGCAGCCAGGCTGCTCCCGCGGCGGCAGCCCGTGATAGACATGCGCGACGGTGGAAGCCATGCTCTCCCACCCGAACATGTCTGCATAAAGCTGCGGCAACGCTACTTCGGGGTCGCGCTCCATTTTCACCGTGCGAGAGTACGGAAGTATTTGAGAGTAGCGGATGAAAGTATCCACCGGCAGCAGCGGGACGCCGAATGGCAAGCTGACTATCCCCGCGAACACGATCAGCGCGCAATATGCCCAGGCCAGCAATCTCCGCCCCTGCGCTGCGAAAAAGAATTGTTCAAGCGCGCCGCCTCCGGCCGCCATCAAGATAGGGTAAATCGGCAGCGCGTAATAAGATTTTCCATGCAGACAAATGAAAATGATCATCACGATGAAATAGGCCCAGCCTAGAAAGCGAAACCGCTTCCCTTCCGGCGCCGCGAATAACCAAACAAGCCCACTCAGCCAGACCGGAAGCTCCACCGGCTGGAGGAAGAGTATCTGTTCGAGAAAGAATCGCAGCGGCCCGATGGGATAGTTTTTGAATTCCTGTCCTGCGCGCACCACTGCGATTTGGGGCCAACCATGGCCCGCTTCCCATAGCAAATTGGGCAGGAACAGCGCAAACGCAATCACGCCGCCAATCCAAATCCATTTCGAACGGAACAGCCGTCTCTCGCCGAAAATCAGCAGACCCACCACGAGCGCAAACCCGAACACGAGCATGGTGTGTTTGTTTTCCAAGCCGAGCCCGGCGATTGCGCCAAACAAAAGCCACAGCTTTGGTGATCCTCCCTTAACGATGCGAATCGCAATCCATGCGCACAAGACCCAAAACAGCGGTTCAAATGCGTTCATCGAGAGAAAACTATCGAAGGCGAGGTATGCGGGAGCAAACAGAATAGCCAGAGCAGCTAGGAATTGCGCAAAGAGGCCGCCGCCGAGTTCCCGCGCTATCCAACCCGTGAGAAAAACAACAGCAGTTCCAGCCAGCGCAGGCAGAAGGCGAACGGCAAAGAGCGAATCGCCGAACGCATGCCTTGCGAACCACGCAATCAAGGCTATAAGCGGCGGTTGGTCAATGTAGCCCCACGCCAGATGCTCGCCGCAAGCCATGTAATAGAGTTCGTCACGGAAAAAACCGTAATGGTTGATGCCCGCGAACTGAATCAGCAATTTGGCAAGCGCGAGGGATAACAGCAGAGCGATGGTAGTGCGCGCAGATTCACGCGCCGTCGCACGATCGCTTGCGGAGCCGGCGCGTTCCATTGAAGTCATCTGCTGAGTGCGGACCGTACTCCGCAAAAAACCTAAGCCGGGGTCGAAATCGTCGCGGACTTGATGCTGTCGAGCTTCGGAAAATTCTTATCCAGGTAGGCTTTCCCCTGGTTGGTGATTTGCCCCTGGTCCGGGGATTCACCATACCCGCTGTGAATTTTCTGAACTACGTCCATGCCGCTGGAAACCTGGCCGAACGGAGAGAAGCCCATCGAATCCAGTTGCGCATTGTTGCCGAGATTGATGAATAGCTGGGTCGTGCGCGTGTTTTTTCCCGCGGTGGCGAACGTGAGATAGCCCGGGCGATTGCTTTGCGTCACAGGGTCGTCGTTGATCTTCGCATCTCTCCAGGCTTTGTTGACCGTTGGATCCGCGCCCAGGCCGAATTGCACCACGAATCCGGGTATTACGCGGAAGAAACTCGCGTCGTCGTAATATCCGGCCTTCACGAGATTATAAAAACGGTCTGCGCCGATTGGCGCCCATGCGCGGTTCACGCGCACGACGAAATCGCCTTTCGTAGTGGAAAACGTCACGTCATACACTTCCGGCGCTTTTTCCTTCAATGTTTCGGGCTTCAGCAAACCTGGATTGGCGGTCATCGATTTTGTCCTAGATGGCGAAAGTGAAAGCTGTTCGCAGCGTCACCGTATTATTTCGGTGCTGGAGCCGCTGCCTTGTGAGTTGTGCTGGGCGCAGAAGCCGGCGAGGTGATTTTCGCGGACTTGATGCTGTCAAGCTTCGGAAAATTCTTCTCGAGATACGCGTTCCCCTGATTCGTAATCTCTTCTTGATGACCTGTGGGCGCATCGGCGTAGCCACCATAAAGACCTGTGACGACGTCCATGCCAGAAGTTATCTGACCGAATGGAGCGAAGCCCTGGCCGCTGTGGTCGAGGCCGGCGTTGTTACCCAGGTTGATAAAAACCTGTGTCGACCGCGAATTCGGACTACCTGTTTGAGCAAACGTAATGGTGCCCTCGGCATTCGTCTGCGTGACGGGGTCGTCCTTTATGTTTGCGCTCTCCCAAGCCTTATTGACGGCTGGGCTGCCAGTCAATCCGAACTGCACTACAAATCCGGGGACGACGCGAAAAAATTCCACGCCATTGAAATAGCCGTGCTTGACCAGATTGTAAAAACGGTCTGCTTCATTCGGAGCCCACGAGCGCGTGACCTGCACGACGAAATCGCCTTTGGTGGTCGTGAATGTAGCTTCGTAAACGTCCGGCGCTTTGTCCTTAAGCGTCGCGGGATGCAACAGTCCGGGATCGGCGGCGGAGTGCGCGGCCGCCTGGGAATGCGCTGGGGCCTCAGACTTTTGCGCCGTAGCAGCCTGGGGGGGTTGGTTCTGGGCCACGAGTGGACCCGCGGCAAAACACGCAATCAGACAGCCGAAAACGAAAAGGCTAAACCATGAAGCAAAATGTCTCACCGCTTTTCTCCCATTTTTTTCGAGGTGGCTTCCACTGCCTGCATCAGGCGAAGCGTATTGCCACCCAGGATTTTTGTGATGTCACTCTCAGAGTAACCCTTCTCCAACAACGCGTTTGTAATTTGCGGCAGGTGCGAAGCGTCCTCCATGCCGTAGGGCATATCCGCACCGTCAAAGTCGGAGCCCAGGCCAACGTGATCCGCGCCTACGAGTTTAACAGCATGGTCGATGTGATCGATTATTTTCGTCCAATCCACGCGCGGCAATTTTCCTTGCGCGACGTACTCGCGAACCAGCTTATCCGCTTCGAGTAACTGGCAGGCTTCTTCGTCGCCGCAGCGCTTCTTCGCTTCCACTTCAATCGCCTTCCCGATTTCAGGATGGGCGTTCTGGGCGTTGCGGAATTCCTGACTCAGAAATCCGACGTGGTAATTGATCTGGATCACGCCCCCCTTTGCTGCGAGCGCCTTGATCATATCGTCCGTCATGTTGCGTGGCGCATCGTCGAGTGCGCGGCAGGACGAATGCGAAGCGAGCACCGGCGCCTGACTGGTCGCTAACACATCGTAAAAAGTCTTGTCCGCTATGTGCGAGACGTCCACCATCATGCCGACGCGATTCATCTCCAGCACGACCTGTTTGCCGAAATCTGTCAGCCCGTTATGCGCCGGCTTGTCCGTCGAAGAATCCGCCCAACTGGTGTTGACCATGTGCGTGAGCGTCATGTAGCGAACGCCGAGCGCGGCAAATTTGTCCACGTTTTTCAGGTCGTCGTTGATCATGTGGCCGCCCTCGACGCCCATGAGCACAGCAATCTTGCGCGCGGCGAACGCGCTTCGAATTTCTGCCGCGGTGGTGGCCAGCGCAAGATCGTTCGGATGCAGGCCGATCTGGCGGCGAACAGCTTCAATCTGTTCCAGCGCGCGCTGAACTGCCGCAGGCCCAATCACGGTTCCAGGAATGTAGATGGAGAAAAAGATCGCGTCGAGGCCGCCTTCGCGCATGCGCGGAATGTCAATGCTGCCATCCGCGTGGCGCGCGCCCAGGTCGAATTTCGGATCGAGCAAACGCTGCGTGGTGTCGTCGTGCGTGTCCACGACGATCGAGTGGAAATGCAAATCGCGCGCCTTTTGTGAAACAGGTTGCGACTGTGGCCGAACAGCGAGCATTGGCAGAATGCCTCCAAGCAGACAACACATCGAAAGAAAGAGGAACCGTTGCATTTCTCTCCGTCAATCAGTTGGGAATTCTACGACACGTTTCCCGCGAGCGAAACTGGGACTTCGCAAGGCCTGTAGAACGGACGGCGCGCCGCGCGATGCAACAGCGCCATATCAAACTTAGGAACCCTGTAGCCAGGACTTTACGGCGTGAACGAGCACCTGTCCGTTGACGGCGGCCAACGACTCGGTGAGGGGAATGCCCTTGGGGCAAGCCTTCACGCAATTCTGCGCGTTGTCGCAATCGGCGATCCCGCCGGGCAACATGAGCGCGTCGAGACGCTCGGCGGAATGCATCGCCCCGGTCGGGTGCATGTTAAAAAGACGCACTTGACTGACGATAGCCGCGCCGACGAAGGGATCGCGCTGATTCACCTTCGGGCAAACTTCGAGACAATTTCCGCAAGTGATGCAGCGAGAAAGCGGATAGCCTTTTTCCTGCACTGCGGGAGCCATGCGCGGACCTTCGCCAATATCGTAGGTGCCGTCGATCGGGATCCAACAGTGAGTGCGTTTCAGGTCTTCGAACATTTTCGAGCGGTCGACCACGAGATCGCGCACCAACGGGAATTTCGTGAGCGGTTCCAGGCGAATCGGCTTTTCGAGTTCGTCCACCAGAGCAGTGCAGGCTTGTCGTGCAGTTCCATTGATTAGCATGGCGCAGGCGCCGCAGACTTCCTCCAGACAATTCGCGTCATAGCTTACAGGAGTGGACTCGGTGCCGCTTCGAGTGAACGGCTTTTCCGCGATATCGCGCAAGCAAATGATCACGTTCATGTGCGGACGGTAGCGGAGTTCAAATTCTTCCCAGCGCACGGATTCGTCTGGACGCTGCTGGCGCTTGATGCGGACGATAAAAGTTTTTTCTGCCATTGGTGCCTCTTAAAAGCTTCTAGAGCCGTGGCGCTGTTCGAGAAAGCCAGCCCCAGTTTAAGCTGGCGCAGCATGCTGCGCCCCTACGAACCTGCCTAGCCGCTACCGAAAACATAAAACTACGCCTTCGCCGTGTACTTGCGCTCGCGCAACGGGAGCAGCGAAGTGTCAACGGACTCGTATTCCAGCTTAATCTTGCCGCCGTTGTAGCTGGCCTTGGTGGTTTTCAGCCAATTGGCGTCATCGCGTTCCGGGAAATCGGGCTTGTAATGCGCGCCGCGAGTTTCGTTGCGCGCGAGCGCGCCCAAAGTGATCACGCGCGCGAGGATCAGCATGTTGCCCAGCTCGCGCACGAAATTCAGCGTTTGGTTGGCCCACTGCGTGCGATCTTGTAAATTGATCCGCGTAAACCGGCTGCCTAATTCGTCGAGCTTCACCAGGGTCTTTTCTAAATTGGCGTTATAGCGTATGACCGTCACGTTCTCGGTCATGATGTCGCCCATCTCCCGCCAGATCGTTATCGGATTTTCAGTTCCTTTGTGCTGATTCAGCAAGGCGTCGGTGATGTCCTGCTGGCGGACGCGTTCGCGCTCGAAAATCGCTTCCGGAACGTTTTCGCATCCGCTTTCGAGGCCACGGGAATAGCGGACCGCCGCGGGGCCGGCGAGCATCCCGCCGTAAATGCAGGAGACTAGCGAATTTGCGCCCAGCCGGTTTGCGCCGTGATATTGATATTCGCATTCGCCGGCAGCGTAAATCCCCGGAACATTGGTCGCTTGATTTTCGTTGTCCACCCACAAGCCGCCCATGGTGTAGTGCATCGCCGGAAAAACTTTCATGGGCTCTTTGCGCGGATCGACTCCTACAAATTTCTCGTAGATTTCGAGGATGCCTTCGAGCTTGCGGTCAAGCGTCTCGCGCGGAATGTGGGTGACGTCGAGATAAACTGCCGGCTCACCAACGAGGCCCATCTTCATCTCGAAAACAATCTTATGAATGGCGCGGGTCGCGACGTCGCGCGGTACCAGATTGCCGTACTTTGGATACCACTCTTCCAGGAAGTAAAAGCGCTCACCTTCCGGGATGTCTTTCCCGGAGCGCTTGTCACCTGCCTGTTTGGGCACCCAAACGCGGCCGCCCTCACCGCGAGCCGATTCGCTCATCAATCGGCACTTGTCTTCGCCGGGAATCGCCGTGGGATGAACCTGGATGAATTCCCCGTTTGCGTAATAAACACCCTGCTGGAAAAGCGCGGACTGCGCCGAGCCGGTGCATACCACGGAATTCGTAGAGCGTCCGAAGACCGCACCGATTCCGCCAGTGCAAAAAATTGCTGCATCACACGGGAACGTGCGGATTTCCATCGTCCTCAAATCCATCACGCAGATGCCACGGCAAATGCCGCTATCGTCGAGAACGGCCGAAAGGAATGTCCAGCCCTCGAATTTTTTAACCTTGCCCTCGGACTCGTAGCGGCGGACCTGTTCGTCGAGCGCGTACAACAATTGCTGGCCGGTCGTGGCGCCGGCAAACGCCGTGCGGTGGAAAAGAGTGCCGCCGAAGCGGCGAAAATCGAGCAAACCCTCAGGAGTGCGATTAAACATTACGCCCATGCGGTCGAGCAGATCGATGATCGCCGGTGCCGCATCGCACATCCCCTTCACCAGCGGCTGATTTGCGAGGAAGTCGCCGCCGTAAATCGTGTCGTCAAAATGCTTCCAGGTGGAATCACCTTCGCCCTTCAAATTCTTGGCTGCGTTAATTCCGCCCTGCGCGCAGACCGAGTGCGAACGCTTGACTGGGACGATCGAGAAGAGTTCAACAGGCACTCCGGATTCGGCTACGCGAATCGTAGCCATTAGTCCGGCCAGACCGCCGCCCACTACAATAATTTTGGGATGCCTCATTGCACGTAACCGCCGAGGGGAAACCACGCGTAGTGAAATCCGACCACTACCAGGATGCCTACGAGCGTGCAACCGACTCCCACCGCGGCGCCGAACCACGCGGCAGCATGTTGCGCTTTAGGCGTCACCGCGATTCCCCACTTGCAGGCAAAATTCCAGAGTCCGTTGCCCAAATGGAAAGAGCAAGCCGTAACGCCAACAATATATGCGGCGACATACCACGGATTCGCCATGTCCTGAGCCACTCCCGCATAACGCGTGACGCCGTGGCCTCCGAAACGTTCGGTGTAAAGGTGCCAGCCGATAAAAATGAACGCAATCATGCCGCTCCAACGCTGCAGAACGTACATCCAGTTGGACATCCAGGGATGGCTTAGCGCGTTGGATTTTCCTCTCGACCAGATGTACATGCCATAAAGGCTGTGGAACAGAAGAGGAATCCAGAGGACCGCTGCTTCGACCCCGATGCGCCAAGGAACCGTCTGAAGTTCGCCGGAAACCTGATTATATTTTTCGATGCTGACTAACGCATAGCTATTGGACCAAAGATGGTCGACGAGATAAGCGCCAATGGGGACTACACCGCTGAGGGACTGCAATTTATCCAGAATATAACTGGCTTTGGATTCAGCCACTGCCGCCGGCATGCACGCTCCGAAATTATTTCGTCCACCAAGAGTATAGGCAGGCCTGAAGAAGTTTGCAAGAACGGGAGTGCTTCGAAGCTGCATAATGCGCCGGCCTCGGAGTAGTCGCCGGCAAAACGCGGCCAATCGCGCATCGTAATGCATGAAACACACTCTGACGACACCAAGTTTCGCGACGAAACGTTCATGGTAGACTCACGAAACAGACAGCTATCAAATGGCCAACGAATTCATCACCGAACTGAAGAAATGGGCGAATGAACTCATTCACAGCAATGGCTTGGGTGACTTTATCGGGATGCATCGCGCGGTAGACTTGATAAGCAAGCATTTCGCGGTGCAACCACACGAAGTTGCCATTCTCGTGGCTATGCCCGACGAACGCTTCCTGCGATTCGTGATGCCCGAAAATCTCCAGGGAATGGGCCAGATTCCGCTAACAAGTGCCAACTCCCTGGCGGTGCGCACGGCCCGCGAAAAACGGCCCGAAATGATCAACCATTTCTCGGCGATCCCGCACACGACTGTATTCGAAGCGGTTCCCATCTCCGACGCCCAGCGTGGGGTTCCAATACAAAAGATAATGAGCGCGCCGATCCTGTTAGAGAAAAAAGTGATCGGCGTGATTCAGGTGTCGCGCAAGGGGCCCTCGCCGTCTGACGCCGGTCCCGACTTCGTTCCACAACAGCTTCGAGAGCTCAAAACCATCGCTGATACGATCGCCCCCTGCGTCCCCCTCTGCGCCAAGGAATCTGAGCTTCACAGCTCCTGAGCGTGCCGCACGTGTATTTCCTGGCGCGCAACTTTCTGCAAGAAACCGGGTTTTATCACTGGGATGCAACTCGTGGCGCCGCTTTGCCATCATTCTAATAGACGCAAACGAGGCTAGAACGAGCGTTTTAAGCGTACTGCCCGCGATTGAGGCAGAAGGGCTAGGAGACTAACGATGGTTATCAATTTTGCCGACCGCATGGGTCGCAACCTAACGACCAGGCTGGGAATTGGCGCCTTGGCGCTTGGTTTTTGCCTGGGTGCGATGCCAGCGTCGGCGCAGCAAGACCCACAGCAACAAGATCAACAACAGCAGAATCAACAGCAACAAGACCAACAGCAGCAGGATCAGCAGCAGCAGAATCAACCTCCGCAGACGCGTCAGGATGCGCCTCCGCCGAGTCAAGCGCCCGACGCACAGCAGAATGGGCCTCAGGATAATTACACCGTTCCGGACGCGCTAACTTTGCCGGCTGGCTCGCTGGTGCAAGTGCGGACCACGGGATGGCTTTCAAGCGATCGAAACAAAGTGGGCGACAACGTAGTTCTCACTCTCGATCAGCCGCTGGTGGTCGACGGATTAGTCGTGGCCAGGCGCGGACAGACTGTGACTGGACGTATCGTCGCCGCCGAAAAGGCCGGCCGCGTTAAAGGAGTTTCGAAGCTGGCGGTCTCGTTAAGCCAAATGACCTTGGTCGACGGGCAACTTGTTGACGTGCAGACCACGCTGATTAAAGCCACTGGCGGGACTTCTAATGGCCGAGATGCGTTGGCTGTCACAGGCACCACAGGATTCGGCGCCGCGGTTGGCGCGGCGGCAGCAGGCGGTCCAGGGGCCGCGATCGGAGCGGGCGCGGGGTTTGTCGCAGGAATCGCTGGAGTGCTGCTAACACGTGGCAGGCCGACGATCATCCCTCCTGAGTCGCTGCTCACGTTCAGAGTGGAAGCGCCGATAACCATTTCAACTGTCCACGGTCAGGTCGCGTTTCAGCCGGTAATCCCGGAAGACTATGGGACGAATAACAGAGCGCGGGCGCCAAGACGGTACGTAGGCGGTTATCCTCCGCCTCCACCGCCTCCATATGCTTACGCGTATCCCTACGGTTACCCTTATCCTTACCCGGCAGTCTATCCCGGACTGTATGTCGGATATTACGGCGGCTGGGGCTGGGGCCGGCGTTGGGGCTGGCGCTAAGACTAGAACGCGGAGTGTCACAAACCGTTAATCTAAGGGACTCGGTTCGCCGAGTCCCTTTTTTTGTGCGCGTACTCGTATTGAAAATTTCAGATTCTTCTTTATGATGTCGGAGCAATCATCCGGCTGATCCTGGGGTTCGAAGATGAATATTTCCCGCGCGGCATCCGCGGCAGTTGTCTGCATTCTCGCGGTGCTTGCTGCGTCTTTGCTAAATGATTCGAATGGCGGACGAGCTGTTGCGTTCGGATGGCTTGTCGAAGCCCAGGGAACCACGCAGAAGGAACAAGCTCCGCAATCGACGACGATCACCTTACTCGACACAACCGATTCGCACGGGCACATTGATCCCTTGGATTACTACACGAACCAGCCCGCCAACCTGGGACTGGCGAAGATCGCGACGTTGGTGAAGGCGGCGAGAGCGCAAGCGCCGGACGCATTGTTGCTCGATTGCGGCGACACCACGGAAGGCACGCCATTTGCCTATTACTTCGCGCGCAAAGATACAACAAAGCCAAATCCGGAAATCGTTGCGTTCAATGCCATGAATTATGTCGCGATGGCTGTCGGCAATCACGAGTTCAATTTTGGCCTGGACGAAATGTGGAAGGCCAAGGGCGAATCACATTTCCCGTGGCTCGCTGCAAACGTCAAACAAACGTATACGAGCGGCGTTCCCTACATCCGCCCATACATCATTAAAAGCGTCGCGGGCGTGCGAATTGGAATCGTCGGTTTCGTGACTCCCGGAATCCCTCGATGGGAAATCCCCGAGCATTACAAGGGTTACGAATTCGAGCCGATCGTCGAAACAGCAAAAACCGTGATTCCGGAAGTTCGCAAACAGGTAGACCTGCTCGTGGTGATCATGCATTCGGGTATCGACCGGAATCCGGATACAGGCACGCCGCCGAGCCGCACCGATATTGAAAATGCTGCGTGGGAACTCGCGGAGGCTCAGCCAGGAATCGACGTAATTTTCTTTGGCCACACTCATCGGGAACTGCCTGAGAAAATTGTAAATGGCGTTCTCTTGTCGCAGCCCAAAAATTGGGGAATCTCGCTTGCGCGCGCGGACGTCAACATGTCAAAGGATGACGCCGGTGTTTGGCACGTAAAATCGAAACACTCGCAAACAATTCCGGTAACGCCCGACGTAGCAGCTGATCCGGAAATTGTGAAATTGATGGAGCCTTATCAAACGGAACTGCAGAAATATTTGGACACGCCGATTGCGACGTCAGCCACAGCGCTCAGCGGTAAGTATGCGCGATATCAGGACGAACCGTTGGTCGATTTAATTCACAAAGTTCAGCTCGAAGCGGGACACGCAGATGTTTCAATGGCCACGATGTTTTACCCCGGTGCGCAGGTTCCGGCCGGTCCGGTTACAGTCCGCGAGGCCATGGCAATTTATCCTTATGAAAATAAGTTGTACACCGTGGAAATGACGGGCGCGCAACTGAAAGACGCGCTCGAGCACGCGGCAAGCTTTTTCCCGGGGTGGCCGTTGCCCGCGGGACAAGACCTGCGGTTGCCGGGGTACAACGCGGATTCCGCGCACGGAGTTTCGTACGTAATCGACCTCGCCCAACCCGTAGGACAGCGTATTCGCGATCTTACGTTTCACGGCGTACCGCTTGCGGCGGACCTGAAACTTCGGGTGGCGATAAACAACTATCGTTATACAGGCGGCGGTGGATATTCCGTGTATCAAGGGTTGCCGATCCTGTATCAATCCAGTGAAGAAGTTTCCGAATTGTTGGTGGATTCTCTGCGGCGCGATAAAGCGATTCCGACCACTGTGGACGGCAACTGGAAGATAGAGCCTCCGGAAGCTCTGGCGGCCATCGAAAAAGCTGCAGACGAAGAGAGCAAGCGCGCGGCAAATCAATAAAATTGTAACCTCGCTGAAATATTTCCAGAGCGCCGCGCGTTACTACTGCGCACAGGGCCAATTAATGATTGACTTAGCCGCGTGCGCTTGTTAATTTCCGAATGCGTTAGATTTTTCCGATTCAATCTAGTGGAGGCACTACAACTCACCGCTTATGGCGTTCGTCGCGAAGAAAATCTTCCTAACAAAAGGGGTCGGCAAACACCGCGAGCGTCTTTCGAGCTTTGAGTTGGCATTGCGCAACGCCGGAATCGCGGCCTGTAACATCGTTCGCGTCTCGTCGATTTTTCCTCCCTACTGCAAGCTGATCTCCCGAAGCGAAGGGCTCAAGCATCTGAAGCCCGGCCAAGTGGCTTTCACCGTCATCAGCGAGAATCAAACGCGCGAACCGCATCGATTGATAGCCGCTGGCGTCGGGCTGGCATTACCCGCCGATAAATCCATGTTCGGCTATTTGTCGGAACACCACTCCTTCGGCGAGAGCGAAGAAATCGCCGGAGAGTACACCGAAGAGCTTGCCGCTGAAATGCTGGCTACGACGTTGAACGTGGAATTCGATCCGGATCTCTCGTGGGACGAGAAAAAAGAAGTCTATCGCATCTCCAACAAAATCGTTCGCACCATGAACATCACGCAATCCGCGGTAGGCGATAAGCGCGGCCTGTGGACGACGGTGCTGGCCGCTGCAATTTTGATTGGCGAAGACGACTAGCCTGCCACTTTCGAAACTCGCGTTATTGTCCTTCTTACCTCTAAAGTCTCGAACAGCTCAAATGTGAGGTGCTATCGTTTTTTCGTGGGCGCGGGTGTTGACGATCGGTCAGGTTTTAGGTAGCCGATGCGTTCGAGAACGGCTCCCACGATAAGTGGCAGAGCCACGGTGGCATCGTCGAGCACTTCCGCGAATTTGCCGCCTTCTTCGCGCGGCACAAACTTTCCCCAGGAAACCGCTTCCGTGTAAGTGCTGCCCGAAAGGCCGCCCCAGTTCACAGGTTCGGGGCAAATCCTCAGGCCGTAGTTATAGCGTTTCAGCGGTATTTTCTCGTAGCCGCGGCGAGCGAGAAGTTCAGCATACACGCCAAACTGTTGCGCCCAATTCCGCGGGACGCCGCCACCAATTGTGAAAATTCCCATGCGCTTGGTCGCGAGCATGGTCGTGGCGTAATGTTCGAAATCAAGATACGGATCGAATTGCAGAGGTTTCTTCCCTTCCTTCTTGCGCTGCCGCTGATATAGCGCGAAATCGATACCAAGCTCGGAATCGGTGAACGCCGGAACGAAAACCGGGACGTTGTGCTCCACGCAGGATTTCAGGATGCCGCGGCCTTCCGCGTGTTTCTGGAGGTATTCACCCATGCGGCGATTCAGTTTCCAGCTGCAAACCGTTTCTTCCGGATCCCAGCGCTGAAGAACGTGGTCCACCACAACTTCCACCGCGTCCAGATTGATTTCCGGCTCGAGTGAATCGTAAACGCGGTTGTAACCCGCGAGAAAAAGTTCGTTGTCTCCCATTTTTTCGTCGTAACGAAAATGAGAGCGCCCGGTTGCTTCCACCAGGCCGTGAGCCATCAACGCGCCCGTGGAAACAATTGCCTTCACAATTCCGGATTCAACCAGGTCGCAAAATACTAAACCCATCTTGCCAACGGTAAGCGCTCCGGAAAGAGTCATTACGATGAAGCAATCTTTATCGCGAGCCATGGCTTCCAGCACGTCCGCGGCATCGCCGATCTGCCGTGCGGTGTAGGCCGTTTGGCTCATGGCGCGAACCATGTCGTCAATCGTGCGGATGCGCTGCAAGTCCAGGGGGAAAATGGGAGTGAGATGATCTTCGATGGGGTCGTGCAGTATACGCCCGGTCACGCCCTTTTTCTTTGCCATTCACGGCCCTCGCAGATAATGTATGCTCCCAAGAGTTTGCGGGAGCAGCAGATTGTCTCGTTACGCGCTTCATTGATATTACAAATGAAGCCGGTGCAAAAGAAAAATTTCCAAATCAGTCCAAGGAGCGCGACCGCATTATGTCACGATACACTCCGATGCCGCCGGACAATTTCGGCGGACTGCCGGAAGAACATTCCACTTACGAGACTGCACGCGCAGTGATTTTTCCGGTGCCCCTCGAGCGAACAACCACCTACGAACGCGGAACGCGCAACGGACCGGCCGCGATTATCGCCGCGAGCCGCCATATGGAACTGTACGACGAGGAATTGCAGCTCGAGCCGTACAAGGAAATCGGAATCGCGACTCAGCCTCCCATCGACACGCAAGACGGCACTCTGAGCGAAGTAACCAGCGAGCTTTTTACCGCGCAACTTTCGTTGCTCGACGACAACAAGTTCCCTGTCGCGCTGGGGGGCGAGCACGCGCTGACGCCGCCGCTCGTTTCAGCGACCGCGCGAAAACATAAAGATCTATGCGTCCTGCATATCGGCGCACACGCGGAAATGCGGGACGAGTATCAAGGCAATCCGGCCAGTCACGCCTGCGCCATGCGTCGCGTTGTCGAAATTTGCCCAGTCGTGCAAGTAGGCGTACGCGCTCTTTCGGAAGCGGAAGCGAAAGCGATTCCTCAGTTGCGCACCAAAATTTATTGGGCCAAGGACATCGTGCGCGCTCCGCTGAAAGCTTGGATCGCGAAAGTTCTGGAGGACCTGGGGCCGCGCGTTTATCTGACGATTAATCTGGATGGCTTCGATTCCTCCATAGTCCCTTCCACCGTTACTCCTGAACCGGGGGGATTGGATTGGCACCAAGTTACTTCGCTGGTGCGCGCCGTTGCGGACCACAAAAAAATCGTCGCAATGGACGTAGCAGAGCTCGCGCCGCGTCCGGGCTACCATGCGGCCGATTTTCTCGCGGCGAAGCTTGTGTATAAGTCCCTGGGTTATATATTCTGTCAGTCTTGATAAAGGAGTTCTGCGCATGACCAGTATGGCCGTGTGGTTTGCGGGTCTGCAGCATTCGGTGTCGCAGCGTGATGTTGTTGTATATGTCGAAACGCATTCGATAATTTGGTGGCTACTCATCGGACTGATCGCCGGATGGCTGGCCGGCACCGTAGCTCGCGGGCGCGGTTTCGGGTGTGTTGTTGACGTTATCCTCGGACTCATCGGCGCCGTCATCGGCGGCTGGATTTTTTCAAAGCTGGGAATCGTGGCGTTTGGATTCTGGGGCAGCCTGGCAGCAGCCACCGTAGGCGCAATCGTGCTGGTGGCGATTGCAAGATTGTTCGCCGGCGGCAGATCGGACTAGCGCAATACCGGCGCCGGCATGTGCAGGCAAGTCCGCGTTTTTGGTGGCGCCGGCTTCCAGCCGGCTCTTTTCGTTCTCCTGCTCGCTCATCGACCCGCCGTAAGGCCTGCGCGACGAAACCAGGCTGACCCGTTCTGCCGCTGGAAGTAATCTCCAGAATTGAAGCTTAACCGCCGCCACGTCCTCACTTCCAACTCTCGGTATGATACGATTGCAAGTTCCTGGAAGAAAAAGAACTACTATCCCGCCGCGAAAACTGAGCGAGAAAGCCGGAACAAATTGAGCCAAACATCACTGTGGGCCATTCCGCTGGGCGGACTGGGCGAATTCGGCATGAACATGATGGCCCTGC
>Ga0209330_1000016_pt1 | contig 88841 bp, 81 predicted proteins | sample JacPinW_OM2H0_O3_FD_187969 | JGI IMG/M metagenome (GOLD analysis project Ga0209330, IMG submission 187969) | Forest soil microbial communities from Algoma, Ontario, Canada - Jack Pine, Ontario site 1_JW_OM2H0_O3 (SPAdes) (version 2) | ecosystem: Environmental > Terrestrial > Soil > Boreal... | reverse complement strand
CTGGCTGGTCTTGCACAAGTCGTCGGCCCCCCGCCTATACAGTTGAAAAAATCCACCGTGAAGTCCTGCGCGTCGTGTTCATCCTCTGCGCGCACTCGAATAGTTGTGCGAATTCCAAACATAGGAAACTCGTACGTCACGTCCCACAGACCTTTCAGAAGTTTCCGATCAAAAGTTGCCATACAATTCCTCCTTTTTTACCTCGCTTCCTGTCCTCGTCGGCGCCGCGGGAGCGAGACGTAATTTAGCGGCGGACGCTAACGGGGCCGTTTCGGACTGCGTGGTTTCGGCTGTGGTTTGTTAATCGGCCACGGCGGTAGAGGCACGGACATTGATCCCTCCTTGCTGGGCGTTTGGCTTTCGCCACGTGTTTTGATCGAGACCCCAGCAAGTCGTTTGCCAAGACACGATTCGCAGAATCCGCCAGTAGTGGAATTGATAGAATCCTTCTCGTACGATCTCCAGCAAGCTCCGCACGTGATGCTATGGGCCTTTGAAGATGCAGGCTTATGCGTGGTATCTCCGCAATGTGGGCAGCACGTCCCGAGTACGGCGCCGCAATCGACGCAGATGCGAATCATTCTCGGCCTCTGAACTTCAGCCAAGCGACGAGCGCAACATAGGTGCCGATTTGTATGCAGTAAGAAACGACGTGATGACCGCAGATGAAAAACACAAGTGCCACGATCAATGCCACGCCGTAAATCTTCATTACGGTTCCCGTGCGGTCGGGAGGCTGGGGCGAATTGTGCGCCTCTGAAAAGTAATTGGGATTCCTCTCCGCGCGAGTCATCGCGGCACCACGAGGGACGCGATGAAGCTAGCCAGAGTTACGATCGACAGGAAAAGCACTGCTGCGGGCGGCAATACGAAATAAAGCAGGACTGCGAATCCAACTGCGAGGATGTGGTCTACAACTAGACGCTTCGTACTGCTAAAATTCCAATTAGCCATGTCAGCCTCCGATTAGGTTGATTTGGTCAGGGGCGCGTTCGGTCTGAACACCGAGCGCGTCCCGTTTTGGTTAGTTCTTTTTTTTCGGTTTTGGTCCTCGTTTCAAAGTCTTCTTAACCTTCTGAGCGTGTTCTAAATCCGACCTAGACCAAATGCGCCACGATTGGTCATCTGTCACATTCGCTCGGCGAGGCTCGGGCAGTAAACCGCTTTCTAACCATCGGTAGAGCGTTCGTGCTGTGACTCCGATTTTCCGAGCCGCCTGCGTGGTCGTCAAACCTTTCATGCGAGAAGTATCAATCAAGCGATATTCCTTGTCAAGCTAATTTGTCATAGGCATATGTCTTAATTCTTAAGAATCTTAAGGTTATTAAGATGCTTAAGAAGGTGAGCGGTAAGCGTGGCTTTTGATTTAGAAATCCTAAAATGGAGTACGGTTCTAAAATAAGCCCGACCTCAAGGCTTTTTCAAGTTACTTGTCCTACGTTTGGGGCTTTGTGATTTTCTCAGACTTCCGAAGGCGCGTTTCAAAAGGTGAATTAGGTACTGCCCTTGACACAAAAGGGCTATCGGTCTAGCCTCCATCCAGTTTCCGCGACTAGTTACTGATTTGAAAGGAACCACGTGATACATCGTTCCGTAAGTCTTTTCTGCTGTCTCTTGTTAGCGTTTCAGATGATCGAAGCATCCGCGAATGCTCAGCAGAACAAACCCACAAGCCCCTCAGATCAGGTTTCAATTGCGGCATGCAAACAACCGTGTTTAGAGGACGGTGCTCCGATTAAATTACGGATCTCGCAAACGGTGTCCTCAGCAGACGCCCACGTTAATGACCGAGTAGAGTTCGAAGTTCTTGAAGAAGTCAGAATTTCGAGTGTGCTAATTGTTCCGAAAGGTGGAATTGCGTTGGGAACCGTCACCGAAGCGCAACCTAAGAGGCGGATGGCGCGTGGCGGCAAACTCGAAATCGTCATGGATTCAGTCCGGCTAGCGGACGGACAAAAGGCCGCACTGCGAGCAACTAAAGGTGGAAATGGAGGCGGACATACTGGAGCCATGACAGCAGGGATCGTGGCGACGGCCCTAGTTTGTATTGTCTGCGCGCCTTTATTTTTATTGATGCACGGCAAGGACATCACAATTCCGAAAGGTACGGAGATTCCGACATTTGTGGATGGGAACATGCCGTTAGACTTGGCGAAATTTCAAGAAGCTGCATCTCCGCCCGAGCTGACCCATGCGATTCCAACACCATCGGGTGTGCCAGGTGCACCAAGTCAAGCGAACGCCGAGGCTGGCATCGAAATCACGTCGGTCCCGACCGGTGCGGACGTCGATTTGGATGGAAATTTCATTGGAAATACCCCTTCGACCATCGGTGTTCCGCCGGGCGACCACACGATCAGTGTGAGGAAGAAAGGGTATAAAATTTGGGAAAGGAAAATCAAAGTCAGCAGTGGCAAGGTCAACGTCTTCGCCGAATTGGAAGCAGACGATAAACAGAATTCAGCCGGAGGGGCCGCGAACGCCGCACAGGGGTCGGAAGAATCGAAACTGAAAACTGAACCTGCTGACTCGGAACATTTAGTCGCGCCCGTTGCACCGGCGAATGGAACAGCGGGCGCAAGCACTTCGGAGAACCTTGGTGCTGTGTCCTTCGCGTCCGACCCCAGTGGAGCAGAGGTCTACGTTGACGATACCTTGGTGGGAAAATCTCCTATTACATTAAATCTCAAGATCGGGCGCCACTACGCCCGCATGTTTGCAAAAGGCTATGAGAATTGGTCCCAGCAATTCACGATAGTGGCCGGACCGGAATTGCGGTTAACAGCGGTTTTGCAAAAGTCGAACTAGCCAGCCCTGTGATATAAACTGGGTGTTACAAAAATCAATGCCGCCGATTAATCGGTTTGTCCAGCGAAAACCTTATATGAATTCCCTAGATACTCTCTCGTTTCTCTTCTTTATTCTCCTCTTCGACACCGTCGTCAATGGGGACTCTGCCGGCCCCCTTGCACGCGTCACACGTGGCCCCGTTCAGCCTTGATCCTGTTCCGTAACACTGTGTACAGAAAGCGTATCTTGCGTGGGTCATACCGCCCCCCGAGTGAGACTAATCAGGTTCTCCGCACGTTCACGCGGCGTGACATTTTCCGTGCAAGGTCCACGAGAAGATCTTGCCTGCGCTCATCCATTCGCCTGAAGGCTTTAGCAAATTGATGCAGGTCGTCGAAATTCTTTCTTCGACGAGCTTGCCGTGCGGTTCTGCTGTCGGTCGGTAGTAACTTCGGCATTCTTACAAATTCACCGTCAGTGAACAGGCGATACAGGGGAATTCCTAAGACATTGGCAAACTTTTCGAGAGTTTCAACATTAGGGATCGTACGACCTCTTTCTACCCGACTGACGTAGCATTGAAGAAGGCCAGCCCTCTTCCCAATGTCGACTTGGGACAAATGCTTCTCCTCGCGGAGTTCGCGTAATTTGTGCCCGATTTCCATTTCAACGAAGCTCCTTCAGCAGAAGTGGCTGCACTTATCGTCGAATGGACCAAAGTTAGTGCCTTGCATATTCAATGTCAATAAGTTATAACTTAGCTAATGAAGTTTTCCTGCTTAGAGGATCGAAATCCCTCGAACTCCCCATTCGCGCGCTAAATCGGACGAGTGGCTGACTCCAAACCGTGTAAACAGCACCCTCGTAAAGGGAGAATAGTTCATCTCGGCGAGTTCTGATTGTTAGCCGAAGGCCATTTTTTCTCACCGGCTGCTGGTTCAGTATCTCACGTGTGAAGTTGCCAGCAACGCCTCTGTATACCAGCCATCCAGCGAATCCAACAAACGAGCGATGTTCGAGTTATCCGAAGCACGGCATAGGAAGGCGGCTTCAACGGTTCCCATGCAAGTGATAAAATCAAGTACCTGTACCCCCTTCGATTCTGCGAGGCTTGCGATGATATCTGGTTTTAACGAAGCGGAGTTCGTACGTTTCGCACTTCTCTCGCTTTGACGCAACAGTATGAGGTAGACGTTTATGATGTGCCTCCGCGAACTTCGTTTAACTGCACGAGCTTGGCGGCGACGCGAATTTCGGGGCTGTCTGCCACGAACGCTATGTCCGGCTTCAGGGTCACTGCCGGTGTTCAAGTGGAGCACTGGCCCTCACAACACATCCCTTGCCGGGAGCGCTCTCGATGCTGAATGTACCGCGCAAATTCTCAACACGTTCCCGCATTTCCGAAATGCCCACTGTAAAAGGTCGAGTTGGTTCGAGAAAATCAGGCTTCATACCTTTGCCCCAATCAGCGATCTCCAGCACGACGTTCCGGGAGTCGCGGAATAATTCAACCGTTGCTGTTTTGCTTTCTGAATGGCGATAAACATTGTTTAGGGCTTCTTGTGTCACCCGAAATAATGTCAGTTCGACCTCAGGGTTGAATCGACCGAGGTTCGGCGCAATCTTCGAAGACGTTTTGATGCCACTAGCATTGGAGAATCCGCTGACAAGCCAAGTGAGGGCAGATTCCAAGCCTAGCAGGTCAAGCGTGGGTGGATGCAAAAGATAAGAAATTGTTCTAATTTCCGTCCCGACACCTTGGATCAACTCACTGCATTCAGCAATAACTTCTGCATGTTGGTGGTTTGTTTCATCGAGGTACGTTCGTATCTTGGCTAGTGCTAGGCTCAAGCTGCCAACGTACGAACCGATGCCGTCATGCACCTCGCTAGCAACTCTTCTTCTTTCTTCGTCTTGTGCCTTGAGAAGAAGACCCGATAATGCTTGAAGCCGAGCTGCACTTTCACGGAGAGCTCGCTGGGACTTAACCCTCTCCGTTACATCATGGGCCATGCCACGCACAAAAGCCTCTGCGACTCCCTCTGTGCGCAGCGTGTTCTGATATTCCCAAATGCGCCTTTCGCCGGACTTGGTCATTAGGACCATCAATCCATTTGCGAAGCCGTCGCGTTTGATGCGCTCGATGTACTCCCAAAATAGCGCAGTGGCACCGGGAGGCAGGTGATCAGGAAGGGAGAACCCAATCAGTTCTTCCCGACGGTAGCCCAAAAGCTTTGCCGGAAGCTCGTTCGTCCACAGCACGCGCCCATTGAGATCGTGGGTGCAAATCAAGTCGTGGCTGTTCTCTACCAAATCGCGATAGCGCTCTTCGCTTTCGAGCAGAGCCCTCTCTGATTCGACCCGCAAGCTAATGTCCTGGGTCACACCCATGCGTTTGACGACTTTACTGTCTGGGCCAAGTACTGGTTTTCCGAGTGTGTGAAACGTCCTTACTTGGCCGCCAGGGAGAATAAATCGCGATTGATATTCATATTCGTGCGCAAATTTCATCGCGCCATTGATCACGGTCTGCACAGCCTCGCGGTCGTCGGGATGAAGAAGTTGCCAAAATAGCTCTTCCGACAGTTTCGTTGTCGTAGGATCGACGCCGAGCATCCGACACAGATTGGCGGACCAAATGCTTTCCCCGGTGACGAAGTTATGTTCCCAACAACCGAGCTGCCCCATCTGCTCGGCCTTAGCTAACAACGCTTCGCTTTTTCGAAGTTGTTCAACGTGGACCTCTGACCCGCCTTCCACAACTGACGACGCTCGCCGACGCGCCTTTACGTCACCGCGGGCCGCAAGCATCCCCGTCCACCATTGACGAACGACTCGGATGGTCGCTTGGAATTTCATGGGAGACTGACCCCGCTGCTTGCCTTCCTCGATTAGAGACAAAAACGCTAAATTAGAGTGACCGCGCAGTGGGTTGCGGGGCTTATCTAGATCCGGCACGTTAGTTCTTGGTACTCGCCGCTGTCAAGACTTCTAGAATCAGGATTTCCCGCAATCCTGTTAAGTATTTCTACTGAGTGAAGGCGCTGTTGTGATCGAGTGCTTCTGAGTGGAGTGAAGAAGGAACCAAAATGGGAATGACCTAATCTCGGTCGCCAGCGCCAAATCGCCCCGCTGAGACTCTGGATGACGCGCGGATTTAGAATTTGTCGCCGGTGTTGCGCCCTTGTTAGGAATTTACAAGGGCGGATGCTCTAGCGCGCTCGTTATGTTGTGTTACGAGTCGCCGAACTCGCTAAACTATTCTTCGTTTTCCAGGTTTGGGAAATTCATCGCGGTTTGTTCCTCAACGGGCCTGCCCGAAATGGTTTCAAATAATTAAGATTCATTAAGTCCTTCAAAAATCACGTGTTCGCGGTTGGCACAGCAAGTGCTAAAGCGGGATTGACCTCGCTGCTTGTTCGACACTGACGGCCGTGGAGAATTGTCACATCGTCTACGTGCACACTCTCTTCTCCATGCCGCCTTCGAAGAAGCAACGAGAGGAGGAAATCATGCGAATGCGTTTTATGAATCTCTTGAACATAGTTGTGCTATCGAGTATCGCTTCGGCAGCAGCGGCTCAGACGGTAGTGACCGATTCTCGTTCGGAACAGGAAGTCGCCGCGACACACAAAGAAAGGACAGCCGATGAACTTATTGAGCGTGTCATCGCGCGTGAACACGAGGAGATTAAAATCATCAACTCCTATGATCCGATTGTCGAGACGTACGTTCAGGTGTACAGCCAAAAGAGAAATGGCGACCGGACCCTGTCAGGGGATTATTACTACCTCGGCCAAGCAGAACTCTCCGATAGAAAAGGGTTCGGCTATCGCTCGATGCTGGCGCGCAAGGATCAATATCCCAAGAAAGGATTTATAGATTCGAGTTTCAATCCCTTGGGTTTTGTTCAGATGGTCTACATAGACCAGACCGGATTTGACAAGGAACACTACAGGTTCCACTACGTCGGGCGGGAGTTTCTGGGCAATGTCCGATGCGTAGTATTCGACGTGGAGCCACTTCAAAAGGATTTACGCATCGGATTCTCGGGCCGTATCTGGGCTGAGGACATGAACGACACGATCGTACGGTTCAACGGAATCTACTTACCCGTTTCCCATAAAGGTCATTACAACTCGCATTTTGATAGCTGGCGACTGAACGTCCAGCCCGGGATTTGGCTTCCAGCCTACGGATTCGCCGAAGAAATGGATTTACGAACACGCAAACTAGAGATCAAATATGTCAACGATCTTGATCATCTTCGCTTTAAGGCTCAAACGAGATTCTGGGGCTACGACCTCAAAGAGCCCCGCCATCGACAAGAGTTCAGCGATTTGGTTGTAGACGCACCGACTCGCGTAAACGACAGCGCTATTTTCAGAGAAGAGCGCGATCAGTCTCCCGTGCAAGCACAACGACAGTGGCAAAGCCAAGCCGAAAACAATGTGCTCGCGGCACTCGAAAGAACGGGCCTTCTTACTCCCACCGGAGAAGTGGACAAAACGCTGGATACCGTGGTGAATAATCTGGAGGTTACGAACGATCTTGATATTGAACCTGCTGTGCGTTGTCGTGTGCTGACCACGGCTACTTTCGACATCTTCACGGTAGGGCACGTTATCGTGATCAGCCGCGGCTTGCTCGATGTCCTTCCCGACGAGGCCACGCTCGCCGCGATACTGGCACAAGCGGTGGGACAGATTATCGTTTTGAAGTCGCATCCTGACCAGTACGCGTTCTATGACATTGTGCAACTACCATCGCTCGACGCGTTGAGACGCTTTTCGTTTAAGTTGAATGATCGTGAACGCGAAGCGAGCAGTGAGAAGGCCCTGGTTCTTCTTCGCAACTCCCCTTACAAGGACAACTTGGCGAGCGCTGGCCTTTTCCTAAAGGAATTTGAACAAGATTCGCGGAACCTCCGCGCTCTTGTGGCTCCGCACTTGGGAAACGGCGTTTATGTTGTTTCTCAGTTGACCAGCACGGCTCCGCCTTTGCAACCTGCGAACTTGAATCAAATTGCCGCACTTCCTCTGGGCGCACGAATCAAACTCGACCCTTGGACCGATGAAGCGGAACTAATTAAAGCCAAGCCCACGCCGCTCATATCCGCCAGGGAGAAAATGCCGCTTGAATTAACTCCGTTTATGCCCTATCTGACGCGATACGCTAAGCAGACAGCCTCTGAAGAATCTTCCAAGGTTATTCCTGACAGGAATGGTTCTCCATCGCCGCCAGGGCCTAACAAATAGTCCAGAAATGAATATGGCGGTTGACTGATTTTTCAAATCCTCTCTCATTCGCAACCTTCTACTTGAATTTCTGGCCGCGCGCTCCGCCCCTTCTGGACGCAGCTGGACAAGCGGCAGTCAATCACATTCGCAGGCACTCGCCAGGAGAAGAAGATGAGAGTCGGTCCGATTTTGAAATGCCTACTGATTCTGCTGGTATCTGCCGGCGCGATCCAAGCTCAGGAAGCAGACGGAGAACAGCGATCGAAGGGCACGCTCGGAAACCTGCTGTCGGCTGGCCAAGTGTTTCTAGATGCTGACATAGGCATACGCGCCGAACTTGGGTTTCTACCGCCTTCCAGTGATTTTGGAATGTCATTTGAACTTCCCGTTCAGTTCGAAAAGCGAATAGAGATCCAAGGAGCAGCCTCTTTTTCGCCCGACAAGAAGAAGATCACCGATGATGGCCATTCGATTACGGCAACCGCTAAGGCGATCTATTGGATCAATCCGCGCGTAGGCGCGTTCGGCGAAGCGGGATATGGCCGTTTATGGACTTCGCAGTTTGACGAAGGAGGCGGCATCACGCCGACGTTAGGCGCGGTGATCCGCACTCACTACTTCTACCCCGGAAGGCTGTACATCAGTTACTCGATTCCAACCGGTTGTGTTTGGGCGACCGCTGCCAATCCTTGTCAGCTGCAATCCAAACGTCTTCAAGGTTTTACGTTCAGACAGGAATTCCAATTCCGACCGCACATTCGCTGGGGGATAGAAGCGGGGGCTTACCACTTTTGCGCTCAGGGCAATCCGGAGGACCCGGCAGCCGGGAGGCAATGTCTCTGGGCGGGCACCGAACTCTTATTCGTGAGATTTCAGTTTCCAGGTTCACGACGAAGCGGAGCGTACTGATCGCATTGTCGAAGGAGAATTATGACGATTCAATTTCGAGCATCCTTCCGCTTAGTACCGGTGTTGATCTTGCTCGTAGGTACTTCGGCGGGAGCACGAAGTCTGGCCGCAATTGATGGGTCCCTCGCACGAGGAAAGGCAACGTGGAACGCCGCTGACTCAAAGCAGAAGCAAATAGACGACCGCCATCTCGAAGAGTTTGAGGGCCGCGCGCCTATCGAAAGAAGCGGCCGCAGTCTGTTTGGCCGAATTAAACATTACGTTAGTACACACAAAGAACTCTTGGCCACTGACGCCATCGTTTTCGCAGCACTCTCGGCCGACGCTATCAGTTCTGAGCACTGCATCCGCGTGCCAATTCTCTGCTACGAAACAAGTAGTCTCCTGCCCAATTACCCAAGCGGACTCCTATACTGGGGATATTTCACCGGCGAAGAAGCGATATACGTCACTGCTATGCACCTGTGGTGGCATAAACATCCGGATTCCCCGTGGCGTCATGTTGACTGGGCCGGGCCGATCGGTGTCTCAATTTTTGAAATATACAATGTGCGAGACAACTACGAAATTGCTTCAGGACAGAGCAAACGATTGCAGGAAGCTCGCGCTAGGGTGTCTCGTTAGAGAAGCCAGTGAACTGGGACGCTAACATCCCGCATCTTGAAACCTGCCTAAAGACAGCCGTCTCTAGACCACTTGGGATAAATCTTCGTAGTTATTCTACATATACTACCCTTACGGTTAATACGAATTGCTTTCGCCCGCGCATTCATGTAAGAAAAGTGTCAACTTTACGTACCTTCCAGCGAACGGAGATAGGAAGCACAAGCTTAGTAGTTGTCTCCGCAGTTCTGGAGGCTCTATGAAACGTAAAGCTGTCCGTGTCTTTGCACTTGAACAGATACGGCGAATGCGAGGTGGATCTCAATCTCAGCTGATGCGGTGTTCAGATGGAGAATATTACGTCGTCAAGTTTCAAAACAACCCTCAAGGTGTCAGGATACTCGCAAACGAATTGTTGGCAGGCATCCTCGCGAAGCGACTCGGATTGCCTGTACCCGACGCGGCAATTGTTTATGTAGATGGCGAGCTTATTCGTCATACCGAGGAGTTGGTAATCGATTTAGGACGCAGCCATGTCCGATGCCAGCCAGGATTGTGCTTTGGCTCCAAGTACCCACGCGATCCTGGTGCCAATCAGAATTGTTTGCCTGCGACATGGGACTTCTTGCCCGAGGGACACTTTCGCACGATCACCAATATGTCGGATTTCTTGGGAATGTTGGTGTTTGACAAATGGACCGGCAACACAGACGACCGCCAAAGTGTTTTTTTTCGTCACGAAGGGCAGTTTCAGTTCACGGCCTTGATGATCGACAGTGGATTTTGCTTCAACGGCCGAGAATGGAATTTCCCCGATACTCCCAGACTGGGTGTCTGCATGCGAGCTGGGGTGTATGAGCAAATACGGGGAATAGAAGCGTTTGACTGGTGGATAAGCCGGCTTGAACACGAGATCGACGAAAGTTTTCTCACATCTGCGTTTGACGCAATACCGGCTGAATGGTATCGGCGCGACGAACGGTCTTTTCGGGAACTCATTAAGGTTCTCGACTGCAGAAGGGCGAGAGTTCGAAGCCTCTTGTCCGCAACGATCGGCAAACTCCCAGAGTTCTTTCCAAATTGGATTTGCACGCCGCCCGAGTCAAGGATGTCCGGCTGCGGCTTGGAAGCGACTTCAGCGTTAGCGTAGCAGGTAATACGTATTGATTGTGGCTCTCACTGCGGCCAATGCGCATAGACTTCCAGACGCAATCGGAATAAAAGTTGTCTGCGTTTTGATGGTCCTACGTGTCGCGGCCTTCAAATCGCACCACCTGTTCGGGAGCGGTGGCGATTCCCAAGACGTTGCCGCTCTCGCGAATTTTTGAAGGAGTGATTTCCAAATGACTTCCTACCACGGACGGACTCAGCATTTCATTCAGTTCAAGATTCCGCTCACGGGATGGGCAGTGATCGCACTTGCGATGGGGCTTTTCTTCGCCCTTCTGATAGTTCTCGCCTCTATAAACATTTGAATCATCGAAACTTTCGGTGTGCTTTAGCTTGATTGAATCATCCTTGCGCGAAGAAGAAGTTACAGGTGTGTGTGCGTGTAGAGTATGCTTATCATCAGCGGTTCGGACTCGCCGGCAGCTTGGGATTCGACTCGGCAGGACGGAAAGACCCATGACGAAGAATGCAATATTCATTGGAGACGATGCTTGATGCGCGTTCCGGTTCCTCTCAGGCTTTTTATCGCTATCTGCTTGTCGATGATCTTTAACTTGACTTATGCACCGGGAAAGAGATTATCGGAAGAGGCAGTTCCTCAATCGGAAACTACCTGTGGCCCACACTGTGGGACCGAACGTTGGAGCGTCAAGACCCTTTCGGATTCCGATGCCGCGAAGGTTGATATGACAAATCGAATTGTGCGATCTGTCCACGACCTTGTATCGCTGCCCGAGCCAAGTCAACGTCCAAACGACAACAGAATAGTTCCGATCGAGACCACAACTTTTGGCATCCAAGCGCGTCTTGTGGGATTCAAGAAAGAAACTGACAGGGACTTCCATATTGTAATAGCCGACCCCCAGAGCAAGGAGACCATGATTGTAGAGATTCCCGATCCACAATGTGCCGGAGTCTGTGCCTCTCCAGCGAAAGGTTTAATATCGCAGGCCCGCAAGACTTTTGTGCAGCAATGCGGAATCCCTACAGCCAAGTTCAAAAGACTTACAAGCCCTCTTCTTGCACGGGTCACCGGCGTTGCGTTCTTCGACTTTAACCACGGCCAGACAGGCGTAGCCAAGAACGCCATAGAGCTGCATCCTGTTCTTCGAATCGAACTGCCCGACAACTCGGACTTCTGCGCTAGGCATTTAATGTAGTTGTTTTAGGATTCCGAAAATCAGGGCGAATTTAGCGGGCGGAGCACGGCGAAGGCGGATGGATTGTTGGGCACTACCGGATTTGATCCGGTTCCGATTCCAGAGAGACTTACCGTCTGCGGACTTCCCGCCGCGCTGTCTGCGATGTTAAGCGTTGCTACGTAGTTGTTTCCAACGAACGTAGGTTCAAACTTCACGCCTGCGTTGCACGTGGCACCCGCCGCTAGGCTTGTAACCTTCGCGCAGTTGTTCTGGCCGCCGAGGGTTGAGCTTGTGGTATCAATCGTGTAAAGGCTTGCATTCGTTCCCGTGAGTGATAACGCAAGGCTTGTTACTGTCGTTGTGCCGTTGTTTGTAACTGCGGTAAGGAGTTCGCTTGACGCCGTATTGATACGCTGGTTTCCGAAGGCTTGACTGGTTGGGCTTACGCTTACCTGCGAGATTCCTGTTCCTGTGATTGAGAACGACTGCGGAGATCCCGAAGCGCTGTCCGTTACGGTAAATGTCGCGGACTCCGGGCCGATGATGCTGGGTTTAATCGTGAGGCTGATGGTGCAAGTAACGCCCGCCGCAAGCGAGCCGCCGCATAACGAGGCAGGACTTGTGGCAAACGCAAAGTCTCCAGAGTTAACGCCGCTCAGAGCCATTGCACTGATTGTGAGCGTGGCACCAGATGCAGAACAGGCTCCGCCTGTAGAAATGCTTCCGTTGCAGATGGTCACTGTTTGCGCAGGGCTTGTCGCCGTAACCGCTGCGGAGCCGAGTGCGACCGTTGCCGGATTTACGTTCCCGCTCCACAGGTAGGAAAATCCTGCGGCTGGTCCGGTGTGCTGCCAGGCTCCCGTATCCCAGTTCCCGGTTGTGGGCAATGGCTGCACCGTCCGCTCTTTCTGAATGTTTAGAACAGATCGCTTCTGGGCGCGATCCCGAAAGAAGAACGGAATAGGTGGTTTCAAACTAACTGGACTCTGTTTTTGGCGAGGCCATTTCTTTAGTCTCCTGAAATCGCGCATTCTACTTGGGCGTCGTTTGATTGTGAATCGAGAACTGATTTCACTAAGAGTTCCTCGGTGGTTGGTTCTGGCACGTGCTCTTCTATATTTCGCCGAATGCGAACTTGCTGCCGTTGCCGCCAGATTCGTCCAACGCAAAACTTGCAGGTAAAACGCGTGTGAACCGTTGAGCCGCTTGGCGCTGGTATGGGATTTTTGGAACAGACTTGGCAACAGAGCAGCAAACACCCCCCCCGGTAAGTTGCATTCCGTCAGGAATGCTTTTTCGTGGCAGAAATAAAAGCGGGCCGCTCGCAAGCCAGGGGGCAAATCCTGGGACAGGCACGACCCGCTTCATGCGCATCGTTGAAGGCCATTCCCGGTCACGATGCGCTTCGCCTGCGCGGCCGGAACTTGTGAAGAAAAAGGTGAAACACGCCGTTCTGAAACCCGCACTTTCGCGCAGGGGGCACGCACGACGTGTCTCGTTTGAGAAAGTGCTGAGTGCCCAACTCAGTAACCCCGCTCAGGAGGGGCTTCCGGCACACTTCCTCTTTGCGCGCCGCACCGAAAATCGCTACATCAACATGCATGTCTTGCGCAAAAGAAAAAGGGCGCCCACAGAATCGCAAGCGCCCTTCGTATCTCTAACTTCAATTCTTACAGAATGCCGCTCAGGATCGCGACGGAAAGAGCGTGGCCCGGTTGAATGTCTGTGCGATAGAGCAACCGAACCGCGATTTCCGCAGACGTGAACAAAGCCTGATCGCTGATTGCGACTTCCAAGCCCTGCGACTTGATACCCTGGCCGACGTAAATATCGGACATGGCCGCAAGCAGCATATAGCTGCAAGTGGAAGACGCACCGCGACTCTGCGTGAGCGGAATCTGGGTCGAGGTGAAAACGGGATACCCGTTCAGCCTCATGTCCAGCTTGTCCGCAGGATTGACCCAGAGCAGCGGCCGACCCAACGTATCGCGCAGCAAACGGAGTTCGTTCACGGTGCGAGGATTGCAGAAAAACGAGCGGCCCTCTTCGGGAGCATTCTGCGAATCGAGCTGGTAGATCAGGTTCGAGATGTCATCCAGGATGATCGGCGAACCGTTTGTCGCACCGAGGCCGGCAAAAATCTGTGACAACCCTGCGATGTTTGACAAACCAGTCGGCTGGTTGGATGAACCCGTTCCGTTCAGATACCCGTTGTCCACGAAACGAACCATTCCGCGAACGAGGTTGGCTTGCAATGCGGCATCCGTTTCCGGAGACGCATCGCGCAACCACTGAATCGAAAGTCCGGTCAAACTCGCTGCGGTATGAAGCGTCAGCGGAGTGTTGTTGGTGGAAGGATCGGCTTCGGTAATCGCCGAGTTCTCACCAATCCAGAACGCAGTTGCGTTCGTGGTCAATCCGGGAACGTTCAAGATTTGGTGCTGCATGGGCAGAACGTTCGGCCCTGCCTTCATCACCACAACCGCTGCACCGAGTTCGGGAATTACGAAATCAACCCATTCCTGAGGAATGAGTGATCCGCCCGTGCCCGCAGTGCCTTCGGAAATCGCGCGCTTGATGAAATCAACTTCGCGAGAAAATTCTTTTCCTTCAGGATACGAGCCGTTTTCTTTCTTGTGGTACATTGCGCCGAAAAGACGGGTCAGAGAGTATTCCATCTCGACGCCTTCTTTGTTCCGCGCAGCCTTACCGTAAATCTTCCAGCCTTTACGATTGGAAATAAATTCGGGCGCTCTCTTCGCTTCAAGAATCTGATCGAGCAAAGATTGGTTGGACTTGTCTACTTTGGTAACGAGATCGACCAGCGTTGCTTTGGAAACAAACTTTTCGTCGAGCTTGGCGAGCAGAGCTTTCGCACTATAGCTCGCGAGGGGATTGGAATTCGTGGACATCGGACAACTGCCTGTGGACTGGCCTAGCAGCTTTTGGTCTAACTAGCTGGCTATTCGCCGCCACTCAACAAAATTCTCGGGAAGAAGAATTTCGTACTTGACCTCAAACCTGAGTGTTTTTTGAGGTAGCGCCGACTTAACTGCTCCGGGCGTGGCTCCCGGTATTGCTTCTACTTCCTTTGAAGCGGCAGCGCCCGGATTGGTTGCAAGGCGTGACCAGTTGGCTCATCCGAACAAACCGCTGACGAGCGAAGAACTACTTACCGGGAATCCATCCGGAACTCCGTTGGTGTCGCTCAAGTTCCTTGGCACGAGCAGCCGCGGCGGCCGCTTTTGCTTTGAAGGCGGAGCTGATTTTCTTAATTGTCGTCTCGACACGACGGAGGGCGAGGGAGAGAGTTTTGTCAACTTCGGCTTCGTATGATCCCGATAGCTTTTCAGTCCCAGGTATGAATAGATTCCCGGCCATCTTGTTATCCTTCGCCAGTTGGTTGAAGGAATCTATCTCGGTGTCGACGCGGACTATGTCTTTGCGAGCTTGAGAGTGCTCACTCAGCACGTTGTCGATAAACGCTAATTCTGGTTTTTCGGAAGCGATGGTTTCGGAAATTTGGGAATAAAGTGGCGCGATCATGTTCGCATAAAGCTCCAACCAAACAGCATGCCTGCTGGCTCTGATTCGTTCGCGTTCGGCGGAAAACAAGTTGAATTGTGCATCCTTCTCAATTTGTATTTCCCGGTCAGCGTCTTTTTCGTGCTGTTGAAACCCAGCGATGATTTCCGCGGAGTTGTTTCCATTCAATTCGGCCTGTTCGCGAGCCTGTGCTTTACTGGCCAGCTCTTTCAGGCGCGTAGCTTTTTCTTTTTCTGCCCTGTGTTGTTCCTCGCGCCTGCCGGACTCGTCGACTTTCCTCCTGAAGTCTTCGCTTGGGGACTCTGTCTGCGACAGCCTACTCGCGACCACGCCATCCTGTCCGATTGCAACTGGCAAGTCTTTTGCCGGCTTGCCGCCTATCAATACGGTCATCTTGTCCTTCACTTCTCTCGCGTTCATTTGACAATTCTCCTTTTTCGAAGCGTACTTTCAGACTTACATGCCCTTCGCTGCGTAAAGTGTTTTCCAGAGTTTCAGGCGCGTGCAAAAATAATTTTCAATCCCTGCCGTCGAGCCGCATACGTGGTTTTTCGGTATCTCGGCAAGACACTCGCGTATATCTTCGTATCGTAGGGCCGCAATTCTGCCCAAAACCCTGAACAGTTCTGAGTCGTAATCGACAAAATCGAATAGACTCCGCACGTCTTCGCCGGTCCGGAAGTGCACGTGTGCGTGGTCGATGGAAACAAGCTCGCCCTGCTTAGTCACCAGCACATTGCCGAAGTGCGAAGTACACGCATCACCCAAAAATGCCCTCGCCGCGCAAATGCCCAGATAAGGGGCTCCTTCTGCCGAAATCGCACCGCGAACGGTCTCAATCTCTTTTGGTGACGGATCGAAATTGACATAAAACCTGTCAGCTGGTTCTCTCTTATCAGCGTGGGTCTTGAGGACCTTCCGCGCCACAAAACTGACGCTTGCGGCGTTCGGGACAAGCTTTGAAACCAAACACGTGCGGTCTGGAATCGCGTTCGGGTCCCACTTCATATTGTGAGGCTGATTGTCTTTCGCAAACTTGACGACAAACCCATCTGTGAATTTGTAGACCTCGTTAGTACCACAAAGAAAGCTCTCGGCCGTGCGAATTCCCAACCGGCGCAGCACGGCTTCTGAAAATAGTTCTGAAACAAATGGGTTTAAGGGGGCTCCGGAACGTTTCCTGGCGAGCCACCAAATCGCAGAGATTCGAACCGATGGCCTTTGCCATTCTTTTTGCGCCCGGCAATGCGCTTCCGCGTACGAAATGCAAGGGGACTGTCCAAGGAGGTGCACAGCGAGTGCATCTATCGGCGAAATCATCTCCATGCTCGCGCGATCGCCGCCGCACTATCTGCGATTTCACGCCCAACAAAAGCGCCCGGATTCCAACAACTCATTCCTGGCTCAACGGTCATTTCTCGCACTTCTCCTTTTAATTTTGGGGGATTCCGAAACTTGTGCGGACAAAAACGGGCATATGTTGACGACTGCTTACCGCTGCAAGCTTGCTATTTCGGCTTCACTGAAGGAATTTCACGTTGCGGTCCTGCCAATTAATCCAGGCGCTCCACGTTTATCGCTCGGGCGCAGTAAACGTGTGTTTTGTCTTTACGCTCGCACAGCTTTTTGGGTGCAAGCTGAAATTTCACCCGATCACCAACGCACAAGTCCGCGGTGCCAGCGACGAAACTGAAAATGTGGCTTCTCTTGGTCTTGAAATCTCTGACGAAGCCGTAGCCACGACCTCCCAGGCGCACCACAAGGCCATGTCGAAGCACGAGCAATTCTCCTTTTGGTGAACTTCTAATCGATTCCGTGTGCGCGCTGGCTAGAATTTCTTCATCTGTTCGCGTGCCGCCGACGCTTCAGCTTCCATCGAATCCAGAGGAATATTTCCGGCGAGCAGCTCTGGGATGATTAGCGGATAGTTCGCGATCCGGCGGCAGTGAACATCGCCGGGATTCGCTGCCATCGCCTTGGCATCGGCAATTAATTTTGTCTCTGCGTCTGACAAAAGCGACACAGTCGCCGCGTACGCTCGCGCTTCGCGTAAAGCGGCAAAACATTTACGCGATGCCTGCACGGCTTCTTCGATCAACTCGCGTTGCTTCTCTTCTACCGTCACGGCCTTGTGACCCATGTTTTTAGTCCTCTCTTTTTTTGGTTCAGCGACAGGATTTCAAAAAGCGCGAAATGTTAGTCAGCATCGATTTCGTTATTTCGTTGCTCAGAGAAACCTCAAGTTCCTGGAACCTCGCGAATTTCGACCCACGGAAACCGTCGAGGACGCTGCGACGGAGCTCCTCGGTAGAGCATTCGTATGGCATGTATTCCCCAGGAACCATTTGGGCGTGCAACGTATCGGCGAGATCGAGCTTGCCGCTGTCAACTTCAGGCTCTTCGATTACTTCGGCTGCTTGGCGCAAAACTTTGAACGCCGTGTAGCGTCGGGAGTCGGAGCGATTCACCCTAGGAAACTTCAGCATGTCGCGAACGTGGTTTGCGATCTTGCGATGCGAGCGCGCGCAATTCGCGCAGATGTTCCGCTCGGAGCAACCGAAAGACTCCGGATAGAGACAGTCGCATTTCACGAGCTTAGAGTCAGAACCACAAAACCAGCACCAGCTTCCCGTTTTTCTAACCCGCTTTTGAGCGGCCAACTCTTGCGCTGCTACAAGTTCAACGTAGGAGCGCGCTTGGGGGTTCAGATCGTTTAGATTTATTGGCACTTTTTATTTCTCCTTAAATTTATTTCAGGCGTAATTCGGAGCCGGGCACAGTCGCGTGTGCGCTAGGGTGCGTTGGGCAGGTCAGCCTGAACTTCGACAAATGGTGTTAGACTGCGGGCAAGTCTTAGACATGCTCAACGATACATTTTGGTTTGCCATGGGAGTTGTCGCCACTCTTGTCGTTGCTCTCGTCGGGCCATCGAATCGGACGAATTCAAATTTCCTTCATGAAGCGCAGTCATGATCTCAACGTTAAACTTGCCTCCTGCAAAATTGGGAGCACCGTGAGACTTGAACGTAGGCCTCAACCTTCCATGCCCAACATTTTTAAATATGTTCTCGTTACGTCCATCTACAACGAAGGTGACCTTGCGGCCAAGCAACTCAAAGGAAATTGCGATATTTCTTGCTCTGAGAGCATCCAAAACCGCTCTGTCCTAATCAGCCGGGATTTTTTGGGCGGCAGCCCATACGAGTTGGAAGTGCAAGAGTTCTGGGGCCCCAATATAACCCGGGCAATAAATGCTCATGAGGTGTCGATCAATTGTGATATTCAGTTTAGTTACACCGGACTTGATGAACATACGCCAGAAAACTACACCGCCAAATATCAGTACGATAAGAAGTTGGGACAGATGGAGAGGGTTCATAGCTAGAATTTCCCCTGTTTAGGTTTGGGCAAACACTTGTGCGGCCAACCGCTGAAGATGGCCGTTCCGCACTTCGGGCAGAACTCGTCGACTTGGAGCTTTGGTTTGCTCGTTTTCAGACCGGTAAGTCCAACAATTCGTGGTTTAAGACTGCTCATCGTAGAATCCCTCCAGAAGTGGCGATAAAGCCCCAACCAGAATCCTGATTTTTCTTGCACTGATGGTTGAGCATTGCAATCGCGCACGCGTAGTCGTCATGTTGACCGCGAGGAGCCGAGATGGAGGAATGCCCTCCGCTGGTTCGCCGGCACTCCAATAGCCTCAACTCTCGCAGCGATTCAGGATGATCGAGCAGTTTGAGATTGCCCTGTGCCAATGCCAACTTCAGATCGAGAAAGATTTCCGGTTTGCTGCGAGCACTCCACGCCAGTTGAATTACTTCGATTTTACGCAGCGCCAACAGCTCTTTGAGAAAGCTGAACCCGAACTGATCCGCGCTGACGCTGTTCAGCCCATACAATTTAAGCGTCGCCGCTATTTCGTCCACGACTTCTGCAACGCCACGGCGTGACCAGCCACGGAGAAGGTCTAGCGACACCCCAACCCGATCCTTGGCGCGAACTGAGCGATGGCCGATTGCGAATGTGAATCGATCCTTGCCTGAGAGTCCGCTTGCGTCAATCGTGGCCGTGTAATGGCTTTTTAGCGCATCCACGTAGGCTTGTTCGCGAATGCCCGTGCGTATTGCAGCCGAAATGTCGCTGTCGGGCAAGAACTGGTCTACGTCATCGAGCCATTCCGCGAGAAACTCTCTGCGGTAGTTCTGAGGGTCGCTCTGCTCTTCACGCGCCAACTCTTCGGCCGGAATCATCGCGTTCATTCGCGGTGTCGGACAGTGCAAGACGAGCCTGTCGCCGTCTTCAAAGCGGTGTTCCCACCTGTCGAACAGCGTTCCGACCTTCGTCCACGGGCTGCCGAGCAAGATAAGCTTCCTGTTGGGGAACTGAATCATCGCCGGCGTGAGCGACCTCACAACTTCTCTGTCGATGTCGGCACCTTCCGCTCGCCAGATCCCTACTTCATCACACAACGCAAGCGGCGCCGTGATCCCGCGTGGCGCTCTAAAGCTGCACGTCTGCACGCTCACGATGAAGCCGTTCTTGAGGTCGATGCTGCCCTTTAGAAGCCCGTCCGCTTCGACCTCTGAGGCGAGATCGGTATTCGTATAAAAATCGGTCAGATAGGAGACAATCTCTCGCGCGACATCCTTGCTCTGCGCGACGATCGGCACGCGCAACCTGTCGCCCTTTGCGGCGTAGCGACGGTAGTTCTCGGTGTGAATCTTGTAAGCCAGGTATTTGCAGGCCGTTTTCGTTCCCTGGCTGCGACGGCCTTTGATTGCGGTCAGTTCGGGGTAATCCCGCTGGACGTACTCGTCCTTGCCAGTAAGCTCGCGCCAGATGTCGAGTTCGCTTGTGGTTAGCTGCAGGCCATCAAAGGCTTTGTACGCCGCAACCCAGCCGGGTGAGATTGGCTCGCCCAGGATGTCGGCACAAAACGCCGCGAATGAGATTTTCTTAGGGAGTTTCATGGGCGCCATTTTAGGAATCCGAAACTGAGGCTTCCGCCTCGGCGTGCTCTCGCTCCGCGATTTCCCGAAGCTTGACCTCAAGCGTCTTTGCATCCCGCGGCGTGCGATCCAAGCCCACTGCCGTCAGGTTCAACCGAAGGCTGTTCCCATACGTCGCCAAGACCTTTGCCACGCTCTGTACGTCTCCCTTAAGGTCAACGAGGCCGTGCTGTTCGATGTAGCGCAATCCCAAGGCAAAGACCGCGAGATTGCCGCGTGAAACCCACAGAAGGGCGCGCTTTGCGCTCGTCAGGTTCTCTTCGCCACCAAGATCCTCAAGCCAGCCCTTGTAAAACGAATCAACGAGCTTTTGCAGATCGTCATTGCCGGGCGGCAGCTGGCCTTTGCGAACCGCAGCGCTCTGAGTGCCGTGCTTTAGCGCGCCAGGCGTGCCGGATTGATTAAACGCCACGATATTGGCTTTACGGGCTTCGCGCTGAGCCTCAGTAACCATGCGTGGCCCTTTCTTCGTCTTTTTCATGAGGTTCCAATGGGAAGCGCAGGGGATTGTTCATCCCAAGAGCCTCGTTCCTTCCTCGTAAGTTGTTGAATGGAATTTGCTTCTACTTGAGACGAAAAAATTATGTCGTAATTTTGCTGTTCTAGCGGACGCCAACTTGCGTCTTACTGGCCTCGATGAACACATCAAGGTCGCGAATGTCGAGACGAACGAGCCTTCCAAGCTTTACCGCAACGAGATCGCCCTTCCAAACGAGTTCACGCACGGTCCACGCGGAGACTCCCAAATATTCGCCGGCCGCGCGCACGTCTAGCAGGCGCTTCCGTTGGTTCTCGTTGGTTTTCATTAGTTTTAGCGAGTATTTGTAACAAAATCACACGCGCGCAAGTTGCGGGGCGTGCCAGAGCGTGTTTGGGTATGTTGAAAGAGCTAACAGCGCTTTTGGGTATATAATCTTTTCCGCTGTCGGATGGCGGTCAGCAGGTGGCCCTCTTTCTGCGGCCTTCTTTCTAGCTCACCCTACCGACCGCCCCCTTTGAGTGGAGCTGCCGTTTTGCTCCTTTCAAATGGGGCGAGTCCGCGTAAGGTCGCGCCTCAGAAAGGAGACACCGTGGAAAACAAGAAGTCACCCAGACCCGGTTATCGGGAAGTGTTTTGCCGTTCGATTGTTAAGAACGGCAAAGTGATATTCCCGAAAAACGGGAAGGTCTTCCACTTCTACGTGAAAGCGTAAAAGTGAGTTGACCCGACTTTCCTTCCGACAGCTTCCCACAAAATCAATCTACACCCAGTGTCAAATCTGCTTTCCCGTAAGATTCCCTGAGTGTCTATTCCCAAACTGCGTCGATATCGACTCGCTCATTTCCTTGCTCAATAATGTACCCACGGTGTACTCTCCGGACTCTAGCCCATGACCCAACAAGCCGACTGGCATGCTGTCTGGCGCGTCATCCGTGCGACGCTGGAAGCCCTGTATTTCCTCTCTGGTGTCGGAATTTTAATCGCTGCGTTGTACGGTCTAAAGCAGTTGAAACTCACCAAGGAACTTGCAGAAAACGGCCTGAGGCAATTAGAGCTGACGCAGCGGCTCGCAGATTCTGACAGTAAAAGAGAATCAGTTAAGTTAGCTGCTACTCAGTGCCGATATTTCGCGGAAATAGTTGTGCCGGCGCTCGATGCAGTCTTGAGAGATTACTTACATCAGAAACTTACATTTCTGAACGTCCCGCCTGGACAGCCTCCTGCATTCGTTTTGCATGAGGGCAAATTCGTTCAGGCTAAGTATGACGCCCAACTCATTGAAGCGCAGTGGCTCAATATCGCACCGAAAATGGTTACTTACCTTAATGCTGTTGAAAGCTTCGCGATTCCGTTTGCCGCTAAAGTGGCATCCGATGAAATAGGATTTCAGGAGACCTCGGCAAATTTTTGCACAGGCGTTTCAACCCTCATGCCTGTGATATATCACTTGATGCAGACGCAAAAGGTTGGTTATCCCAGTTTGTTGATGTTGTACTGCATCTGGAACAATCGGATAGCGGCGAACGTGGCAGCACCCCTTCTCGCGCAAATGCAGGCTCTGATAACCACCGCAGAGAATGAAAAAAAGAAACTCATTTGATCCTTTACGATGACTGCGCCTAAGCGTCTATTCGTGCTAGGCACTTCGCACCGGGTGCAAGGTTCGCCACATTTCCCTGAAAGCGTTGACGACCCTGGCTACTCCGCGCTGCTAAACGAAATTGTTTCTGAGCAATCGATCGACTTCATCTTTGAAGAAGCCAGTGGTTGCGGCCGAACCACAGCCAACCGATTGGCTAAATCACTTCCTCCGGTTCGATACCTCGACATAGACCCCCATCCGGACTTGGCGCATCTCAGTGGGATCGTCGATGCTAACGGCCAACCTTTCCCGAGGGACATTAGCCCGCAGGAGAAGGTCGAAGAAGATGCTCGACGGGAAGAGTTTTGGTGCAAACAAATAGCGGAGCAAGATTTTCAGGGCGGCCTTGTCATCTGCGGATACCTGCACACCCTAAGCATTATATTCAGACTCCGGGCCGCTGGGTTTAGCGTCCAGTTTGACCAGTACATTCCGCATGACAAACTCTGTTCGCATGATAAGTCGTGAATCGCATTCCCAACAAATCGACTCTTTGACCTTGCGCAAGACCGTGATGTTTCTGACGCCACATTTTAGGAATCCGAAAACTTTGCCAATGAAACGCACGTATATTTTCTACTGAATTCTAGCAGGCTTCAATTCTTCAATTTTACGAAACGCTTGTCCTGCCAAGTTTTCGGAACGGTGTATTGTTGCGAACCATTCAAGCACTTCAGTCCTGGAGAACCGGAGCAGTTTTCCAACTTTGAAGTGAGGAATTGTCCCGCGGGTGCCTCGTTTCCGGGTCCGCTCGTAAATGAATCTCTTGCGAAGGTGCAGTAGTTTCGCCACTTCGCCGATATTCAATATTTCTAGTGTCGATCTCACTGGGCTTTCCTCTTTTTGTTTCTAGCGACTCACCTGAACTGCCCGCCACATTTTCGGAATACGAAAATGCTCACTGCGTGGGTGCCTTCTTTGGTGGCGGAGGAATGTAGCTCGGCGGGTAATACGGCCCTTCATCGTCATCATCTGCTTCAGCCACGAGGTATTGCGAGGCTTTCTTCGAAAACGAGCAAAATGGGAACCCGCGCTGTTTTTCCCAATCGTCCCCAGTCTCAAGGTAACGACCGTAGGCTCGCACGATGTTTTCTGGAGAATGATCCTGCAAAATCAATTCAAGAGCTTTCGTCTCCGCTTCCTGCCACGTGATCTTGTGTTTGAATCTTCTCTGGTATATCTGTGCGATTTTGTTTTTGGTTTTTGAGAAAAAAGCGGAAGCAGGTTCGTCTTCCTTCTTAGGTTCTGGAGTTCTTCCTTCTTGAACAGGTGACACTTCAGTGTCACGTCGGGTGACACTTCCATCCGAAAGAAATGACGGGTCAGTGACAGGGTCGAATTGAACTGCTCTCCAATCTGTTGTCCGCTCAAGGTTTACGCTCTGCCATGTCCCTGACGCGTCCCTGACAAAGTAACGACAGATGACGATGTAGTAGTTCCCTTTTTTCCCTGGCGTCATGAATCGCTTAAGCCATCCCAGCTTTTCCATTTTGTTTAGCGATCGCTGTATGGCGCGCAGGCTAATTCCTGCGCCTGCAAGAACATGAATCTTCTCGGCGGAGGCGCGACACACCCCTGTTTTGTGGTCCGCGATCAGGCACAGGTAATCGTGAATGCCCGAATCTGTCAGCGTAATCGTGCCTGCTTCTAGATGATCGAGAAGTCCGCGGCGCCGTGCATACCAACCCCAGTTATGACTCATGGCGCACCGCAGAACTGCTGTCGAGCAAGGCAACTAGAACTGCCCGATTGGGATGGTCGAGTGTGGGTATTCCAACTTCGAAAGTGACCCGTTCACCGACGTGCAGTTCTCTGCGATTAGAAATATCGCCAATATGGACGAAAAAATCCCCTTGTTCCCGCGAATTCTGTTTATCAGCAGCCAAGAATCCATAGCCGCGTTTGGAAAAATAGACGACCCTGCCCGCGTGCCTCATTTGTTCAGCGCGAAGCGCGATCTCCTCTGAGCCTGGGTTTAGGATTCCTAAACTCGTGGACGTTTGAGCGCGGACCGAGTCGGAAATTCCTCAGCTCCTGCGCGGAATTGGCCAGTGCCTGCGCCCTAGCGCCGGCGGCGTGGATTGCGAGCAATATCTTGTTCGCGATGGGATCGGCGATAGCGAATTTCCCACGTTCTGCAAACGACACCCAGAATTGAGAGCGTCCGATAATTCGCGCGACGGCGAGCTGAGACAAATCGTACTGGGCTCGGGCCTTTGCGATTTGTTCACCAAAAGTCTTCGGCATGAAAATCTCCTATAGTTCCCGACGCACTCGGGGATCGTTTTCAGGCGTTTCCCACTCGGTTGTCTGCTCCTCAACAGTTTCAGTCCCGCCAACTTTATTCTTCTTTACCTTTTTCTCTTTCACATGCCCCCCAACCGCGGAAAAAATTGTCATCGGTCCGTTCAAGCCGCTGATTGTTCGCCTCATCGGGTAAGGCTGATCCGAAAATTCCAACGTGCACGCTGCGCAAGGTCTCACCGCTGTATCAGAGCATGTGTGAGAGGCAGCTCCAGAGTCCAGGAGTCGCGAGTAGGCAGAACTGGAAGTTTTACGGAACAATCTACTCTTGAAGAGGCGCGCATGATGTCCTTTGCCGTGTTCTGTTTTCTTCCGAATAGGTATAGGCGGCGACATCCGGACAGAAAGACTTGATGAATGCCAAACGATTTCACGATACAGAGGCAGTTCATATCGCACTCCCAGCTCGGAAGTGACAATTACAGATTTAAGTTTCTCAGCCTTTCCCTCGATATGTTTTGCCCGTGCCTCTGCAAGAGGCAACGGGAATAATTCTTTACCGACGCGGTACATTGCAAATTTTCCTACCGCATCAGTCGGCAAGGCATATCTTTTTCGGGGTCGCATTTGGGCGCACCTTTAGCTTGCATCCGGCGCCTTCCCGATCATTTGGGGTTGCCATTTGTTTATCCGGTGTGCAATCCGGTGGCGTCGCGCAATTTTTGTTTTCCAAACAGCAAAACTTCTTAGTCCGGGAATTTCTCGGCGGGAAATAAAAATGGCCCGCCAACAATCCCAACCTTCGGAACTGCTGCGGGCCGTTGAAGAATTCGGTTTGCCGCGTTAAGCGATCTCTTTTGAGACCGCTCTATAATTCGCCGCGTTATGGGGCGAGCTGCCGAAACTTTCTCGGCTTGCACGCAGTATCGTTTTTCAGACTATGAAAGTCAATAGTATGAAGCGATGGTGTGGAGAATTTATTTGGCGGGACGGTGCAAACTAGGGACAACCCTTTTTCGCAGATAGCATCAAACGGGTCCGAATCGGAGCGCGAAATTGCGCCGCGACTCGCGCAACGTCCTTCATCGAAATCAGTCTGAAGGATCGCTTGGCAACCGATTCGCACTGAACACTTCAAGTGCAGGATTCTGAGAACTTGACGTCTTAATGCGACTTTTCACTGAGGGCACTGCCTGCCTCTATTTGCGATGGGCACACAAGGCTTCATAGACCGGATTGTGACTTCTTTGTAAATCGACCCTACGCTTTCGGTCCCTGGCGGGAGCGAATCTTCCGAGTAATGTTTTGGCAAGCTTTTCCTGGCGGAATAGTTCGAGGTCCAAGCGTTGGTTTGACTTGGACCTCAAACGACGCTTGATACTCTTCTCAAGTTTATTCTGAATATTTTGGCGGCAAGGCCTGCACATTCCGTTTGAATGGTGTTTAGCACCCTTCTTGCAAATCATGCAGCCGTAGTCTTCGAAGAAGTAGCGCATTTTCCTACGAAAGTCAGGAGGCACTATTGCAAGAATTGCAAACCCGACTCGCGCAGGTAAGAACCATGGCTCAAACAAAACCTTATCCGCCACCGAACGCGAGATCTTCAATGAGCGACCGGGGTTCTGGCCAAGCAACACGGCGCTACTTCGATGCTTGCTGGTCATTTAGTTGCCCTCGTGGATGGCATTGCTCGAAGACCTTTGCCACTCGATCTGGTCCCACACGGGCATAGACCATGGTCGTTTGGAGCCAAACGTGTCCCATGAGAGCTTTAATCACTTCAACGCTTGCTCCGTGGTCGTATAAGTGCGTTGCAAACGTGCGACGAAATGTGTGCGGAGTGACATTCTTTAAGCCAGCGCGACTGGCCGTTTGCACTATGATCTCTCGTATTGTCATTGCTGAAAGAGGATAATTTCTTGGGGGGCGGACTAAGTTGAGACTAGCTATATGCTCTTCATGCTTTTTCTTGGCAGCCTCGTGGGAGAGTTGCTTGCCGGTGCCGAGGCACTTTGTGTTCTGAGTCCGAATTCCGTCTGCTCCGCGATAATCCGACCATTTTGACTTCCATTGTCCGTCGTCGAAGTACAGGCAGCCCTTCTGAGCAGGCAGGTCCTCTTGGAACACGAAACCGCTCTTACGGTCGGCAATATATGCGCGAAGCGCGACCGAAGCGCTTTCGGTCAGAAGCACGGTCCGAATTTTTCCCAGCTTTCCAATGACCTGTACAGACTTAGAAGGAAAGTCGATGTACTCAATCTTTAGGCACCTAGCTTCAGACAATCGACATCCTGTCGCGTAGAGAAACTCAACCAGCGCCCGCTCACGCAACGTCCGCGCCGCCGATATTACCTGTCGAACCTGCGATTCAGTAAGCGGCCGAAGGCTGTTTCCCCAGGGCCTGCGCAGTCTCACGTACCGAGGGGCAACATAGCTGACGACTCCTCCAAGATTCAAGAAATCGTAAAATTGACGTAGCACGCCCAGGTCGCGATACACGGCGTTTAGAGATGCGCCATTCTCCGAAACACGAGCAATATAGTTTCGGATATCAGTGTGACGCGCAGTCGCAATCGACCTCTTGCCGATAAATTCGATGTACTGGCGGACGACTTTCGTGTACATGCGTTGGGTTTGCTTCGCATAGTGCATGGCTACCATCCATTGATTGTATTGTCTCGCTAGTCCGCGATTGAACCGTACGTAAGAATGCATTGATTTCCCCTATGACTGTCATTGGGTTAGATTCCCTACTCTGGCCCGAGTCGATGGCGCTTTAGTGCGACTGAGATGCCAGTCTAGGTGGCGTATTGCTCGTGCGCTAGGAGACGAACGTCTCTAGTCCAATAGAGACATTTGTCTCTAGTCCAATGGGGACGAATCTCTCTACGGTCTCCGACCAAAAACTTTTGTCGTCCTTATGTTAAAGAGAACAAACTTGACCCAACGGGAACCAACGAGGGCAAACTTAGAAATCTGCTATCATCTTGAATTCAAAGGTATCTAATTGAATTAACTAGGCTTGTAAAACCCAGGGTGAGGAACTTAAAATCCTTTGTCCTTTACGGGACGTGTGGGTTCGACCCCCACCCCGGGCACTTAAATCATTTGTTTACTCTCAGTAATCCTTTTCAACCTCGCAGATTTTACAAAACGCATCGGAGAGTTTCGGATCGGCGTCTGCCAGTAGGATTGTCTCCCGTTCGGTTCTCTTCGGCAGGGCGACGGTCTATGAGGGCAACAAGCTCTGAACACACGCGATCAGTCCGAGCATACCTTCCGTTTTAGGAAGCACCGCATCGACAGCAATTCCTGTGATACTGAACGCTCTGCGGACTGCCTCAGTATACATCGTGAATAGGATGATCCGCGTGTTCGGCATCATCTCTTTTAGAACAGAGGCCACAACGATGCCGTTTGTCCGAGGCATCGCCAAATCCAGGAGGACTAAATCAGGCTTCAGTTTGCGCGCTTTTTCGATAGTATCCTCGCCATCGAAGGCATCGCCACAAACCGAAAAATTGTGTTCGGTCAGACAAGAACAAATAACCCTCCGGACGGTGTCGTTGTCGTCCGCCACTAGAATTCGTTTGGACATCCTGGAACCCTCTGGACCGCTTCGGCTTCGCGGCAAATTTTCTGCTACGGCTCGTTCCATTAAAAGAGCCTTGATCGCGCGCCGAGCGCTGTCCTCAGCAGGGGGGTTATCTTCGCGCGGGCATGCCTAAGTGACCCACGCTACTCTCCGGCAATTCGTTAGGGAATACACTGTTCAATGTAGGACATTCGAGACGCCAGACATGGAATTCGTTGGCTTCCCGCCACCGAGGGCATTCAAAGAGGCAATTTCAGCGAGCAGTTATTTGCCCCGCGCACGGGCGTTGTGGAAGTGCGAACTGCTCCGGTTGCTTCCCAGCACTCTTCACCAGGGCTTGCATCTTCAAATACGCCGCATTCGTCCACCCGAAACCGACGACATTTTCTTTATATCCGGTTGCAACGTTCACTTCGGCCGATGCCGTCACGCTGTCGTATTTCTCCCGGATTGTGCCGTCGCATTTGTAGTTCTCCCTGACCATCGTTGTGAATTTTTGCGAGATGCGCACCGCGTCCTTTATGTCACCGCTCCTCGCCAGCCCATCGACCGTGAGCCAGGTCACAGGCGCCCACCCGTACGGCAGGTCCCACTGCACTCCCGATTCATAAGTGCTCATCGCGGTCCCGCCCGGCTTCTCGAACAGTCTTAGGTTCGCCTCCAGGGCCTTCACCTGTTGCGCGTCGGCAGCGCCTGCCCACAACGGATAGAAGGTTGTGAGGTAATCGTAAGTCGATTGTCTGCCTGTGATGTAGTCATAGTCGAAATACATCCCTTGTCGGGGGTTCCACAGATATTTATTGATCGCCGCGCGACGCCGGTCCGCAAGCGAGTTCCAGTGTTTGGTCTCATCAGGCTTGCCGAGTTGTTCAGCCATCCATGCCAGGTCGCGCTCATATTTGTAGAGCAGCGAGTTCAGATCGGAGGGTGCATTGTGGTGCGTCCACCCGCCGAACGGACCGTAGCGAAATGCTGGGTCAAAACCTGATTCGCGCATGGCGCGGTCGCCTTCGTAGAAGTCGCGGCTTAGCCAGTGTCCGTCTACGTGCGCATGAGCGCAAACAGTGGAGTCGCGAGGATCGCAACTGGCTTTGGCCAAGTGTGCCTGTTCGGCGGCATCTGGGTCATCCGGAGCGATTACCAGAAAGTCCGTATGCACATCCGGATGCGCAAGCAGCCAGCGAATCACACCCAGATAATAGTCGCTGTCGTCAGCCATCTCCTCCACGGGTCCTTCACCCAAATCGTGGTAAACCGCCAAGCCAGTGTTGCCTGCCTGGTGAAAGTTAGCCATCCAGAGCGAATGATCCTGCGATGCAAAACCGTACGAGCGCAGCAGCCAGGCGACAGCTTGTTCCTTCTGTCCTGCGGAGGATTCTGCGTCATAAACAGCGCGGATCATTGACGAAAGGAAGGGAGGCTGCGAGCGGGTGAGATAGTACGTTCGATTCGCATTCAGAATTCCGCCGTAATGTTCGATCTCGTAAAAGAAGTTCTCAATCATCCCCTTTGCAAGATCGACGTGGGCGTCGTCCTGGATCAATCCGAGGATGATGAAGTAGCTGTCCCAGCCGTACATTTCATTAAAGCGGCCGCCTGGCACCACATATTTGTTCGGCAGATACAAGAGTCCGGCGCGGGCAAGCTCTCCCGGTTTCACTTCGCCCAGCCTCTCGATGCGCCGTGGCAGTCGTTCGACCTTCACGTTGCACGAAGATTCAAGTGCGGCAATTTCGGGTGGCTCAGGCACGTCAGCCGGCAGATAGAGGATTGAGACCCTGTCGAGCTTTGGATCAGCCACCGACCTGCAATCGTCCATCGATCGCGAAAGCTTATCCCATGCGGTGTGGATGTACGAATCGATCGGCTGAACCAGATCGGCCCGCGAAGCCGTCGTGCGTACAGAAGGAGCAGTCTGCCCTAGCGATAGAGCAGAGCAGATCGCCGATACCGCCGCAAATAGGCACGTCAGTGCAGACTTTCGCCAAGGGTAAAATCGCGTCTGCATAGCCATCGGTAGCCGGGACATAAGTATGCCTCCTGTGGACTGCAGCTTCCAGATTCATTGGCCGGCACGAGAGCCTGACGAGTTTCTGACCTCGCCGCGATAGTTTGCTTACGTAGCACGGGAACGTCCGCGCCTCCGCGATTTGACCTCGCTTTAACAACTTGGTCACGCGCGAGTAACTCGCAGCAGCCTACTATTCGCTCCGTCTTCCAAGGAGGAAGCGAAGCGCATGAAAAATATCTTATTGAAGTTGCAAGCCAGCGTGACGGCGGCTGCCCTGTTGATGGGTTCAACCGCTGCCAATCTGTACGCGGGCCCGAAGGAAAGCGGGAGCTCCGCCAGTTCAAATTCATCAATTCATCACGTCCTGCTGATCAGCGTCGATGGTTTGCACGCGCTCGATCTGGCTAACTACGTAAATTCTCATCAAGATTCTACGCTCGCTGTCCTTAGCCGCAGCGGCATCACCTACACCAACGCTTCCACCTCTACGCCTTCAGATTCTTTTCCTGGATTAGCATCATTGGTGACCGGCGGTTCACCCATTACAGCGGGCCTCTGGTACGACGTAAGTTACAATCGCGCCCTGGCTCCGCCTGCGCTTACGACGTCGCTTCCGATTACAGGAGGACCTGGTCTCTGTCCTGACGTTGTTGGCACGGCCTTGGCTTACGACGAATCGATCGACATCGACTTAACAAAACTCAATGGCGGCGGCGGGATCAACCCAAAATTTCTGCCTCGAGATCCGAACAATAACTGCCAGCCAGTGTTTCCACACCAATATCTGCGCGTAAATACGATCTTTGAAGTTGTAAAAAACAATGGCGGCACAACCGCCTGGGTGGACAAGCATCCGTCATACGAATGGACCAACGGACCGAGCGGCAAAGGGGTAGAAGATTTTTACGGTCCGGAAATTAACTCCGTGCCTGTTGCTCTACCTCAGTTCCCAGGCTGCAGTCCCGTTCCGTTTCCGGACCCGACTTTCGATGACGGTTGGACCACCGATTTCAGAAATATCCAGTGTTACGATTCGTTGCACGTTCAGGCCGTCATTAACCAGATCGACGGTTTCACGCACGATCGTTCCAAGCGTGCGCAAGTACCCACCCTTTTCGGCACCAATTTTCAGGCGGTAAGCGTCGGCGAGAAACTGAAAGAGGGCCCGATCGTGGCTAATGGTCCCAACGTGAAGGGAGGATATTCGGACGTTTTAGGGACGCCCAACGAAGGCCTTTCGTTCGAACTCAATTTTGTGGATCAGGCACTCGGCAGAATTGTCGCGGAGTTGAAGAAGGAGAATATCTTCGATTCAACCCTTATCATCATCGCAGCGAAACATGGGCAATCTCCGATCGACATCACCAAGCGGGAAGGCATCGGCGGGGGCCAGCCTCAGACCTTGATTGGTCCGGCAGAAGCGTTTGACATTTCCGATGACGGCTCATTGATCTGGCTAACCGACCAGGAACTTACGCCCAGCGTTGTTGCGATGTTGAGCGAACCCGCGAATCAGAAAACACTCGGAATCCAGGAGATTTTCGCGGGCCAGTCACTCAAGAATAAGTTCAATGATCCCGGCAACGATCCTCGCACGCCGGACATCATCCTCAAGGTTAATACCGGCGTGATCTTTACCGGTGGCTCCAAGATTGCGGAGCACGGCGGCTTTAACGAGGACGACGTGCACACCGCGCTTCTTGTTTCGTTCGCCGGGCTCTCACCCCAAACCGTGAAAGCTGCAGTCTCGAATCAGCAAGTAGCGCCGACGATCATTAAGGCTCTAGGCATCGATCCAAGCCAGCTTGAAGCAGTTCAGCAGGAACAGATTCACGTCCTGCCGTTCCTGTTCAACGACGCAGGCGGTGTCCGCTAACAGCTATAGGTAAACAAGAATATAAGGCGGCGAGCTGAGTAATCGGTTTGCCGCCTTTTTTATTTGAGTTACAGAAAATCGCAATGCGGACCAGCGATTTTGCTTAAACGTCTTATTTCTTGCGACTGTCCACGTTGCAAGCTTCTTCAACCGGCGGCGAGGCGGGCATGTCAAACTGCATGACGAGTCGTGATCCGCGGTCGTCCTCCGCAGCTAATTGAACAGTGCGCGCGCCAAACAATCTCTTCAGTGCATCCTTGGGGATGGTGGCAGAAGTCTTCTCTGGTCCAGGCGTCCATTTTTCTTCTACTTCCTTCCCGTCGTCGAGGCGGTATCGGACTGAGATCTTGGGGTAGTAGGACGTCCCATGAATTTCTTGGGGCTCAACGTAGTCGATCTTCATGGTGGGACCGATCAGAAGATTCGCGGCTGCGAACTTGCCCTTGCGGGATCCCTTGCCGGGGGCGCAGTCGACCACGAGGGCAGGACGATTAGGGAAATCACCCTGCGGCGCTTTAAGAAACTTACCTTCCAAGGTAAATCGAGTGTATGTGCTCCCACGAGAGGGATTTGTCTTTTGAGATTGTCTCCACACCTGCGCCGCCGGAGCCTGTTGCTGCGCCATTGCGGAAAATACGAATGAGGCTAACGCAGACGATACGAGCAGAAGCAGCGGGGTGGCTTTCATCGGTTCATCTCCCTGTGGCTCGCGATAGAACCGAATCATCGAGTGCGATTGCCTGGAATACAATCGCTTCCGTCGCGAAGCCCGATAGTAGCCAAGGGCGCTCGCAACCGCAACACAAGTAAGGCGCAGTCTCGAGAAACGAGCCGCTGCCGGCTGTGCGAACTCCGCTTTGACTGCTAGTGGTGAGCCTTGTAAGATTTGCGGCGCCTCTGTTGAGGGGGGAAGAGATGCGAAATTGGATTCTATGTTCATGCGTCGCGCTTGCGCTGCCTTGCTTTGCGTTCGCACAGCAATCCGAGCAACCCGCGGCGTCGGACAAAACGGCCCAGACCGCACCGTCGAAAAGCGCAACGGCCTCAACCAAGCTGGCCGACTTGCTCGAGGCGAAGGTGAGAGCTGCTTGGGCAGCGTTCAAAAAAAGGGACAAAGATGGCTACGCCGCATTTCTGACCGACGATTTCCAGGGCGTGGAAGCCGACGGCGGCGGCGAGCGCACCAAGCTTCAGACTCTGCGCGAAGTGGAGCACAGCATGTTCACGGATTATCTGCTTCAGCTTTTCCAGGTGCAGCAGCTCGGGGAGCACTACGCTTTCGTTACTTATGAAAGCAGCATGCAGTTTCCAAAAAGCCCGGCCTCGCGTTTCAGGAGAGTCTTCATCGGCGAACTTTGGACTAACCGCGACGGGGAATGGAAAATGATGCGCTATCAAGAGACGTTTGTCCGGTAGGTAGTCGAATTTCCGAAAAATCGAAAGCCCGATCCGTGTGCTGGATTCGGGCTTTCGTTTCAAAATCACTTCCGCGCTGTCAATTACTGCGAGGCATACACGCCGACGCAACCATCCGCGGCGATCGTCTCACAATTGGGTCCACCTGAGGGCAGCGGCACAAAAATGTGATTGTTAATCGGGTCGACCGCGACGCTGTGGGCGTTGCCGTTGGTCGGGACGTTCTGTAGCCACAGTCTGCTCTTCGCGTTGATGACCCCGAGAACCGGACCGGTGGGCATGTCCCGCGACGCCGTGTAGTAGTTGTTGTCGCCTGGATTGAACCAAGTCTCGTCCACGAACCCGACATTGTTGATGACCGTGAGGATTGCGCCTGTGGTTCCATTGATAATCACGCTGGACGGCGCGAACGCGCGTCCATCATGATCGGCGCAACCTACGAAGACATCCGTGCCAGGCCCCTGATTCAAACTGGTGGGCATGCAATTGGGCACTGGAAAACTGTTAACCACCACCGGAACAAATTTAGTGACGCCACCGACCGTAATTGCATGGAGGGGATCGATTACATCGATACTGCCGACGGTAATGTCAGGAGTGGAATTTCCGTTGGTCAGAAGGAAGGTGCTCGTGGCGGCGTAAAATATCATCCCGCCCAGCCCCGCGGGAGCTATCGCACCAACGCATCCCGGTGGCGTGCCGGGGCCCGCCGGACAGAAGACACCGCCGGGCTGAGTCGCAGTAGTTGCCGTGAGCTGGGGCCCATGGTGGCAAGCAACGTCGGGGTTGAAACCGGCCGCATGGCCGGAGGCGCCGGACGGGACAGATGCGCCAGCGACGCCGGGCGTACCGGTGAAGAATTGGAGAGAAGGATCGGGGCAGACGAAGGCATTGCCATTCGAAGAATTTGCGCCTGCGTCATCAATCAACACAGTGTCGTCATTTTGGACTGCGCCGTCGTAGTAGATTTGGCCCAGGATGCACGAGGCGAAGTTCGCCGGAAATGTTGTTGTGATCGAGTTACCGCCGGGTCCGGAGACAAAGGTACTAATACCGGGACTGAATGGATCCGTAGCAGCGGTGTTCGTGAGTTGTGAGTAAGGGAGACAATGTTGTTGCGCCGGAGTTCCGGTTCTCGTCACGATACCAGTGGCGTCAACGATGGTGACGAAGGGAAGTCCCGGGTCGCCGTTGATTACTGCAAAAAGAAAACGCGACGAACCGTCCTGCGGGAAAGTCACTACTCCGCCGGTTGTAGCAAGCTCATCGCCGCGGAGGTCGCCGCAACTCGGGTCAGAGAAAGCTCTTCCATTTGCGGACGCCATACACCCGCTGACGCCAGTGGGACCGTCGAAGTCGGGAGGCGTACCAGTTACTATGGTAGCGGTTAACGTGGGTGCCGCTGTAAAGCCGCTCGAAATCATTGGAACCAGGTCGAATACCTCAACTTGCGAACTGCCGTTCCCAACGAAGGCGAAATTTCCATCGGCTGTAACTTCCAAGCCATTGGGACCCGAAAGCGGGTTCAGGTTGTTGGCGCGGGAGGCACAGCATTGCCCGCCGACAAATCCGCCGAAGTTGCCGTTGGGACCAAAGCCTCCAGGCAGGCGGAAGCCATCTGTTTTACATCCAAAGCGGGTGAAGTTGCCCTGTGCGGATGTAACAGGAGGAATCGTTTCCCCGGACGTGGGATCCACCCAGCATAGGCTGCTATTGTTGCCGGCCTCGGCAACGGAGTTCTGCCCGCCGATGGCCCATAACGCGATGTTGGTGGTAGTGCTGAATACTGGAACGTCGAGACCGATGCGGTCCGACACGTAGTAAAGGCGGTTGGTCGGGTCCGCCCAACTAATGTCGAAAATGTTGAAAGGCCCACCGGGCTCGCCATTGGGATTGTGCTCCGGCACCAGCATCACATCAATCAACCCAATCGTCCCGTTCTTATCGGTACCGCAGACGGGGCAGCTCTTTTGGCTGCTCCCGCAACTGCTGGAGATGAACATCGCGGCGAGCAGCGCGACGAGGGCTAGAAGGGGAAACATTTTCGATTTCATCGAATTTCCTCCAACAATATTGGCCGGGGGCCGAACTACATTTTCAAAAAAACTATCTACCGGGTTCGCTGCGCTCTTGGATTCGCTTCTGCCGGCCCCCGTATCAACCAGCAACTGGCTCATCCAAAGGGCTCTAGGCCCGATTAAAACCGGAACTGAATGCCCTCAATAAATACAAAGTAATTCCGCGGCAGAATCCCCTGGACGCTCGGGTCATGGAGTTGATTGATGTTGAAGTCCGATTTGACCAGTACCCAATAATTCAGATACCAATTGAACCCAAGGGTCCATTGCGTGGTGTGGTCGCTGAATGCCGGAACGATTCCAGGCGTAATGGGACAGGCCGGGACAGTGGTGGCGTCACAAGTTATTCCGCCGGCTTTCCCTTCCAGCCAAGCGTAACGGGCCTTAACCTCCCACGCACCCCAGCCCGGGCCACCCGATTCACCGGGAGAATTGGGGCCAATCACTGGATGCTTGACGCGCGGGATGGCGTTCTCCGGCTCGCGTTCTCCGGTCAGTAAATACGTGGCCGACACGTAAGCGCCCTTGCCCACAACACCGGGAATCGTGTTGAATGCGACGCCGCCCGGTGCTAGTGAGCCAATGTTGCTGCGCTTTTGCAGGAGCTGAGTGTACTCACCACGAATACCCACTGAGCCGCTCAACCATGAGAAGAACCCGTTATACCGCTCGACCCCGCCGTTGATGCGGAACTGCGGGAAGAAAGTGTAGGTGCCGTCGGTCAAGAGTCCGCTAAAGCTCAGTTCATTCGCGAGCCCCTTGGATCGACTATGCTCGGCAGAACCGCCAAAGGAGAGCCCCTTCAGCAAGAAACTGTCGGAATTTTTCCATGGGGCAAAACGAACCCTTCCGACCACCTCAACTTCGTTCGTTGTGGAGGCGGCGAGGAGTCCCTGGCCGTTGAAAATGCCGACCCAATATTGTGCACGGCCGTCAGCCAGATCGCCGTGAATATCAATGCCGGGAGCTCGAAAAGCACCCCCTGCGTCGGGGTACAGCACGGAGTTAATGGAACGCTCAGAGAACTCAACGTTGGTATCGCCCGTCCCGACTTCCATGGAGAAAGGCACCTTGTACTGACCGCCCATGATCTTGAGCCAACTCCAAGGCTTAAAATCAACGTAGGCGTCCCGGATAGTAAGGGAGGAGGCCGTCTCGAACAGGAATGCATAATCAAGTTGGCTTCCATAGTTGCCCTGAACTCCAAAGCGGGCGCGCCTAATGGCGAATGTGTCTGCAGGTGCGCCGTCGCCATTATAAAAAGTGTACTGTGCGTTCAGATAGCCGACCGGCATGATAGTGAACTGGCCATCCGGGCTCTTCAGGAAAAAGTGCTCGCCGTTCCAACCAGCAGTCGCAGGCGGAGTGTCGCTGGCCTTCTTCTGAAGTACGTCGATCTCTTTTTGGAGAGCGTCGATGTCCGCGGGAGTAGCTGCGGGTGATGAGGCGTCGACGTTTGAACTACCGGCCGCGTTGGCCGCCGGGGTAGCCGCTGGTGATGACGCGTTAGCTTCGGGGCTAGCAACAGCGGTGGCCTGCACGAGGTGCGCAGCGCCGCCCTGTGCCTGCGCGCTCGTCTCGACGAGCCGTTGAATTTGCGCTTTCAGCTCGGCGACCTCGCGGCGCAACTGCTGAACTTCGTCCTCGGTCGCAGCCGTCGGGGTTAATTGCGGGGCTGTCGAATCGTCGGACACCTTCGCGCTCTGGCCAAAGGCTACCGGACCAGTTGCGACGCAGAACAAGGTCACAAGCACACACCACCACTTAGGCGAGCGCATAATTATCCCCTCCGGGGAGATTTTTCGAACCACAGTGCAGGTTTGCATTGGCAATTATCGGCAAGGCGCCAGCGGTAAATCGAATCCAACGATTGAAAACCCGCGAGGGGTGAACTCCAGAAGCGGAAAAAGCAATCATAGGCACACCCCCCTTGATCAAGCACTAAACACAAACGCGGCAATACAAAACCACTTTTTCGCAGGATCGTGCCATCTCGCCTGCGTGGCTTTAAGACTTGAAATTGTCTTGGTTCGTAACGAATTCGGTAAACTGGTCCACTAACCGAACCAGTTTTTCACAAAAAGCAGGCACGCTATTAGCATGGCCTCTGGAGCGTGTCAAGTATATTGTTAGCGCACCCACTTTGAGTCCCGATATTCCAATCCAAAACAGCACATGAAATGCCGCGACTATTTAAGTTAGCCGGAGCGAGTGTGAATCGTCCCGGTTCACAAGTTTGAGGAATCCGGAAACGCCGTGCACCTCCGCACCACTCACTGTCGGGTCACCGAGTTCCTTCCGCGCGGGCCTTGCAGGGGGAATTTGGCGGGCTGATATGTTTCGTCCGTCAATTGGTGCGGTACCGGAAACGAGCCCTGCACTCTAGCTGGGGTCGACAGCGGCGTTCGATGCGGGCCGTTCCTAGTCGAACAACAAGGCTGGTCACGGGACGGTTTGAATTCACTCGACGATGGTAAGTTACAGTCGTCAGACTGATTCAGGCTCCGGCGGCCAAGTGAACGGTTCGTCTGATGGATAGCCAGCTACAAATCAGGAGGAACGATGAAGGTACTTGGGATTTTCTCGGCGTCGAGCATTGGACAGCAGCGCTCTAGTCGCCGTTGTTTCTCGCACATCTGGCTGCTGTCCCTTCTTATACCGGCGCTGTGTAACTCCTCGGCTCAGGCCCAGAACGCGGTTGTCCTGGTCGGTTCCGGCTCGAGCGTACCGGCGCCTCTCTATAACCGGTGGACGCAGGACTATGGCAAGCGTAACGCCAGGGTTCAGATGCGCTACGTCCCTATTGGCACTAGTGAGGGGATCAAGGAGATATCTCGTGGCGCCAGCGATTTTGGCGCCGGTGAAGCTCAGCTCACGGATAAGGAGAAGAAAGAGGGCGGATTGATTGAATTGCCGGTCGTACTCATCGGGATTGTTCCTATTTACAATCTTCCCGATGTCCACCAGGGACTTCGACTTTCAGGGGAAGTGCTGGCCGAGATATTCCTGGGAGATGTGAAGACGTGGAACGCGCCACAAATTGCGAAACTCAATCCCGATATTACTCTGCCGAATCTTCCAATCCAAGTGATCAATCGTCCGGCCGGAAAGGGATCCAACTACGTCTTCAGTGACTTTTTGTCCAAAGTGAGCGCCAAATTTCGCTCCCAAATTGGAGTCACTCCTTCGCCCAAGTGGCCGGTTGGCGAGCCAGCGGAGCGTAGTTCCGATATGGCAGAGAAGGTTAAGAGCAATCCTGGCTCGATCGGCTATGTCGAATATCAGTACGCCGTGAAAGGTGGGATTCCCCAGGCCGCGGTGCAAAACGCCTCCGGTAAGTTTGTTAAGGCTTCGACTGAGACTATAGCGGCCGCGTGCCAGTCAGCCGAAGCTCCGCGGTGGAATAACTTCTCGGCCTCTCTCACTAACGTGCCCGGAGCAGATGCTTTTCCCATTGCCAGTTTCAGTTGGATTTACGTGCGAAGCCCAGCGATTGATTCAGCTCGTGCTAGCGCGCTTGGCGATTTTCTGGATTGGATATACACGGATGGCCAACAATCCGCAGCCCAGGAAGGCTATTCCGCATTGCCTCCGGAGCTGCTATCAGCGGTGAGGAAGAAGCTCAAGGCCGTGCACTAGCCGTCGGCGTTCTAATTCTGGATGCTCCAAAAACAGCGAGATTCGGAAATAGTTGACGTTGCGAACGAACAAGGCGCTTGCAGAAACGATTTCTCGAAACACTCAGCTTTCGGTTTTTGTGGTGCGGGCAGGTTCCAGTGCGGCTTGCCCGTGAGTCAGTTCCCAAGCCATCCGCCAGGCGCATACCGACGCAACCAAAACTAGGAGTGTCCCGATCTGCCAATAGTGCAGCAGCAATTTGCCGACGCCGAAGAGAGAGCTGTAAACCATCACACAGCCTAAAATCCAGCACCAAAGATTCCGTCCGATGTCGTGCGTTTTTGGGACTTCCGGAGCCATCGCCGCAACGGCGTTCCAGCCGGTCACGTCAGGCCGCACTTTTCGATAGAACGAGAGCAAGATGTTGTCGGGCTCTTTCTTTGTCAAAAAGGTGACCGCAACCCACACAATCGTAGTCACCACTGTGGTAGTTAGAACATTTTTCGCGAACAGCACTGTCTCGGACCCAGTGAAGATTGTCGGACGCCCAACCAAGGCGTTGGCTAATGCCTCCCCGTGCAAGGCAAGCGTCAGCACGAGTGCGGTGGTCATCGCCGAAATCTCGCTCCAGGCATTGATGCGCCACCAATACCAGCGGAGCATGTATACGCTGCCCGTGCCCGCGCCTACCTGCAGCACTACCTGCCAGCCTGAGCGAATTGAAGCTAGTTGCGCCGAAACATAGCCAGTCAAAACTACCAGCAGAACTGTAACGAGTTGCGAAACATGAACGTAATGACGTTCTGAAGCGTGCCGAACCATAAAGCGCCGGTAAAAATCCTCAACGATGTAGGACGTTCCCCAGTTTAGTTGCGTCGCGATTGTGGACATGAAGGCAGCCAGAAAGCCCGCTACGATGACGCCTCGCAGAGGGTGCGGCACGTGGTCGTTCACGATCATCATGTAGCTGGTCTCAGGGTGCTCAAGGCCGGGGTAAAGAACAATAGCTGCAAGAGCCGTCAGGATCCAGGGCCATGGGCGCAGCGCGTAGTGCGCGATATTAAACCACAGGACTGAAAATAATCCCTGGCGTTCGTCCCGAGCGCTGAAAATACGCTGTGCGATATATCCGCCGCCGCCGGGCTCGGCACCTGGATACCAGAAAGCCCACCATTGCACTCCTAGATAAACCGCGAAGGTGATGACGGGCAGCGTCCACAAGGTGTCGCTCGCAAAACCCTTCGAAAAGTCCGGCAGAAACGCCAGGGGGTCGGATGCTCCGTTCGTCGCTCGCAGTGCGCCAATTTGCTCGATCATCGATTGCATGCCGCCCACTGCTCGGACAGAGTAGTAGGCAATGGCAATCACAATCCCCATTTTCACGGCAAACTGAAACATATCGGTCCACAACACGCCGGAGAGTCCGCCGAGAGAAACGTAAAGGCCGGTGAACGGGATAAGAAAGAAAATGCAGATAATCAATGCTTGGCCGTCGGTCCCAGAGAAGACTGTTCCGAAAACCCGGCTGAGGGCGCCGGAAAAAGTGGCTAGCACACGCCAGCCTTGCATCGTCGGACCAAGCGTGGTTCCGACGATATTGATCATAGCTTTGGTGACCCAACCGAGAATGAGACAGTTCATCAACAGCCCAAGATAAATGGCGCGGAATCCGCGAAGAAACGCGGCAGGCTTGCCGGAATAGCGCATCTCGGCGAACTGCACATCCGTTATCAATCCCGAACGGCGCCACAACCGGGCGAACAGAAACACGGTCATCATTCCGGAGGGCAAAAACGCCCACCAGAGCCAGTTTCCTGCGACTCCTTGCGTGTAAACCAGGCCCGCCACGAGAAGCGGCGTATCGGCCGCGAACGTCGTTGCCACCATCGAGGTGCCGGCCAGCCACCACGACGCTTTCCGTCCGGATACAAAGTAATCTTCAGAACTTTTTGTAGAACTTCGGCGGAAGTAAAGTCCCAGGACAAGAGTAATCGCGAGGTACCCGATGATCGCGGACCAATCGAGCAGCGTAAACGTCATTGACTCAACTTTATGGCACATCCTCTCGGCGGGAACAATATGAAATAGACTGGCGTTTGAGACGCCCTGCGGTGTTTCGACCGGGCATTTCAAAAATTACGCGACTTACCGTATCATCGCAGGACACGGAATTCGGCTCGCCATGGTTAGGATTCAAACGTCGCCAAGATGACTTCAAAAGAGAAAGTCTACCCCACCATAGACGCGGCGGTTGCGGACATACCCGACGGCGCAACGATTATGTTCGGCGGTTTTGGCGGCGCGGGCTTCCCCAACAATTTGATTCAAGGTCTTGCGCGGCAGGGCGCGCGAAACCTGGGCGTCATCAGCAATAATTGCGGCACGGGCGAAGGGGAACTTGGGCTCCTGTTTAAGAATCGACAAATTAGCAGAGTCATTGCGGCCTTTCCCGGGCCCGGCGCAAAATATTTTCAAGAGCAATTTGACGCTGGAGAAATTGAACTCGAGCTTGTTCCGCAAGGGATACTCTGCGAACGCATGCGCGCCTTTGGCGCGGGAATCCCTGCTTTCTTCTCGCCGGTTGGAGTGGGAACCGAGATCGGCCGCGGCAAAGAAGAACGGGTGATTCGCGGCAAACGCTATATCCTGGAGCAAGCACTCGGCGCCGATTATGCTTTCGTTCGCGCGTACCGTGCCGACCGCATGGGAAACCTGGTTTATCGCAAGGCTGCGCGCAATTTCAATCCTATTATGGCCACCGCTGCGAAATCCACGATTGTCGAAGTCGGGCAGATCGTCGCTACAGGGAGTCTCGATCCCGAAACTATCGTTACGCCTTCAATATTCATCGACCGCATCGTTCAGGCCGAAGGGAAGCGGTATGTCTAAAGCACGGCTTACGCGAGAGCAGATTGCCGAGCGCGCTGCCATGGAATTGCCCGATGGCGCGTACGTAAACTTAGGCTGGGGAATTCCGAATCTGATCGCGGCCTACGTTCCTCCGGAAGTAACCGTGCATTTCCATAGCGAGAATGGAATTCTGGGAATGGGCCCGCGTGCGAAGGCCGGCGAAGAAGATTTCGATCTGGTAGACGCAATGAAAGTACCGGTTACGTTGCTTCCGGGCGGTTCATATTTTTCTCAGGATGATGCTCACGTCATGACACGCGGCGGCCATCTCGATATTTGTATTCTCGGTGGCCTTCAAGTTTCAGAACGCGGCGATCTCGCGAATTGGCGCGTCCCCGGCGCGAAAGGAGCCGGCGGCATCGGCGGCGCGATGGACATTTCAGTCGGCGCTCAAAAGCTTATCGTTACGATGGAACACTCAGCAAAAGACGGCTCTCCCAAAATTGTTACCACCTGCAGCTACCCACTTACAGCCATTGATTGCGTGGATACGATTATCACCGACCTTGCGGTGATTGACGTGACCCCCGACGGCTTGGTTCTCCGCGAAGTCGCCCCTGGATTCACGCCGGAAGAAGTGCAAGAGCTCACGGAACCCAAGCTCCGATATTCCGCGAAGGTTCCCGAAATGCGCTTGCAGCGGCGCTAAGCATCATTCCCTCTCGATTTGCCTCAAACTGCTAATCAGCGCAGCTGTATCCGTATGCATTTTTCCAGTGTATTATTTTCGTGCGATGGCAACCCAGCAGCCCGTGCGGAAGCGCCCAGCCACATATTGGATCGGCGAAGGCGGCGGATGGCTTTTGCGTCACGTTGTCAGTGGCTTGGCCGCCACCGGCATCACTCCCAATATGTTCACTTTTTTGGGGCTGGCTGTGAATTCCTGGGCGGCGATTCTCTTCGCCATGGGACGCTTTCGCCAGGCCGCAGCCGTGCTTTTTCTGGCCGGCTTCCTCGACATGGCCGACGGACAAGTGGCACGGCGCGTCGGACGTGTTACGGCGTTCGGCGCCTTCCTCGATTCCACGCTCGACCGCTATTCGGATCTCGCTCTTTATTTGGGCCTCGTCGTTTACTACACGCTAATCGGCAGGTCTTTCTACATGGCGCTCGCAGCCGTAGCCATGGCCAGCTCTTTCATGGTGAGTTACTCGCGCGCACGTGCGGAGTCCCTGATCCCGCTATGTAAAGTTGGGTTTATGGAACGGCCCGAGCGGCTCGTTCTGCTGATCATTGGAGGGGTGTTCAATCGAATGGCGCAAGTGCTGTGGGTCATTGCGACAATCTCGACAATAACGGTGATTCATCGCGTGGCTTACACTTGGCAGGAATTGCGCGCAGGCCGCACGCTCCCCGACATCCACGTCACTTAAGTCCTCTCGGGTGGGTTCTCCAGCAATGATTTTTCTACCGGCTGCGAAACGATGTCGTGAATCCGCTGTCGCAACGCGTCCACTTCGGTTCTGTCGATGTTTGCCGTTTCAATCGTGTCGTGCACGTAAACGGTGATCTTTCCCGGATACAGCATCCAGTTTCCCGTCTGAAAAAATTGATACGAGCCGACGATGCTTACCGGCACAATAGGAATCCCGAGTTTCTGCGCAAGGTTGAAAATTCCTTTCTTGAACGGCTGAACGTGGCCGTTGCGCGTTCGCGCTCCCTCAGGAAAGGCGATCAAGCTGATTCCCGAATCGAGCGCAGCTTTCGCACGTTTTGTCATGGTCTCCAGGCCCTCCCTGCTGGGCGCGTCAGGGACCGGGATGTTTCCAAACCTGCCCATCATCCAGCCGTATACCGGAATTTTGAAATGCGATTCGAGCTCGAATCCCCGGAAAAACTGGGGAATGGCAGAGTAAACGACGAACGGATCAAAAATATTGACATGATTGCAAACGAAAATGCTCGTTCGCCGGGGATCAAAATCGGCTGAGCGATGAACTTCAAACCGTACTCCGGTGAGCCGGAGAATATTTCGGAAGAAAAGGCGCTGGGGCCAGTCATTTTTTCGCGGATCTATAAAACTCGCGAGAAAAATCAGAAATGTGCCGACCAATCCAAAGTGAATCCCGCTGACGGCCCACAAAACAAGCGAGCGAATAGTGAGGTAGGCCTTCCTCATACGATCGCGTCGAATGCGCCCGGCAGAATTTCGATTGAGCGGCATTCGAGGCGCAGAATCTCACCATCGATCATCACGTTGACTGGCTCATCGAGGCGAAAATCAATGTGCTTGGCGGCGCTGCGAAAGGCAAGTGGATGCTCGATGTGAGTTCCGCTGAACAGCGTGGGTAGCGCCTTGAGCAGGCCGAGCCGGCCGATGGGTCCCCAGCGAACATACTCGATCGAACCGTCCGTGGGGTCCGCCTTAGGAGCGATCATCATTTTTCCGCCGGTGAATTTGCTATTGCTGAACGAAAGGAATAGCGCGGGATCGGAGTTCCATTCCCCGGGGTTATCCGGGCGGTGAGGAAATACGGAATGCTTCAATGAAGCTAAGCGCGTGAAGACCGCAAAAATATAACCGAGCTCGCCCCAGCGTTTGAATCGTCGGTTGGCAGTCTCGCCCACTTCGGCGGGGAATCCCAACGTGAGCAGATTTATGAAGTAGAGTTCGCCCTCAGAGTGTCGAAGGCGGATCACGTCGCAAGGACGGCGCTTTTCTGCCTTTAGGGCTTCAATCGTATGTTCGACGCCGCTTTGGGTGAAATCCCGCAAAAAGGAGTTTCCCGTTCCCAGCGGCAGAAATCCAAGAGCTACTCTTTCAGTAGTGGAATTCTGCGCTTCCGGGAAAAGCCCGTTCAAGATTTCGAAAGACGTTCCGTCACCGCCCACAGCGAGAAATTTACGAATGCCCTTAGCGTAAGCCTTGCGCGCAATATCTACGGCTTCGCTGCGGCGCGAAGTTTCGACCACCTCGATTTCTATCCCTGCCCGTCGAACCCGCCCTAGAGTGGCACGCGAAAATCTGCCGCATCGTCCTCCGCCCGCTGCTGGATTCACGATCGCGAGAAAGTGCGGTCGGCTCACCGGCTCGGCTCCGTAACAGAGAAACGCGCAGTTCTCACAGAAGCACCACGGCGGACCGTTCGACGCTCGCCCGGATCTGCTCGGCCAATTCGCCCCGTTTGATTTTCAACGAAGCGGTCAGCGGAAAATCCCGGTCCCAGCCTAAGTAACCGCTGATGCGTTTGTAATTCAACAGACGTCGATTTCGCTCGGCCACGTTAGCAACCAGGTCCTGGCTGATCGCTTGTCCAGTTTCAGGGTGCAGCACGATAACCAATTGTTCGCTTGCCAGCGAACGCGCGGGCCACAGATAATTTGCCGCGAACACGCAGAATTCTTTCACCGCGAGGCCCTCAAACGCGTTCTCAATATCCTCCGGATAAATGTTTTTGCCCTCTTCGGTGACGATCATGTTTTTCTTGCGGCCGAAAAGTTGCAGATGGCCCGTTGCGTCGACGCGGCCCAAATCGCCGGTCATAAGCCAGCCGTCCACTATCGTTTGCGCGGTCATCTCAGGGTCGTCAAGGTACTTTGACATAATCGTCTTGCTGCGTGTGGCCACTTCGCCGATTCCATCGGTGTCCTCGTCGAGAATCCTAACTTCCACTCCGGGCAGCGGCTTCCCGACGGTGTCGGCGCGAAACGGCTTAAAATCGTTCACCGTGATAACCGTTCCGGCTTCCGTGCAGCCATATCCGTTTCCGACCGGAATTCCCAGATCGTAAAAAAACTGAAGAGTTGACGGCTCGGTGAAAGCTCCGCCAACGAAAAACGCGCGCAACTCTCCGCCGAAAGCTTCATGCACGTGGCGGAGCAAAGCGCGGCTCACCTTCAGATTTGGCCGCCGTCGCGTGAGTGCGCGATTTGCCGCAATTAGCGCGTTGAGAACTCTGCGGCGTCCCTTTGGCAAATCTGCGAATCGCTGCCGAAGTCCGCGCTCCAGATTCTTCAAGACCATGGGAACTAGCGTCATGTACGTGATTTTGTAGCGTGTGAAAGCCTCGCGAATATATTCCGGGCGCAGAGTGCGCAAATGCACAACCGCCGCGCCGCACGTGAAAGGCCCGACAAAGCCAATCATGAAGTCGATCGCATGATTCGTCGGCAGGATGCTCAGGTATCGCACGCCCGGCGAAAAAGGATACAGCGCGGTCAGAGCCATGCACTGTTCAAGATAATTTTCGTGCGTTAAGACGCAACCCTTCGGCCGGCCCCCGGTTCCCGAGGAATAGACGATGCAGGCCGGGTCTTGGCGGTTTCGCGGCACGAAGACCGGTTCGCGCTCGCCTTTGAATTCTTCCCACCGTTTCGCGGCGCCGATGTCGGCCTTCGCGGGTGCTTCGGTGACGAGCACGACACGTGCAGCAAGCCCCTTGAAGCCTTCGGCCTGCATGATGGCGCGCCAGAGATGATATTCCACGATTAGGAATTCAGCCTTCGAATGCACGAGAAGTTGGAGTTGCTCCGCGGCCGAAAGTTTGTAGTCGAGCGGAACCAACACACCCCCGCAGAAGAAAATTGCATAAGCAGAAATCAGCCATTTCGACTGATTGGTCATGATAATCGCAGCGCGGGTGGCGCTCTGAAAATCGGTGTCTTGCAAGGCTCTCGCAAGCGGCAAGGCTGTCTGTTTGAATTGACGGTAAGTAAATCGCGCGTTCTCGCGTTCGCGGTCTGCCTCGATCAGGCAAACCTCCTCAGGCCAGCGCTCCAGAGCCGCGCGCAAAGCTTCGCCTAGCGATTGATAGTTCCGAAGGTCAAGCATCAGAGGCGCAACTGGATGCGCTCGGCAAGCGTGCGGAAATCGCTAACGCCTTGAAGTTCGTAGTCTGGGAGCTCGATTTTGAAGTGGTGCTCGATTCGGGTAAGCAAATCGAGGGCCTGCAGGCTGTTAATTCCGAGCTTTTTGAAGAAATCGTCGTCGGGAGTAAGCTGCTCTCGCGGCACTTTGAAATGTTCAGCTGCGAGCCGCAATACTTCCTCGGTTGTGCTCTGTAACGACCCCATAGCTTCTATGTTGCCACAATTAGGGCTGCGATGTAGCAGCCTTCCAGCTTAAATGCTACGGCAGATAAGGCAGCGCATCCTTGCTCTCTACAAACTTTCGTAATCCCTTCTCCACGGCCGGCCGCATGAAAAGCTCGCAAAAGATATCAATTTCGCCCCGCAACTCGTCGTAAGGAATCGGCTTGATGAAACGCTTTGCGGCGAATGCTGTCCCGCGGTCAAACTTTTTCAATTGCGAGGCTGTTTCTCGCGCAACGCGAAGCGCATCTCCCTCGGCCGCTACTTGGCTGACGATCCCGGCGGCTTGGGCTTTGCTCGCGTTGATGCTGCGGCCGGTGAGAATCAAGTCGCGGACGACTGCGTTCCCCAAATCGCGTTTGAGGCGTGGAATACCCCCAAATCCCGGGATCAGTCCCAGGCGCAACTCCGGAAAACAAAAGCGCGCCATTTTGTCCGCGATGATCAGATCGCATGTGAGGGCTAGCTCGAACCCGCCGCCAAATGTGAGTCCGTTGACTGCAGCGATCGTGGTGAACGGCGCTTCATCTAGAGCGTTCATCACGCGATGAATGCGTTCTATAAAGTCGCGCAGGCCACTGAGCCGGGCGCTGCCGGTAACTTCTTGCGAGAGACGGAAGAGTTCGCGTAGGTCGCCGCCCGCGCAAAACCCTTCGCTGCGTGCGCTCGAAACGATCAGAGCGTGCGCCTCGTCTTTCAATGCTCCCAGCGAGGCGACGAATTGTTCGAGCTCAGCCAGCATGGCCAAGCCTATTTCGTTACACGGAGCGTGATCGAGCGTCAGCTCAATCGCCCCGTCCGAAATCCGCCACGAAAGAGTCTTGCCTTGAAAGGTTTTCATGCAGGTTTCTTCTGATAGAGCTGCTCGATCTCGGCCGCAAAACGCGCTGCGATCGCGTCGCGTTTTATCTTTCCATTTGTCGTCAACAGCCCATTCTCAACGCTCAATGGCTCCGGAAGAATAACAAACGCTCGAATCTGCTTGTAATGCGGCAGATCCCCGTTTATTTGCTCGATTGCAAACTGGATGTCCGCGTCGGTTAATCCATTCGAAGAAACAGCCGCCACCAGCGCCCCGAGAAAACTTCGCTGATTTCCCACCAGGATAATCCGCTGAGCTTGTTGTACGTGCCGCGCCAATTCCTCTTCCAGCGGCTCCGGAGCGATATTGTGGCCTGAATTTAGAATAATCAGATTCTTCAAGCGGCCGGTGATGCGCCAATTTCCGGCCTCATCCACATCGCCTTGGTCGCCCGTGTGAAACCATCTATCCACGAGCGCCTTTGCCGTGGCATCAGGCCGCTGCCAGTAGCCCGAAAATACATTCGGTCCACGAACCACAATTTCTCCATTTTCCGCCAGCTTCATCTCGAGGCCCGGGATTGCCGGCCCCACGCGTCCGGGCACGGCACGCAGCGGATCGTCCAGAGTGCAGATCGCCGTGGTTTCTGTGAGTCCATATGCTTGCAGCACGGGTATTCCCAACATCACAAAAAACAGTTGCGTCTCGATTGACAGCGGAGCCGAACCGCAAATCAGCGCCTTTAACTTCGCCCCAATGCTCTTGCGGATCTCCGGAAACATCGTTCGTTTGGCGAGCGATAACCACAAGGAGTCGAACGCACGCGAACTATTATTCCGCTGGCGCAGATATCCCTGTTGCGCCCGTGAAAACACAAATGCCGCCAAGCCTCCGCGCTGCTGGATCGTCTCTGTGATTTTGCCCCGGACGCGCTCCAGAAGCGTGGGAACGTTTAGAAAATAATCGGGCGTGCAGAGTTTCAAGTCATCGGACAGTTTTGAAACATCCGTCGAGAGCGTCAGCACGCTCTTGCGCGATAGTGCCGTGAGCAGCAGGATCCACGATGCCGCAAAGCAGAAAGGCAGGTAGTGGAAGATTTCGTCCGGCATCTGCGTGGCTGTGTGTTGCCCCATAAGCTGATCGAGACGCGCGTTCGTGCATTCGAGCATGTGGTTGACGTTCCCTGCATTTAGCATCACACCCTTCGGCTCGCCGGACGTTCCTGACGTGTAAATAATCGTCAAAATATCTGAGTCTTCGTGATGCTTGGGCGGCATCGGCTTCGTCGTTTCACCCGCGAAAACACTATCGATCAGCGAAATGTGGGGCGCGGCGGGCCATTCTTTCGTGATTTCCGTTGAACCCGCGGCAGTAGAACAAAAGATTCTCGCCGGCGATGAATCTTTCATCATGCCGACAAGTTCCGCCGGCGCTTGCCGCGAATATAGCGGCACAACAATAATTTCCTCGGCCATCATCGCCATGTCCAGCGCCACCCAGCGAACGCTGTTCGAAGCGAGCAGAGCGCAGCGGTCGCCTTTTTTCATGCCGCGCGCAATTAGGAAGCTTCGAGCCTCCTGTATCATGCTCAGCAACTCGTCTCCGGACACGGAATTCATTTTGCCGTGACGTATCTCGCGGAGGACAGGCGCGCTGCCGGCTTGGTGAAGCCTCTCGAAAATGTTCTCTAGAAAAGTCATGCTACTCAGCCTTCAACATGCCGGCACGCCGCTGTGTTGTTCAAGCAGTTTGCACAGACCGGCACTGAGCGGCGGAAGATAATCCTGCCACGTGAGCACACCGCCGCGAACGGGGAACTCCGGATACCGGCGTGCCACCTGCTCCTCGAAATAGACGCCCATGCGCGCCATCAATTGCAAGTTGCGCGCTACGGTCCGCCCGATCGCGTTTCGAATTTCTTCAGTTTGCGAATCAATGATGTCTAGCGACGCGACGATTTTATCTTCCAAGCCCGGCTCGTCCACCCGCATAAGGAGATGATCGTGCCCGCGCTCACGCATCAGGTTGCGTATGCGTTCGTCCATGGTCACTCCCGCCGAAGGCACTCCCGCGGGCATCGAGGTCACGATCGCGTGATAGCGCGAAGACAGCATTCGATCGCAAGCCCGCAAAATACTTACAAGTTCGTACATGTTATATCGGTCCGAGGAAAAAAGGGGAACTCCGCCCAGTTTCTGTGCCACACGCTCGCAGGCATCCCGGTCGAGCATCTCCATCGCGATCAAAACAGGAAACACCGTGTGCGATTCTTTGTAGCGCCTAACACCGCCGGCCATGGCAGTCAAATATTTCTCGTACGCTGCGTCCACTTGGCGCCCCGAGCGGTGGAAATAGATCGTGCGGTAATAGCTATCCTTGTACGCTCCGGCAAACGAGTGCGCGAACCATTTTGCGAGTGATGCTCTCACCGGCCACCAAAACGGATTTATCGGACACACCGCGAGCACAGGTAATTTTCCGTCCCAACCGGCATCAAGCAACGCTTTGCGCCCGTATTCCGGACCGAGTGGCTCAAAAGTCCATGCAGTATCGGTTCCAAGCTCCGTAGGGACGCCGAGTTTCCCTAGAACAGTCTGCGATTCGACATTGCGAGTAATCACCAGCGAATCGCGGCAATATCGTTTGCACATTTTCTGCAGCAGCGGATCCATTTCCCCGGCTTCGGCGCCATATGCCACGCTGAGCTTGTTTTGAGCTGCGGCGATTCCCAGCGCGCCGATCATCATCGTCGTCAGCGCGTTCGCAAATTTGCTTTTGAACATCGAGCCTTCGCACGCCACCACTCCGTCATTTTTTCTCACTTCAGAATGCAGAAATGGCGGGAAGACGTCGGGAAGATGCACTTGGTTGGCATCGCCAAAATAACCGCGAGTAAGGTCGAAATTCTGCGACATCACGCTGAGAGCTATGTTTTCCCGGCCCAGGATGCGCCGGACCTGCCGCAGGATTTCTTCCACCCGCACATCAGAACCCGTGTTGCGCGTACCGTTGTAGGTCGCAAAAAGCAGTTTGAGCTTCGTGCCGGGTTTCCACGCTTCGCCTGCACCCAGCATCCATTCGACCCTGTTTGATTCAATTAGGCCGCTGACCCAAGCCTCGAGAAGGAGGTCTGTCATCGGCCGGAATCCCGCACAGCGCTCGCCTCTCCCGACGGGCTTTGTGAAGAAACTTTGGCCGGCCAGTCGCGGTACTTGTACAAGAAATTATTTTCGCGGCTGAATTTCAGCAAGGGAAAACAATATTGCGAAAACGGCTCGGGACGGCGGCCGATTTCCCCGGTCACGCGGCTATTGTCAAACACTGTGTTCCACACGAGGTAAGGGAGAAACACTTTCATCAGCGTTGCCAGTCCCCCGATTTTCCCGGCGCGGCCCGCCAGCGCGTTCACCATTTTAGACGAGGGCCCTTCGAGACTCGGGGCGAACACCGGCCCGCGTTTTCCCTGCGCTTTTGACAGGGCGTCCGTCAGTTCCACGAATGTCTCAGAATCCGTACCCGACGATAAATGATAGATCTCGTGCGCTGGCCGCTCTTTCTGGTGCAAAGTGGCAACCGCATCGGCCACGAAGTCCACCGGCACGATATCGATGCGTGCAACAGGACGAAAGGGAAGCGCCGGAAGTCCTGCCAGGAAAACGAACGCGCGAACCATGTCGAATTGATTCGTCTCCGGCCGGCGGCTATCTCCCAGCACGATGCTGGGCCGGAAAATTGTTCGCTGTACGTCCGGCAGCAACTGGCGGACCATGTGTTCGCAGAATTTTTTCGTGCGTGCGTACGGATCGTAGTCCGAGCGGTTCCAATCGATCGCCGTATCTTCCTGGACCACTTCGTCCAACCGTTGTCCTGCGACGGCCACCGTGCTCACATGGCTGAACCGGCGAAGCCCATGATGATCGCGCGCCCGCGTGGCGAGCTGAATCACCTCCAGCGTGCCGCGCAGGTTTACGTTCAGGCAGCTTTTCTCGGATTTGCGATTCAGCGACGCAGCGCAATGAATGATCGAATCGGTGGTGCGGACCAGGCGCGTGTAATCGTCGTCAGTAAGGCCGAAGTGCGCATCCGTCAGATCGCCGCGAAATATATTCACGCGCGAATTCAAATATTCTTCGAAACGGGCGAAGTCCAGATGCAGTTGCAGCGAACGCCAGAGCCGTTCCCGCGCTTCTTGCTCGTTGCGCGCGCGAACCAGCAGATTCAGCGGCTCGGAATGGTCCGCAAGCAGGTTCGACGCGATATGTGCGCCGATATAGCCGGTGGATCCGGTCAGGAGGATAGCCACGTTGTATGTCAGGACGCTGCAGTAGAAGCCGAACTCGCCGCTTCCGCGGCATTCGCCTCAGCTTGTCCGGCAAGTTGCACGGAGCGCCGAGGGCGAGGCTCCAGTTGGCGTCCTTCGATGAGAGGATAGCACCACTTTCGCAGCGCCGGAATGTGCACATTGATCCAGTAGTCCCACCAATCAAGCGCACGCGCATCATAGCCGAAATCGGCTTGCTCGTCGGCGGGCAGCGCAGCACTCAGTTGTTCCACATTCACGGCTTCGAAATTGTGATCGTTGTGCAATATGAATGGCTCGAAGAGCGAAACCAGTTTGACCACTTTCTCCAAATCTCGCTCCTGACGCGCCAGCGGCGGACGCGAAGCAAACGGCTCGGCCGCGCGATTGATGGCCTGCACCACAGCTTTTTGCGCCGGAGCTGACAGTTGCTCGTATCGCGCCTTGGAGACTGGGATTGCATCGAATTTCAGGCGCAGCCTGTGATTCAATCCCGTCTGTGCGCGATAAAATTTTCGATGTCCCAGGCCGGTTAGCTCGATCGATCGCCGCATGTCGCACGGATTTGCGATCGAGGTTGCAAGTTGATAGACGACTGCGTGCCTGCGCGCGATGAGCGCTGCCGCAATCAGTGTCATTCCACGGCACACCAGGTCCACCGGAATCAAATCCAGAGACTTGGTTTCTTTGGTCGGCAGTTGGCGGAAAAAAGTTCCGAGCAAATAAGAAAGCGAAGCGGAAGTATTGATGCCTTCATTCCAGCCCTGAAAAGGTTTCTCGATAGACGATTCCACAATTGCCGGCCGCACCACTGCAATTGCCGCGCCGGGATTCTGGTCCAGAAAATTGTGTATCAGCGATTCGGACATGCTTTTCGTAAACGTGTAAGTGTTCGGCCATCCGAGTTCATTCGCCCGCCGCGTGCCTGCGTCCGTCAAAGTGTCGCGAAGCCATCGCACGCGATTCTTGCGAATTTGATTCTCCAGCGCTGCGCCGTGAAGGTCTTTTGCTGCGTGCTCTTTTTTCAGCGCCGCTCGGCGCAGCTCCTCGGCCACTTCCTCGGATTCGGCGCGTTTTTCCGTCTCGCGGACCAGCCCTTCCAGCGACCGCCATTCCTTTTCCGCGTCGTAATTGCGCAGGCCAACCGGCGTGTAATTCTTTGGAAGTTCTTCCAGAATTCGGCCGTCGCGCCGGCCGATCACGTAACACGTGGAGAGATGCAGCAGCGAAGCATGATCGCATTCGCGCAGGAAATTCAGGACGTGAACCGTCGAGCGAACGTTCATCGCCAGCGCGTCGCGCAAGTCCGGATTGAAATCCGTCAGTCCGGAGCTGTTGACGATTACATCCACCGACCGCGCGAGCCGCTGCCGCACTTCCGGCGCAAGCCCCAGGTCCGGTTTGCTGACGTCGCCATCCACCACTTCAATCCGCTCGCGCAAAAAGTCCGCAAAGCTGCTCCCGTATCGTTCGGCGAGAGGCTCGAAGACGGGAGATTCTTCGATCGCGCGCTGGAATCGTTGCAGCGAACTCACCGTGCGGTTGCGGCGAACCAGCAGGTAAATCCGGCCGATTTCCGGCAAATCCGTTAGTAAATTCGAGAGCCACACTTTGCCGATGAATCCCGTCGCTCCAATCAGCAGAATATTCTTCCCGCGCAGCGTCTCGCGCACTGAAAGCGGTCCTTGGCCGTTAGCGGAATCAAAATGAACAACCGGAAGATGGACCTTCGGCGCGGCCCGCTCGTCTGTTTGAATCGCTTCGTCGAGAGCTTCAGGATTTCTCGTAAAGCCTAGAATGCGTATCAACGCTTGGCGCGAGACTCTGCCGTCCGGCTGCCTTCCCGTGATCTTCGCGAACGCGCCGCGTGGGCGAATCACCGGGTCGAGCAAGCGTCCCGTGGCCATGCCTTCGCGAAAATCCAAACGATTGCAAACAATTTGCCGCACCCCCAGATGCTTTGCCAGCGGCCGCATGATGTGGTCCAGTCCCTGGCTTACCAGAACCACCGGCTCGCCCGAAGCCAGCGTCTTCGCCAGTTTCTCCACACCTTCCTTTTTCAAGCGTGGCTTCAGGAAATATTCGAAGAATTCTTCGCCCAGCAGATCCAGCCGGTCGCGGCTTACTCCGCGCAAAACGCTGTGCAACAGCCGCGTCGCAAACACACGATTCGTGCAGTAAAGAAAAGGCCGCGCAATCGCGAGAAATGCCATCCCGCCCCGTCGCGTCCAACGCTGCAAAAAGCTTTGCGAGTTCCACGCAAAAAATCCCACGGGGCGCACCGCCGTCAGATTCAGCAGGCTCCCTTCCACGCGCCAAAACACACGTTCGCGCGCACCCGCAGCGGAGGCGTCTTGCTCGCCCCGCGCAATATTCGAAATGTGTTCGTTTGGCTTCGACGGCAACATCGTGAGCGGTTTACTACAAATCCGATTGAAGCTACAAAATTATCACGCCATCCCGCCGCAATCAAGCCAAGGCGCATCCCGGTCGTTAGCTCGTTCCCGAGATGTTCTTCAGTCACGAAGACTTCGAATAAAGCCGCTCAGAAGGAGAAGCGAAAACAGCACAAACGCAAAAGCGATAGGTCTTATTGCGACCGTCCAAAGGCGAAGAGTGGTCTTGTCCTTCAGCCTGCTCGTGTCGGCCCAGAACATCAATTCGACCGATCTCGCTGGGCGGAATAGCAGATAAAACCCGCTAAACAAGCCAAAAAGCCCGAATCCTAGCTCGTCCCATCGAGCCGTACCCGAAGAAAACGGAGATTCGCCCCGAATTAATTCGCCCTTCACGGGATGCAACATCCACATAATGATCGGCCTGACAAAAATGAATAGCATCATGATCGACAAACACAATCCCAAAAAGCGTTGTCCAAGCAGCAACCGAGGCTTGCGAACCAGCGTTATGCTGGGCTGCCCCCATCGGTAGTGAGCGGGGCACCTGTTCGGAACAATAAGCAACATGCAACCGTAGAAGAGGCCAAACAAGCAAAAGCCTAAACCAGCCGTCATAAAAATCCACTTCTCAAGCAGGCCACGACCTCTTCAACCTTTTGCCACCCTGCTCCAAGGGAACATTGCGGCTCAACTTCGATGACGGGAACTATGTTGATCCGAAATTTCGCGGTGATCAGGGTTTGGCATACCCGGAACCAAAATCAAGGCTATTTTTCCGGATATTCGAAGCGGAAGCTGTCACCTGCTGGGCCGGCGACTCCGCGCGTGTTGTACTCCAGCATATATTTCAGGTGGCGCTCATCCTCGGGATAGCCGACGCCTTTAGGATATGGATAAGGCACTAGCGTGTGAAAGGGAAGCGGAGAGACGGTATCGCCGTGTGCTGCGTAAAAATCCATGTCCTTCGCGAATCCGTTGGCATAAAAGAAATAGTCGCGCGTCCAACCATCGGGCAACTCGGGTAGATGCGTCGAGTCGAAATCGACGGCCACTTCATCGCCCGAACCAAAGATCACGTATTCGTCATCCGGCGCGCGAACCAAATCTGTGACGTCGCCGTATCGCGTGTAATTTCCAGTTTGCCGGGTGTACGGCCCGGTTTCGCTCACCTCCTCGTAGATGTAGCTCAAATCGTTGCGCGGATTTCCTTCCACCACACGCGGATAGCCGAGAAACTGCAAATACGCCTTGGCCAGCGGAACTTCAGTCGTCTTGAATGGAGTGTCCGTCGCAGAATTGTCCACCCGAATACGGTCCCAGTAAATTTTCAAGTTCGTTGTGATGCGAATGAATCGCGTGCCCGGAGCCAGCTTCCCAGTCAGGTCCGCGACCATCGTTCGCGAAAGTCCCGCGGGAAAGCCCATGTCGTCCACCACACGAACCCAATTCGCTGAATCGTCGAGTGCTTCCACGAACGGCGGCACGGGCTGAATTCCCGACTGCCACGCCGCGAACATCGAGCTGGCGCTGAAATAATCCGTAAAACCATCCATCAGGAGTCGCAATGGACGCGCCGAATCCCACGGCCCAAGATCGAGCTCGATTGTGTGCATCGCCGCGAGTCCCGCGTAGGGCGTGTCAGAAAAGCTTGTCACATATTTATGATCTCGCTCGATCAGCAACGGCAACAGGTTGTGCCCGCGGTCGTCCCACGCGCCGAGGGGTGGGTGCGCCTCAAAACTTGCAATCACCTTGAATTTCGGAAATGGCGGATTGGTAATGAAACGCTCATTAGGATAGACCTCAACGTCCGAAGGGTGATCCACCGCGATCAGCCGCGCCTGATCGAGGTAGTCCAACTCCTCCATCGGCTCGACCATGCGAAATTGAATCAGGCCGTCTTTCGCTTCCACCTGTGTGCCCGCGACTTTGAAGTATTCCTCCGGGTCAGGCGTGTTGCGCTGATTCGGTGCGATCCAATGGCCCAAAATCCCAGGACCAATCATGTCCGCAAGGAATTCAAATTTCTGCCCATTCCAAACAAATACGATCGGGCACGAACTGCCGCGCCGGTCAATTTCTGTAATTCGATCTGTTTTCAGCGCCGGAATTTCTATTTCATCTTGCAGAACCCCAGTAGGCCAAAGCAGCCGAACCACGTCCGCGCCGCGCTCCGGTCCGAGCCCCGCCAAAATGCCCGTCGAGCCTTGTCCCAGATAGCCCGACGCGCCAGTGATTTCCCATTTCTGCTGCAAGGCGCCGGCGCTCATCTCGACCTTCGTACCTATTCCGGTCTTATTATCATTCGTCCCCTTAAACTCCATTCGCAGCCAGTTGTACCGGTTTCCGCCCTCGTTCTTTAAAAGCACGGGCGGCAAATGATTCTGCGTGATCAGCAGATCCATGGACCCGTCGCCGTCAAAATCGAACGCAATCACTCCACGAGGATTGTGCAACACAATTTTGTCCAGTCCCGTCAGCGAAGTAACGTCCCGAAATCCTTTCTCGCCTTCGTTTCGCAGCAGGACGATGCGGCCTTCTCCGGAAAAATTCTCGCCCACGGCGACCAGGTCCATCCATCCGTCGTCGTCATAATCCAGCGCAGCCACACCCCACCCGCGCATCCATTCCAGATCCGGCAGCACCACACGCTCAAACGATTTTCCTTGGACGTTACGCCACAAACTCAATCCGGGCGTTCCCCAGTGTGTAAATGCCAAATCCATCCAGCCATCTTTGTTGAAATCGAGAGTAGTGACGCCGGCCGCCGGAGCCGGCAGGTCGCTAGCCCACGGAGTCGCAGCCTGAAAAGTTCCTTCACGCGGATTCATGAACGCAACCGGCGCTTTCTGCCACCCGGTGACTACAAAATCGATCGCTCGGTCGTTGTTCAAATCGCTCGCGATCGCGCCAATCGAAGGCGCGTTGCCGGCCAGTCCCGTTTCGGCCGTCCAATTCGTGAAGGTGCCGCTGCCGTTATTTCGCCACAAAACATTCCCGGCAGGCGCTGCATCCATCGGGAACGAGAACTGCTCCGCCGAATTCGTCAGCGGAAAATCGTTGAACCGCGTGACATACAGATCCAGATCTCCATCGTGGTCGTAATCGACAAACACCACTCCCATCGCGAGCCCGTCCATTTCAATTCCAGCTTCTTTGGTGACGTCCTTAAACGTGCCTTTGCCTTCGTTATGAAATAGCAGAGCCCCGCCGTTCATGCTAACTGCGAGATCGGGCTTTCCGTCGTTGTCATAATCACCAACGGCACAGCCCATCCCCTCGCCCTGAATCTCCAGCTTCGCCTCTCTTGTGACGTTTACAAATCTTCCGCCCCCTTCGTTTTTGTACAGCGCTGCGTTGCCCTTGCCGTCTCCATCAACCAGAAAAATATCCGGCCGCCCATCACTGTCGTAATCGATGATGCACGCCCCGCTACCAAGAAAATGCGAAACGGATTCGGGAGCATTTTCCTCGGTAACAGCCTTTCTTCGGCGAGTTGTGGCATTCGCAAGGGTCCCCGTTTCTTCCCCGATAGCACTCGCATGTGCCGGCAATCCGGAAAGAGCGGTGACGTTCACAAAATGAACCGAAACAACGGGTGGCACAGGTTCTGGGGCAGGTGTCATCGATTCTGCGAGCGAATATTTTCCCTGTTCGCCATAAATAAAGCTCACCGGCTTACCGAGCTTCTCCGAAACGAGGTGTTGAAACCGGTCGAAATGCTCTTTCGCATGAGTGCCATCATTCTTCCGCTGCAAAGCTTGCGCCAGTCCGAACTCCGCCGAAACTTGGAACGGGTTTAAATCGATAGCGCGCTTGAATGCCGCGATCGCTTTGTCGTATTGGTGTTCCTGCGAATACACCAGGCCAAGGAAATATTGTGTGTCGGCGTCGTAAGGATCCAACTGCGCAACTTTTTGGAAATCCTCGATCGCCGCATCCGATTTACCCAGGGCTTTTTCAAGGAGTCCGAGGTTGAACCAAACGCGCGGATTTCGAGGGTCGCGCTCTGCGGATTTCGCCAGGATTTGTCTCGCTTCATCAAACCGCTGCATATTCAACAACGCGATTCCCGCGTTCACGCAGCCAATATCGGATTGCGGTTCCAGAATGCAAGCGCGCTGAAATTTCCCCAGCGCCTGCTCGAACTGTTGCCGGTTCATCAGCGCCACCCCGAAATTATTTTCGCGTATGATTTTCGCGTGCGAGGCCGCTCGTGCATCTTCCTGCTCGGATGGGGTTGCGTCAGCAGATTTCGGTGCGTGAGCCCGCTTGGTTTGCTGCCCGGCTTCGGCGAAAACGCCGATAAATGCGCCGGCCAACGCAAGCAAGAGGAAGATTGCGCGGAGTACCCACGCCTGGAAGCTCAATCGCGTCATGCAATCCTCAGAGGAAGTCGCCGCACCATTCTAGCGTTTCGCGAGCGGCTTTGTCGCAATTGCGCCCTGATTCTCTTTTATGGTGAGCATCTGATCCGCCGCCATATTTGTTAAGCGATCCGATTGCCCGCTTGGCCAGCGGACTTCAATCGAGTCAGCCTGTGTGTGCGAACCCAGCCCGAATGTCAAAATCAGCTCGCTGGAAGACAAATAGCTCGACCCGCTGCGCAACATCTGCGATTGCGCTTCGATCCCAGCGCTCACGCGCACCACCGCTCCGATGCCGTCGCGATTCGATTTCGTTCCGATCAATTTGATTCGCAAGCTATGATTTTTTGTCCCGGTGTTGCGGAACAGAGCGGCGGGCCCACCGTTGGATGCGACCAGCAAATCAAGTGCCCCGTCGTTGTTGATATCGCCGTAGGCCGCGCCTCGCGCCACACGAGGTGCCGAAAAAGAATTCCCTGACAACGCTGTCACCTCCTTGAACCTTCCGTCGCCGAGATTATGAAAAAGGTGAGGGGCTTCCGCATAGCGTACTCGCGGCTGGACTCGCTCGATAGCGTCTTCAATGTGTCCGTTTGCAATGTAGATGTCCAGCCAGCCGTCGAGATCGTAGTCGAAAAAGAAACAGCCGAAGCCAAGCGTCAGCAAACTCGCGCGGCCTACATCCGATCGGGGCGCTTCGTCCACGAATAGCCCGTTGCGCTCGTTATGGTAAAGCGCGAGCATTTGATTTGAAAAATTTGTGATCAGCACGCTCGGGTATCCGGAGCGGTCGTAGTCCCCGGCGTCCACGCCCATTCCAGCGCGAGCGATTCCGTCCTCACTGTACGCAATCCCTGCTGAAACACCTTTTTCCGAAAACGTTCCGTCGCCGTTGTTTATGTAAAGCTTGTTCGGCTGCGTGTCGTTACTTAGCAGAATGTCCGGCCATCCGTCTTGGTTCGCGTCGAGCACCGCAACGCCAAGGCTTTTTGAAGTCGGATCGTACAGCCCGGCTTTTTGCGTCGCATCTTCAAACGTTCCGTCCCCGCGATTGTGCCAGAGCCGCACGGAAGTGCCTTTGTAAGGCTCCGGCGTGCAGTACGATTTTGTTTTTCCGTCCAACGCGCAATAAATATCGTTCTCCGGCGACCACTGCACGTAATTCGCGACCACCAAATCCAGATGGCCGTCGCCGTCGTAATCCACCCAGGCAGCGCTTGTGCTGAATTCGTTTGGTCCCCAAAGCCCGGCTTTCTTCGTCACATCGCTGAACGTTCCGTCGCCATTATTGTGGAACAGGTGATTCTGCCCCAGCGCCGTGACGAAAATATCGTCGTAACCGTCGTTGTCGAAATCGCCGATCGCGACGCCCATGCCGTACATTTCCACCGCCAGCCCCGACTTCTGTGTTACATCAGTGAACGTCCCGTCGTGGTTGTTGTGATACAGCGCGAGCGTGGTGTGCCGTCCCGGATGTCCTGGCCACGCAGTGCCATTTACAAAGAGAACGTCCTGCCAGCCGTCGTTGTCGTAATCCAGAAACGCCACGCCCGGGCCCATCGTCTCGGGCAGCCACTTTTTTCCGAACGCGCCGTTGTTGTGAACGAAATGAATTCCCGCGGCGCGTGTCACGTCTTCAAATTGCGTTGCAGCTCGGCTGTCGGAGGGCGGCGTGCTCTTCTGCGCCGCGCGGCCCACCGCAGTTATCTCGGTGGCTGCGAGCAAAATCACAAACGCGCTCGCACTAGACACTGTAATAACCCATTTGTGCCGCAGCCATTTGCTGCTCAATCCGAGTCCTTCGCCCGGCCGGAGGGGCTCTCATATTTGCCCGCAGTAGACTTGTGTTTCGCTGCTGATGCGGAAACGTGCTCGTGTATCGGTTGCCGCTCGACGTTGTCTTCGAGATGCGCGCGCAAATAAGGTCCCGTCAGCGTTTGCGCCGATTCATCCGCCTTGAACCGCAAATAGCGTTTTTGAAACTCGCTCGCAATGCCCGGCCGCCCGAGACCCGTGTTGCACAGCATCAAATTGTAATTTGCTTCCAAGTCTTCGGGGTCGATTGCCAGGGTTGCGTCGAATTCCTTCACTGCATCCACGTAGCGCCGTTGGAGAAAATAGATCCTTCCGAGCTCGTCGCGCGCCACTCGATCGCGAGGATATTGCGCCAACACTCCGCGTAGATGCTCTGCAGCTTGGTCATAATGACCTTCATTGCGCAACATTTTCGCGTAGAAAAACTGTGCGCGCGCAAGATGTGGATTTAGGGACAATGCGTGCTCGAGAGCCTCGCGGGCAGCCGCTAAATTTCCTTCTTGCACGCGCACCCGCCCCACATTCACCCACCCGTCCGGGTTATCGGGAACGATCTGCGTGAGCTTTTCGAACGCGCCGCTCGCTCCGGTCAGGTCTCCTTGCAGAAACAATCCGATGCCGTAGTCATTCCAACGCGTCCAATCATCGCGATTCAGCACGATCTTCGGTTCAGGCTCTGCCGCGCTTCCCGGCAACACTTTCAAATCCACTGTGTTTTCGGCCATGGCGACGATGGGCAGCGATGGAATCCCTCCGCCTCCGCCCGGCAGCTTCGCCGGATCGCCGTTAAACACGTAATGTGCGTCGTCAAAATCGGGGGAACGCGGGATATCTTCGTCCTTCGAATCGCGATCACCCGCGAAGGCGAATTGCGTGTTCCACCACGCGAACTTGCGGTAGTTCACTCGCGCAGTCAGATGAATGCGGCCGCTCGCGTGCGGTGGAATTTGCACCCGATAGTGAACCGTATCAGCAGCTCCAGGTGGAATCAACCGCACATATACCGTGGCGCGCGTGGACCACGCATTGCGCTTATTGATGGGGTTGCCGTGCGCGTCGATCTGCAACGATCGATAGAAATGCGCACCCGGATCCACCGGACCCTTTCCATCATTTTCGGTGCGGCCGCTCCAGAAAATCGTCTCGCCCTTGTCATCCACTGCTTTCAATTCGAGCCAGCAGTCGTACGCGTCCACCGTCCCGCCGGGGAAAAAGTGGCCGAGCTTGCGCGTGCGCACTACCACGTCGACGCGATATGTCCCGCCCTGGCGCACCGATGCGGCACTGCGATTCAGAGGTGCCGTCAACAGCGCAATCGGTGTCGCCGATTCCGGCGAAGCATTAGCCGGTACGGACGTTTCGGCCTCTTCTCCCTGTGCAAAAGTCGTTTCCAGATTGGGTGCGACGGAGTTCGCCCCCGGCACCTCAGTCGCGGCGCGCTCGCCATGCGCAACCGTTTCCAGTGAGATTGCAAAGACATCCACGCTGACCTCATGATCGGTCAGGAAATTCTCCGTGTCGCTCAGTTGCTGCGCGTCGTCATTCACATAGGGCAGCGCTGTGTTCGCCGCGGGGAAACGGTGAGAGTGCACATTCCCCGCGATGTTTCCCGCATCCGCCGAATGCGTCATCGGCATATGGCAGTCCGCGCACGACTGCGATTTGACGGGATAATAAAACGACCGCGCACCTTCCCCGGAAACGCCGCTGGCTTGCCAGTTATCGAATTCATTGAAGCCCCGCACCCAGCGGTAGTGATTCACCGGAACATCGAGATGCACTTTGTGGCACGTCGAGCAAAACTCCGCCGTTTGCGTTCGCATGAAGGGTTTCAAGAAAACGCGCCGGTGCGGCTCCGGATTCAACTCAGTCAGAAAATCGTGGAGCCGTCGGACCAGCGGATTTGTGCTGGCTGCCATGCGATGCAGCGCCGGGTACTCGAGCTGGAAGTCTCCCTGTCCCATCGTGCTCTTCACTCTTGCAATCGAATGGCACATCATGCAACCGAGGCCGGCTTGCCCCGCGGGAGTGCTTTCTACTTCGCGAATTGGCCGGTCGAACATCCCACTGTAGAGTAATGCCGGATCGTGGCAGCCTGCGCACCACTTCGACGGTTTCACTCCCACTGTGTCTTGCATGTACTCAATGCTTTTGCGGTACCAAGCATTATTGAAAGAAGAAAAATGATGCGCCGAGCCTTGCCATTCCTTATAAATGTCCGCGTGGCATCGCTGGCAGGAATCGGACTCGGTAAAATAATTCGCGGGAATTTGCGCGCCGTGTGCCGTTTGGGCCGAACTTGGAAAAAATGGTCCGCTCGGCCCGTCGCCTTCGCTGTCCATCGTCGCGGGCGCCATCGCAGGGTTTTCGATCCGGTGCCCGCGCTCCCAGGAAGTATTTCGAATCCAGCGAGCACCGAAAACAAGTAAACCCGCAAGGAGAAGGAAGCTCGCGCTCCGCATCAGCCGTGTTGCTGGCCTCCTCGCGAGAAACCCGCGTTTGCCCGCCCATGCAGAGGCCAATAGCGCGCCGCCTGCTATGCACGCTCCGATGTGCGTATACAGCAGTGGCCATTCATCTCGACGCGTGCCGGTTCTTACCAGGACAGCTCCGAGGACACCGCCGATCGCGATTAAGATCCAGCCGATCCGGGATGTCATCGAAGCGCCGCGTAAAATTCCGCGAAGTGCGAACGCCAGAAAAATCAGAAGCGTAATCCCCGCAAGCAAGTGAAGTATTACCGCTGCAAAATATGGGACGTTCGCGGCGGGCCATACGAAAAGATATGCGGCCGTCGCAAACAGAATAGACAGAAGAACGACGATAAGTCGCCTCATCGCGTGAGCCACGATGGGCCGGTGAAACAGATGCGTGAAATTTGCAAGGATTTAGCGTCCCGTTGAATGCGAAATTCTCTCCCTAAGTTAGGGACGTGTCAATCGCATCCCGTCTTCCGAGTACTGCGTCTCGGCCGCAGAGCTTCGCGTGTTAGACTCGGCGGCTCACGAAATCAACGAGAGGTTGAAGTGGACGATATCGTTTACATCTCGCTCGCCGAAATGGTCGAAGGCGTTCGCACCGGGGAGTTTTCACCGGTCGAGTTGGCCGACGCGCATCTAGCGCGCATCCGAGCGCTGAATCCGAAATTGAACGCATTCGTCACCGTCGATAGCGAAGGCGCGCGCGATCAAGCCAAGCTGGCGGAGGCGGCAGTTTCGTCCAGAGCGAAGTCAAACTCTTTCGGCCTTCTTCACGGCGTACCGATCTCAATCAAAAGTTCTATCGATGTTGCAGGCCTTCCTTGCGAATGCGGCAGCTTTCTGCGAAAGACAAATGTCCCGTCGGAGGATGCTCCGCTGGTAAAAAGGTTGCGCGCGGCTGGCGCCATCATTCTGGGAAATACCAACGTGCCGGAATTTCTGATGGCGTACGAAACGGACAACCTGCTCTATGGGCGGACGAACAATCCTTGGAACCTTTCGCGCACGCCGGGCGGCTCCAGTGGCGGAGAAGCGGCGGCCATCGCTGCGGGTTGTTCCGCTGGGGGAGTGGGCAGCGACGGCGGCGGATCGATTCGCATTCCGGCGCACTACAGCGGAATTTGCGGGCTGAAACCCACGCCCGGACGTATCCCTTCCACCGGACATTTCCCCGGGTCTGCGGGTCCGTTTGTGCAGCTCGGAGTCGTAGGTCCCATGGCACGCACGATTCGAGATGTGGAAAAACTCTTTGAAGTGATGGCCGGGCCGGATCCCGGCGACCCCGCGTCTGCTCCCGTGCCGTTGCGACGCTGGAGCGATGACGAAATTCGAGGGCTCGGCGTGGCGTATTTTGTAGACGACGGGGTCACACCCGTCACTCCTGAAACCGCTGCAGCGGTGCGCGCGGCAGCCGAAGCTTTGCGCGCCCAGGGATTTCACGTTACTGAGTGGCGCCCGCAAAATCTCGACCGCGCATGGCAACTCTGGTGGAACCTGTTTGGGCGTGCGGGTCAAATGGCCTTTGCGCCAACCATTGAGGGCCGTGAAGGAGAACTGAGTCCGATCCTGCGCGCGTTTCGCGCTGAAGTGGCCGAAGCGCCACCGCTGACTGCGCAGGACCTTCTGAATACGCTTCTCGCTCGCGACGTGCTTCGGGGCAACCTGTTGGCAAAGATGGAGGAGTTTCCCATTATTATTTGCCCGGTCTGCGCGATCCCGGCATTTCGCCACGGCGAGCGCGAATGGGACGTGCAAGGCCGCAAAGTGGAATATTTGAAAGCGATGAGCTATTCGCAGTGGTTCAATCTGCTGGGGAATCCGGCGGCGGCGGTCCCTCTAGGCAGGTCGCCCGAAGGATTGCCGATCGGCGTACAGATTGTTGGCCGGCCGTGGGAAGAAGAGGCAGTGCTCGCGGTCGCCGCGAAGATAGAAGACGCATGCGGCGGCCTCCGGCGGCCGCCCATATAATCTGCGAGCGCGTTCGCTCATGGTCAGCTCGCGGTGTTGGCGCGGGCGATCAGCAGGATTGCCAGGATATAAAAAATAAACATCATCCCGAGGAAGGCTTTTGCCTTCTTGTTTGCTCCGGCAAATTCTTTCCATACGAAGATGCCCCAGAGAGCCGCGACCATTGGGGCTGATTGGCCGATAGCGTAAGAAATCGCCACGCCGGTGAAGTTTGCAGCGACCAGATTGAATACGGTTCCGGTGGTCCATATCGCTCCGCCAATCAGGCCGAGCAAATGGCCGCTGGCCGGTCCGCGAAAAAATCCGCCCAAGCTTACCGGCGCGCCCACGAGCGGCTTCTTCATGAAATACACATTCCAGACAAAGCAGGAGAGCAGTGCGCCGCCGGTGAGGAACACGGCGATGCTGTAGGGCCCGAGAGTGTTTCCGTGCGTGAGAGCGCGAGTAGAAAAGGGAGCCCAGAGGCCCATTAAAACGCCGGAAACGACGCAGGTGATGATGCTTTTCCGCGAGACCTCTTTACCTTTGCTCACCTCGCCGTAGGCTTTGCCGTCGAGAATTACTGCGATGACAGCGCACAAGACTCCCGCCGCCAGCAGCCTCACGTCGCCTTTCTGTTGCTGAACGTAACTCAGGGCCACGCCGACGACCAAAGCAATACCGATGGCAACCGGAAATGCAGTTGCCAGTCCCGCCATGTCGATGCCAGCGACCAGCAGGAGGTTCGCTAGATTGAAAATCACTCCGGCAAGCAAGGCCCAACCGATATTGGAAGCGTCGGCCGCATGCACGTTGTTCAAGAAACTAGAAGAATCGTTTCCGCTGCTTCCCATCGTGAAGGCAAAAATCAGAGAGGAGAGAAATATTCCGACAGCGTAGTCCCAGTAGAACAGCTCGAAGCGATAATTCTTCACGCCTTTGAATGTGTTGGCCCAGGAGCCCCAGCAAATGGCGCTGGTTATCATCATGATCAAAGCCAGGTTTGCGTCATGCGGCGTAAACATTTGATTCCTTTTGGTCGAGAGAGCGCGTGATGGATGCGCAGTGCAGTCGCCGCTGCTTATAGTGCTCTTGCGGCGCGCGCGTCAAGGGGAAAGGCAAACAGCGAGTGTTATACTCCGGCCATGTTTCGTGGATTTCTCTTCTGCGGTTTTCTTTTGGCGCTAGGAATTTTTGCGACACGCGCGCAAGCGCCTTCGCAGCGAGTGCAGGAACTACAGCGGCAAGCGCATGCGCAAGCGGCTGCGGGAGATTGGGCTGCGGCGATTGCGAGCTACGACGAGGAGCTGCGAATCTCTCCGCATAATCTGATCGCAGAAATCGAACTGGCACAAGCCTATCGGGGCGTTCACAACTATGACGAGGCGAAGCGAATCCTCGAACGCGCCCACACCGAACATCCGCAGAGCGCGGGACCGTTCGCCACTCTCGGCGACCTCGACATTGAGATGCAAGCCTACGATGCGGCGATAGCGCACTTGCGCGCGGCGCTCGTGCTTGCGCCGTCCGATGTTGAGTCGCGGAACCGGCTGGCCGTCGCTTACCAAGCAAAGGGGGATTTGGAAAACGCGCTTGCGCAAATTGCGAAGGTTCTTGCGCGCGATCCCAAGAGCGCACTCGCTCGCTACACGCGGGCGAAAATCTATTCGGACCGGAATCAGGACCGGGCAGCACTGCCGGACGCGATGAAAGTGGTTGAGCTGCAGCCGAGGAATCCGCGCGGCCGCCTGCTGCTGGGCAAGATTTTTTTGCGCGCACCGCAGAACGAAGCTCCCGAGCAAACCAAGGAGCGATGCGAGCGAGCGATTGCGACGCTCGAACCTCTTCTCGAAATGTCGGCGGGGGATTCGGAAACTTTGTTCTTGCTTTCGCGCGCATATGAATGTGCCGGAGCATCCGAGCAGGCGCAGAAAACGCTGGCGGAGTTTGAAGCCTCCTCGAAAAACGACCGCGAGACGAAAGAAAACCAGACGCAAGCGAAGCATCTGGTGCAGCAAGCGAACGAGCTGGCGCTGAAAAATGATTTCGCCGGCTCGCTCGATCTGTTGCAGCAGGCGATTGCGAAAGATGCAACGTATGGTGCAGCATATTCGCAGCTCGCAAAACTTTATTACTCGGCGGGAGATGTCGACAAAGCGAGCGAGGCGATTTCGCAGGCGCTGGAACGCGATCCTTACCAGCCGGATTTTCTGTACGTGCAAGGGAAGATCTTCGAGAAACAGGGAAAGCTGGAGGAAGCGCTCGGTGCTTTCGAACGAACCACGATCGTGAATCCGAAGGAGTCGGACGCATTTTACGAAATGGGCGTGATTTACGAGCATCGCGGGGACCCGGAACATGCCCTGGCGGCGTATAAGAAGGCCGCGAGGCTTTCGCCGGATGATCAGGAGTACCAGCGCGCTCTGGCGGCGCTTGCGGGACACACCGCGAAGCCTTGATCAGATGCGGAGTGCGCGGCCGCAGAAAAGTGGATCGGTCGCCGTCGCATTTGAGGGAGGCAAGAGCAGAATCCTGTCTGCCGACAGTCATGCCTCGCCGCTCGGAACGACAGGTTGAGTGCGCAGTCGTCGAGGGGATGGCAGAAGATGCCGGGCTGAAGCCCGGCGCTACGAAAGGCAAATCTCGCTGGCGACGTGTCGAATGTAATTTACTGGCGTTCATGTCGCTATCGCTATTGAGCCGGGTGGGTTGTGGCTGGGGGCGTGGGGCGGGTCAAGAGGTCCACGAATTCTTTGTAGAATTTTGGTTTGTCGAGGTCGTCCTGAATTTCCACTTCGCGTTCGCCCATGTGCGGGCGTGTGGTTTCGTTCCAGACGAGGGTGTCGCCGTAAGATGCGCCGTGGTCAATCGAGACGTCCAGATACAATTTGCGCCACTTAGTAATGATCGAAGGATCGAGCCAGGCGACGGACGCGAGTTCGTCCCATAGATAATTGTCCTCAGCGTATTTGGCGGTGTACTGACCGGCGGGGTACTGGCTTTTGCCAATCTGGGAAATTAAGTCCTTGTCCATTTTAGTCTTCAGCGAAATATCGACGGTGGTTACGACGATGCGCGGCCAAGGCGCGTGGAGGACGATGCGCGAGGCTTCAGGGTCCATCCAAAGATTGAATTCGTGACGGGGAGTTAGCGCGAATTCGGGATCGTCGGTTTGCGGATTCAAACTTCCGCCCATCAGAACGAGTTCCTTGGCGAGCGATGCGAACTCCGGGTCCATGGCTTGCGCGAGCGCGAGATTGGTGAGCGGGGCGCCTTCATAGATGGTGACCTGGTGCGGATATTGATGAACCATGCGCAGCAGAAAATGCGCGACGTCTTCAGTAGAAGCTTTTGTTGTGGGCGCGCCTTCGGGCATGGGCGGGATTTCGGAGGGGCCGTGCACTGGGTGAAGCTTGGCAAAATTCCAAGCGCCCTGATAGCTGACTTTCCCGTGAAGCGTCTCCCAACGGGCGATGTACTCCTTGCTGTTCACCAAGGGGAAAGCCGCGCCCGGAACGACGGGAATGTCCGTGCGGCCGATAATTTCGAGGAGACGCAAGGCGTGCAGGACTTCTTCGTCGCGCCAAGCGTCGCCGGTAGGGATGGTGATGCCGAGAACATCGGTATCGGGTGATTGCGCAAGCGTGAGGATGGCTTGCGTGTTGGTGCCGCCGGGACCGGAGCAATCCTCGTCGATGATAATTTTGCGCTTTTCCTGGGCCGCGAGGGGAGATGCGGTGAAAACGTACGAGAGAACTAGAAGGGCGAACATGAATTGGCGGCAATGGCGCAGCAGTTGATGGGATGACATATCACTATGCTCGCGCAACGAGGCTGCTGCCCTCCACGCAAGCTCAGGACAGGCAGGCGATTGTTGATGTTCGATCCGGCGGGCCACGCTAATTAGAACTGGAAGCGTGCGCCGAATTGAGCGGCGAACGCGGTGGCTCCGGGAGCTAGTTGATCGAGAGTGCGGAACCCAGGCGTGTTGTGCGGATTCGGTATTGCCGTGAGTGAAGGGCAGACGATGTTTGCAAATAGCGCCGCATTGACCGGGGTGCACGCCGCGTTGCTTGCGGGCCCGACGAAAGCGGAAACGTCAGGATCGGAGTATAGGTTGCTGGAGTTGGTGAGATTAAACAGGTCTGCGGAAAAGCGGACTTGGTAGCGCTCTTTAAAGTTGAGGTCCTTCGCGATCCGAATGTCCCAGTTGTAGAAGGCTGGTTGGCGGCCGGGGTATTCGGGCAGCAAGAATGGTTTACCGCTTCCAATCTGAACGGTAGGCCGATCATTGTTGGAGAATTGATTGATGACTCCGTCACCGTTTATATCGGCAGTGGAGTACGCGGGGTAGGCCAAGCCGCTGTGGAGAATGAAATTCGTGCTCCAGTTGAAGCCCCAAGGGAGATCAACAACCATGCCGCCCTTGAACTGGTGGGTGATATCGAGGCCGTCGCGACCGTAGTCCAAATTCACATTGAAGGGATCCTGGGGACCGAAGAATGTTTCGGTGTCGCGTTCGCTGGAAGCATTCGCCTTGTTCTTCGACAGAGTGTAATTGGCGAAGAATTGATAGCGATGTGCGAAGCGCTTGTTCACACCCAATACGAATTCCAGATAATTTCCGTGGCCAAAGCTGGCAAGTTCATTGGAGCTAAAGAGAGTGGGATCAAGAGGTGTTGGGAGTTGAGTCAGAGTGCCATCCGGATTTGTGACCACGGAGCCTTGAATGAGGGTTCGGCCGAATGAGTCCTTACCTGCAGGGATAAAATTTCTGAAGAAATTGGTAGTGCTGAAGCCGCCGGTGCGCAAGTCCGTGGAGTGAACAAACGCAAAGTTCGCAGAGACGGTCCAGCTGTTCGTGAAGGAATGCTCGACGCCGACGGTAAGGTTCGAAACCCGCGGGTTGCGGAATCCTGGGTCCACGTAGCTGATGGCCGGGCATCCCACGATGCTGTCGCAGAGGTCGCTGACCCCGATGGGAAGAGTGGAGGGGAAAAGATAGGGGAAAGCGGCCGCTCCTGCGGTGGTGCTTGGAGGGGCGCAGAACTCGAAAAATGCCGCCGGGCAAAAAACGGTTGCTTGCTTCGACGTGCCGATGGTGGGGAAGAAGATGAGAGGGGTTTGGGCATAGTAGAGACCCCAGGCGGCGCGGACGACGGTAGGGTGTTCGGTGCCGCCTACGTTCCACGCGATGCCAACACGCGGACCCCACTGATTGAAATCGTCAGGAACTCGCTGAGGCGGAGCGACCATCTTGCTGGAACTGCCCTCACCAATCCAGACGGTATTTCCTGGAATTGTGGATTGCGGTTGGGGATTCCATGTGCCGTCCCAACGGAGACCATAGGTCAAAGTGATGCGCGAGGTGATCTGCCATTTATCCTGCCAGTAGAGACCTGTTCCGGTCTGATAATTATTAAAGAGCGTGTTGTCTTTGAAGAGGGCAGCCAATTGTTCCTGCTGGGTAGTGCCAGTTTGCCCATTCAGCCCGACTCCCTGGATGAAAAAGAATGGATTCGAGGCTGCCGGAACACCGGTCGCGGGGCACCATGGCGCTCCGACAACAGGTTCGAAGTCGCACAAGGTATTGAACTCATACTCGCCGGTGCTCCATCCGGCGAAGATATCCTTGCGGTCGGTGAAGGCGTTGACGTCGCCGCCGAACTTCATGTCGTGCCGGCCGAAAGAGTAGGAGAAATTGTCGGCGGCCTGGAACTTTCCGGCGTCGTTATTGCCGGGAAGATAAAAGCGCTGCCCAAAGGACATGCCGGTTTCGTTGATAAGAATTTGAGGCGCTCCGCTGAAGATAGGGTGGCGCTTGCGGGTTTCACCACTGACCTCTACGCGAATCTCGTTCACCTTGCGGCCAAGAACAGTGGTGAGGGCAAAAACCCCGCCAATGCCCTGGTTCACAAAATTTTCAGCGGTTCCGATGGAATAAGGAGTCTCGGTTTGTCCCTGACCACCGGTAAAGCCGTTGGTATGGTTGCGGCTGCCGAGTCCACGGATGCTGAAGTGGTTTGCGGGACTGAATTGGTAATCGTAGTGGCCGAGCAGGGTGAAGAAATTCTGATATTGATTGTGCGCTCCGTTGAGGGAGCCGATTGTGGGCACACCATAACAGGCGGGCAAGAGAGCCTGTCCTACAGCTCCGGCTCCGCAACCAATGGGTAAGATGTTGGTGGTCCCAGGAGTCGGAGGCCCGATGATCGGGCCTGCTGACGCTAGAAAGGCCGAACATCCGGGATTAGCCGCGGTGCAGAAGACGGTGTCGAGAGGGCCGTTTTCGCGTTGGATGTCGGTGGCGAGAAAAAGGAACTGGCGGTCTTTGTGGATGGGGAAGCCGACGGAACCGCCGAACTGATTCTGATTGTCAATATTGGAGGACTCGCCGAGGGCGTCGTTGGCTGTAAGGTTCCCGCCGCGATAATATTCGTGGGCTTCGCCATGGATTGCATTGGTGCCGGACTTGGTGACCACGTTGAGCAAGCCGCCGGTTGCGCGGCCGAATTCAGGTGCGAAGCCATTAGTGACGACTTGAAACTCTTGAACAGCCTCGAGTGGAACGGTGAGATTTTTGGTTTCGAGCGAGCCGAAATTTTCGCCGAAGAAGTTGTTGGTCGCGTCCGCGCCGTCGATTACCAAGCCGCTGTAATCGCTCTGCTGGCCGCCGAGGCGGATGCCGCCGCGCAATCCGGGAACGACTTGGGCGGAGGGGGTGAGGAGGGCCATGTCGCGATAATCGCGTCCGGGGAAGGGAAGATTCTCGACGCTGATGGAATTGAGCAGTTGAGTGATGCCGGCGGTGGTGGTATCAACGACTGCTCCGCTGCTGGCGGTGACTTCAATGCTCTGAGATTGTGTTTTCAGGGGCATGGTGATGTCGAGTTGCAGGGAGGCGCCAACGTTGACGACGATCTGCTTTACGGTAGTAACGGCGAAGCCGTCGGCCACGGCGGTGATGGTGTATTCGCCGGGAGCGACGTTATCGAAAGAATAGGTGCCGTCGGTTTCGACAGGCAATTCGCGTCGAATGCCGGTGGAGGGATTTGTCAGCGTCAATCTGGCAGTGGCGACGGATGCGTGAGATGTGTCAAACACGGTTCCGCGAATAGCGCCATTCTGCGTGTTTTGGGCGAGCGCAGCCCCAGACACGATCAGCGAACAACTCAGCATCATTGCCAAGAACACAGCCTTCCAGGTTTTCATCGCGACTCTCCCGATGCGAGACGGAATTTCAAGTGAGTGGGCGGCTTTTCGTGAAAATTGCCATATGCATTGCGTTTAGTAAATCTGGAGACGGATAGACAAAAGACAGTTCCTGGCACTGCAATCCGGGCCAAAATGCGCACGAACTCTGAATAGTGAACTTTTGGAATGCGAGATCCACCCCGAGATGGGCGGTAGGCTAGCTCCCGTGCTCTGTAGAGTCAACAAAAAACTGGTGTTGCGCGCAAAGTTTTCCACAGAGAGCGCACAAGCTTAAGAGAAATCCAATAAAATTGGCAAGAGCCAAGCGTCTGTGCTGCCAAACGCGCATCCTGCTAGAATCGGTCCCGAAATGAAACGAAGAAAGATTCATACCGGAGTTTTAGCGCTGGTTGCTGCGGGAGTTCTGCTGGTGGCAACTTGGGATTTGGTGGCGCAGCCATTAGTGCAGGAGGAGACGCAAAGCATGGCGCCCCGCCGACGCGCGGATGTGGCGAACCCTTTCCACGTGCAATTCCAGGACGTTACACAGGAGGCGGGGATTCATTTTCACCACGAGCGCGCAGCTTCGCCGGAAAAACTGTATTTGGAAACGATGGGGGCGGGAGTTGCGTGGATCGATTACAACCAGGACGGCTATCTGGACGCATTGTTTGTGAACAGCGGATACACACCGTTTTTCCATCCCGAGCACCCGCCGCAGCCAGCGCTGTACCGCAACAATCGCGACGGCACGTTCACGGACGTAACTGCGGCGAGCAAGATCCACACGGACGGGACGTTTTTCTTCGGCGTGGCGGTGGGGGATTACGATAACGACGGTTATCCGGATGTTTATATGACCGGCTACCGGCACTCCGTTCTGCTGCACAACAATAAAGACGGCACCTTCACCGACGTGACCGCCAAGGCCGGAGTGGGAGACGATGGAAACTGGGGGACGGCGGCGGGTTGGTTTGATTACGACCATGATGGATTGCTCGACCTACTGGTGACGAACTACGTGGATTATGACGAAGACCATCCGGTAGCGTGCGGAGAAAACAAACCTGGATATCGCGCGTATTGCCACCCTGACAGTTTTCATGGAACGTCGATGCGGCTGTATCACAATAACGGAGACGGGACCTTTACGGATATCACGGCGAAGGCCGGGCTGATCAACACCGATGGGAAGAGCCTGGCGGTGGTGTTGGCGGATTTTAACGGCGATGGCTGGCCCGACATTTTTGTTGCGAATGATACGCAGCGGAATTTTTTGTATTTGAACAATGGCGACGGCACATTTCGAGATGCGACGTACAAATCCGGGGCGGGATTTAGCGAGGAGGGACGTCCCGAAGCGGGGATGAGCGCCGATGCCGCGGACGTGATGAACAACGGCTTGCTATATCTTTTCGTAAGCCATCTGGATTTCGAGTTGAACAGGCTGTACCGAAATAATGGCGACGGCACGTTCACGGACGACACGGTGGCTTCCGCACTGGGGCAGACGAATATTTTGAGGAGCGCATTCGGCGCGCGGATGTTCGATTTTGACAACGATGGGTGGCGCGACTTGCTAGTGGTGAACGGACACATTCTGGATAATATTCCGCTATATCACCCGGAGGTCACGTACAAAGAAGAGAAGACGCTGTACCGAAACGTGGGCGATGCGGTTTTCGTGGATGCAACGAGAACGCAGAACGCGGGTTTTCGCGCTCCCCGCGTGGGACGCGGACTCGCGGTGGGCGATTACGATAATGACGGCTGGCAGGATTTTCTGGTGAGCAATAATGGCGAGGACGCGCAGCTATTTCACAACGATGGCGCGAGCGAGCCGGCCGCGGCGGGAAATCACTGGCTCGCGGTGCGGCTGATCGGGACGAAAAGCAATCGCGACGGGAATGGCGCGTTATTGAAAATAACCGCTGGAGACTTTAGGAGCTACGATCAGGTGAAAGGCGGGATGAGTTATTGCTCGGCGCAGGACCCGCGCATCTTCTTTGGGTTGGGCAAACGCGAGCGCGTGGACACACTTGAGATCCGCTGGCCGAGCGGCAAGGTGGACGTGTTGCACGATCTGGCCGCCGATTATTTCGTCACGGTAGAGGAAGGAAATACGCAGGCGAAAGCTGTGCGGTATGCGCAGCGACACCCGAAGTAGCGCGGCATGGGAGATTAAATTGGTTTCGAGAATGGCTCGTTTTTTCATCGCTGGAACTGCTTTACGAGCGCGACAAGCCGCCGTGTTGCTGGCGGCTTTCGCAACACTTTCCGGTGTGGCGATGGGGCAAGCGCCCGACAAGAGCGTTGCGCGTTCGCGTACGCGGGCTGCTGTGGTCTCCGCTGCGCCGACGAAGACTATTGGTAACAAGAACGCTCCGATCACTATGGAACTGTTCAGCGATTATCAGTGTCCAGCGTGCGGCGGCTTTTTTGAAAACACAATGCGGCCGATGATTAACGAGTACGTCGCGTGGGGAAAGGTGTACGTCGTGCATCACGATTTTCCGCTTCAGAAGCACGCCTCTTCGGGCCAAGCCGCGCGTTGGGCCAACGCAGCCGCGAAAATCGGGAAATTTCAAGAGGTGGATGCCGCGCTTTACGACAGTCAGGATAAATGGCCCGTTGATGGCGACATCGGAAAATTCGTCGCGGGAGCAATGAGTGCTGCTGATTACAAACGAGTGCAAGCGATCATGAAAACTTGTGTCGCGTCCGCGCCGACAGCGAGGGGCGCTAACGCGGTGCCGAAGGCTGACAGCGCGTGTCCCGTGGACGAATACATCGTGCAGGACATTGTGCTTGGTTACCAGCTTCCAGTGAAAGTTACTCCAACATTCGTGATTCATTACAAGGGCCAGAGCTATCCGGCGACGCCCGGAAGTGTGAGCTGGCCGGTACTGAAACAATTTTTCGATACCCTGTTGAGCCAGTAGACCACATCTGACGATTAGGGAGTGAAGGCTGCGCCGATCTGAGGTTCAATCCTAAGAGTAAGCAGCAGTCGTATGTCAGTGCGTCTTACCGGGCTGTGCAATTCTCGCACTGACGCTATTTAAGGACAGTAGTAGCCGAAGTCTAGAACGTGACGTCAAAACCCGAACCCTTCATACACCGAAGGGTTCGGCACCCCGCGGGTTTCAATCGTGCTTGGAGCAAACTCCGGTGCCGCGCACAAAAGGGTCGGCCACCCGCCCTTCGTTCTCATCGATCGCCACCCGCCGGAAAGGATTTTTGAACTTTGGTTATAACTGGGACTCTCAGGACGCAGTTGGCTGCGGAGGATGTTTCCTGCGCAAAGACGCCCGCCAATAAAGTAGCGAAGTCGCTACCGCAATTATGAAGGAAGGTACGCCGAATAAAATACCGTAGTTTCGGGCCTCCGTCTCGCCAGCAGAGGAAATCACGATGAGTCCGAGCGAATAAAGAGCTAGAACAACATAAACTCCGGTATTCCAATATCCGGCGGCTCTCGACTGCTTCAATTCCAACAGTATCCCCGCGAACAGAATGACGATTCCGAGGACTGGAAGGAAATAGGTGTGCAGTGGAGTTTTCGTTTCGAGTAAATTATACATTTTCCTCTCTGAGGCAATGGTTTCGGCAAGCATGATAATGCCGCACCCATTCACTAGCCCGACCCAGATGGATCTAAATAGCCGTGTTCCTTCCATGAGTACCTCTTTTCAGCGGTTATTTGGATTGCTGACTCTTTCCTTCGCTACATGCCTGCAACACGCTTACCACCCAATTCCAACAGTTGAGGCACGGGGCTTGACCTAGATGAGGATGTCCTAGACCACAGTAAGTGGGCGGTGGACCCGGATTCTTTGCTTTCTTGTCTACGCAATCGCAGCTCTGATCCGGGACTTGTCCAGTCAGCGTGTCATCTGGATTTGAAGCTGGATTTTCGTGCGTCAACCAACTCCCTGGAACGGCCGAGCCTGGATTGTACCAAGGCGCTCCGTTCCCATCACCGAGTCCGATTGATTGCCCCGTCTGCGTGTTGTAGAAGTATTTGTGCGAAGGGGGCGGGTCGTCCCAGTGCTTCACAGCATTCCCGAGTTTTCCAGCGAGGGGACGTTGTCTGACCTGCCACGGGCACAAGCCATATGGGTCGAAGTACAAAATCGGGGAGTTAATCGCATAAATGTAGAAATTTCTGGCATCCCCCAAGCGCAGAAAATCCTCGCCAATGAACCTCCCCAAGTTTGAATCGAAGTATCTAGCGCGGTAATAGTAGATGCCCGTTTCGGAATCGAATTCGCGGCCGGTGTACTGGAATCTATTCGTGATCGAACCTGTTGAGGTGGTCAAGTTGCCGAACGAATCATACGTGTACGTGTTCCCCAAAGCCCCTGCTGAACTGGTCAGCGACGTAACCGATCCGAGCCCGTCGGCTTGGTAGTAACTGGTTGTGCCCCCTCGTAACTCCGCGAGTGGTTCGTCAATGTTAGCGGTTTGTTCGTATCGAGCCAGCACGTTTCCATTCTGGTCAACATCCGCAATGGAGTTCGAGCCGTCGTAGAGGTAGTTGGTGGTCGTGGTAGTCGAACCTTGTGTGAGCGCTTTCTGGATCCGCCGGCCGAACCCGTCGTACTTAAACGTCACCGTGCCACCCGTGCCGGGGAGCACTACGCTGGTCAAACGGTTTTCGTAGTCCCATGTGTAATTTGTTGTGCTTCCCGAAACTGTCTTGCTTGTGGTGTTCCCGTTCGCATCCTAAGCGTAGCTCGCGGCAGAAGACGAAGTCAGTTCGTTCGATGAGTTGTTCGTGTAAGACGACACGCCCAGCGAGCTCAGCCGGTTGCCGACTGGATCGTACGAATAGCTCTCCGTGGTGTTGGTCGCTTGAGTCACTTGCGTCAGCTCGTACAGCGGATCGTATGTATAGTTCGACGTCACCGCCGACAGCTCGTTCGTCTTCGCCGTCCGGTTTCCCGCAGAATCGTAGCTATAGGCGGCTCCGTCAATAGTACTTGAGGACACCTGGTGTAGCACCGAGAGCAAGTGAGACAGATTGTCGTAAGTGTAATTCGTTGTCACCCCGTTGGGCCGCGTCATCTGCGTTCGGCGGCTCAGCGCGTCGTAGGTAAAGCCGAAGCCGGTACTGGAGAACGCTGTCGGCGGCGTCAGCGTACTGAGCCGGTTCAACGTGTCGTAAGCATAGGACGTCACCCCGCCCTGCGGGTCAGTCAGCGTCAGCCGATTCGAGTTGGCGTCGTAGGTGTACGAGTTTGTGAAATTATTTAGCGGAAGGAATGTGTACTGTGTGCTCGTCCCAACCAGCCTTCCCATGTTGTCGTAAGCAAATCCATAGGTACCGGTTGGATCGGTAACTTGCCGGAGTTTCCCGACTAAGTCGTAGACGTATTCCACGCTGGTAGAGTCGGGGTAAGTCTTCTGCGTCAGACGATTCATATCGTCGTACACGTAATTGATTGTCTGGCCTTTGCGATCCGTTTTGCTGATGAGATTGTTGGCCGCATCGTACCCATACTGCTCGTAATGCGTCGAGGGAAACTATGTTTCCGTAACCCGGCCATAAGCGTCATAGCTGAAATCGGTCGTGTGGCTGTTGGCGTCTGGGCGCTGCGAATCGGGCTGACCTGGCGGTTAGGAGCTTGCGGGGGCGGTTTCGTCACGATGCTGGACTGCGGCGAGTTGAGACTTTAGTTGGGCGACTTCCTGGCGGAGAAGGGTGGTGACTACGCGTTCGTAGGCTGCGGCGGCTTGAACGGCGAGATGATCCAACATTTCGCGCTCGTCGGCGTCGATGTCGTTGCCGGTTTCGTGCGGCCCCAGCAAAACTATCGCGGTGGCTTCGGGAATTTCGCTTCGCACGGGCAGGGAAAGGCAAGGCGCGTCCATTCCGGTGGGGAAGTCCGAGGAATTCCAAGTATCCGGAGTGAGACGAACTGGAGCGCCGAGTTCCAAACTGCGCAACGCGGCCGCGTCAGATTGCGGATGTAATTCCGATTTCATGGACGCGTGCCAGCCCTTGGTGTGATGCGTTCGGCGGAACACATTCCCCTCGTTTCGGAAAACCGCGCCGGATGACAAGCAAAGCGCTTGGACGGAGTTTTCGACAAGGAGGCGGTCGATTTCGAGCAGAGTCTGGGCGCGAGAGATTCCTTCACTGGCATCCTTCAACTGGCGTTTGATTGCGTGGAATTGGCGATTGAAGACATGGTCGACCAGCTCGACAGCGAGCTCGTGCAAGCGGTTCAACAGGAGCAAAACGACAGGCGCTATCACCAGCGCCCAGACCCAAGCAGGCAATCGAAAACCCTCTTCCACTTGCGTCAGCTTCTCGTGAATTTGGAAAATCGGTACGCCTAGGGCCAACGTCAATACGAGCAGTACGGTCCCGTGCCGAAGTGGAATTGAGACACTCACGACTCGGCGCTGCCACACAGCCTGCGACGCGAGGTAGGCGAGTACTCCATTCGGAAGATACAGAAGACCGATAAAAGCTTGCGACGGTGAGAAGCCGAACAGATGGAGCATCAGGTCAGATGACTGGAGAAGTTCAGCCAAGATAAAAGTTGGAAGCCCGATGGCACATCCCCAGATGACCCAGCGCATGCGCTTCTCTTCTTGAGGGGGAAGTGTGCGGCGACGTTCGAGCAGAATCAGGAGTACAGCGGCATCGACCGCAAGTCCGGTTAGGAAAGTGATCTCGGTGATTCTCTCGGTTGGAAACCCGAACATATTGAAGAAACTCAGGAGCGTGAGCACGAAAATCGCGACGGCGAGAAACGGTACGAGCCATTGAACTTTTCGCCAACGAGGTTCGGTGCGGTCGTTGGGAAAGCGCAGCGCAAATATCACAAAACCGGCGAAGGCAGCGCCCTGGGCCAAGGCCTCGGCGAACTCCTGTACGAGAACAGCAAGCGGCCAGGGCTGCAGCAGCGCGTAATAAGTGAAGGATTGGCCCGGGTTGATCCAGATAACGTAGAGGAACAACCCCCAGGTCATCCAGCCGGGGCGAGTCCAAACCAGCCAGAATGCAATGATGATGACAACAGCGCCGACAACAGTGTCGGCGAAGAGAACAACTCGCGCCGCGGCGTTCAGGGGAGCCGGAACAGATCCCAGGTTGACGGTTTTGGGCGGCGCGCCGGACCTCGGGTCGATGGTGAGAGTGATTTGTCGTTGCGGCAATACAAATTGCGTTCCGCCTAAGCCGCCGAGAACAGCGACCAAGCTGGAGCATTGTGGAGTTCCGAGAGGAATGCAACGCATGGCCTTCAGGTCTATGCGGTCACCAGGGACAATTCCGGCAACGGCAGCGGGAGAGTCGGCTGCTGATCGAAAGGGGGCCACGACGCCGGTGACGATTCCGTCATTATCCACAGACAATCCGAAGGAGCCGAGCGAATCGAGCACGCGCTGCAGGCCAGGAACGATCATCGCGAGCGCCCAGAGAGTCAATAAAACGAGGAGCCCCCGGCCTATGCTAGTCCCGCTAGTTCGGTCTACCTCCGATGAGACGCTCAGCGAACTAATGGCGGCACCTCAGTTTTCCGAAATCGGCGATGAGGTTTCTACTAACGCGAAACTCGCTTCGATGACACTGTTTTATTCTGCGCCGCGCGACACCTGAGGTCATTGGCCGGCGACGTGACCGACTTGGAGACGGGTCTGCAACATGCGCAGGATGGTGTCGCGATCGATCATGCCGACGATGTGCTCGTCGGAGATAACGGGCATTTGGTTGATGTCTTCGCGCTGCATGCGCTGCAGGATGGTTAGCGCAGGCTCTGCGGGTGAAGCCGAATGAATGCGGTCGATCGGCATCATTACAGCCTGGATCGAAGTGTTGGCCCATTCTTCCCGCGGGAGCGTGCGCGCGGCGTGCAGGGTGACGAGCCCGACCGGCCTTCCTGCGCCGGTGACGACATGGCAGCGACGACCGGTGCGCAAGACTTCGTGGACATAATCTTCGACGGAGATGTCGCGCGCGACGGTGGGGATATCGCGGGTCATGATGTCGGCTGCACGGATGTCCGTGAGCGTGTGGCGCATGGCTACCTGCATCAAGCTTTCCTGAGCGGCGCTTAGCAGGAACCATCCGATGAAGGCTGTCCATAAGCCGCCGACCCAATTTCCGTTTAGCGCCTGCCACACGCCGAGGATGATCATTACGTAAGCGAAAATCTTTCCAGCGCCGGAGGCGATTTTCGTTGCGCGCGTGAAATTTCCGGTAAGGCCCCAAGCGATGCCGCGCAGGATGCGTCCGCCGTCGAGCGGAAATCCAGGAACTAGGTTGAAAATGGCCAGAGCGAGATTAATCTCCCACAGCCAGATAGCTGCCGCACGGACCATATCGTTGCCATGAAAATAGCGGGAGACCAACCAGAAGCAGCCGGCGAGAAAAATGCTGGAGAGCGGGCCGGCGATGGCGATGTTGAATTCCTGCTTGGCGTTATCGGGCTCGCGTGTGATGCGCGCGAGGCCGCCGAAAACGAAAAGCGTGATGGAAGCGACCGGAATGCGGTAGTGCTTGGCCACCACGCTATGGCTTAACTCGTGAAAGACGACGGAAGCGAAAAAAAGAACGCTGGTGATGATGCCGAGAGCCCAATGCTGGGCTGGAGACCAGTCCGCGTGTTGAGAGGTGAATTGAGTCCGCAGGGAAAGCGTAATCAGGAAAAAAATGATGAACCAGCTTGCGTGCAGGTAGATGGGAATTCCGAAAATACGGCCGATGCGAAAGCCCGTGGCGGGAGCGGAATCGCGAGCGGTAACCGGGGGCGGACCGCCCGGTGGTGCAAGGTCAGAGGTTCGCAGGGGTTGAGGGTCTTGTGACGGTGCCATCAGCGGGATATTAACAGGCCTCCGCAAACATTGCACTGTTCGGACACGCTCGGTCCTGTACAAGCTTGCGGGGAGGTTCGTGCGGCGTCAGGGCACGCGGCTGCGATTCGGCACGGGGCCGAAACCGACGCATTGGGCAGGCGCCGCTTGGCAGATTGGCGCCGCAAGGCCTGGGGAACGTTCTACCAGACTGAGCATCGCACTTCGGCCGCCCGCACCATGGCGTCGCCGATCTTACAACCGAAGGCCTTGCAGAATTCAGGCAAATTTGAAAGCGGGCCGATGACGCGATATTTGCTGACCGGATGCGGATTGGTCAGCACGAACTGGCGCTGGGCATCGGGGCGGATCTCGTCTCCGCGCGATTGGCCCCAGGAAATAAAAAACTGCTGTTCGGGCGTGAAGCCATCCTGGTCGGCAGGGCGGGGCTTGCCTTCCATCGATTTTTCGAACGCGAGGTAGGCCAGCTTTACGCCACCGAGGTCGCCGATGCTTTCACCCAGCACCAATTTGCCGTTTTCGTGCAGGCCGCCCTCGACGGTGTAGCCGGAAAACTGGTCGACCACACACTGTCCGCGGCTCTGGAATTCTTTGTAGTCTGCGGGAGTCCACCAGCTTTTGAGTTCGCCGGTGCTGTCATACTTCGCGCCTTGGTCGTCGAAACCGTGCGAGATTTCGTGTCCGATAACCGGGCCGATGCCGCCGTAATTGACTGCGTCGGTCGCATTCACATCGAACATCGGAGGCAACAGAATCCCGGCCGGGAAGACGATTTCATTCAGCAGAGGATTGTAGTAAGCGTTTGAAGTGGGAGTGGTCATACCCCATCGACCGCGATCGACCGGCTTGCCGATGAGTTGTGCGTCGTCGCGCACGGCAAAGTGCAGTGTCTGGACCACGTCGTTCCAATAAGAGTCTCGTGTGATTTCCACGCTGCTGTAATCTTTCCACTTATCCGGGTAACCGACTTTGGGATTGAAGGTGGAAAGTTTCTCCAGGGCCTTCTGCTTGGTCGCGTCGCTCATCCAGGTTACGGTCAAGATGTCGTCATGCAAGGCCAGGAGGATGTTCTTAACCATTTCCTGCATGCGGGCTTTTGCTTCGGGAGAAAATGTCTTTTCGACGTACTTTTTTCCCAAGGCCTCGCCCAAAGCTCCGTCGGTGGCTTCCACGCAGCGCTTCCAGCGCGGTTTCATTTCCGTTGCGCCTTGCAAGTACTGCTGGTAGAAAGCGAAGTCCTCCTGGACGAAAGGAGCAGAAAGAGAAGAAGCAGCCGCGTTCAGCACCTGCCAGGTTAAGTAAGTCTTCCAGTCGGCAATGGAGGCTTGCTGCAGTTGCCGCTGGAACTCCTGCATGAATTTGGGCTGGTCCACGTTGATGGGGACGCTGGAATCGACTTTCAATACTTTGAAATACTCCGCCCAGTCAAAATCAGGCGTGATTTTCTGCACGTCATCCAGCGTCATCTTGTGATCCGTGGCGTAGGGGTCTCGCAACTCCACGTTCGTCAGGGTTGCGCCGGCAAGCGCAGTTTCCACACGCATCACAACTTGCGCCGCAGCGGCGGCGGCCGCTTTGTCAGAACCGGCCAATACGAATATCGCCGCGACGTGCTCCACGTATTTTTGCCGCGTCTCCTTAGATTTGTCGTCATCCTTGAAATAGTAGTCCCGGTCGGGAAGGCCGAGTCCACCGGCACCCGCATCCGCGATCACCTGCTGGGGGTGGTGGGGATCTTGCGTTGAGCCGAAAGAAAACGGCGCAAAAAGAGCTTCCTCGTGCAAATGAATGATGGCGCGTTGTAGCTCAGCGACCGAGCCGATGGATTGGATGAGATCGAATTCCTTATTTAATGCCTTCACTCCTAAAGCGTCGATTCGTTTCTCGTCCATGCACGCGGCGTAGTAATCGCCAATCAAACGGTCGGTGGATTTTGGCGCGGCGGCCGAGGAAGGAGCGGCAGCGTTTTCGAGAATGCCGCGCAGGACGTCTTTGGTGGACTCGCCGGCGGCCCAGCGCCTGCTCCACGTCACCATGGAGGGCGGTATGGGATTGTTCGCGCGCCAATTGCCATTGGCAAATTCGTAGAAATCCTGGCAGGGGACGGCTTTGCGATCGAGGTCGTTGACGTCGATGCCGTGCAAAGGTTTGTCCTGCGCGCAAAGCGAGGAGGCGCACAACGATACTGCCAGAACAATATACGGAAGTCGCATGAGAACTCCTTGTGTAGTGGTTGATCGCCCCGAGGAGGTTACATACGAAGTCAAAAGATATCAATACTCAGCACTTATAAATGGCACAAGGCGGGAAGGACTACGAAGGAGTGCGGTAACGGGCTGATCACCATTAAGGCCGGGCGGCTACCTTAGATATGTCGTAATCAGAGAGGCACTACCATGCTCATCGTATATTTGACAGGTTGAGAGTCTGAGTTTAGAGTCCTAATCTTAAGGAGATTTCAATTGCGAAACGCGACGCGAGTTTTTGCTCTGTTCCTTGCTTTAGGTTTTTCCGTGGCCGGAGGTTTTACCGGTGCGGCTAAGGCTCCCCAGGCGGATCAGAATGTAAAGGTCATTGAAATGACTGCCAAGAAGTATGAGTTTAGTCCGTCGCCGGTCCATGTGAAGGCAGGCACCAAAGTGCAATTAAAGATTACGGCTCTGGACAGGAAGCACGGCTTCAAGATTGAGCTTTATCCTGACGGGTCTGATAAAAAGGGCGAACCCGGGCTGGTATTCAGCTCGAAGGAAGACTGCTTCACCGTCGACAAGGATGCTCCGGCGGTGGTGGAGTTCGTGGCGAAGACGCCGGGAACGTACTCGTTCAAGTGCTGCGTGCATTGCGGACTGGGACATGGCGGAATGAAGGGACAGTTGATCGTCGAGCCGTAGGCTGGTTGCCAGTCTAAGAAATTATCGCGGAGCCTGTCTTCCCAAGGCATCATTTGCAGACGTTTGGAGTCGAAGTTTCTCCCGAGACCGCGGGTCAAGAGTTTGGTGCGCCCAGGTTTGTGATCGCATTCGCCAAGAGTAATTTCCTACTTTTGAAACCTACCTATAACTGCTGAACATTTTCTGGATTTGGATGGCTTCGGCTCTGAGGATTGTTGCGTGTGGTTTTCCACGACGTGTGTGACGTACCACTATTTTTCCATCCGGCTTTCTCCGCTAAACCTCCTGAAATGAATGAACTGTTGCTTGGCTACTGCAATGCTTTTCATTTCTGCGCCCGGCGATGCCACGGAGGCAGCCATGGAAAACCTGATGGGTTTCGCGGAAGTAGGAGGAGCGATCTTTATGTCGTTTGCGGTGGCACTGACGCTTCAGTGGATTGGCTTGGTTGTTCTGATGCGGCTGATGCCGGGGCGGAAGGCTAAGTCGATGAGTGCTGAGAGCGCCGGCAATGGCTTGCGGAGAGGGGTTGTTGAACTGTCACTCGTGCCGCGGGGACGGAAGAACGCGGCGTGAAGCTCCCGCAGCGCTGAAGGACGAGGCTTCAGGGGTTAAAAACCCCTGAAGAGGTCGAGCAGTTTGCGGCGGGGTTGAAACCCCGCCCTTCCGTCTTCCTGACAAGCGGCCGAGGAAATCAGAAGAGCCGGCAAGATGCCCTTCGGCTGCGCTCAGGGCAAGCCGGCGCTACGAAAGGCGAACGGGCGTACGAAGGGCGAGACGGCGCTGCGGGGCGCGGGATTGAACCGGTGAAGGATTGTAGGAAAAAGGAGGCGTTATGCTGTTTCTTAGGTTTTTGCTTTTCGTGATCAGCGTTTCGTTTGTCGTGGTTGCACTAGGGTTGGTGATTTACGATGTTTTTCTGGCGTTTGAGCTTGGGAGGTTATTGCGTCCCGGTGAGAGCGCGTCCCGAAGGGATGAGGTTGGGCAAACGAGTGAGGTGCCGGGTTCAGCGGGCCCGCCAGCGGCGGAGCGGGGCGCGATCCAAGCTCCGGTGCGGATTGCCAGAACGCGCCGCGCGATTCGCTGGGTGGCGGCTGCAAAACTTGTAGCGGTGGCGGGGCTGATATCGCTTGCTGCGTCGAGCATTCTGGTTGTGCCGGACGGTGAGGCGGCGGTGCGCATTAGCCAAATTTCCGGGGTGCGGCCGGGAACACTTTACGCCGGAACGCACTTCATCCTGCCGCTTATTGACCGCGCGCAACTCTATGATGTGCGCGACAAGGTGTTCTCGACCTCGTCCGCAGAAGGTACGCGCGAGAAGCTGGAAGTGTTGAACGTGGAGACGCGCGAAGGGTTGGAAGTGGGGCTGGCGGTGACGGTGCGGTATCGGATCGATCCACGGCGGCTGGATTACGTGCAGGCGAATCTGCCGCAGCCGATCGATCAGGAGATTGTGGCTCCGGTGGTGACGAGCGTGTTTCGCGAGGTGGCGCCGAATTATGTGGTGCGAGACATTTTCGCCATCAAGCGCGAGGAGTTTCGGCAGCGCGCCACGCAAATCATTACTACGCGCCTTAGCAGCGATGCGATTGAGGTGAAAGAAGTGTTGTTGCGCAAAATTCAGCTTCCGGAGGAGTACGCGGCGGGCCTGCAAGGACTACTGTTGAAGGAGCAGGAGGACGACCGGGTGACGGTCGATCAAAGCATCGAGCAGAAAAAAGTGAAGATTGCGGAGTCGCAGGCCGAAGCGCAAAAAGTGAGGCAGATCAAACATGCCGAGGGCGATGCGCAGACGCGCGTGTTGATGGCCAAGGCGGAATCGGACTCGATGCAATATACGCTGCCGCTGAAACAGAAACTGATCGAACAGTCGCGGCTGGAAGCTGAAGCGCGCAAGGAAACGACGATTCAGGATGCCGAAGCTCAGGCGCAGGCAAAAGTGATTAACAGCAAGGCGGAGGACGAGAGCAGCAAATTACGGTCGGAGACGCAAAATATTCTGACGGTGAATAATGCGGAGGCCGCCGCGCGGGCGAAGGTTATCGACGGCAAAGCCGAACTCGAACGGCGCAATTTGATGGCGGACGCGGAAGCGAACAATATTCGGGTGACGGCGCAGGCGGAAGGGGAACAACTCCAGCTGGAGGCTGCTGCGCTGAAGATCAATCCGCTTCTCGTCCAGTACACGGTGGCGGAACGGCTGTCGGACCGAGTGCAGATCATGATGGTGCCGAACGACGGGAAGTTTTTCTTTACGAATGACGTGATGAAGTCGGCGTCGGCGGCGATGGATCCGGCGGTAAAGGGGAAGTGACGGGAACTGCGGAACCGGAACTTTAGCGGCTAAAGCCGACCTAATTCGGCAAGATCTATGTCGGGGCTAAGCCACAACCCACAAAGATTCCTGGGTATCACCCAGGCTCTGCAGGGGCGGCATCCTCAAAAACGATGTGAGTTTTCTGCGAGCGCAATTCGGCAGCGGTTTTCGGAGGTATGCTATGATGGCGGTTCAACGCTTTGTGCAATTGGCACAAGCCGATGCGGCTCCTTCCTCGACTCTTTTTCCTGCTAGCGATCATCACCCTAGCGCTATTCGCGTTCACAGCTTGGTCTTCGCAGGCGCAGTCCACGGCGCAAATTCCGGCTGAATGGAACAAAGCGTTGGACTCGCTCGCTGACAAAATTGCGACCGTTGCAAAGCCGGCAAAGACATTTTCGCTGAGTGTGAAGAACATTTCTTCGCTTAGCGGCGCGGATATTGCCAGTCTTCGCGAAGAGCTCGTTGCCAAGCTGACGGCGCTGAAGTGCCGGATTACGGAAAAGCCGTCTGACGCGCAGTTGCAGATATCATTTTCTGAATCGGCAGAGGATTACGTTTGGGTTGCCGAGATTCGCCGCGGAGACGCTCACGAAGTAGTGATGGTTTTGGCTGCACGGAACGTGGCTAAGAAGCCCAGCGCGGCGGGACCCTCGATAGCCTTGAAACGGGAAGAGATTTGGGAGCAGGCCGGGAAAATTCTCGATTTTGGTTTGGCGTCAGATGCCGTGGCGGGTGGCGGCTCAATTCTTGTCATACTAGAACCTGGCAAGCTTTCATTTTATGAATATCGGTCCGGGGAGTGGGAATTAATTCGCGCAGTTGCTGTCGCGCATGCGCGGCCGGTCCAACGGGACGTGTGGGGCTGGATCGATCTGCCGGCGGGTAAGGCTGAATTGGCAGACGCGGAATGCTCGGGAGATTTCCAGCATCCTGAAACTGTCACTTGCACCAGCGCGGGAGGAGGTCCCGACGTTGCGTTCAAAACTAACCCCATCTCCATGGAAGGTCACACGGTCGATAGCTATGTTGATTTAGCGCCGGCTTGCGGGATTGGGCCGCTTATATTGGTTAGCGGGCCGGGGGATTGGACTGAGCACGACTTCGTTCAGGCTTTCGGACCCAAGAATCAAGCGGGCGTAGTAAGCGGGAAAGTTCAATTTCCCGGGCCGATTCTGGCGTTGTGGCCATCAGAGGATGGCAAATCGGCGAGAGTGGTTTTGCGGAATTTGCAAACGGGAGCTTATGAAGCTTCGATTGTGTCTGTATCTTGCGGCGATTAGCGTGGTGATGGCGGCGGCAGCGCCGTTGCGTCCGGCGCGGCGGCCGCGGTATGGCGGGACGCTGCGCGTGGAAATCGGCGCGATTGTAAAATCGCTTGATCCATCGGTAGCCGCTGCGAATCCGGAAGAAGCAGAGGCGAAGGACGAGCTGGACGCGTTGCTATACGATCGACGCAGCGAGAGCGGGGCATTTGCTGGCGCGGCGGGGAGCGGACCATTTCGCCTGTCGGCGTGGGAAGCAGGGAAGAGCGCGGTGTTTGCGGCCAACGAAGATTATCGTGAAGGCAGGCCATTTGTGGATTCCATCGAAATTCAGATGGGACGTTCCCCGCGTGACCGCTTGCTGGACCTGGAGTTGAATAAGGCTGACTTCGCGCAAATTCCAGCGGAGCTGGCGCGGCAGGCGACAGATCGCGGCGTGCGCGTGAGCACATCGCAGCCGGACGAGCTGCTGGCTTTGGTTTTTCTTAAGGGACGCACGGCGACGGAGAACGCACGCGTTCGAGAAGCGATTGTGCGCTGCATCGATCAGGCGGCGATTGTTAATTTCATTTTGCAGAAAGAAGGCGAGCCGGCTGGCGGCTTGCTGCCGCAATGGTCGAGCGGGACGGCATTTCTTTTTGTGGCAGAGGAGGACGCACGCCACGCGAAAGAAATCTGGTCGCAAATCTCGCCATCACCGAAGTTAGTGTTGGGATATGATTCGGCTGATGCGCTGGAGCAGAGCGTGGCGGAGCGAATCGTGGTAAATGCGAAAGAGGCCGGAATTTCGCTGATGTCGCGAGCGATGCCGAACTCCGAAACGACATCTGCGCACACAGGGAACGTGGGCCCGCGCGGTGATACGATTCATGTTGACGCGCGGCTGATTCGTTTGCGAATGCCGTCGCCGCTGCCGAGCGTTTC